>Ga0209624_10001390_pt1 | contig 19076 bp, 10 predicted proteins | sample JacPinW_OM2H0_O1_FD_188565 | JGI IMG/M metagenome (GOLD analysis project Ga0209624, IMG submission 188565) | Forest soil microbial communities from Algoma, Ontario, Canada - Jack Pine, Ontario site 1_JW_OM2H0_O1 (SPAdes) (version 2) | ecosystem: Environmental > Terrestrial > Soil > Boreal...
GGCGTTTGCCATGACCGAGCCGAATGTGGCGTCGAGCGACGCCACCAATATTCAATCTTCCATCGTGCGCGACGGCGACAGCTACGTGATCAACGGCCGCAAATGGTGGACCTCCGGCGCCGGCGACCCGCGCTGCGAGATCTTGATTTTCATGGGCAAGACCAATCCGGAAGCGGGCCGGCATAGTCAACAATCCATGATTTTGGTGCCGATGAAAACACCCGGCGTCAAAGTACTGCGCACGTTGACGGTCTTTGGCTACGATCACGCCCCGCACGGGCATGCGGAAGTCGACTTTGTGAATGTGCGCGTGCCGGCGGAAAATCTACTGCTGGGCGAAGGGCGCGGCTTTGAAATTGCGCAAGGCCGGTTGGGCCCAGGCCGAATTCATCACTGCATGCGCACCGTCGGCGTGGCTGAACGCGCTTTGGAACTCATGTGCAAACGCTCGCAAACGCGTGTGGCGTTCGGCAAGCGGCTGTCGGAGCAGGGCGTGACGCTCGAGCGCATCGCGCAGTCGCGCATCATGATCGATCAGGTGCGCTGGCTGGTGCTGAATGCGGCCTACATGATGGATACGGTCGGCAATCGCGCCGCCAAGGCCGAAATCGCCATGATTAAGGTTGCAGCGCCGACGATGACGCTGCAGGTTCTGGACTGGGCCATTCAGATGCATGGCGCCGGCGGCGTGAGCGATGACTTCCCGCTGGCGGCCTTGTGGGCCGGGGCGCGCACCTTGCGCCTGGCGGATGGTCCCGATGAAGTGCATCGCGAGCAGATCGCCAAGCTGGAACTGTCGCGCTACCGGCCGAAGGCGTAAGCGGTGTCGGACGCGCACTTCAAATTTTGGCCGGCGCACGCGATGCACAACTTGATCGCGCCTGCCACGAATTTGTTCTACAACGCCGAGGTGTCGGCGCGGCGCTATCCGGATAAACCCTTCCTGGTGTACTACGACACTCAGGTGAGCTTTGCCGCATTTCACAACGAGGCCGAGCGGCTCGCTGGGTATCTCGAGCAGAAGTGTGCGGTTAAAAAGGGGGATCGGGTGCTGCTGCTCATGCAGAACAGCCCGCAGTTCATGATCGGCTACTACGGCATCCTGCGTGCGAACGCGGTGGTCGTGCCGCTAAATCCGATGAATCTGACGCAGGAATTACTGCGCTACGCCAAAGATGCCGGCGCCGCGACGATGCTGGTGTCGCAGGAGCTGTACCCGCGCGTCGAGCCGCTGCTCAAGAGCGGGGATCTGAAGCATGTGATTGTCGCGGCGTATTCCGATTACTTGAGGGAACCGACGACCCTGGCCGTACCGGACTTCATCAGCGCGCCGCGCGTCGACTACCAGTCGCACGGCTTGGCGCTATGGAAGGACGTGCTCGCCGCCGATCTGAAGCCAGGGCTCCTGACCGCGGGCCCGGACGATCTGTGCGTGATGCCCTACACCTCCGGCACGACCGGGCAACCCAAGGGCTGCATGCACACGCACCGCACCGTGATGCATACGACCGTCGCCAGCATGCAGTGGTTTGCTCTGCAGCCTGAGATGACTCTTCTGGCGGTCGCGCCGATGTTCCATGTGACAGGCATGCAGGGCGGTATGAACGGCCCCCTATTCATTGGCAACACCATGGTTCTCCTGCCTCGGTGGGACCGCGAAGTGGCGGCGCAATGCGTCGAGCGTTACAAGGTCGCCAGTTGGACGGCGATTCCGACCATGATTCAGGATTTTTTCCTGAACCCAAATATCGACAAGTATGATCTGTCGTCAATCCGCCGCTTGAGCGGCGGAGGCGCTGCAATGCCGGCCGCCGTGGCGCAACGGCTCGCCAAGGTGGGCATCATTTATGTCGAGGGGTACGGCCTGACCGAGACCATTGCGGCCACTCACATCAACCCGGCCGACCACCCGAAGCAGCAATGCTTAGGGATTCCGATCCACGATGTGGATTCGCGCATCATCGATCCGGTCACGTTGCGTGAACTGCCGCCCGGCGAGGTGGGCGAGATCATCATGCACGGCCCGCAAGTGTTCTTGGGTTACTGGAAAAAGCCAGAGGACACGGCGCAGGTGTTCATGGAGCTCGACGGCAAAAAATTCTTTCGCAGCGGCGATCTGGGCAAGATGGACGAAGACGGCTATTTCTTCATTGTCGACCGCTTGAAACGCATGATCAATGCGTCGGGCTACAAGGTATGGCCGACGGAAATCGAGTCGCTCATGTACCAACATCCGGCAGTTCAGGAAGCCTGCGTCATCGGCGCGAAGGATGCGCACCGCGGCGAGACGGTTAAAGCGGTGATCGTGCTGCGTGCCGAATGGCGCGGCAAGATCGAAGCGCAGCCCATCATCGACTGGTGCCGGGAAAACATGGCGGCCTACAAAGTGCCGCGCGTCATTGAATTCGTCGACGCTTTACCTAAGTCGGGCGCCGGCAAGATCATGTGGCGCGAACTGCAGGAACGCGAAAACGCTAAAGCAACGTCTCAAATGGCGACGCAATCATGAAAGCATTACTCAGCCGTCAAGCGGGCGGCCCCGAAACACTGGTATTGGAGGAGATTGCGGAACCCGTGCCGGGACGCGGCGAAGTGCGCATCAAGGTTCGCGCCGTGGGGGTCAATTTTCCGGATCTGCTGATCATCCAGGATCTGTATCAAATCAAACCGCCCAGGCCCTTCGCGCCCGGCGGCGAACTTTCCGGCGTGGTCGAGGTATTGGGCGAGGGCGTAACGAACCTCAAAGTCGGCGACCGCGTTTTGGTGAGTCCGGTGCGCAGCGCCATGGCAGAGAAGGCCATCGGCAACGCCAACAATTGCTGGAAGATTCCCGACAGCATGCCGTTCGACCAAGCGGCGGCGCTGCTCCTGACCTACGGCACGTCGCAGCACGCGCTGAAGGACCGCGCCCAACTGCGTAGCGGCGAGACCCTGCTGGTCCTCGGCGCGGGCGGCGGCGTCGGCCTGGCCGCCGTGGAATTGGGCAAGGCGATGGGCGCCCGCGTCATTGCGGCCGCCTCGAGCGCAGATAAACTGGCGCTGGCACGCGAGCATGGCGCCGACGACGGCGTTCAGTACCCCTTAGGTCCGCTGGATAAGACGGCCGCTCGTGCATTGACGGACAGCTTCAAGGCGGTTTGCGGCGCGGATGGAGCCAACGTGATCTATGACGGAATCGGCGGTGACTACACCGAAGCGGCACTGCGCGCCATCGCTTGGGCTGGGCGCCATCTGGTCGTGGGCTTTACCGCCGGCATCCCGAAGCTGCCGCTCAATCTGGCGCTGCTCAAGGGCTGCGAAATCGTCGGCGTGTTCTGGGGCGAGTTCACCCAGCGCTTACCGAAGGTGCACGCCACCAATGTTGCGGCACTCATGGCGCTGTACCTGGATGGTAAAATAAAGCCTGCCGTAACCGAGCGATTTCCCCTGTCCCGCGGCGGTGAAGCCATCGCCAGATTGGGTTCGCGCGCCGCGCGCGGCAAGATTGTCGTAACGATGGATTGAAGGTACGCCTTCAAGGAAACAAGTATGGATCTCAAATACAGTCCGCAAGAAGAAAAATTTCGCACCGAGGTGCGCGCTTTTTTCGAAGCCGAATTACCCACGGACATCCGCACCAAGTTGCAGCTGGGAAGACGCATTTCCAAGGAAGACATGGTGCGCTGGCAGAAGATCCTGTTTCGCAAGGGCTGGGGCGCCGTGAATTGGCCGACCCGTTTCGGCGGCACCGGTTGGGACATCGTGCAGCAGCACATTTTTGAAGAGGAGCGCGCGGACGCCTGCGCGCCGCCGCAGAATCCGTTTTCCCTGAAAATGCTTGCGCCGGTGATGCAGACATTCGGCACTGCCGCGCAACAGGAGCACTTCCTGCCGCGGATACTCTCCGGCGAGGACTGGTGGTGCCAGGGATACTCCGAACCCGGATCGGGCTCCGATCTCGCCTCGCTGCGCACCAGTGCCGTACGCCAGGGCGATCACTACATCGTCAATGGGCAAAAGACCTGGAACACCATGGGCCAGTTTGCGGACTGGATTTTCTGCCTGGTCCGAACCAGCAGCGAGGGGCGCCAACAACAAGGTATTTCGTTTTTGCTGATCGACATGAAGAGCCCGGGCATCACGGTCCGGCCGATCATCATGCTCGACGGCGAGCATGAGATAAACGACATTTTCTTCGACAATGTGAAGGTGCCGGTGCAAAACTTGATCGGCGAGGAGAACAAGGGCTGGACCTACGCGAAATTCCTGCTCACGCACGAGCGCAGCGGCAATGCCGGCATCGGCGCCTGCAAGCGCGCGCTGAAGAAACTCAAGGAGATCGCGGCCGAGCAGATGTCCAACGGCCGTCCGCTCATCGAAGACTCGCGATTTCGCGACCGCATTGCTCAGGTCGAGATGGAATTGATGGCACTCGAGATCACCAATCTGCGGGTGCTGTCGGCGACGGCGAATGAGCAGCGGGCGTTGGGGCCCGAAGTATCCGTTCTCAAGATCAAGGGATCGGAAATCATTCAGCAGCTCGCCGAGCTCAAAATGCATGCCCTCGGGCATGATGCGCTGCCCTATGTGCGTGAGGCACTCGATATGGCCTGGGTAGGAAATCCGCTGCTGAGCGCTCATTACCGTTCCTACGCACCGCCGATTTCCGGGCAATACTTCAACCAGCGCAAGACCACGATTTATGCCGGATCCACCGAGATCCAGAAAAACATCATCTCGCAGATGATTTTGGGCCTGTAAAGAGCAAACATGGAATTCAATTACAGCGAAGAGCAATTGGCGTTGCAGGACACTTTGCAGCGCTTTATTTCACGCGACTACGATTTCGACAAACGCCGCAAATTCTCGGCTTCGAGCCTGGGATATTCCGCGGAAGCCTGGAGCCAGTTCGCGGAGCTTGGGTTGCTGGCGCTGCCGTTTCCCGAAGAGTTCGGCGGTCTCGGCGGCAATGCCGTCGATATCATGCTGGTCATGGAACAGTTTGGTCAGGGGCTTCTTCTGGAGCCTTACCTGAGCACCGTCGTGACTTGCGGTGGATTGATCCGCGACGCCGCATCGGAACCGATGAAGCAAAAGCTGCTGCCGCAGATTGCCGCCGGCACGACAAAATTATCGCTTGCTGCCTACGAAGCGGCGGGGCGGTATGAACTGTCCTATGTCGGCTGTACTGCGGAACAGAGCGGCGCAAGCTGGCGGCTATCGGGGCGGAAAACCGTGGTGCTCGACGGCGCGTCGGCCGACTATTTTCTGGTCTCGGCGCGCAGCAGTGGCAAGGTCGGCGATCGCGACGGCATATCGCTGTTTCTGGTGCCGCGCGATGCGAAGGGTCTCACCGCCGCCGCGTACCCAACCCAGTCCGGCGCGCGCGCGGCCGACCTGCAGCTCGAGAATGTGACATTGGAGGCCGACGCGTTGATCGGGGCGCTGTCGAAAGGTTTGCCCATCATCGAACGTGCCGTGGATCGGGCCAATGCTGCGTTATGCGCAGAGGCTGTCGGCATTATCAACGCGCTGAATCAACAGACCTTGAACTACCTGAAGACGCGCAAGCAATTTGGAGTGGCCATCGGGACCTTTCAGGCATTGAAGCACAAAATGGCGGACATGCTGATCGCCGCGGAACAGTCGCGCTCGATGGCCATCATCGCCGCCGTCCACGCCGATTCGCATGACGCGGCCGAGCGCCATCGCGCCGTATCGGCGGCCAAGGCGTACATCGGACAGGCTGGGCGGCTGGTCGGCCAGCACGCCGTGCAGATGCACGGCGGTATGGGGGTGGTGGACGAACTCATCGTGAGTCACTATTTCAAGCGGCTGACGATGATCGACCTGAGCTTCGGCGATGCCGACTACCACCTCGCGAGCTTCAGCGACACGCTGCTTCCGGCTTCCTAAGCCCTAAAAGCGCAGGGCTCGCCAAGGACGCCCTAAGCTTTCGCAGCCTGATGCGCGAGTTCCTGCTTGCGCACATCCTTTTCCATGGTGCGCGAGGCGGCGAACAACACCGCGGCAGCCGCCAACGCGAGAATCGGAATGATGTACATCGCGTTATGCAGGCCGATGGCTTTGAAAGCCTCGGTCATGCTGCTCGCGCCGGCATCCGTCATCGCCTTGTGCGCAAAGTGATCGCTCAACCTGCCGGTTCCCACTGGGCCTAAGCTTGCACCGAATAAATACATGCAGCAGAAGTAAATGGCTACGGCCATGCCGCGCAGACGCGGCTCGATAACGTCTTGAATGGCGGTGTATACGGTCGCGTAGTACACATACATGGTGATCGAGCCCACGGCCATGAACAAAACATACGCAGTGATCGAACCTTTGGGCTGATTGATTGCCAAGAAAATGCACGGCGCCGCAATGGTCATGCACCACGCGGACAGCACCAACCGGCCATTGCGGCGTTTGACACTCAGCTTGTCGGCAGCCCAGCCCCCTACGATCAAGCCGATGGCGCCCACCGCGCCCACCGCAATGGACGACACATTGTTGGCCTCGCGCACGCTCATTTCATGAAAGCGCTGTAAAAATGGCGAATTGAAGGAGTTGAGGGCGTACATATTGAAGTTGTGAAAGATCCCGGAAAGGATGATCCACCACATTGTCGGCAGCCCCAGCACTGCTGCAAATGAAGATTTACCTCCGTCGGCGGAGCTGGTCACCACGCGGCCTACATCCAGCGCACCTCGTTTTGGCTCGCGCATCGTGAGCACCGCCAGTGCCAGGACGATTCCGGGAACGCATGCGATGTAGAACGCGGCACGCCAGCCCAGATGTGCATAAATGTATCCGGCGCTCAAGTACGCCAGAAAAATGCCGGCCGGCAAACCCAACATGAAGATGCCCATTGCGAAGGCGCGTTTCGCCGGTGGGAATAAATCGCCGATCAAGGACTGGCCTGCGGGAGCACAAGCGGCTTCGCCCAATCCCACCCCTAGACGCGCAATGAAAATCTGAGCGTAGTTCTGCGCCATGCCGGTCGCGGCGGTGAGCAGACTCCACACTGCGGTGCCGATGGCGAGGAGCTTGGTTCGATACCATTTATCGCTCAAATGCCCCAATGGCAGCCCGACGACGGCGTACATCAGGGTAAACACCGTTCCCAGCAATCCCAGTGCCGTATCGTTCAAAAGGAATTCTTTGCGGATCGGCTCGCCCAGCGCACCGAGCAATTGACGATCGAAAAAATTCAGCAGATTGATGGCGAACAGCAGAAACAGCGCAAACTTCGCGCCGCTTGCGGCCTTTGGCATGACGCCGGCGGCCGGGCCGGCGGGGGCGCCACCTTCGAGCGATTGCGGGCTAACAGACATTAATTATACTCCCCGAATAATAAGGATCTGCTTAAGTCGTCCCGTAGTGTGCCGCACCTCGGCGCCACACGCTTATATATCAACCAAGCGGCCCGCCCGGCGGCGGCATGTGCTCCCAGAAATTTCGAATTTCGCTGCGCGGATCGTTTTCCAGTTGCGTGGGCGTGCCGAAGATCATCGTGGCGCGCGTTGCCGCATCGAAGGTCGGCCAAGGCGGTATGCGTGAATTGTTGGGGTTGCCGGTCTTTGCAAATGCGACCCAGCTCGATGAGAGCTGGTCGGCAACACGCGCCATATCGTTTCCTTCCCGTGCTTCCCGAAAGGATCCGGACACGTCGAGTCCATGCACGGCGCCGTAGCGGCCGCCGAAGGCCGGCGTGGGCCATTCCCATTGATACATGTAAATGGCACCCTTGGCTTGCGCTGCTTTGAGTTCAGCCTGCTTGATGGCCGAGCGGCGAAACCCGGCATCCGTGAGTATCATCGCCTGAATCAAATAAGGTGATTTTTCCGGATAGTATTTGCGGTACATCGCCAGAATATCCGCACCCTTGTCCTTGAAGCGCTTGTCGATCAGCGTCTTTAAGTCCGCTTCGCTCAAGGTGAAATTGGTCAGACTCAAGGCCGCATCTTCCAGGGTGGTCGACACGATGAGCGGGATTTCCGCCGATTCAACCGGTGCGGTCGGATCGAAAGGATCATGGGTCAAGTATTTGCCATCCAGAACCGGACCGCCGCCGATGCCCGGTGTCGCGGCGCCGGCAGCGATCTGCGCTTCCAGCAGTTGTTGCCACGATATCTTCTGTAAATCCGCTATGCGCGATTTTGCAATGCCGAGCTGCTTGAGCAGTGCCTCCGCGCTCTGTGTGGCGCGATCCTTGGGCACGAATTTCAACATCGATCCGCTTTGCACGGCGGCGCGATGAAACAAACCCTTCGCCGCGGGCGTTGCCAACATGGCGCTGGTTTTGGCGCCGCCGCCGGATTGGCCAAAGATCATGACATTGCCCGGATTGCCGCCGAAGCTTGCAATGTTGTCCCTTACCCATTCCAGCGATGCCGTCAAATCCATGATGCCGGTGCACCCGGCATAGGCAAGCTCAGCAGGCGCGCCTAGATCCACAAGCTGCGTGTAGCCCAAGGTGCCGAGGCGGTGATTGACCGTGACGACCACGACATCGCCGAAGCGTGCCAGTTGGGCTCCGTCGTAGCCGATGGCGTTGCCGGACCCGGTGGTGAAGCCCCCACCGTGAAAGGACACCAGCACCGGGCGCTTTGCGCCGTCCTTGAGACCCGGCGTCCAAATATTCAAATTCAGGCAATCCTCACCCATGCCTCCCGGGTGATAGTCCCAGTGAATCATCATGCCGTAGTCGGAACGCAGATCCGTCGGTGGTTGCGGGCTGATTTGGCCATGTGCAAAACACTCGCGCACGCCTTTCCAGGCCACCGGTTTCTTCGGCGGCATGAATCGATTGCGGCCGCCGGTCGGAGCGCCATAGGGGATCCCTTTGAACTCTTTGATACCGGTGTTTTGAATGCCTTGGACCTTGCCGTAGACGGTGTCGGTCTCGACGAATACGTTGCCGGTGGCGCCTCCGCCCAGTGCACTGCGCGCTGGGGGCTGCGCCGGGGCAGTCTGAGCCTGAACCTGCGATGCCAGCGACGTCACGCCGGCTGCAGCAATCGTCAGGGCTGATGATTTTAGGAAATCGCGACGACTCGTGGCCTCGTCGGCACGGGCTGCGGCCAATTTCTTCTCCATGAGAACCCCCTGTCAAATCCAATGGTTTTTATGGCAAAAAAACGGCGGGGTTTTTAGGCCCGCCGTTGTAACGATTCAAATACTTAAAACCTTCGAGTTACTTGAATTTCACCCGCGCCGTGAGACCGAAGGTCCGCGGAGCGCCCAGGTATGACGAGATGGTATTGAACTGGAACGGTGAATCGAACGCAACCGCGTAATAGTACTTATCAGCCAGGTTGGCGCCCCAAGCTTCAATTGTCCAGGACTCATCCAATGCGCCAAACCCGATGCGTCCGTTGAGCAGGCCAAATCCCTCCTGGATTTTCCGGGGATCAAGATCGGAGCCGGTGTCGTAGGACGAGTTGTACTTCTCTTCGACGCTGGTGCGAATTCCCAACGTCCCTGACAGGGGCAACAGGTACGAAGCCGACAGGGCTCCGGACCAGAGCGGCGCAAAGGAAAGGCGATTGTTGTCGCGCGCCGTGCAACTATTTCCAGGGCCGCCGCAGAAGTCAGGCAGCGCGTTGCCGAAGTTAGTGATGTTGGTCAAATCCTGCGTCACGCCGCCCGCAATGGTCAATCCCGAGATCGGAGTTGCCCAGGCAAAATCGACGTCGACACCTTTTGATACGACGCGATCAAGCGACGTGACTACGAACTGAATTCCCGTAAAGGTGTTCAGCTGGAAGTCCGTGTATCGCTGATAGAACGCCGCCGCGTTCAACCGCAGTGTCTTGTCGAAGAGCGTGGTCTTGATGCCCGCTTCGAATGAGTCGACCGTCTCGCGCGGAAAATGCGTATCGAAGTTGGGCGATAAGCCGATAGGATCGGCAGCCGACGGCGCGTTGGTCACGCGAGACAGATTGTATCCACCGGCCTTGTAGCCATTCGCGCCCGAAATATAAGTCATCACCTCTTCGTTGAAGCGATAGGACAGCTTGACGGTGCCCGACAAGTTGTTCTCGGTGTTCGACTGGTCGAACCCCTGGCCATTGAACTCCGGATCGAGACCGCTGTAGCAGCCGTAGCCAAGCAGAAACGATTGTGCATTGGTCCCGGCGAGGGGCGGGGCAAAAAGACCCGGGGATTTAAGCAGCGCTGCGCAGCCCGGTCCACCGCCGAGGCTGTTGTAGCTCGCCGTCGCGGTTTTCTTCTCTTCGGTGCCGCGCAGACCGACCGTCAGGTCCAACCCTTGAGTAATGTTCCACGTCTCATTGGTGAACAAGGCAAAGCTTCTGGACGTCTGCTGATAGATATCGTCGTAGCCGGTGCCGAAAAACGTGGCGCCGGGCGCATTGCCTGTCAACTGCGATACCAAGAGAGGATTGACCGGCTGCCCAATCGATGCGGATGCGACCGCACTGATGTAAGTCTCAAATTGATCTCCAGTGGCGCCGAGCGTTCGCGACGTCAGGATTTCGTTGCTGAAGAACCCGCCCACCAACCAGTTCAAAGGTCCCGACTTGCCGGCCAAGCGCAACTCTTCGCTGAATTGCTTGAAATCGGTGGAGTTGGCATTGCCGTCGTCCGGGAAGGACAAAAGGTCGATGCCGGTGTAGTCGACATCGTTGCCGCCGGCGACGCTGTTGTCGCGCCAAGCGGTAATCGAAGTCAGTTTTCCAAAGCCCACATTCCAGTTAAGTTCTCCGGACAGGCCCATGTCGCGCACGTTCTGCTTGATGATTTGGTTGTCATAGGCTACGTAGCTGCTGGGCAGCCGCACCACGCCGGGCTGGCCGATGAGCGGGGAATCGCCGAGCCCGCCGGGTTTACCGCCCAACAGGGGGTTCGACGCGAATACATTGACCAGCCCTTGGAACGGACCCGGGTACTCTACGACGGCACTGCAGCAGGACTCATTGCGTTTGGCATAGTCGGCAATCAGCAAGAAATCCACATCGTCGCTGGGCGTGATCAGCAATTGACCACGGGTATTGTACGCCTTGCGGTCGTTGGTGTTGTTTTGCTCGCTGGGACCGACGCCGTTGACCACTTGAAGGAAACCGCTGTTCTGCTGGTAGCCAACGTACAGGCGTCCCGCCATGATGTCGCTCAAGGGTCCGGTGACGGAGGTGCGGACCTCCCGATCGTTGAAGTTTCCGCCCGTCACTTCTGCCGTCGCGCCAAACGTACTTGAGGGTCTCTTGGTGGTGACGTTGATGACGCCGGCGTCGTTGTTCTTACCGAACAATTCGCCTTGCGGGCCGTAAAGAACTTCGATTTGCTCGATTTCTCCCAAGTCACCGAAAGCGACGCCGTTACGCGGCCGATAGACACCGTCGATGTTCACGCCGACGGAGGACTCCAACCCCGGATTGTCACCGACCGTACCGATGCCGCGAATGCGCGCGGTCGTGATGGCCTCATTGCCTTCGGAGGTGACGGTAAGCCCCGGGGTCAAGATCGCGAGGTTTCTGATATTGGTGATGCCCGCGTCCTGCACTTGCTGCGCGTTGATCGCCACCACGGAAATCGGCACGTCCTGAAGATTCTCCGACCGTTTCTGCGCGGTCACGATGATCTCTTCCAAGGTCGGTGCGCTCGAAGCGTCCGCCGCCCAGGCCTCCGCGCCGGCAAAAGCCGCCGTGATGCCGAGGATGAGAGAAATGGCCCGTGAGGGCACAGTTTGATTTGTCATATACACCTTTTGATCGATTGAATTTTGCGCAAATCTGTCGCTAGCCACACCTCACCTGCGATAAGGCGAGGCCTAGCGTCAGTTGGACATAGCGCGACAGTTGCGTATCTTGAGCCTACGGAAACCGTGGCGCAAGCGCCACGCTCTGCGCGACATTTGATTGACAAACGGCGCCATGTGCTTGATTTATCCGCTAGGAGGACGAAGTTATATTAGTGGTATATAAGTCACATCACCGAATATTTTGCTGTGAAGCATAAGGCCCCAATGCCTGCAAGAGGGGTTCAAGTTCGCTTGCAAATCGCGTCCACCGTCCGATGGACGTTAAGAACAGGGGGCGGCGAACTTGAGCGGCGCTGGCGGTGCGGACAGCACCCTCGGCCTCATAAAAGCGCAGGCATGCCGGGTCCCAATCCAGCGCGCAGGCTTCTGAAACAAGCCAGCGGACTTGCCGTTCGGGATCGGCCACCAGTTTTTCGTGCTCGACCCGGATCACGCGGCCCGGCAACACGCGGTCCCAATGCTCCATCACCCGACGATAGCGAACATAGGCTCGACCGATTTGCCCAAGATCGTAGAGCGTCTCGTTGCCCTCTGTGAACAATTGGCGATAACAGGAAAGGCAGGTGTCAACCGGGTCACGCGTGCTGTCAAGGATCACCGACTTTGGGAACATCAAGTGAATCATGCCGACGCGCAAATGATTCTCCAGGGTTTTATCAACGAAGCGATCAGCACCCTTCCAACCGCGTTGGCGCATTGCGCCCAAGTACGCTTCAGCCATATCAGCCCAGTTGGCCTCCCGCTGAAGTTCGGTGAAGCCCTGATCGACCACCACGGACAGCGCCGCATTTTCCCCCGTGCTTTGAACGTCTCGATGGCTCGATAGGATCTGCTCGATGAGGCTGGAGCCGCAGCGCGGCATGCCAATGACGAAGATCGGCGCCTCCGAGGTGCTGCCGCGCTGCGGCCGGCGCTGCAGGAACGCCTCGTCAAATCGATCAATCACGAAGCGCGCCGTCTGATCGTGCGCACGCTCCGCGGCGTCAGGCCGTGCCGCGGAGTCCGCCGATGCCATGAGGGCGCCGTGCTTAAGGCGATTGCCGGCTTGAAAGGCGGCGAACGCGGACTTGTAGGCGCGGCGCTGCTCCAGACCAAACCCAAGCGCGAAATAGGCTTCGATCCGCGTCGCAGACACCGTCGCGGGATCATCCGCCGTGCGCTGTAACGCCGTCAGATCCTGCTCGTCGATCGCTGCCGGATCGAGGAGTGCGAGGCGTGTCAGGGCTCGAATCCGCACCGACGGATTGGCGGCCAGGGCGCGATAGCAGGCGCTCGCTTCGGCCACTCGCCCCAGCACGGCTAGCGCGCGCGCAAGGCTGAAATGGGTCTCGACAGCGGGATTTAAGCGCAGCGCGCGAGCGTACGCGTCGGCCGCCTCCTCCCACAAATTGAGGTTCTGACAAACCGCTCCCAGATTTTGCTGCGCAGGATAAAGACTGGGATCTTGGGCAGTCACTACCCGCAGCTGTTGCCGGGCATCTTCCAGGCGGCCACGCCGGATATCGATGAGCGCCAGCGAATAGATCGGCCGCAGGTCTTTGGGATCGGCAGCGGCGGCCTGTCGATAAAGATCGGCCGCTTCGCTTAAGCGACCTTGCGCATAACAGGCGGCGGCGCCGTTCAACAGTGCCGTCACATCTTGCGCGTGCTTCGATTTGCTCATGCCCCATCCAGCGTTGCAAACACGCTGGATGGTAGTGCTTCAACTGATGCTAGTGGAAGCGGTAGCGCAACTCCACGCCATAGACCCTGGGCGGAGTGTAGCTAACCAGGGGATCGATGACTTGCGCAGGACCTGCGCTTGTAACCGGCAAGCCCAAAGAGGCGTCCTCGCCGATCTTGTTGAAGACATTGTTGGCATAGAGAATCACGCTGTAGTGATTGGCGGTGTCGGTCCAGGTCGCACGCAAGTTGACCAGGGAGTAGGACGGCGCCAAGTTATACGAGCGATTGAAGACCGAGTCGTATGTCTGATCCCTCCAGATGTAGGCACCGGTCAATGCCAAAGAACCCGGATTAAAGTGCAGAGTATAAATTCCGGTCAATGCGACCTTATTGCGCGGCGATGCCGGGAGGGTGTTGCCCACGAGGTTCTGCAAACCGGTACCTGCCGCGCATCCACTGGTATTCGCGCCGGCGCCAACCGCCAGCGGGTCCGCGGCATCCTGGTAGCACACGCCGTTCGTGCTGTGGATGGTCGCGTGCAGGTACGCGTAACTCAGGAGGATATCCAGATCGGTGATCGGGTTCCAAATGGTTTCCAGTTCGGCACCGTAGGTGTGCACCACGGGAATATTGACAATGATGGTGTTCACAACGTTAGTGGCCGCATCGAGTTCTCCAAGCGGCTGCTGGTCGTTTTTGTAGTTGTAGTAGAAAGTGGCCAGATTCGCCTGAAAGGTCCGTCCGAAGGTCTCTTTGTAGCCGATTTCGAACGAGTCCACGGTTTCCGCCGCCGTCTCAGGGTCGACCGCGTTGATACCGGAGTTGAAGCCGCCGGCCTTGTAGCCGCGGCTGTATTTCGCGTAGCCGAGGATCTCTGGGGCCGGCGTCCAAGAGAGGCCGGCTACTCCTGTGACAGCATCCCAATGCGCGTCGAGCGTCGTTTGAGCCGCACCGGTAGTGGGATTGATGGTGCAAGGACCGGTGCCGCGGTAACTCTGGCCATTGCAGGTCGTGGCAACGCCGGTGATATCGAACGCCGGCGTGTTGGCGCCGAACATATTCACGCCCAGCGGAACGCCCGGAACAAGGGTTTCGGCGTTGAATGCCATGATTCGAAAGGATTGATCGCCGTCCTTTTTATCGTAGGAGTAGCGCAGGCCGGTGGTGAATTTGAATTGGCTGCTTAGCTGCCAATCGATCTGACCAAAGATGCCGTAGGAGTCCTCGGCGAGTGCGGTGTACTCGTTGTACGCCGAGCGCGTCGGGTTTGGAGCGGCCGGCACGAGCGAGTCCTGGATGGGAATAGCGCCTAACAATCCGCCAACGAGGGCAAGGAAATTATAGGGCGTCGCGTTCTGCGCCTGGTCAGGGTTGTTCACATTAATGGGTTGCGTATATTTCTCGTGATATTGATAAAGACCGCCAATCCACTGCAACGGTCCCTGGCCCGTCGAGGCGATGTTGATCTCGTTGCTGAAAAATTGCTCGAACTCATTAAACGTGAAGTTGTTGTGAGCCGAGTTGACCTGAAGATTTTGAGTACACCCAGCAAGATTGGTAGCACCAAAGAAAAGGCCGCACAGCGGCGTAACCGCGGCAGGTCCCTGCAGGGTGTATCCAAGAACTCCGCTGGAGGTGCCCTGGTTGTTGTTCCACGGCGCAGTGAGGTCGTAATTGAATTTCTGATAGCCGCCTAAGTACTTAACGTCGAACCCATCGGCATGGAAGGTCAGATGAGTGGCAAATTGCCAATTGTTTTGTTGCTTGGACTGCGACTGAAAGCCGGAGTCGAATGTGCCGGTCCCGAGCGAGCTCGGATTTCCGGCGATGCTGTTTTTGCCGGTAAGGACGCTGACAAGAGTGTCCGGGTTGCCGGCGCAACTGAGGCCGCCGGCGCCTCCGGGCAGCGCGCAGGTGCCGAAATTGGCGTTGGGAAACAATGGCGCGGGGAATTCTCGCGTGTCCAAAGGCCCGAGCAGCGTTTCAGTGTGATAGCTAACGTCGTAGTCGCTCGTGGCGACCTTGGTCCACCAGTCGAAAGACGAACCGATGTTGCCTTCGAGTTGGCCCTCGATGTGATAGCTGGTGCCGTTGCCTCCCTGCGCGACGCTGCCGCCCTCGTCAGGGCCGTTTAAGTTTTTATAGAAGCCGTCGCCGGTTTCGTTGGTGTAATTAGCCCCGAACCGATAGCGCACGGAGTCGCTGATCGGTCCCGAAAAAGCGCCTTCAACGAAGGCCTTCTGGAAACTGTCGTAGCCGGTGCGAACCTCGGCCTCAAAGTCGCTCGTGGGGCGCTTCGAGACATAGTTGATCGTGCCGCCGTCGGCGTTGCGGCCGAACAAGGTGTTTTGCGGACCGCGCAGAACCTCAACGTTGTCGGTGAACAGCGTGGAGTTCTGCAAGATCGTCGAGGCGTTGGCGCCATTATAAATACCGTCAACATACACGGCGACGCCGGACTCGACCGCCAGATTGTCGGTGTTGCGACCGATGCCGCGCATGTAGGGGCGATTATCGTAGGTCGTGTAGTACAGACCAGGCGCATAGTTGGTCATGTCTTGAACCGACGCTATGCCCTGCAGATCGAGCGTCTGGGAGGTGAATGCGGTGATTGAGGCCGGCACCCGCTCGAGGTTCTCCGAGCGTTTCTCCGCCGTGACGATGATCTCGGTCAGAGCCGTGTCCTCCACGGCCGCATCAGCCGCCCGTGCGGGCGCGGCGTGCAGGTTTGCCAGTACGGCAAGGGTGAGCGCGGATGCACCGCTCAATGAGCCTGCCTTGATAAGCACCGCACGCCCCTGGTGCGATCGAATTTCACGCCTACTGATTTTCGACGACATTTAGTTTCCCCCTTGCTCGCCTTATTCCGACGATTCTTGATAAAGGTTGGACGTCACGGACTTGCAGCAGGAGGCCACGCCTCTCCTGTTGCAAGAGACGACCCGTAGCACCAATCTATTGAGTTCTCCTCATGCGTTTCCCGCGTCGGCCTTAATTGCACGACGCAACTTTTCTGTTTATTGCCCGGACACAAGCTAGCCAAAGCCGATATCAAGGTACCCACACCCTGTGGACGCATCTCCCCCGTTTATGTATCTTGAGCCTACGGTGGCGCAAGCACCACGCTTTCCGCGACATTTGATTGACAAACGGCGCCATATGCTTGATTTGACCGCCAGGAAGATGCAAATGGCTCCGTGGTGTAAAAGTCACAGATGAGAAATCCAGATCACTGGCAGCCCCCGCAGCGAGAGCCTGATCGGGCACCGACCACGCGTCGCGGCGCCCTCATAGGACTGGTCATGATCGTGCTGCTCATCCTCGGGGGACTGCTGCTGACGCACATCTTGGGCGGCATGACGCGCCTGCAGGACTGCGCGCTCTCGGGACGCTCAAACTGCGCCTCCAACCTTTAAGCGGCATGGCTGCTGACGTAGGGACCTGCTATTATATACAGTAGTGTTGCCTTGACCGGGTGAGTTTTCACGAGCAGCAATGAGCGTTCTCGACACCTTTCACCCTGCTGTTGCCGCGTGGTTCTCGCGCACGTTTGACGCACCGACGCAAGCGCAGGAGCGTGCGTGGCCGGCGTTGGCAGCCGGCGAGCATGTATTGGTGGCCGCACCCACGGGGTCAGGCAAAACATTTGCCGCCTTTCTATCCGCGATTGATCAACTCGTAAAAGAGGGATTGAGCGGTCCGCTGCCGGACGAGACGCGGGTGGTATACGTGTCGCCCCTCAAAGCGCTGTCCAATGACATTCAGCGAAATCTCGAGGCGCCCTTAAACGGCATTCGCGAAGAGCTTATGGCGCTCGGGTTACCGGATGTGGAAATTCGCGCGGTGGTGCGCACCGGCGACACGACGCAATCCGAGCGCGCCGGCATGCGGCGCCGCGCGCCGCACATCGTGGTGACCACGCCCGAATCGCTGTACATCTTGCTCGGCTCGCAATCCGGCCGCGACATGCTGTCGACCTGCCGCACGGTGATCGTCGATGAAATTCACGCCATTGCAGGCAACAAGCGCGGCGCGCATCTGGCCTTGTCGCTCGAACGGCTGCAGGGGCTAACGGGCAGCCGATTGACGCGCGTTGGATTATCGGCAACGCAGAAGCCGATCGAGGAAGTCGCGAAGTTTTTGACCGGCGCGCATGAGGTGCCTTGCACCATCGTGGACAGCGGTCATGTTCGCAGCCGTGATTTGGCTCTGGAAGTTCCGCCCTCGCCGCTCGAAGCCGTCATGTCGGGCGAGGTATGGACTTTAGTTTACGACCGATTGGCGGCGCTGGTTCTGGAGCATCGCACCACGCTGGTATTCGTCAACACGCGCCGGATGGTCGAACGCGTGGCGCGGCATTTGTCCGAGCGCGTCGGCGAGGAGCATGTCGCCGCGCATCACGGCAGTCTCTCCAAGGAGCGGCGCCTGAACGCCGAGCAACGCCTGAAGCGCGGCGAGCTGAAGGTATTGGTGGCCACCGCTTCCTTGGAACTGGGCATCGACATCGGCGATGTGGACCTGGTGTGCCAGATAGGATCCACGCGATCCATCAACTCCTTCTTGCAGCGCGTGGGCCGGGCGGGGCACTCGGTCGGGGGAACATCGAAAGGAAGATTGTTTCCGCTGTCCCGCGATGAACTGGTCGAGTGTGCGGCGTTGCTCGAGGCGGTCCGCCGCGGCGAACTGGACCGGCTGAAGATTCCGCAGAATGCCCTCGACGTGCTCGCGCAGCAAATCACGGCCGAGGTGGCGGCGCGGGAGTGGGCTGAAGATGAGTTATTTTCCTTGCTGCGCGGCGCCTATCCCTACCGCAATCTGGCGCGGCAGGAATTCGACGAATGTGTGGTGATGCTCGCGGAAGGCTTCAGTACGCGGCGCGGCCGACGCGGCGCGCTGCTGCATCACGATGCGGTCAACAAGATGCTGCGGCCTCGCAAGGGCGCGCGCTTGACGGCCATTACCTCCGGCGGAGCCATACCCGACAACGCCGATTACCGCGTGATGTTGGAACCCGAATCCATTCTGGTCGGCTCGGTCAACGAGGACTTCGCGGTCGAAAGCTTGCAGGGGGATATATTCCAGCTGGGCAATACCTCTTACAAGATATTGCGCGTGGAGCGGGGCACGGTGCGCGTCGAGGATGCGCACGGCCAGCCGCCTTCGATTCCCTTCTGGCTGGGTGAGGCACCGGGCCGCACCCTGGAACTTTCATCAGCAGTCTCGGGGTTGCGTCAAGAGATCCAGCAGCGGCTCGAAGCGGAGCCCGGATCGGCGCTGCAGTGGCTGATGGAAACCGTCGGCCTGGACGAGTCCTCCGCGTTTCAACTGGTGCAGTATTTAAGCGCGGGCAAGGCAGCACTCGGCTGCTTGCCGACCTTGGACACGGTGGTGTTCGAGCGATTTTTCGATGAATCGGGCGGCATGCAGCTCGTCATTCATTCGCCCTTCGGCAGCCGCGTCAATCGGGCGTGGGGCTTGTCCTTGCGCAAGCGATTTTGCCGTACCTTTAATTTCGAGCTGCAAGCGGCGGCAACCGAAGATCATATTGTGCTCTCGCTCACTCATGCGCACAGCTTTGAGTTGGCAGAAGCGGCCCGATATTTGAATTCCAATTCGGTTCGCCAGGTGCTGATCCAGGCCTTGTGCGCGG
>Ga0209624_10001391_pt1 | contig 19074 bp, 16 predicted proteins | sample JacPinW_OM2H0_O1_FD_188565 | JGI IMG/M metagenome (GOLD analysis project Ga0209624, IMG submission 188565) | Forest soil microbial communities from Algoma, Ontario, Canada - Jack Pine, Ontario site 1_JW_OM2H0_O1 (SPAdes) (version 2) | ecosystem: Environmental > Terrestrial > Soil > Boreal...
CCGCAGGATTTGTCGCTGGCCCCACCATGCGGCGAACCTGAGCAATCAGCGCTTTTTCGGCAATCACCACGGCAACTACTATAAGCGAGGCTCGGCCGGCGATGCTGCCGAGCATCCCCGAGTCGGAGCAATCCTGGATCTAACGGACTCCCGGCACGGGAGCACCACGCCGCGATCTCCGGGCTTGGTCTTCTGAAGCCGCGCGCGGGAAACCTCGTATGGACCCCTTGGCCACTATCAGCTGTTGCCCATCCGCCCCTGGTAACCTGGTGCTGGTTACGTTTGATTACCGCGCCTTAAGTAACTCTCACTGTCCTGAGGCGTCGTTGACAGGGGGAACCCAGTTTGTTACCTTTTACCAGTCATTCACGAAACCTCTGGCCGAGCAAAGTGCAGTACCCTTTGGGCAAGCTTAAGTTCTGCAATCCGAAGGAATTGCGGACCAAGAGGTTTTTCGGCTAGTCCTCGGTTCCGGTAGGAGAAGGGCACGATAGAAGTCTCCGTTCCCAAGAGGGGAAGCGTGGCCCGAAAAGATCAGGTGTTCGAACAGGCTTTCTGCGACCTCAGAACTTTCGCCTGGATTTCCGTTCCTGATCGCTAAACGCGGAAGAACATTTCAAAGCTGAAGAAGGAAGGCATTTGCGAAAGCGCTTCTATATACTTTTTGTGGCTCGGGGGGATGATGGCCAGTTGCGCAAGATCCCAATCCCGGTCCATTACTTGTATGTATTCGTAGTCGGCGCCGCTATTGGCTTCCTCAGCCTCACCGGTATCGCCAGTTCCTATGCGCGGATGCTGCTCAAAGTCTCGCGCTACAACGAATTGCGCACCGAGAAAGAGCAGCTTAAGGATCGTTATTCCCAGCTGGAACAAGTGGCCAAGGAGCGCGATGTTCAAGTCGCTTCGCTGGGCTCGATTGCTAGCGAAGTATCGGCTCTTTACGGATTGAAATCGCAGCCCGCGCTGGTGACAGCCTCGCAGCAGCAAATTCAGGATGCAGACGTCAGTTCTTCGCTGGACCAGCTTGGCGTCCTGCGCACTTCCGCCCTTACCGGCGCCACGACGGTCGGCATCAGCCTGGGGATGACTCGCAACGCCACGACGGCGGACTGGTTCCGGGCAAACTCCGCACCTAACCTCTGGCCGGTTGAGGGCCAGGTCACCGCCAGCTTCGGCGAGCGCATCGACCCGTTCAACGGCGAAGGCGCGTTTCACAGCGGGGTTGATATTGGAAGCACGTACGGACACGCGGTGGTCGCTCCTGCCGATGGCACGGTCACCTTCGCCGATTTCCTAGGCGGATACGGCAAGGCCATCATGTTGGATCACGGCCACGGCATCTCCACACGCTACGGTCACCTTTCCGGCTTCGCGGTCACGCCCGGACAGCAGATCCATCGCGGCGACACCATCGGCTACATTGGCTCCAGTGGACGGTCCACCGGTCCCCACCTGCACTACGAAGTCCGCATCAACGACACCCCTGTGAACCCTTATAAATACCTCCGCATGACCGTCGCCGTCAGCGGTGGATTCCAGACCGGCAGCTAGGACTCGCCTCAGTTCTCAGTTTCTTGCCCTTGCACTCTACGTCCCGCTAAGCTACGTTCATCGTTAGGAAGTTCTGACTCCTTGTTCGCGTAAGCACTCGAGGGGCTGCATTCTTCACAGGAGGCCCATCATGATGAAGCGTGTTTCTTTGTGCCTCGCTGCCGCATTGTGGACATTCACTTGGCTTCCTTTAGCGCTATCTCAGAAGACGGCTGCTGATTCGCCCGACGTCGTTCCGGACGCCGTTTTAGTGGCACGGAAGACCCTTGATGCCCTCCGCAATGGAGATTCTGACTTCCTGTTGACGGTTGTAGACCGCTCGGGGATATTCATGGGTATCGACACCCCGAAGATGAGCGTCGCGCGATTCAAAGAGGATCTCGCTGCAAAGCGCGGCGTGTATTGCGTGATTTTCGACAGCTCTTGCCTCGGGGAAAAATGGCGAGGGAACTCGGGTTCGCCATCTTCTATCCGTGAGATTCTTCTCAAGCAGCCCGTAAGAATGAGTCTTCCTTCGAAGGTCGAAGGGGCACAGAAAGTCAGGGCTGTCGTCGTCTGCAAAGATGACGGTTCTGGCGAAGTTCTCCTCACGTTTGTCTTTCGACATGCGGGGGATAATTGGAAGTTACAGCAGATTGAATACTGGTAAGTCGCTTCGTAGCTGGGGACTGAGAAACGAAAGTGATCAGCTTCTTTCATGCCGTGCGCGAGGACGTTGCGGCGGTCTTCGAGTCAGACCCTGCCGCCCGTTCCTACCTCGAGGTCGTTTTCTTATATCCAGGTCTGCACGCCGTCTGGGCGCATCACTTGAGCCACTGGCTATGGCGCCACCGGATGCGCTTCCTGGCGAGATTCGTTTCGCAGGTAGCGCGCCTCTTCACTGGCATCGAAATTCATCCGGGCGCGGAGATTGGACGACGCCTCTTCATCGACCACGGCATGGGCACGGTGATTGGAGAGACGGCTGTCGTCGGCGACGATGTCACGCTTTACCAGGGAGTGACCCTGGGAGGAACCGGCAAAGAAAAGGGCAAACGGCATCCTACGGTGGGCAACAACGTATCGATCGGTTCCGGGGCAAAGTTGCTGGGCAACATCACGATCGGGGACAACTGTCGCGTGGGCGCCGGCTCAGTCGTGCTGCGAAGCGTGCCAGCCAATTCCACGATCGTTGGAGTGCCAGGACACATCGTTCTGCGCGACGGCAAACGCGTGGTCATCACCGATCCCAAGGACATTCGCGACCCTCTGTCGGACGTAATTATCAAGCTGGCTGGGGAACTGCATGACCTACGCGAGAAGTTTCAGCAGCACTCCCACCAAGCTCTGGGCGCGGAGCCTGACGTAACGATCGACGAAGGCACGCCGGCGCCAAATATCTCTCCGCAGGATTTGTTTCAGGATGACTACCAGATCTGAAGGGCAGGGGCCAGGGTTTAGGGGTTAGTGATCGACCGAGTGCCGATCCCTGAACCCTAATCCCTGATCCCTGCCTTACTGTCTTAATCCCATCCAGCTCTCCGAGACTACAAGCGAGTTTCCGGGATTGTGGGGATCGTACTTCACCGACGTGGGCAGTCCCAGCCGGCAGGAATGCAGATTAATCCACTGGCGCAGGTAGGTGACATCCTGCGAGCACTCATACGACACACCCGCGACGTCATATTTGTAAATGAGCAGGACCGCGGCGTGATGGCCGTCGCTTACCGGCAACTCCTGTACATCGATAACGGTACCGTCGGTGATCCGTCCGATGCCGTCGAGCCAGGTGCGGCGCTCGCGTTCGAGTTCGGCTGGCCCCTTGGGCTCGCGCCGCAAGAGCGTGTAGACGCCCAGGGCAGCAGCGCTGCCGCCGGCAACCACCAAAGAATAGAGATGAACTGAATCCATACCGAGGGAGTAACCTCGCAGCGGCATGCTGCCATCTGCGAGTTCGTTATCAGCATATGACGGAAGGAAGCGCTGCGGAAGTGGGTGATAGGTTACCGAGGTGCTCTGCCTGTGGAAATCTTGAAAGCACCGATCAGTGACCACCGCTAGTGACAAGCACGCTGGATTTTGCTTTTCACTGGCCACTGTCCACTGGACACTGACCACTGCTTTTACTTCTGCTTACAAACGAAGTCCCGGGCGATCTCACCGAAGTCGCCTTCCGCCACCTGCCCGAATTGATCATCGCGGTGAGCCTTCTTGCTGACCACAACCTTGCCGCCGTGGTCGCGCGAGTAGAACCATTCGGAGTTGGCAACCACGCTCGGGACGGAGCTGCCGCTCGCGCAATTGAAGCGAACCCGCGCCCGCAGTTCCACGAAGGGACCTCCCTGCGCCAGTTTGATGGGCTCTTTGTATTCGACGCGGATCCAGGCGGTGCGCAGACCATTCTTCTGGGGCGTGACTGAACTGACCAGAACCTGATCGCCGCCGGGGGTAGCGCCGATCTGCCGCCAGTCTCCCGCACCCAGCACCACCACTCCCGCAAGCAGGACTGGAGCGAGCACAACGAGAACCACGATAAAGAGGCCCCTCTTCATTGGGGATGGAGGTAAGGCCATAAGCACGCCGCACACACTTTGGGCCAAAAACCGCTTTCTGTCAACTCCCGGCGTCCTCGGAACTGCGCCAAACAGAGTCCGAGCCCACTGGCTGGACGTCTGATATCGTTGTCTACTGCACGGAGGTTGGATCCCCATGGAAACGCTTCACTCTACAAACATGCATTCGGCGATCGGACCGCTGTTTCTGGCAGCGTCCGGCCGTGGATTGGTCGCGTTGGAATTCGACGCCCGGTTGCCCGGACAGCAGTCGATTCGACCGAACCCGCGCCATGTTAGGGAAGAAGAAAGGGGACTTCGGTTCGAGGATTCTCCTCCCCAGATGCGGCTATACATGGATGAACTCGAAGAGTACTTCGCCGGTCAGCGGCGTGCGTTCACCTTCTCGCTCGATCTTCGCGGGACGGATTTCCAGCTAGCCTGCTGGCGGGCGCTGCTTGCAATTCCCTACGGAGAGACGCGCAGCTACGCCGACATCGCCCGCGCTGTGGGCAAGCCGAACGCATTTCGCGCCGTGGGCATGGCTAACAATCGCAATCCCATCGCGATTGTCGTCCCCTGCCATCGCGTGATCGCCTCCGATGGCACGCTCTGTGGCTACGGCGGCGGGCTTGACGTGAAACGCAAACTGCTGGAACTGGAAGGCGCGCTGAGCGGGACGCTGGCAGCATAATCGCTTTCGAGATCAACCGCCTTTGACCTCCTCTAACGGCAACGCATCTGTCCTTCGCAAGGCCGGGCTCTTCTATCTCGTCTTCGTGATGTTTTCCTATACGACAGGCGGGCCCTTCGGACTCGAGGACATGGTCACTACCTCGGGCCCGGGGATGACGCTGATCTATTTGCTGGTGCTTCCGTTTTTCTGGTGCATTCCGGTTTCGCTGGTGTCGGCAGAGCTGACCACAGCGATGCCCGTCGAAGGCGGCTTCTATCGCTGGACGCGCGCGGCCTTCGGCGACTTCTGGGGATTTCTCGCGGGCTGGTGGAACTGGTCGGCGTCGTTTCTGCTGGGTGGAGCGTATGCGGTTCTCTTCACCGATTACCTGGTCTACTACTTCCCCGGGATCACGGGCTGGAAGCACTACCTCGTCTCTGTAGCGCTGATTGCCGTGATTACGTGGATCAATGTGGGCGGCATTCAGATGGTCGGGCAGGTTGCTACGGCGCTTGAAATCTTCATCTTTTTGCCAGTGATGACGATGATCGTGATGGGCTTCGTCCACTGGCATCACAATCCGTTTGTCCCGTGGATTCCGCCGCACCAGGCAACGTTCAAAATCTTCGGCGTGGGACTGGCGCTCGGGTTGTGGCTGTATTCGGGGTACGAGCAACTCTCGACCGTGGCGGAGGAAGTCGAGAACCCGCAACGGGCTTACCCGCGAGCGCTGGCTCTGGTGGTGCCGCTTTCGATTGCGGCGTACTTTCTGCCTACGCTGGCGGGATTGGGTTCTGCCGGAGAGTGGCAGAACTGGCATACAGGATTCTTCTCGGACGCGGCGAGATTGATCGGTGGACCTTGGTTAGGAACTTGGATGACGCTGGCGGCGATGGTCGGCAACGTCGCGCTGCTCAATAGCACCGTTCTTACGACGACGCGCATGCCCTTTGCCATGGCCGAAGATGGATACCTTCCAGCTGCCCTCACGCGCAAGCATTTGCGTTATGGAACGCCGTGGCTCGCGATTGTGGTCTCGGCGGGCATCTATGCGCTGCTGGCACGGCAGAGCCTTGGGCAGCTTATTTCGGTATACATCTGGCTGCGCTCGGCTACGACGGTGCTGACGGTGCTCTCAGCGTGGAAGCTGCGGCGGACGCGGCCGGAGATGCCGCGCGCGTTTCTGATTCCCGGCGGACGGATGGGACTTTTCTACGTGGTCGCTGCACCAGTGGTGATGGCGCTGGTGGCGCTGCTGGGCAGCGACCGGTTCGCGTTAATCGGCGGCGCGGTCGCGATGCTGTTGGGACCGGTGGTGTATTTGCTGACGAAGACTAGAGCAATCGATAGTCGAGATTAAACGTCAGCTCACCCAATCCAGAAACTTGTACCACGCTCCCGCGAACGGCAAGAACCAAGGCCTGCCGTTGTACAGCCCGAGCGGCGCGCCGGGAAAGTTGATGCCTACGAAGGGATTCTCCGGCTTATCTCCTGCTATCAACTCCGCCATTCTCTGGCCTTGATACGTTGCCATGGCGACGCCGTGTCCAGCGTAGCCTACGGCGTAGTACATGCCGTCGAGCTGGCCGGAGTGGGGCATGATGTCGAAGGCGAAGTCGAGCGTGCCTCCCCAGGCGTAGTCGATTTTGGCGTCGCGAAGCTGCGGATAGACCTCGATTATGCCACGGCGCAGGATTTCAGCGCTGCGACGGACAGTCTGGTCGTTTTCGGGGAAGAACGCGGCGCGGCCTCCGAACAGCATGCGGCGGTCGGGCGTGAGGCGATAGTAATAAAGATAATTCTTCGAGTCGTAGATCATGCGGTTACGCGGGCTGAGTTCGTGCGCCAGCGCTTCGGGGAGGGGTTGGGTTGCGATAATGAACGACCCAATGGGGATGATTCGTTTTCGCAGTGCTGGAGTCGCTTTGCCGGTATAGCCGCTGGTGCCGACGAAGACTTCCCGCGCCCACAGCGGGCCGCGCGAGGTTGTGATCTTCCAGCCGGCTTCGCCTTGACGGGATTCACGCTGCAGGCCCTCGACCCTCGTGTGCTCGAAGATTTCAGCGCCAGCTTTTGTCGCGGCGCGGCCGAGGCCCGCGACATAACGTGCCGGATTCAGTCCGGCACTGACTTCATCGACCATGCCGCCGTGATAAATGTTTGACCCGATTTCAGCGTTCAACTCATTTCTCTGCACGACCCGAAGTTGGTGATTGAATTCTCGCGCAATCACATCCACTTGCCGCGCGTAATCGTCGAAGTGCTTCTGCTTGCAGGCCACTTCAAGATGACCGCAACGGGAGAAATCGCAGTCAATGGCTTCTTCGCGGATGATCTGCTCGACGCAATCGATGGTCTCAAGGGACGTGGCGTACATGCGCCGGGTCAGGTCGCGTCCGTACATGCGGATGAGTTGATTCACTCCCAACTTCATTCCCGTGAGCACCATGCCGCCATTCCGCGAGCTGGCGCCCCAGCCGATGGATTCTGATTCGAGTACAGTGACTGAGGCACCCCGCTTCGCGAGAGTACGGGCGGCCGACAAGCCGGTAAAGCCTGCGCCGATTATCGCGACGTCCACCCTGCTGGGTAGAGGGCGGGCGGCATCCGCGCTGGGCATCTGGGTGGTCGTAAGCCAGTAGTTGTGTTCGCGTAAGTTCATGATGAATTCGCCCCCAGACCGCGACAACTCCCGAGGCCTCGAGGACTGAGCATTCTAAACCACGCTCGCGTGCGGCGCGGGAGTGGTGACCTGAGGACATGTCCCTTAGCAAGATGAGGTCAGCGGAGTCGCCCACCTCGGTAACTTGCCCAGGTTACTGCGCCTGCTTAGTCTGGAATAGTATGCCCTTACGCTGCCTCCTGTTTTCATCCAATGAGGAGATGGTTCAGCCCATCTGGCAGGTGCTCGCCGATCTCGGGATCGAAGGAGAGTACTGCAAAAGCGCTGTGGACGCGGTGGAGAAGGTTACCACGCAAGTTTTCCAGATCGTAATCACGGATTGGGACGATCAGCCGGAGGCGGGGTTCCTGCTGAAGACGGCGCGGGAATTGAAAGCGGCGCAGCGCCCGCTGACCCTGGCGATTGTGAGCGATAATGCCAGGCTGCCGGAAGCGTTGCAGGCAGGGGCCAATTCAGTTCTAGTAAAACCAATTCGCACCGAACAGGTGCGCGACACAATGAGCACGGCGTGTGAGTTGCTCCGAGCGAAGCAACAACCGGGAGCGCCGGTGGCCCAGAGGGAAGCATCCCAGACCGCCGCTTTGGCAGCTGCGGCGTCGGCTGGTCCGGTTCCAGTACCTTCCCCGACGGCCCCGACGTCCGAGAAACCTTTCCGGGCAGGAGAATTCCTGCAGTCACCGGGTTCCGCGCCGGGCGCGCAATTCGACACGGAAAGTGAAGTACATAAGTCGATGGAGCAGTCGGCAGCGGCAGAGGTCGACGCGCTCACCGAATTGGAGCCCATGGCCTCGACGGTGGAAGCTCCTCCGGCACCGGAGCCCGAACTGCAAGAACCGCTGACGGGGTGGGCTGCACTGCAAGCACGTCTGACGAAACCGGCTCCAGCTCCGGTGCAAGATGCTCCACCCAAGAACGAATTGCTGTCATACGGGGAAACACCCGATCAGGTCCGAGCCACGCCGGGATCGTCCGGCGCAGAAATCAAGGAACCTCCAAAACAAGAGTCGCAGCCGGAATCAGCACCAGAAGCTGCTCTTTTCGCCTACATATCGGGAGAGCCGGAAGAAAGCGCGGCGCCAAAACGAGAATCGCGGCCGATGCTGGGCAAAATCTTGGTGGTGGGGACTCTGGCAGCGTGTGCGGCTCTCGTGGCCGTGCCCCGGACCCGCCAAAGTCTGCGCATTTTCTCGCGCAGTGCCGCACGTGCGGGAGGTAGTTGGCTGAACCCGCCGCCTGCCCCGGTACCGCAGGCTGTGGCACAGCACGACAGCTTTGGCCAGTCGGGTGACGAATACAACCTTCCGGTCGCGACGAATATTCCGGATGCGACGACGGATCCTTCCCAGATTCGGGTGGTTCCCGTGGTTGATCCGACGGCGAAACCGCAAAAGGGCTCCGAGGCGAACAGCGGGCAGGCCGCGTCCTCTGCGACTGGCGAGGGCAACCCCACCGATCCAACTCTGACCGGTCAAAACCAGTCTGGTCCAAACCAACCTGATCAAAATCAGCCTAATCAAAATCAACCCAGTCAAAACCAGCCTGGACAAAGCTCGAGCGGCCAGGTGCCGGTCGGCGAGAATCAGGTTAAGGATCCGGCCTCGGCCGGCGTCGGGGTGGTCCCAGGGAATACGGCAGAAGCGTCACCTGCTCCGGTTGCCACCGCTCTGCCCGTGCAGCCGAATGCGCCTGTCGTCCAAGCGACTCCGCCGCCTCGATCAGTCACGCCGGCACAAAGTTCTGCACCGCCGTCGCAGACGGCTTCGCCTGGAAACAGCGCAGGTATTCCATCGAGCCTGAAATCACAGATCGCTTCGATGACGCCGGAGGCCAGCGGCGCCAAGCCAGCCGAAGCCGCGATGTCATCGATTGAACCCGTGAATCTGCCGGAGTCTGCGGTGCTGGGACTATTAGCTCAACCCGTTGATCCGGTCTACCCAGACGCAGCAAAGGCCAGCGGGCAACGAGGCAGCGTGGTTCTGCAAGTGTTCATCGGACGCGACGGCGCGGTGCAAGATGCAAAGTTCCTACAGGGATCGCTGGTATTTGCGCGAGCCGCCATCGATGCCGTAAAGCAATGGCGATTTAAACCTTATTCCATGAATGGCCGAACGGTATCGGTGCAGAGCGTGATCACGCTGAACTTCAAACCACCGGCTTAGCTGCCGGGTGACAAAACTGGCGCTCAATCGTCTTAAATAGTGCTCGGAGGCCGCATTCCCCTGAAGTTACCGAAGGGGATTGAACCAGGGCAGCCAGCAGACAAAAAGCAGCATCTACCAGATATAATGAAAAATAGCTCCTCAGGAAGTGACTCCTTTCCAGAAGAAGAATCTGATGTCCATGAAAATTAAAGCAGCGATTCTGGTTTCGTCCTTTGCGGTGCTGTTGTTTGTCGTAGTCGGTTCCTTTGGTGGCGTTCATGCTTCCTCGGGTGACGGCTCCTACCGGCAAATGCAGGTTTATAGCGAGGTATTGTCGCGCGTACAGAGCGAGTACGTGGAAGACCCGAACATTCCCAAAGTAACCGATGGCGCGCTGCACGGCTTGGTGGAATCGCTGGATGCGAACTCCAGCTACCTGACGCCGGCAGCCTACAAGGCCTTCAAGGCTCACAAGTCGGAGTCTAAGGGTGAGATCGGAGCCACTGTCTCCAAGCGCTTTGGATACGCTGACGTGGTTTCGGTGCTCCCGGGGTCCCCTGCAGAGAAGGCAGGGATTGAGGATACGGATATCTTCGAATCGATCGAGGGCCAAAGCACGCGGGACATGTCTTTGCCGGAGATTCGAAGCCTGCTCAGCGGGACGCCGGGTTCGACGGTGAATGTTTCGGTCGTGCGGGCGCGCAGGGCGGAGCCGCAGAAAGTGACGATCACGCGGGATGTGGTAAGCATTCCGCCCGTCTCTGACAAGATGCTGGAAGACGGCATCGGCTACGTGAAAGTGGATGCTCTGACCAAGGGCAAGGCGCAGGAGATTGCAGCGAAGATCAAGTCGCTGGAGAGATCAGGAGCGAAGAAGCTGGTCCTGGATTTGCGAAACACGTCAGACGGCGAAGAGAGCGAAGGCGTTGCTACAGCCAATCTTTTCCTGAACCACGGGACGATCACTTATCTGCAAGGGCAGAAGTTTCCACGAGAGGCATTCAATGCGGATGCGGCGAAAGCGGTGACTTCGCTTCCGGTCGCGATCCTCGTAAACAAGGGCACGGCGGGCGCAGCTGAGATCGTGGCAGCAGCGTTGCTGGAGAATGCCCGCGCCGATGTGGTGGGCGACAAGACTTTCGGCGATGGATCGGTGCAGAAAACGATCGATCTGCCGGACGGTGGAGCGCTGATTCTCTCGGTGGCGAAATACTATTCGCCCAGCGGGAAAGCGATTCAGGAAACGGCAGTGACTCCCAACGTGCTGGTGGCTGACGAAACCGACAACGTGATCTCCGAGGATGAAGACGCGGAACCCGCCGCCGCGGAGCCGGAAGCGAAGCCCAAGAACACGCAAGACGATCAGCTGCACAAGGCAGTTGAAGTGCTGAAGAGCCGGACGAGCTAAGGATTTCTGGTATTGCGGCAATGTTCATCGCGCGCCGAAAGGCGCGCGATTTCTTTTGCCCTCCTGGCATTTCTTAGCCTCGCCTGCGGTCATGCAGCGGGGACCTGCCTGCAGCGAGCTACGCTTGCGACTACCGAGGCGGTTGACGCCCTGCTATCCTGAACCATCTCGCCATGAAATCGCTCTATGAGGATCTTCCACCGGTGGAGATTGCCGGGCGGAAGTTTGTGGGCCGGGTGTTGTTTGGCCTCTTGGTGCTGGTGTCCGCCTTGGTGGGAGCGACGACCGGGCTTCTGTTGGTCTACACCACAGACTTGCCGCAAGTAGAGGCGCTGGAAGCTTACCGTCCCAGTTCGATTACAGAGTTGTACGACGACCATGGGCGCGTTATTGGATCGTTTGCTCTGCAAAGGCGGGTGGTGGCTGGCTACGATGATTTTGCTCCGGTGCTGCGAGATGCGCTGGTCTCGATTGAGGATAAGGACTTCTACCGGCATTCGGGAATCAACTTCTGGCGCATCGTAGGCGCGGCGTACCGCGATGTTGAGTCCGCCGGAAAGATCCAGGGTGCATCGACGTTGACCATGCAGTTGGCGCGCAACCTGTTTCTTTCGCCCGACCGCTCGTTCCATCGCAAGGTGCAGGAGGCGATGCTCGCGATTCAGATCGAGCGGCGCTTTACCAAGCCACAGATCTTCGCCCTATATGCCAATCAGATTTTCCTGGGACACGGAGTGTACGGGTTCGAGGCCGCGTCGGAATTTTATTTCAGCAAGCCGGCGCGAAAGCTCACGCTGGCAGAAGCCGCGCTGCTGGCCGGCCTACCCAAGGGGCCGCAAGTCTACTCGCCGATCAACCATCCGGACCGGGCGACCAGGCGCCGGAACCTGGTGATCAATGCCATGCTCGAAGACGGAAAGATTACCGCGGCTCAGGCGGAGGACGCCCGGTCGTCGCCGTTGGTCTTGCACCTGCAACACGATCCCAACTCGCTGGCGCCATATTTTGTGGAGGAAATACGGCGGTACCTGGAAAACAAATACGGGGCGGACCAGGTGCACGAAGGCGGATTGAAGGTCTATACCTCGCTTGATGTTGATCTGCAAAGAGCCGCGAACCAGGCGGTGCTGGACGGTCTGGCGGCCTATGAGCGGCGTCATGGATGGAAGGGCAGCCTGGAGAACGTGGTGGCGGAAGGAAGCACGATCGACAAGTTCGCGCATCCCGACTGGGATGACGAACCAGAAGTGAATGGATACGTCCACGCGCTAGTTACTTCCTCCGGAGTTGGAATTGCAACGCTCAAGTTTGGGCGCTATGCGGCGGCTCTGGGGCAGGCGGACATGGCCTGGACCCAGGGTAAGATACAGAATTTGTTGCGGCCAGGAGACATTTGCTACGTAAGAATACTGGCGCTCAACCCGAACGGCGCAGCGCGCGTGAGCATGGAGCAGGATTCCGGAGCGCAAGGAGCGCTGATGGCGATTGACAACGCCACGGGCGGAATCAAGGCGATGGTCGGCGGACGCGACTTCAGCGAATCGAAATTCGATCGTGCGACCCAGGCGTTGCGGCAGGTAGGGTCGTCGTTCAAGCCCTATGTTTACACGACGGTGATTGACCGGGGCGCGAGCCCGAACGACACGATTCTGGATGAGCCCGTCACCTTCGAAACGGGCTCCGGGCCTTACTCGCCGCATAACTATGACGAGAAGTTTGAAGGGATCATCACGTTGCGGCGCGCTCTGGCGCAATCACGGAATATTCCAGCACTGAAGCTGGCGAACAAGGTTGGGATCAAGAGCGTGATTGAGTATGCAGAACGCTTCGGAATCACAGCCAAGTTGCCGCCCTACCTGCCGGTGGCGCTGGGCTCGGCTGAGATCACGCTGATCGAGCAGACGTCGGCGTACAGCGTGTTCCCGAATGACGGGGTGCGCGTCACTCCCCGCTACATCACGAAGGTGACCGACTACGAGGGACGGGTGCTGGAGGAAGACTATCCCGAGGTGAAGGACGTGATCAGCGCGCGGACGGCGCGAATCATGACCTCGATGTTGCGCGAGGTTGTGCTGCACGGGACCGGAGTGGCGGCTGCAAAGATGCCCTTTCCGGTGGCTGGAAAGACGGGCACCACCAATGATTTCACCGACGCCTGGTTTGTGGGATTCTCGCCGATGATGACTTGCGGTGTGTGGATTGGATTTGATGAGAAGAGATCCCTCGGAGCCAAAGAGACGGGAGCGCACGCGGCGCTGCCGATCTGGATAAACTTCATGAACACAGCCATGGCGGGGAAGGATCCGGGGCAGTTCCAGCCAGCGCCGGACGTACCCGTGACTGTAGCGCAAAAAGTAGACACGCCGGATACATCGCCGGGCGCGGATGAAACGCACTGAGAATCAGACGTCCCAAGAAATGATAAGGCGTGATCCGTCGCCTGGGAGCATACTCGTGATTGGTCCAACTATTATCTCTGTGGTCTGATGAAGCCTTTCTTCAAGTTCGCCATGGTGGGTCTGGTGCTGGTGGCCGTGGCACTGGTGTCGGCACTGACGGCGATGCGATTTGCCATTCACGGACAGGTCGTCGAGGTGCCCGTGGTGATTGGGTTGACGCCGGTAGAGGCAGAGCGCTCCGTCGCCGGGCTTGGGTTGCAGATCGAAGTGGAGCGGCAGTATTACAGCCCGCAGATTCCTGAGGGACGGATCATGACACAGTTGCCACTTCCGGGCTCGAAGGTGCGGCGGGGATGGCAGTTGCGTGTGGCACAGAGTTTGGGGCCGCAGCGGGTGGTGATTCCGGATGTAACGAAACAAAGTGAGCGCGCTGCGGAATGGAACATCCAGCGCCGTGGCCTGGAAGTGGCCTCGACAGCGGAGATGCAGTTGCCGGGGACGCCCCCCGACCAAGTGTTGGCGCAGAGTCCACCGGCGAACGCAAGCCAGGTGGCGGCGCCGAGAACCAGCTTACTGGTGACGGTTGCGGCCGATCCGCCGGCTTATGTAATGCCGAGTTTCTTGGGGCAGCCGCTGGGTAGTGCGAGCCGCACGCTGCAGGATGCGGGCTTCAAACTGGGCACCGTGAGCATGGCGCCGCCTCCGCAAGAAAACGCCGAAATACCAGGTGTGCCTCCGGCCGTGCCTGCTGCGCCCCCGCAACCGTCGCCCGCGAGCGTGATCGTTACGCAGTGGCCTCCTCCGGGACAGAAGGTTCTGGCTGGGGCGGTGGTGAACTTCGAAGTGCGGTGAGGGACGGCGGTCTTACATCAGGCTTGGACGGTTAGATCCTTTCCAAGATCGCTGCGAAGAAGCCATCGCTCGGGTGGACGCCGGGCAGAGTCCGCAGGTAGGGACCGCGAGTGAGCGAAGAAAGATCCGGCCAGGTTAATTCTCTCTCCCCCTGGAGCCGATCGAGTTCCTCCCGGCAATCGAGGACGCGGAATGATGAATCTCCTTCCAGCGAGCGCTCGATGACGGCTTCGCTTTCCTCTCTTTCCAAAGAACATGTGGAGTAGATCAGACGGCCTCCGGCTACAACGTGAGCCATGGCCGAACGGAGAATCGCCAGCTGCCGCGCTTGCAGATCGCCGAGGTCTTCCGGCGTGAGCCGCCACTTGATCTCCGGGTTGCGGGCAAGCGTACCGGTGCCGGAGCAGGGTACGTCGGTGAGCACGCGATCAAAGTTCGCGGCAAACGGCAGGTTCTGCGCGTCGGCAGTGATCACGCGGATCTTGCGGGGTCCGGCCCCGCGGGCGGGATCACTTGCGTTCAACAGTCTTTGCAGTAGACGTGCGCGGTGAGGATGGAGATCGACCGCGGCAACTTCAGCGTTGGGATTACCGTCGGCGATGGCCAGAGTCTTACCGCCTGGGGCCGCGCAGCAGTCGAGAATCCGCGCGCCGTGGCCAACAAGAGCTGCGACGAGTTGCGAGGCTTCGTCCTGAATAACGCAAAGACCTGCCCGGAAAGCGGCGGTCCTGGTGACATCGCCGTGCTGCACTAGTCGCGCGGAGGCCAGAACAGCACCGGGAGCAAGTTCGATTCCTTCGGCGCGGAGCTGGGCTTCTGCTTCAGGACTGCGAAGACGGATTGCCGTCGCCGGAATCGATTGATCGTGCCGGCAGATGCGAAACGCGACATCGAGTCCATAGGCCTGGGTCCAGCGCTCGACGAGCCACAATGGATGGGAACTACTGGCAGCTAGAGACTCGACGGAAACCTCGCTGATTGCGTGCTGCGAGGCCTCAACGTGAGAGTCACTGGCGGCGAGCTTACGCAAGACCGCATTCACGAATGAAGTGGCGGAACGTTTGCGAGCTCGCTTGACCAGTTCAACACTTTCGTTGATGGCGGCGCGCGCAGGAATGCGGCTCAGCCAGCGGAGTTGGTACACCGCGAGTCGGAGTGCAGTCAGAATCTCGATGTCGAGCCTGGCGAGTGGTTGAGCAGAGCTCTCTGCAATTTGTGAATCAAGCAGTGATCGCCAGCGCAGAACTCCCATGACCAGTTCAGTTGCCAGAGAGTGATCGACCAATGTGAGCCGGTTGTACGTCCGGGAGTGGAGCAGTTCGGACGCGTAAGAGGACTCGCGCTCGACACGGAGCAGAATGTCGAATGCGGCGGCGCGGGCCGGAGAAACATCTGGGTGCGAGTTTCGAGACTTCGTTTTCACTAAGGCCAGTATGCGGGAATTGGCCCGCGCGCGGAGTACAAATTCGTGCTGCCTCAGGAACCGAGTTTCTCGCCCGGCAGCGGGCGATAGCCGCGCAGGAAGTCCTGAGCAGAGGTCCGCTTCTTACCTTCGAGCTGCAGTTCAACCAGTTCAATTGCTGTACCCCCGCCGCAGCCTACTAGCAGGCGATCACCATTCGTCTTCAGCTCCGACGAGGGTACCGTCCGATCGAGTGCGGCCGCTTTCCACACTTGCAGGTTCTTGCCGCGAAACTTCGAATACGCTCCGGGCCAGGGTTGAAAACCGCGCAAGCGGTTCAGAATCTCGGCCGCCGGGCGAGAGAAATCGATCAGGCCGTCTTCTTTTTTGAGGATCGGCGCCAGCGTGGTTTGAGCTTCATCTTGCTTGCGTGGATGAATGTCGCCGGTTTGCGACCCGCGCAGGGTTTCGACGGTGAGTTTCGCGCCGAGGACCGCCAGCTTCGGGCCCAGGGTCTCTGCCGTGTCGTCGGGAGCAATGGCGATTTCCTGCTGCAGAAGAATGTCGCCGGTGTCGAGGCCGGCGTCGATTTTCATCGTGGTGACACCGGTCACGGTTTCGCCCCGCGCGATCGCCCACTGGATCGGCGCAGCACCGCGATATTTTGGCAGGAGAGAGGCGTGCAGGTTGATGTTGCCAAGGGGCGGAAGGTCGAGCATCCACCGCGGAATGATGCGGCCATAGCCAACGACGATGATGCCGGCGGGTTTGAGATTGGTGAGTTGAGCGCGAAAAGCGTCGTTGTTCTTGATGCTTTCGGGCTGGGTGACCGGCAATCCCAACTGCAGAGCGCGCTGCTTGACCGGGGAGGAAACGACTTCGAGGCCGCGTCCTTTGGGACGGTCCGGCTGTGTGACTACGAGATCAACGTGGAATCCAGCGTCGACCAGCCGGTCGAGCGTGGGCACGGCGAACTGCGGCGTGCCGCAGAACACGAGATTGAGGGATTGAATCATTGACACATTGAATCATTGATTCATTGACTCAATCTCTCAATGACTCAATTCTCTACCATTCTCCCGCTTTGACCAGCTTGCGAATTTTGCGCTTGATTAAGTCGCGTTTGAGCGCGCTGATGTGGCTGATGTAGAGCTTGCCGTTCAGGTGATCGGTTTCGTGCTGGAAGGCGCGGGCCAGCAGGTCGTCGGCTGCCTTTTCAAAAATCTTCCCGGTTAAATCCTGTGCACGGATCGTTGCCACCTGGGCGCGCGTCACATTCTCACGGAAGTCGGGGATGCTGAGACACCCTTCGCTTTGCGCGTGACGGCCCTCTTTGTGAATGATTTCCGGATTGATGAGGACGAGTTTGGCATCGGGGTCCTCTTTGAAAGTGACGTCCACGACGGCGATGCGGCGCGAGATACCGATCTGCGGCGCAGCCAGACCCACACCGCGGGCAGCATACATCGACTCGAACATATCCTCGACCAGCTTCTTTAATTCTGCGTCGAAAACCGTAACCTTCTCGGCCGGCTTCTCGAGGACGGGATTCCCGAACTTGACGATGGGATAAATCATTTCAGTTGAATCAATAGTTCTTGAGTTGTAAGCAGTAACCCTGGAAATTGCGCAAGGTTTCTCCCATGGAATCACCGCCGAATTTTTCGAGAGCGCAGCGGGCCAGAGTAAGCGCGACCATGGCCTCGCCTGCGACACCGGCAGCCGGCACCACACATACATCGGAGCGCTCATAGGCCGCGCTCACAGGTTGGCGGCTTGAGAAGTCGACCGATTGCAGCGGGCGGCGCAAGGTGGAGATGGGCTTCAGGTAGCCGCGCACGCGGATCTCTTGCCCGTTAGAAACGCCGCCTTCGATTCCGCCGGCGTTGTTGCGAGTTCGAGTAAAGCCACTAAAGTTCGACGGCGCTCCATAGCCGATTTCATCGTGCACGGCAGAGCCGGGAGACGCGGCAGCCGCAACGCCGGAACCTATTTCAACGGCCTTCACGGCTTGCAGCGACATGACGGCACCGGCAAGCAGAGCGTCGAGACGCTCGTCCCATTGCGCGTAAGTGCCGAGACCAGGTGGGACATTGTGAGCAACCACCTCAAAGACTCCTCCCACCGAATCGCCAGTCTTGAGGACTTTGTCGACTTCATCCTTCATGCGCTGCTCCGCTTCCTTGTCGGCGCAGTTGAGCAAGATTTCTTCCTGATCGCAAAGAATCTGAATCTCCTCCCACGGGATTTCTTGCTGCAAGGCTGCGGTGCCGACGGCGACGACATGGCTGAGAACATCGATGCCGAGTTCGCGGAGGAAAGTCTTGGCCAGGGCGCCGATGGCGACGCGCGCAGCTGATTCACGGGCGGAGGCACGCTCGAGCACATAGCGGGCCTCGGGAAAGTTGTATTTCAGCGCGCCAGCCAGATCGGCATGGCCGGGGCGGGGAGATGCTACCCGCTTGTGGCGGGCAGGGTCGCCTCCGGCGACAGGCAGGGACTCCTGCCAGTTTTTCCAGTCCCGGTTCTCGAGTTGGACGGAAATGGGCGAACCAATCGTCATGCCATGGCGGACGCCAGAGAGGATGTGAGCCGTGTCGCGCTCAATCTTCATGCGGCCGCCGCGGCCATAGCCCTGCTGCCGGCGCCAGAGTTCACGGTCGAGAAAGGCCTGGTTCACTTTAAGTCCCGCGGGCAGTCCCGAGAGGAAAGCGACCAGAGCTTCGCCGTGAGACTCTCCGGCAGTGAAGTAGCGCAGCATAAGTGCTCGATTTTACCTGATGCAACGTCGCTCTGGAGTTTGCGAATGGAGAAAGGAGCCGCATTTTTTTGCATGGGTGGCAAGAAAAGGCACTCCCCTGGCTCATTTTCATGGGCGCAGGAGCGAAAATGATTGCTACAATAGCGAACGTTCGTATTCTTTCGTAGTTTGAGTTCTGCCGGATTCGTCCGCGTCATTTTGCAAATTCTCTGGCCAAACAAAGGAGAACTGTGTGCCCCCACGCACAGATTCAGACGTGATTTTTTCCAGCAAGAAGATTCGCTGTCTGCTCGCGCACGACCATGTCCTGTTGCGGCAAGGTCTGCGGCGTCTATTGGAGGACGAGCCTGACATTGAAGTGGTCAGCGAAGCGGGCAACGCGGCGGAGTGCCTGCGCAAAGTTTATGAGTTCCGCCCGGATGTGCTGGTCGCGGATACCGAAACGTTTGGGCTGCCTGCAGCCGAGGCAGAGCTTCTTGTCACGCGGGAATCTCCCCAAACCAAAATAGTGTTTTTAAGCCTGCAGGATCGAGCCACGTCACCGTTTGAAGGCCTGAGAGCCACCACGGATGGCTGTGCAGTGCGGCAGACTTCCGCCGAAGAGCTGGTGGAAATGGTCCGTAATTCGCGCGGCGGTGATCGAACGAACGATCCTTCGACCACCGATGTT
>Ga0209624_10001392_pt1 | contig 19074 bp, 14 predicted proteins | sample JacPinW_OM2H0_O1_FD_188565 | JGI IMG/M metagenome (GOLD analysis project Ga0209624, IMG submission 188565) | Forest soil microbial communities from Algoma, Ontario, Canada - Jack Pine, Ontario site 1_JW_OM2H0_O1 (SPAdes) (version 2) | ecosystem: Environmental > Terrestrial > Soil > Boreal...
CTCGGTAACGTTCATCACTGTTCCCACAAATTCAACGACGTCGCCGGATGGGCTGAGAACCGGGTGGGCTACCGTGTGGATGTCTCTAACCTCGCCGCCGGGATGAACGATTCGGTAATCCACCTCGTAATCTACCTTCTCACGGCCTGCTCTCTCGGCTGTTTCCCTGACTCTGCGCCGATCGTCGGGATGGACATGCTGCAAAAAGGTTTCGAATCGGGGCAGTCCATCCCGCGGTTCAAAACCCAGCACGCGGTAGCATTCTTCAGACCAGTACCTCATCTCGCCGCTCGCGGATACCCGTGCCCAGCTGCCCGTTTTGCTTAGTTTCTGCGCTTCCTCCAGGTATGCTTCGCTGCGGCGCAATTCCTTTGTCCGTTCCATGACCTTGATCTCGAGTAGGTCACGGGCCTGGCTAAGTTCCAGTTCGTGGTCCATCAGTGCCTGTTCGGCCCGTTTCCGGTCGGTGATGTCAGTGCACGTACCGAACCATTTCACGATCCCGCCGTCTGTGTCCCTTATGGGCGTTCCTCGCGTTTTGAACCAGCCGTATATTCCGTCGCTGCGGCGAATCCGGTATTCCACGTCATAAGGCTGACGCCCGGCCACAGACTCTGTCCAAAATTGCCGGGTAGGCTCGCGATCATCCGGATGCAGTGTCTCCATCCAGCGCCACCCGAGCAAGTCGCTCTCCGCGACGCCGGTATAGTTCGTCCACTGTGTGCTGAAGTAGTCGCACCCGCCATCCGGAGCGGCACCCCATACCAACTGCGGAAGGGCCTCGGTAAGGCTTCGCCACTGTTGCTCGCTCTCCCGCAAAGCGTCCTCCGCCCTTCGTCGCGAGGCGCTGAGCCAGCATACGATCAGCGCCAACGATGCGAAGAATGTCAGGGAAAGAAAACGATAGGGCACACGAATCCCCGCGAGCTCGACGTACGGAACTAGGGGCTGGAAGAAATAACCAAGGCTCAGAATTGAGAGGAGCAGGGCCACGAGGCCTGGGCCCATCCCACCAAACCAGGCTGCAAGGGCCACGGCAGTAAGGAAGAGTGCGCCACGAACATCGAAACCCCTCCCAAAAGAGAGCGTCACCACGAGCGCGGCTGCAACGGAAATAACCGCGAGCCCGTAGCGCCAAACTACCAGTCGAAAGATCGGAGGCGGAATCTTCCAGCCCGTCATGGCGTATGTATCCGCGGCGTAGTGCTGCGACGGCACCGGAAGATATTGTATTTAAATCGTGCTCCAATCGTGCAATTTCGGGTTCTCAGAACGCCGCGGGCTTCTTAATTAGAACCTTTCCCTTGGCATGATCGGGACTGCGGCCTGAGACGAAGCGCTTTGGCATGGGGCTGAGACTCTCAAGACATCCATCTCTCACCCCAGCCATTGCGGATTGGCGTACGTGCCATCGAACTGGTGGCTAGTCTTATAAAGTTCGAACTGGCCTGCTTCCGCAGCCTTTGAAGTCCTTGCCAGAAGAGCCGCGACTTGGGAGGAGTCCATCGGCTGAAAACTGCGGGCCGCATGAAGAGCTTGCTGCAGGATCTCCATCGAGTCGCAGCCCGTGATGACGACGCTAGTTGGGAGATTCATCGAGTAATAGAGACACTCGGTCGGTGTTGCGGTCTTGCTCTCAAGGATGATGTGGTCGCCCATGGGCTTCATGCCAAGAACTCCAATACCGTTCTCGATCAAAACCGGAAGCACCCGCTTTTCAAAACTGTTGAAGTGAGCGTCCATCACGTTCAGAGGCATCTGGACCGCATCAAACTTGAAGCCGTGTTTTGAGGCCGTGGCCAGCATCTTCAGATGAATGTCCGGACTCTTGTGGCCCGTGAAGCCGATAAAACGGACCTTGCCTGCCTTCTTGGCATCCAGTACGGCATCCATGCCGCCGCCTTCGGCAAAAATACGCTCCGGATCAGAATCACGAATCACTTCATGGAATTGGAGCAGGTCAATTCGATCAGTCTGCAATCTTCGCAGCGATTCATTGAGCTGGGCGGCTGCGGCAGTTTTGGTGCGGCCATCGATCTTGGTCATCAAGAAGGCCTTCCCGCGATAACCGTCGCGCAGGGCTTTGCCCATCCGAATTTCGCTCTCTCCTCCGTTGTAGTCCCAGCAGTTGTCGAGGAAATTGATTCCTTCATCGATTCCCGTCCGAATAATTCGTATGCTCTCTTCCGGATCGCCCTGTCGCGCCAGGTGATAGCCACCCAGCCCGATCACGGAAACCTGTTCACCTGTGTGGCCCAGTGTACGATACGGAATTCCGTTCTTGCGATTGCTTTCCGCGGACCCGCTCACCCTTCCGGCCATCAGCAGGGATGCGGCAGCCATGCCGACAAACTGTCGCCTGCTGAACCCGGCATCCTGATTCGCGCTGTCCAGCAAAGGCGATTGAAGCGTGCAGCCAAAGTTTGATTGATTCACATTAGGGTCATTGATAGTCACGACGAGCTCCTCTTGCGCCGGCGGATCCGAACGCGTGCCTTTAGTCTGCCGCTACTTCGAAACTAAATCAATCAGCGTCAGGTCAGTTGCCGGGTCAAACCGTTATTGCATCGTGATTAATCGACTGTCGCCATCATTTTATGCAGGGCATCGAACCACCGCGGCCGCTGCTCCACTCAGTGCGCCGATTCCACTGAGATGCAAGCCGCGTTCCAATCCATGTCAAACGGGTGGTTGAGTGCTTTCAGCGGCGACAGTTGGATGGTTAGTTGGAAGGCGTCAAAAACACTGGGAGGTATGTCTTCCGGATGACGCAGCGTCCTAATATTGACAGCCTGCGGACTTCAATTGGCCTCCATCCCGAGGGTCCCCTCCCACAACGGGTCCCATGAAGACGAGCGTTGGGTTGAAAGGTGCTATTGCTAAGCTTTCTTCCACATGCCAGACTCGGCCAGTCGAATTTCTTCTTTCATCTTGAAGATTTCCGCACTTCAAGTCAGGCTTAGGAGTACGTAAACTCATCTTCAAACAATTGCCACGCGTATTGAGGTTCCGTGGGCTGATCGGATTCGTTCCCAATCTCACGAAGGATTGACGGCTCGCGGTATTCGAGCTCGAGGGCGAGTGACGTGGTAAGTGTGTTGCGAATGATGCCGCTGTTCATGGGTTTCTCCTTGCTACTCCTCTTTGATTTCGACTTGCATGACCACCGAGTACATGCACGAGAACGACGCCGTTGCAGCCAGCCTGTCCGCCTCTGAATCTTTTCTCCGCAGAAGAATTGCTCTCGGTCTGCGTGTCCAGAAAAGTTAGGGTTTCACCGTGTTGTAAGCGGACCCGTGGAGAAGCCAGAAACCAAACCGGAATTCTCCGCGCTCGTCATATGTAGAGCCAAAGTTTCGTCATGCCCGGCTCCGAGAATCCACACGTTGCCCGGTGATGGGGCAACTCCTGCCCACAGCAGATCACAAGGAAATCCGCCCTTCGCTGGGCTGGGGCTGGATGCGATCGTCCAACTGGTCCCGTCCCAGTGCAAGAGCAGTGTCCTCTGGTGCGCAGATCCGTCGGCTGGGAAGTAGGAGCCGAACGCCCAGATATCATTTGCCGAATTCGCCGTCAATCCAAGCAAACGGTTCGACTGATTCGCACTATTCGGTCCGACATTCGGACTCGGTACTACCACCCAACTCGTGCCGTCAAAGTGCTCAATCAACGTCAGCGTGGCAGCCTGTTTGGGAGGCGCCGCCGGCGTGGAAAAGCCCACCGCCCACACGTCGTTCGGCGCCAGCGCGAGAACGGCGTTCAACTTGTTTGTGCCCTCGCCTACGTTGGGAGTTGCCACGCTCTTCCAGTTCGCGCCATCCCAGTGCATCGCTGCGGTTTCGATATTGTCTGATTCCTCGAATCCCACCGCCCAGGCATCATTCGTGGCGTCGGCGGACGCGCCAAACAAAAACCGATTGTTCGAGTCGCCAGTTGTCGCCGTCCATGCCGTGCCGTTCCAGTGCTCGAAAAGTGGCGACACCAGCCCCGTGCTGCGGTTCATCAAGCTCCCGATCGCCCAAACGTCATTCGCCGAGCTAGCGGTCATGGCGAAGACGTCGGCCTGGTCTTTCTTGCCGAACTTGGGGCCCGGAAACAGGCTCCACTTCGTTCCGTTCCACTGCTCGATCACCTGCCCCGGATGCGGTCCGTCCGTCACATTTCCCGCCGCCCAGGCCAGAGTCGGAGAAATAGCGACCACTCCCTGCAGAAAGCTGTTGTTGTCGCCTTTGATCATCGGAGCGGGAAACGCTGTCCACGTTGTGCCATCGAAATGGATCGTCGACTGCCCTACCGCCCAGATGTCGTTAGCAGACGACGCCGACGCCGCGAGAAGTTCGCTGTTGAAGTTCTGGTTCGGAGTGGGAACTATCTGGAAACTCGAGGCTAGCTGGGTTTGTCCGTATGCCGGCGAGTCTTGAAACAAGGCTACCGTCAATCCGAGAAGCATTGCCGCACGAAGTATCAGTTTCATGGTTCCACCTGATAGTGCTGAGTTAAGGATGTGTCGGGTTTTGCCCTTCACGAGTTGATAACTAGCGCTAGTCGCCTTTATTCCCTAACTTCGCATTACCTTTCAATGACACTCAGGAAGCTTGGAAACCCATTTTCAAGTAATCCCCTCGAAAGTTGAAGTTGGGTAGGAATTGGAATCTCGCGGCTTGGAGCCAGATTAAACCGCCAAGACGACCGTTCCCTCGGCCCGGCTAACACAAGGCAGCACAAATCCCGCATTTTTCTGCTCAGCCGTCAGCCCGGCCTCAACGTCCATTTGAACGGTGCCGCTCAGAACTCGCGTAGCGCACGTGCCGCATAGGCCCTGGCGGCAGCCATACGGAATCTGTACTCCGTTTCGTTCTGCCAGATCGAGCAGAGCGCTCCCGGCGGAAACCTGGCATACCTTCTGCGAGTGAAGGAACACGACTGTCTCGACCGGACGGGTTTCCAGTGACCGAGACTCCGTGGTCGGTTTGCTCTCTCCAAAACTTTCCTGAAGGATCCGGTCCTGGTTCACGCCGAGAGTCGACAGAATCTGGCGTGCGTTGTCCATGAATCCCTTGGGACCACAAAGAAAGAAGGTGGGTGCATTCAGATCGCTCACGTTCTGGGTGACAAATTCCTCCGTCAGGCGTCCACTGCGCCCCTTCCAGGTTGGGTTCGGTCTTGAGAGGCAAACTTCATACTTGAAGTTGGGAAGAGACCTGCTAAGCCTCGCCAGTTCGTTTTCGAATATGATGTCCGCGCTCGTCCGCACGCAATAAAGTAGCGTCACAGGAATAGTGAGTTCGAGGTCGTCGATATAACGCAGCATCGAGATCATGGGTGTGATCCCACTTCCGGCTGCAATAAGAACAATGCTCTTATGGAGCATCTCGTCAAAGTAGAATCGGCCATACGGTCCCCTTGCTTCCACTGCGAGCCCTGGCATGGCCCGCTCATTGAGGAAAACGGAAACGCATCCATTTTCCGAACGCTTGGGCGTGATTTCCACATAGTTCTCGTGGACCGGCGAGGAGGAGATGGTGTAAGAACGCGTTACTTGTTGGCCCTCGATTGTCCAGTGGAACGTCAGAAACTGCCCCGGCTTAGCATTAAGCAGTCTTTCGTCTAGAACGTGAAAGCGCAGCGTTCTGGTATCGTGCGTTTGCTGCTCGGTCTGTGACAACAGAAGATGCACTGGGCTCTTCGAGCTTTCGTGGCTGTTTAATGGGGTTCCCCGAGCAGGAATCTCCGAAATACGCGATGACCCTACGGAAGCGCGTGTTTGATTCCTCTTCTTAAACACCAAGGCACTCTGGACAAGGCACACTGCAACAACCGTGCCGGTCGCGAGCCTTAGCCCCAAGCTTCCAGGGTTCGCCGAACGAAGAAGTTCTGAGAACGTGGGGAGGGCCACAAGCACGAACGAAATCACGAAAATGGTTATTCCTAATGCCTTCAGCGACGAATAACTATGCTTGTAACGGCGTGCGATCAATATCTTGACCAGAAGCAGAGGCACGAGGACGAGCACAAGCACAATATGCAAAACCAGGTGTGTAGGCAGATGACCCGTTATCCCCAAACCAGCGAGTCTCTGACTCATGCCGTAGGCCATCATGCAAAGCAGGATCACAAAGAGGTACCCACTCACCCGGTGAGCAGCGATCAAGCGGGTTCTCGTCGTTAGGCTGCGCGACGGCTGAGAAGCCTCCAACATCATGACCACGTTGGCGAGAGCGAGTGCGACAAAGGCGATGCCGGCCACAATAGCTGAAATATTCGACATAGGCTTCGATCCCTCTGCGCTGCTGGCTTGGCTTGCTCACGCCTCATCCTGCCTTCGCTAATTCCACCTGCCGTTCGGTCGACCCGAAGCGGTTTTCCACTCGACTCTCAGCCCGAATGTGCTTCTAGTGACGGTTCTGGGACCTTGTGGAGGAACTTCAAGTCCAGAACAATCGTCGTTTGGTTATCCCCCGCCCGAGCGCCTTGCGGACCGGAGTAATCTTCTCCCAGGGAGCCTGGCATATTACAGTTGTCCACGCGACTTGCTGTAATCAGTGCTCCAGTGCATACGGCCCGGGTATATTCCTCTCCCGCCGGAGATGGCATACAGTCCTTGCTCTGCACGACGGGTGACCAATTCGTTTCTCGTACCGCACTTAGCAGTTCAGGGTCCTCCTCATGGTCGACGTGTGCTGCCCCTACAACCTCCAGAACTCCCTTTGTATTGTGCACTGCTGGAGTCAAGGGCCTCGGTAAATGCGCAGCGTTCTCACTCGGGAATAGAAACATGACTTCGCGAGTTATCTTGTGAACGACAGGATCGCGGTACACTGGCCCGGCATGGGATCCAGCAGGAGCCGCTATGACAGCGCGGTCCGCGCGAGTCAATGTAAGATCTCCGACAACTTCTAACCTGCCGGTCCCTGTCCTCACAATGCGCGTGGACTTGAATGTCAGTAGTTTCTGGTCCGTCGAGTTAGGACTGTAACCGGTCGGCAAAGCACCTGCAAGGCTGAGTATCCTCCCCCAGTTCTCATCCGCAGGATAAATATTCAGATCAAAGAATGAGGCGTCCAGATCGTTTGCGTCTAGTTTTACTTTCCCAGTAACGCGTGCGACTGCAGCGTTCACTGACTCCAAGTTTGCTTTGGAGCTTTGAAATAGTCGGGCATTGGATTTGTTAGAGTCGAGAATCCAGGTGTCGCTGGCAAGGGCTAAAGAAGTAACGCAAAACGCCGCCGACGCAAATGTTATAGCTCGATATCTCATGTTGTATTACTTCCATCCCTCGTCTACAAACGATCTCAAGTAGTGCGACGTGGGCTTCTTGGGTCCCTTCAACGTTTAGCGGACAATTGCGCTCTGTTAGTGGTAACTGAATCGGCCCCGCCTTATTCCAAAAGCTCGGTGAGTTTGTTCGGGATGGACTCCCTGAGAATTGTCCCAGTGTGTGAGGTCCGCACAAAGAGACAACGAGCACGCCTAACGAACATCCCATTCTGAGTGCCGAGGAGGGTTGACCGAACCTTCGGTCTTGAAAATACCGAAGCGGTAGTTCAGTTTCTCATCAGGACATCCTCCGCAGGCTGCCGAGACTCCGGCACAGACTTGAAAGTTGAACAAAGGGCACAGTCCCCAACCAACACGTGAGAGCAATCGGTTGTGCCGGTTCCATGCGCAGCATCGAGTTCTGCGGCGAGTTGAGACTTTAGGCCACGTGCCGCATTCTCGAGTTCAGTCTTTGCCTGCGCCACGTGGCCCAGGATTGTGTGTAGCCGTTTTGGGCCTAGCACCAAGAGCCCGATGAACAGCACAAACAGGATTTCCATGCCAAATCCCACAATTCACCCCTTGGTGGCGTTTTGCTCGTTAGCGACAGTCGTTGTTATGCTGGCCAGCTTCTCTTCGTCGGCTTTCATTGCTGATTTGAAGCCACGGATACCCTCTCCGATTCCTTTGCCCAGCTCGGGAAGCTTCTTAGGTCCGAACACCAGCAAGGCAATTCCGAAAATGATCAGCAGATGCATCGGTTGAAACAGACCTTCTAACATATATGCTCCTCAATTTATCGTCGAAAGACGTGTAAGTAATGCTTGGTTGATGAAAGGCAGGCGCCGCGACCCGTGTATCAGGTGCGGCGCCCCCACTTAAACAACAAGCCATCCGCAAAAAGCGGACAGTTAGGGTTCAGGTTACTACGCCAAGCGCACCGCGGCATCGGCCTCGACAGCCATTGCTTGCACTGTCTTAAAGAACCTCTGGCTTTGGCCGATGAAGAGCCCATCTTGGGTGAAGCTTTTGATCGTCGCCACAGCGCCGCCAAATTTGTCGGTCAGCGGACGAATGATCGAGACCGGTGGAAGGTCGCGCTTGAATTTAGCCGGGACCGGGAAGATCAAGCTGGGCTGAATCAGAGGATTGAGTGGGTCGAAAAAGTTGGGAAACGTCAGTCCGGAAATGGAGTCCGTAAACGGCGCGACATTGGGTTGCACTGCGTTGCCCGAAAAATCGACCCATTCCAGAAAGTGCGCGACCTCATCTCCACCGATGCCAAACATAAGTCTAACCACTTCCAGATCCGTCGCTTTTTGAATCAGGGATGCGTAAAGACTCGAACCGCCTTGCTCGATGTATCCGAAGTGAAAGGCCGCCACGTTCGCGATCGCCTGAATGTGTGCGTTACCGGGAACGCCGAAATTGGGGTCGATAACGCCGAAATCGTCGTCGGTTCTGGGAATGGCGGTAACCCCTTTGACAGTGATCGCCTGGGGAAAGGTAGCGCCGAGGTCCGGATTAGTCTCGCTGCGGTAGCGAACGTACCAACTCGTATCGACGTCGAGCTTCAAAAGGTTCGTGAGGCGCCCGATGCCCGTTGATCCAGTAGCTGTGCTTCCCGGCAAGGTTCTGAACTCGTCGAAATTGACCGGTTCGGCTCCTCTGGATTCCAGATAGGCATTGAGGAAAGTAGCGTGGCTCACTTCGTCCAGCGTATTGCTGGAGATGTATTGCGGGCCATCGGAATCGAGATTTGACAATGCGAGTTGATAGTTGTTCAACGTTTGGGTCGGGTTCACCTCAATCGGTCCATTCGTTCCGATACCACCGAGTTCCGCATACTGAGTCCAAAGGTCTGCTTCGATCAGTTCTGCGGCCGCCAGAAAACGGAGAATGGCGATGTCGCCCTTATTGAGGGAACCGCTTGATTGAGTCTGGCCTTGTGCGCGGGCCAGAGGTCCAGTAGCTAACAAACCGGCGCCCACTGCGGCGCCTCCTGCCAGAAGGCCACCTTTCAGAAAAGAACGGCGGTCCACTGGACGACTGATGCTGTCGGGGTGAAGCTTTTTCTTCATGTTCTGCTCCAATTCCTTTGCTTACGATTTTGTTACAGCCGTACTGTGCGTTAGACGCGGCGATCAGGTCCGAGACGCGTCGAAGATGTCATTTGATTGTCAACTCTTGGGGACGCCACGGTGACAAATACCAATGTTGGACAGAGAGTCATGTTGAACATGGACACGCGCCGCCGAGATCTCTACTTTCCTCGGCTGCGACTTCTTCCCTCTGTATGTAAAACTCCGTTAGTCGACCGTTATTCCCGAATTACACGCAATATTCCTTGAGATAGAGCGGTCTTGACTCTAGTTACTCTGCAGACATCTTCTAACTGGGGCGCGGTTGTGGACACTGCAGCGGGAGAATCCGTAGAGACCGGGGTAAAGGGACAAAGAGGACGAAAGGAGAGGCGACCACCCTGCGGAGGCCGCCTCCATGAAGCATTCTGATTAGAAGACTCTCTTCACTTCAGAAGATCAGCTTCAGGCCGAAGAGCAGTTGCCGCCGTCCGATGCCGTCGGTATTGACGTTGCCGGCAAACGTGCCGCCGCCGTTCGAATTGAAGGCCGTGCTCTGGAACCTCCCCGTCGCGACGTCGTCCAGAACGGGATCGGGAACACCAAGAAACTGCGTGTTCATGATGTTAAACGCCTGCGCCTGGAACTGAGCCGTCACCCGCTCGTTGATCTTGATGTTCTTGAAGACAGCAAGATTGGCGGTACTGATGGGCTGCCCGCGAAGCGTGTTGCGGCCTACGCCTCCGAATGGCGTGCCCAAGACCTGGGCAGCAGTCGGATCGTTATGGATCCAATGCGCGCCAGTAATGGGCGTGACTGCACATTGGCTTGTTCCACCGCCGCTTCCAAGACACGGGTCTGTGAAACTGACCAGTGTGCCAAGAGGCAGGGCCGTGCCTCCGGCAGTTGGACAGGTTGCCAGAGTTCCGTCGCAATATTGCCCCACCGATGCAATTGGCAGGCTCGCATTGCTCAGGATGGGACGGCAGGCATCAAATGTTCCGCCAAAATCTGCGTTCGGATCGCAGAGGCTGCCGTTCGCGAAACGCTGTATGGCCGTGAAAGGCTGTCCCGATGTGTAGCGGTAGGTGGTGTTAACCTGCCACCCGCCCAGCAGATGCCCAACAAGGCCTTGCTGACCTTTGTAAAATGGCAGATCGTAGACGATTGTCACGCCGACTATATGCGGGAAATCCGTGCCTGAGTTGCCCCGTTCAGGTGCGCCAGGCGCGAACGGATCCTGCGCATATGCCAGGGTGTTGCCGCCAGCAATCGTACTGAAGACCTCACTGGCATTGTCGATCGCCTTGCTGTAAGTGTAAGAAGCGGTAGCGCTCACGCCGTGCCACGCGGCGATTCGCAGTTCGCTTTGGAGCCCATTGTAGCTGGACGAAGCGGTGTTGGCATACTGAATCACGTTGCTGAAGTTACAGTTGACATTTCCGGCTTGGAAGCCGGGCGCCCCTGACGTTGCGCAGGGCGTCAAGCCGGCGGGGATCACGTTCTGAAACCCAGCCAGCTGGAGCTGTTTCAGGGCCGGGTTTCCATTCAACTCCTGGAACTCATGGACGGTGTGGTTGCCCACATAGCGCACTTCGCCCACGATCCGGCTGGTGAAAGAGTGCTGCAGGCCGAAGTTCCATTGCTCGGAGTAGGGGTTACGGAAGTTGGAGGGCACCTGCGTTTGGTTAGCAAAGCCGGGATTTCCCACTGGAGCCAACGGCTGCAGGAATGGGATTACCTGCGTTCCGAAAAACCCGCCGGTAGGCAAGCCCGTAGACTGCCCGCCTACTACCGGCCCCAACGTGGCAAAGTTTACCGAAGGTGCGGAGGTTGCCACATTCAAGAACAGGTTATAGAACGCGGGATCGTAAGCAAGGCGAAAGCCGCCCCGGACGACCGTCTTATCGTCGCCGAAGATTTTCGGAGTCCAGGCAAAACCGACCACCGGAGCAAAATTATGCAACTGGTTAGGCACAGACGGCACGGTGGTCTGATTTAGAGGAAGGTTCGTAGACCACAGCGGGAGTGGCCCCGTCTGCTGGGCGACCGACCGTTGGTGCAACAGATTAATGGCCTGTTGATACCAGTCCCATCGCATGCCCAGGTTCAGAGTCAGGTTGCTCTTCACCTTCCAGTCGTCCTGCACATAAAGTCCGAGATCCCACTCCGTGAAGGGAAGGGTGGGGCTGCCGAGTGCGATTTGCGTTTCAGAAGGATTGTTAGCAATAAGGTCGCTGAAACTCGGGAACACGAATTGCCCATTGTTTAAGGGTAGAAAAACGTTGGGGGAGCGCTGCTGGTCGAGCTCGCCGCCGAACTTGATGGCGTGAGGCCCCTTCAGAAATGACGCATTATCCTGCAACTGGTACACGTTGATGATGCGCCCTTGAGGAAAACCAGGGGCCACGCCAAAGCTCACAGCATCCTGCGCTGCTGACCCGATGAGAGCCACATTGGTGGGGCAATCGGTGGGGGTGTTGGAGTTGCAAGTTGGGAAGGATTGCTCCTGGAAGAATACGCTGGAGCGCGAATAACTGAAGCGCACCTGGTTTACGAATGCATTGCTGAAGTTGCGCGCCCAGTCCAAGCCGATCTGCTGGCTCAGAGCGGGAATGTCTTGAAAGTCACCCACATCGATCCCGTTACCGTCGTTGACGCCGCCATTAAACGTCTTCTGGTAGATGTAGCGGGCAAAAACGTTATCCTTATCGGTCACCTTGAAATCGACTCGTCCCGTGGCTTCGTAGTCATTAAATGGGCTGGGTACGAAACGCGAGATGCTGCCGAACTCGATTGGAGTGCAGCCATTCTGGCCGGCGCTTCCAGCAGGGCATGGAAAGGCGAGTCCCGTGGCCGGATTACGCAGGTCCGTCACGAGGATAGCGGCAGGGTTTGGTGCGCCGTTGATCGTAGTCGGTATAACGCCCGAGAAGGTCGGATTACCCGCGGTAACCGCATTCGGTCCAATGGTGCTCTCAATCAGCCCAATCGGACTTCCGGGGAAAGCTGCCTGCAGCTGCGCTACGCCTGTCGGCGTGGGCACAAGGTTGGGCGCCGAGGAACTGGGCGAGCCCGCAAAACGCTGGCGCTCTATGTTGCTGGAACCGAAAAACCAGATTTTGTCTTTCTTGATCGGACCGCCCACGCTGCCGCCGAAGCGATTGTCCACGAAGCCCGGAACCGTAGGCGCAGTGCAACCCGTTTGGGGAGATACTCCCGGAGGGCAAAATCCGAATAGCGGACTCTTCTCCTGGTTTTCGAGCGAATCAAAGATTGAACCCTGCCAGAACTCATATCCCGTTCCGTGGAATTGATTCGTACCCGATTTAGTGACGTAGTTCACTACTGCCCCCGTGTTGCGGCCGAACTGAGCATCGTAGTTAGTGACCACCTGCACCTCGGCGATGGCGTCCTGGTTACCAAAGGCAATTGAAGGGCCTGCGATTGAGTTATCGTTGTTGCTTTGCCCATCAAGCTGGAAGTTGTTGGAGCGAGCGCGCTCACCGTTTACGGAAATCTCGGCGCCGTTGTTGTTGCTGAAGCTGGCATCGCCTGCGGTGGCGACGCCGGGAATGAATAGCGCCAGCGAGTCAAACGTATTCCCCACCGGCAGGCTGCTTACTTTCTCCGCGCTGAAGGTCTCTGAGAGCTGGTCCGTGGTGGACTCGACCAGCGGCGGGGCGCTTTCTACCGTAACTGTTTCTGTGGCCGAGCCCAATTGCAACTTGACGACCGCGAGCGCGGTATCCTTACCTACTTCCACAGAAACATTGTTGGCCTCATAAGGTTGAAAGTTGGCCCCTTCAATGCGAAGGCTGTAGGCTCCGGGCGGCAAATCCCGAAGCGCAACAAGACCTGCTGAGTTTGTTTCTGTTTTGAACTCCCGGTTCGTATCGAGCTGCTTGGCGGAAACTTTGGCACCGACCACAACCGCGCCCTGAGGATCCTGTACAACCGCTGAGATGGACCCCGTAACGATTCCCTGAGCAAGAGTAAATAGAGACCCGAAAACTATCAGTCCTAGAATCAATACCGAAGCAAATCTAACTCGGAAACTAGCAGTGGACCATTGCTGACCGCCATCTTTCATGTTAATGCTCCAATTTGCCTATGATTTTGTTCCAGCAGTAACCGTAGACGCAGCCAGCAAGCGACGGGATGCAAGAAAGATGTCATTTGATTGTAAAGTTTGTTGAAATACCCATGACAATCGCACCGGAGTGAGTCGACAACTAACAACGAGGCGCACTCATCTCCAAATGCGTTCTGTCTGTGACTTTGATCTCGCTACATATACAACTCAACTAGTCGCCTTATATTCCACAATTGCATACAAATAACAGTCTTCGACAAGACGGGCTCTCGAGCGATCTGAGTCGATCGGGTGGATCTTTAGATGGACTGCGAGATTTCCACCCGTGATGAATCGCAACTAGACGGGGCCTGCTGTGCGCTCACGCGTGGAATTCACCATCCATGCCACTCCGATACTGATGGCATAGAGGGCGATCATGGGACAAGCGAACAGGCACATGTTCAGGATGTCAGCGGTGGGTGTGACGATTGCTGCGATAATAAAAATGACCAGGATCGAGTATCGCAGATTACGCACCATCCACCGCGCTGTTATCAGGCGCATCAAAGCCAGAAAGAACACGAGAATCGGCATTTCGAAAATTAGTCCGAGACCGACGATGATGGTCACGAACAGCTTTGTGTATTCTCCAATCGTTATCATGGGCTGGAAGCGTTGTCCGTAACCGATTAGGAAGTCCAGCGACGCCGGATAAACCATCTTGTAACCAAAAAGACCCCCGGCTACGAACAGAGCAACCGTACTGAATAAGAACGGCATAACATACCGCTTCTCCTTTCGATACAGTCCGGGAGCGATGAACAACCACAATTGATAGAACACAAATGGAGAAGCCGCGAATAGCCCACCTACCAGCGCGACCTCAAGATAGAGATTGAAAGGCTCAGTCGGGTTTAGGTACACCAACCCACCGGCGATCCCGTGGTGATGTAGTGCCCCAATGATGGGTTGCTGCATTAGACCGAAAATACGGTCTGCAAAGGACCAGCACGAAATAAATCCGACGACTATCCCAAGGACTGAGAAGATGATTCGTTTCCTCAACTCCTCCAAGTGAGCCAGGAGTGACATGGAGTGCGCGCGTCGTGTCTGTCCGGAATCATTTGCATCAGCCATTGAAAGCCTTTTCTGAGCTGCGATCGTTTTGAAAGGCATCGCTGTGGGTGGCGCCGTCAATTATCCGAGCATCATTCAAGCGTGCGTCCCTGATTAGAGAGTGCGAGAACTTCTCTCGAGTCGGTGGGAGTTGATCTCTTTACTCCCGGCCATCTCCTTGGCGCGTCTTGCCGGTCAAGGCAAACCAACATGGATCAGAAGATCGCCCCTGGGCAAGGGCGCACCGAAGTGCGCCCTTGTGGGGCGTTTGCTTTAGTGAATGGAGACGGTTACAGCGGCAGTTTGGCTCAGAGAGCCGGATGTGCCGGTCACCATCACAGTGGTCTGCTGAGACGAGGCCATTGCCGCGTTTGAACTGCTGCCGCCGCATCCCAGGGCAAACAGGGATACGAAAAGCATCAAGCCCAGCAGGCTCATCCACGCAATGCTCTTGCGGGTCAGCCGTTTGCGTTTGCCAGTTGTGAGAAGGGTCCCGAACAGTCCCAGACCAGGCAACAGGGCTATCATGCCAGGCACGCTGTAGCCCGTAGGGGGCGGCGTCGAGACGGCGGAAATAGTCAAGGTGGAGGACGAAGTGCCCCCTGGTGAGATTGTTGAAGGATTGAAAGCACAAGTCAAACCAGCAGGCGCAGTGCAGGTAAGAGTAATCTGACTGTTGAACCCGTCCACCGCCGCAGCGCTGACCATGACGCTAGCCGAACCACCCGGAGCGACGGTCGTGCTCTGGGCCGAGAGGCTCAGAGTGAAACCTGGGGCATTGGCCGCAGCCACAGGGGTGAGGCTGGCGAACACAGCCGTTGCGCTTCCTCCTGCCGGGAAATTGGGTTGGCCGGCGCTGCCTCCAGCGGTGATATAGAGAGTACCTGCAGTGCCTGGATCATTATTGGCACCGCCGCCTCCTCCAAACACCATGTCCCACAAGCCGGGGTTGACCAACACCTTGCCGGACGAGTTGGAGAGCTGACCTTGAAATTTCCCAGTCGTGTCGAATGCACTAATGGTGCCGTCGCCGAAATTGCCTACGAGGATGTCACCGGCGAACGTTCCGAAGCTGGCCGGAGCCTGCACCACGCCCCAGGGCGCGTTAAGATTATTATTCGCGCCGGCAGCGACGAAAGTGCTCACGAACTTGCCCGTTGAATCGAAGATATCCACCTGCCCAACGCCAGCGCCGGGGACGGCATCGTGTTTCGGAGTATCCTGCATCGCGTAGGCGACGTAGATCTGGTTACCGATGACGTGGATGCCGTGGGGAGCAAAACCAGCGGGAAGGTTTGGATCGGTGAACGTGCCGCCCAGCGAAGTCAGGCTGAAGTTTGCATCGTAGACGTCTACCTTGCCGCTGTTGAAGTTAGCCGCCAACAGGTTGGTACCGAGCAAGGCCAGGCCTTTGTAAACTGCGCCGCTTGCGGAATTGTCCTTACCGACGATTGCAGTGTTGCTCGAGCCGTTCCAGAAGACGACGAGGCCGTCCTCGGTGTCGAAAATGAACGAGCCGCCGCTGAAGTAGGAGCCGCTGCCGTTGGCCACCGTGCCCGTTGGACAACCAGGGCTGCAATTACCATTTGGGTTGCTTGTTGCCCCCGGTATGGTCACGACCAGCCCGGTGTCTTTGTTGCCATTTTGGTCATAGAGCGTGGAGACGCCGCTGTTGTTGTCGGCGATCCAGAAATCTTCTCCGGGGAGAACGGAAATTCCCCAGGGGTTCAACAGTTGAGGGTCTGTGGTGGTGGCTACGCCGGTAACGTTGGAGACCAGGTTGGCCTGGGTATAGCCGGCCTGCTGAGCCCATAACCCCGACGGAATCGTCAACGTCATGAGCAAACCGAATAACAAGAATGCCTTTTTCATGTTGTCCTCCTTAACTTTATTTATGATTTGTACGACGTTGCTGAATGCCGTTGTTTTATTTTCTACCGTGAATCTGTTGTTGAGGAATGGAGGGGGAATTCGGGTCGACTAATGTACCTCTTATCCCGGAACTCCCCCCACAACCGTATGAATACTGATGTGGTCTTCGACTTAGTTGGTGCCACCCGAGGACACCGTGCCTTGATCCTTCGACTGCGCCAGCGCGACCATCGCCTTCGGTAATGCAAAGGTATAGACGCCTGCCGGTGTGTCAGCCTCGGTCAAGAAGTGCTTGTCCCCTACAAGCTCGAAGCTCAGCTTCAGCGCCTTAGCGGGAGTTCCATCGACAGCGATGGGTAGAACAATCGCTCCCTGGCCGTAGCTGCTGATTTCTATGCCTGAGTAGGCCTCCAGAGAGAGACGACCAAGCGTGTATGTACCTGCAGGCAGGGTCTTGCCCCCGGCTACGAACTCAAACGGAACCTTCACGCGAACTCCCTCGGTGTCCTGAGCGTGTGCACTTATGCCTACCCCAAGCAAGCACGTCAGAGTAAGTACAGCTGCGAAATATGATTTCTTCATAAAGTCTCCTTATTGAAATAGTGTTACTTTGTCATTAGTGATAACTGCGATCGCGAGACCATATTCCACACGTTTTTGTCTCGCTCACTTATCGACTGTTTTCACAATGTATGAGAGTTAGACGCGATGGTTAAGGGGTGAGATGCTGATGCGATGTCATTTGATTGTCATCTCTTTGTCGAGATCTCGTAAACATGTGGCGGGAACATCAATGGGAGTGAGCAAGAAGAGTACTGCGAGGCACCGCCTGGTTATAGGGCGAATCAGATATTGCTGAGGCGGGTCGATATTCTAAGTCGCTGCCGTAGTCGTCACCGCGTGCATGTCGGACTCGACAACATTGATCGAGGGTGATCGAGATATTGAGTTGCGCAAGCACTCGGCAAAAAGGCCGAGAATCCGGCCCGTTCGCTTGCCTGAAGGGAATAACTGCGCTCGCGCAGGGAGCGTTCTCTTGCTGAAGTACTTGGTCAGACCTTCGCGAAGCTGCAGCCGAGCTCGCCATAGCCTCGCTTTCACCGCCGTCTCACTCACGCTCAGCACTTCTACTGTCTGATCTATGGTGAGTCCTTCAATATCCCGAAGCACAAAGACTGTCCGCAAGATTGGGCTTAGCTCTTCCAGGCACTTGATCAGGATGTCTCTTAATTCAGACGCCCAGTAGAGCTGTTCGGGATTAGGAGCCCAGTCAGTGACCTCTAATGGAAGCATGTCGCCCCCCGCCTGAAAATCCTCATCCAGGGAGTCCTCTTTTGTAGAGCGTTGCTTTCGAAGCTTCATGAGCGATTGGTTCACAGTGATGCGAATCAGCCAGGTTGAAAACTTGGAATCCTCGCGGAATGCAGCCAAGTTCTGGTAGGCCTTCAAGAAGGCCTCCTGAACCGCGTCCTGGGAATCTTCCCTGTTGTGCGTGACGCTTTGAGCAATTCGGAGAAGTTTGCGATCGTAGCGCTTTACGAGTTGCTCGAACGCCGCAACATCTCCATTCTTGGTGGCATGGACAAGGTCCAGATCATCGTTTGCCCCTTCGCGCACTGCGAGTTGAGCCGAGTCTTTAGTCATATTTGTGCACCTGACGGCAAAGCGTTGTTCCGCGACACGCTGCCCATGCCCTCTAGAAATCTGCGCTCACTGCACCACGACTTTGCCGGTCATCTTCGGGTGGATCGTGCAGTAGTAGGGATACGTTCCCGCCTTGGTAAACGTGTAGGAGAATTTCTCATCCGTATCGAGCACCTTGGACTTGAACACACCGTCTGTACTGACCGACGTATGGGGAATGTCGTCAGCGTTTGTCCAGGTAACGGTCGCTCCGACAGGTACCGTGATCGTCTGCGGCCCGAAAACGAAATTATCGATTTTCACTGCCGCGTTTGCCGCGGAGGGCTGATCATTCGCCTTGACGCTCGGCGATACTGCGAACAACAACAGCATCCCGATCAGTACCGGCATCGCCACACCGGCAACCCACATATTGTTCCTATTGTTCCTCATCATTGTTTTGCTTCCTTTCTCGTTCGATGTTCTTGCTTGATCTTTTTTTATGGAACTGGATCTCTTGTCAGTTTTTAGCTACGGACCGAGTCAACCACCGCCAGGGCTTCACCTGCATTTCCTGAAGCCGAAGCGCCCGTGTCCCCGAGTGGTGAATCGACAACTGCGAGGCTGCGACCGCTAACCAGATAGTTCACATCGGTAATACCCAACACGCGCTGCAACTGGTCGGCCGGCACCTTCATAGGTCCAGCTGACGGGGCGGATCCTGGCGCAGGTTGCGGGAAGGCGGTCGACATCGCGGTATGGAACGAAACCTTGCCTTCCACTTTCTGCATGATCTGGTGAATATGTCCGTTCAACACCGTCACGGAACCGAAACGCTTGACGTACGACAGGGCTTGTTCGCTGTCGTCGGTGCCCCAGCCCCAATCGGGATAGATGGTCCACAGTGGAATGTGCGCAAAGAGCACAATCGGAGTGCTGGTCGAGCGGCCCTTGAGATCTTCCTCCAGCCACTCCAGTTGTTCGTGACCGAGCGAACCCATGCCCCCAGCTTTCAAATTGGCGACGTTTACGAGACCGACGAAATGC
>Ga0209624_10001393_pt1 | contig 19068 bp, 27 predicted proteins | sample JacPinW_OM2H0_O1_FD_188565 | JGI IMG/M metagenome (GOLD analysis project Ga0209624, IMG submission 188565) | Forest soil microbial communities from Algoma, Ontario, Canada - Jack Pine, Ontario site 1_JW_OM2H0_O1 (SPAdes) (version 2) | ecosystem: Environmental > Terrestrial > Soil > Boreal...
GCCTTGAACGTCGCATCAAACTTCTTGCGTGACTTCGTCATTCCTCGCTCCATCGGTTGCGACAGAGCAGGACATTTCACACCTTAGCCAATGGTCCTAAATCCGGGGTCCAGCTCAGATCCCGCTGCCCGCCCCGCGTTTCTCGACGCGGTGGCCGCCGCGGTCGAGGCGAAGGGGCAGCCGAGCGGGGGCGGGCTCGTCCACCAGGTGGGTCGTCAAATCCAGCGCCAGTTTTGGGGACCCGCCGCAGATCTCGCCGAACATTGCCGCGCCCATGCACCGCGGTCGCGCCGCCTGAGGGCTTGGGCGGGCGCCGAAAGGGCGAATTTTAAAGCTGGAAAACTACGGGCGAGGCCGCGATTATCGCTCGTCGAGCGTCCTGGCCTTTTCTCGCAACCGGCCAGCGTTGGTGTTCTATCCGCCAACGAAAGCATCGATGGAGGTGGCCGGGGTGCAGCTCACAACCGTCCCGGCCACCTTAACTGTAGCCGCGCCCTGACGCGAGCCCGCTCTCGGCCGTCACCAGGTCGGATCCTCGTTCGCAAACGACAAAGGCCGGGATCGGAACACTACGGCGACGACGCGATTATCGGTCGTCGAGCGTCCTGGCCTTTTCGCATCGGCCAGCGTTGGGGCCACGACCTAGCCCCCACGAAAGCTCGATGGCGTGGCCGGGGCGCCGTTGGTGCTAGCCGTGTCCCGGTCACCTCGTGTAGCAAGCGTCCCTACCCGAGCCAAGGTTCCTGGCCGTCACCATGCGAGACCACGCCCACACCCTCTCGGACTTTCGCGTCCCTACCCGGTCGATCGAGTGCGAATCCTGCGGCCGGTTCGGCCGCTACAACATCGCCAGGCTTATGGAGAAGTACGGCGACGCCAAGCTCCCCGAGCTGCGGCGTGTGCTCGCCAATTGCCCGAAGGCGCGATCCCACAGCATCCACGATCGGTGCAAGGTCAGGTACGGCGAGGACAGCCGGCTCAGCTGATCGCCTCAAGCCGCCCTGAGCGACTTGTCTTGGCGGTGGCGGTATGTGTGTTCATGGTGGCGTATCGGGAGCGAATCGACGCGCGCTGACGGCCTGAAAGAGGGAGGGTAATGGCAAAAGAGACGAAAACCACGGAGGAACTGGCTGCCTGGATCGCCGAGGAAATCGGGGTCGGCGCGGATGCTGTGAAGGTCTACGCGGACCCTGCGGTCGGATGGCATGCAACGGTCATCGCGGCGCCGGGGCAGGCGGCCGATTTGCAGCGCCGAGCGGACTTGGCGGCCTCTGAATTGCGCGCGCTGTACGACCTGAAAGCTTAGAAAAACGCCGGCGCCCAGCCCGCCTCCTCAGTCGGGGACCGGCACGGCCCAGAGCGCCGCCATCAGCACCGCCGCCATCACAGCGGTGATCTTCAGCTTGGTGAACAGGTCCATGGCGTCCTCCGAACGCGATGCCAACCTCAGCGCCGCCCACATACGCGGCCTCTCGTGCTTACGCTGTGATGGTGATCACACTCCGATCGGCTGCCTCATCGCCGCGCCCGCATGTCGGCTTTGGCCGCCCGGCGGGGCCTTCGGGAGCGGGGTTGGCTCCGCGGGCGCGTCGAACTTCCCCAGCGCCGCGCGCAGCGGATCCAGCCGCGGGGCATGGGGAAACTTGTCGTCTTCGATGGCGCGACGGATTGCCGCTGTCACGGCCGCCAGCTCGTCGTCGGCGAGATTAATTGTCGGCACGGCCCGATTCGCCTGTTTGACGAACGTTATCGGCACAAAGAATCGCGGCTTCACAGTCGCGCTGTGGGCCACGAAACTCCATTCGCTTGCCTACAAATTCACCAAAGAGGGCTGCCTCATTTGCGCTCGGAATCTCTGTGGGCCAGCGCAGACCCAAATATGCGGTAAGCGCGAGACGGAACAGAGGGGCTGCGAAAGAGAGTACCGATTTTTGGCATTTTTCGAGCTTTAGCGTTTCGTGGTCGACTTGATTGCCGTGAAGGAAGTCGTTGCGCACTTTGTTGAGCCGCGCGTAGACCTCGCCGGCAAGATTGGTGGGCACGAAACGATCGCGGATCTTCACCTCTCGATCCTGCTCCTTTAGCTCGTTCCGCGACCACTCGACTTCGCTAAGCAGCTTTATGACCCGGCCGAAGTCCGACCTCGTTTCGTCGTGTGCCATGATTTCAAACGCACTGACCCACAAGGCCACCGCGCGACCGGCGTCATGTTCGCTTGCATCCGACCCTCCGGGGATTCTAGACGCAGCGCGAGCCATATCGAGCGCTCGGAACAGACGGCGATCTTGGATACTTTGCTCGCCGGTGGCGAAACATTTCTCCCAGCGCTCCATAAGCGAATCTAACAACGGTCGGTCGAAATCGCCGTTGTTTAGAAAGCGATTGCCTAAGGCTGGCTTTGATTGGGGCCGCAGCTCATCGACCATATGAAACGCGTACAGCGCCGGCGTGAGAGCAGTGATGCGACCGTCGAATTCCAGAGACGGAAACCACGGATAGACATCGAATGCATTTGAATGCAAAATTCCCCGAGGGCGACCGTATATCGTTGTCCGCGTTTGACCCGCGATGACGGCGCTCATGCAAACGGCATCCCTGAACCCCCCAAAAGCGGTCACAGTAAGGACGCTCTTGATCGCATCCTCACGGACGAGGCCTATTGTTGGTTGCACCGGGTTTCCAAACTCGTTGTGAAACCCGCTCAGGAACGTCGCTAGCGCCGGCTTCTGGCGAGATAATTCGACCAAACGATCGTCATTGCTTGGCGCCAAAGCTGCATGAGACGCCTCAATGGGCGCATCAAGGATTACGTTCGGCATCGCCCACACGGGCATCCAAGACGCTATGTTGTTCAACCGCGGTTCCCTGCTGGCAGGGACTTTGCAAGCGTGTCGATCGCCTCTGGAATCGAGCCGCGCCGCAAGGCTGCCTCCCCAACGTGACGAGATGCTCGAGCGCGAGACCGTCGCCCACGCGCCGATCCGCTGTCAAGAACGCTTCATTGCACCGGAGCGACCAGGCCGGCGGCGATCGGCACCGGACGTTGCCCGCGAGAAGGTTGAGCAGGATCAGCTCGCGCTCGCGCGTCGACTGGCCAGCGTAAAGCCCCGACATCCCGCCGAACGGTCCGGCCGTGATTCGTACCTTCGCTCCGATCGCGATCTTGCGCCCGGCAGGCGCAGCCGGCGCTCCGGGCAAGCGGACGTATCCGCGCGCGTCCATCATCGCCTTGAGGCTGTCGATCTCGTGATCGGGGCATCGCGCTGGGCAATCGCCGACCCGGACCAGGCACAAGACGCCGAAGGTGGAATTGATCGCCCGCCAGCGATCGACGATGCGGCAGAAGAAATAGCTGGAAAACAGCGGCTGGGAGGCGCGCTTCGTTTGCACCAAGGGCAGGAACACCTCGAAGCCGTGATCCATGCGAAGCCGCTCGGCGGCGAAAACTTCGCGCTTGGGAAGGGATCTAACGACACCCCAAAAAGCCGGCATGAGCGCGTTCTGGCAAACGCATATCTTCGTTCAATGGCGAAGCTGCGCTATCGTCGCGTCAAATCCCCTTCTCTGGAGACGCTGGCATGCCGTTGCCCCTCACCGACGCCGAGCGTGCAATGCTGGAGGCGCTGGCCGCGCCGATCGACGCCCACCGCCGTCCCGAGTTTATGGGCGCTGTGGAGAAAGAGCTTGAGGCGGCGAGCCCGGCGGCGATCGGGCCGGGAACGGTGCACCGCACTGCGCGAACCGTCTTGCGAGGCTTCTGGACGGCCCCGCCAGACCTTCGTCAGGGGCGTGTCGGGCCTCGAGGGCCGCGGGGCTGAAGTGGCAGACCCACCCGAAGCCGCTAAAGACCGTGTCGAACGTTTCGACGTCAGGGCCGCAATAGAAAAACACCTGACCTTGCGTCGGCGCGCATGGCTCGCCATCGGGATCCGTAAAGGCGATGCGACCATTGGTGAAGCACGTCGCTTGCGTCACCGGGCGCATTTTATGGAACCACTCGTTGTCGGTGTAAGAGTGAGTAAGAACGATCGCTGCGGTGACGCGCGCCGCTTGGATTTCCGCGACCATCTTATTGATGAAAGGTTTGATCTTCTCGCGCGAATAAGGCGGATTCAGCCACACCCGCCCATGCCATTCCTGGGTTAGCCCATCATCCTCCTCGGTGAAGAACTTCTTGGCTTTGATCCATTCCTGCGCGATCGGGTGCGTCGCCGGATCGAGATCGATCTCACCGAGAACGAACCGCGCCGCCTCGACATAGTCCTGCGGCGTGTACCATTCATTGGCGCCGGTTCCTTCGGCGCGGTGGTTGGCCTTGGCCTTCAATTCAGCGGTCCGCCTAGCCGCGTCGATGATGCGTTCGCGATAGTCTTCGATGCGCTCTGGCGCGGTCTGCGTACGCCAACGCGATACCTGAACCACATTGACGTCGGTGAGGCGCTCCATTTCTGATTTTGATAATAATTTCTCGGCCAGAAATTTTTGCTGCGGCCACGGCCGCCCTGCTGAACGGACTCGCTCATCCCAAAGCGCCACGAACTCCTGCTGTTGGGCGATCTTGGTATCGACCGCGCGCTCGAGCTTGTCCCAGCGGCCCAACTGAGCCGCCGCCGCAATCATTGCGTCGGCAGCGCCTGCTCTTGTCGCATACGTTCGGGTCGCTCGCGGATGAGCGCTCGCGCAGCATCTAGTTTGGCGATTGGCCTCACGTCGTTCATCGCGTCGTTCCCTCCTGCCTGAGTTGCCCGAGCAGCAATGTGCTGGCGGTGTCGCCTCGCTTTTCGAGCGCCGTCATACCTCCGGCAGCAAACGCAGCCACGGCCTTGAGCAGTTCGCTCAGTTGCTTGGCCGCGCCCGAATCGAAGCGTCCGTAAGCGCCGCCCGAGTGCCTGGCGATGTCGCGAAAGGCGGATTCGACCATCGGATCGGAGCCTTCCTGAAACAAAAAACAGGGCGTCTTCGCTCGACCTATTTCACGCGCTCTTGCGACGAGGATGTCAGCGCTCTCTTCCATGGCGTCGCCGATGAAAACCATCGCGCCAACGTGGTGGAGCTTCGTTTCTTTTTCGACGTGAGCAAGGATCTTCGCGATTTGCGTTACGCCGGCCCGAACGTCGATCCTGGACATGATCTGGGCGAGCTTGCCAGGATCCGAAAGCCAGCCGGTCGCTTTGCACTCGCTGTCCCCGCGGAAGAAAACCAGCTGCAAGTCGAGATTTCCGGTCTTTCCGGCTTCCTTGAACATCTGGCTCTGGAGGCTGGCGGCGAGATCCCATGTCGGCCGTCGGCTCGCGGTTGCGTCCAGACCGAAGATCAGTCTTCCGCGTGCATTTGTATGAGAGCTTGGGCGAACCTCAGCCAGGAACGCCTCGAGAGCGCTGCTTTGCCCTTCGCGCGCGGCGACGGGTCCAAAGCTCACGCCTCGCCTCCCATCCAGTCAACCGGGAAAACGATTAGATGTACAATAAGAAAAAAATAGAGATTAATACCCACTCTCTCGTATTCCCGGTTGACTGAATCCTCACTCATTATCCGCCCTCCTCGCTTTTCCGGTTGGCTAATTTCACATGCTTAAGAGCGTCGCCCGGTCGAGCTCGGGAGCCAGGCGGTAGTACGGAACCGAAAACACCCGGTTGCCGCGCCTCTCGTCGCGCTCCTCGCAATCGATAAGGCGCAGCATGTGCAAGGCGACAAGGTTGTTCTTGACCGTCGTGATCGGGCGAACGATGCGCCTGTGAACGTCGTCCGGATCCGTGCCTGGGTTGGCCGCCACATCGAGTAGAAGGTTGCGCCGCAAAGGCTCGATGCTGTCCCGGGCGCAACGGATCGCCAGCTGCATAGCGAGATCCCCGTGCATGCCAAAAGACAGCGCCCCGCGAACCACCTGAGCCAGCTGCTTGGCGAATCGGGTCGGCATCTCAGGAGCGTGAGCGTTGACCACCACGCCCTTGAAGTCGCGCTCAACACCCGACCGCGCCCAGGTCACGACATTCGCGAGTTTGATAAGTCGCTCGACCTCGACGTCGGTTAAGCCACGCACCCCTTTGTCCGCGCTCGCCACAAGAGCGCCCATCGCCCCCGCCAGCTCCACACGCATAGTGTCTTCCCGCCCCGTATTGCCGATCGCCCTGCGAGCTGATTCCACGCGACCGGCCATCGAGTCGCTGCGCACAAGGACAAAACGATCGCCCATGCTTTCAATCACCTTGCGCGCCTCGTCCCAGGCCGTCGTGCACGCAGCGACGACGACAATGCGGCCGGTCCAGGTCAGCGTCCGTCCGCCGGCAAACCCGACGTTGCGCTCCCATCGTCCGTCATGAATTTCCCTAAACGCCGCCAGCACAGAGCCGCGGACGTTAGAGTCCATGGCCAGGATGCTGGTCAGGTCCTTAATGACGAGAAGTCCGCGAGCGCCAATCTTATGAAGAAGCCCGCCGGTCGCGCCGCGGCTGCGAGTCGTTGCGGACAGAAGCGCGCCCTCCGATGTGATCGTGCTCGTAACAAGCGCGCCGGCCCCACTCAGGGACTGCACGGTCTCCGTTTTCGCGTTGCCGGACCCGGATATCACTATGAGCCATAGAGGATCGCCGCCAAGCTTCTCGGCCGCGCCTGCGCTCGCCGTCGCGTCGAAGATGGCAAGGTCATATGTCTGGCCTAACCATTTCTTGAAGGCCGCGTGCGCGTCGGCCAGAGGCGTGCCCAGGGGTGACGACAGAGGCACCGGCGAGGACACAGGGCGCGCGGCGGCGCCAGGCGGGGAGGACGCACCAACCTTGTTGTAAGCGCGCTCGATCTCGTGCTTCAGCCGATCTTTCGGCTGAAGGTACTTCTCGGCAATCCCGTCGGGATAGCGCGCAAGGAGCTGGTAGACACCGTCGACGGTGAATCCGCGCTCCTTTAGCCCCGCTATGACGCCCATAAAGAACCGCGATCGATCTTGCGCTCGCGACACGCCGTTGCGGATCAGGTCCAGAAGATCGTCGGGAAGCCCCGACTCGTCGATGCCGGCAGACCTGCTTGAGCCCCCCTGTGTCCCACCGTTCGACTTCGACGATGCAGGAAGAGGCGGGAACGCCCGCTCGAATTCTTCTTCTGTCCAAACCTTATATTGCGCCAGGTCGACCATTTAGAGGGCCGCTCCGAGAAACAACGTCGGCGTGATGACGCGCCCCCGGGCGATCTTGATCTTGCTTACGTAGTTGACCGTGCCCGGAATTCTGTACGGCTGACACGGATTGCCAGTGTCAGAATCGCCGCCAGTCGCATGGCGCAGACCCTCGCCAAGTCGCTGCGCGCGTTTGGGAGTAAGAGCGCGTTTGAAGGCGAACCAGAATTGATGATTATTCGGGCTCGTTTCGATCACCAGGGTCGGGCGCACGCCAACCGGCGGAATCCAGGCCATAGCTTTGTCGCTGTCGCTGTCGACCACCAGGGCGAAAACACATGAGGTGTCGCTGATCCCGCCGCGCTTCTTGCCGCGCAAGCCTGGGTTGAGAAGCCGTCCCTCAATATAGACGTTAGCCCCGGATTCAGAATCGGCGAGCGCGTCACGCGTCATGCGCTCGACGAGATCGACGCCATCGAGCGCATAACGAGTCGGAACGAGATCGTCGTCGTTTGGGTACTTCCGGGTCATCTGCAACACTCCGGGCGGCGAATGACCATCAAGCGACGCGATCGCCAGAGCCACAAACGCTTCGAGAAAACTACGCACCGAGCGCTCGTCGGGGGTCATGCGATCGTCCCTCCAAGCTTGAAGTAAAGGTCGTGCAACCATTCATGCTGCTTTTGAGTGGGCTCCCGGCTGAATGGCGACTTGGCCCGCATCGCCATGTCGGCGACGAACTCGAAGGTCTTGTCGTTTTGAGCGCGGGCGGGAAGGCGGTGCTTGTCGCGCTCGACGAACAGCGCGACCTGCCGCCAGTCGACGGAGCCGTCGGTGTTGCGAAGATCGTCGACGCCGTGCGCCCGCGCTTCACCATCGCGCACGCCCGCCGCGTAGGCGTTGGCGATCTCGGCCTTGATCTGTTGCTTGTCGTCATCACTAAGACCGCCGCCGGCCTTGAGGTGCGCGGCCAGCGCGTGAAGGTCAGTGTGGGCAGAAGCCAGCTGCCGCTGCAGGGCCCGTCCGGCCACGACGATGTCGCCGTCGTTGGGCGAAGAGAGCATAACAATGATCTTGACGAGCCGGTCGACAAGGTCAGGCGAGAGGGCTGCGCTCATCGCCAGCAGCGCTCCCTGTGCGAGCACATCTTGCAGTGAAAATCTTCGGGATTGGTGGTGAACCGCGGCAGTAAATCGCCGGTCCTTGTCGCGGCGATGATCCTGGCTGCGCGATCAATCTCCCGTTGCGCGCGCTCCTGGTTAAACGACAGAGTAAAGTGCAGCGTTTCACAAGTGTCGCTGTTGAAACAGGTAACGAGCGCCGGATTGGTCTTGCGCAGGTAAAATTGATAAAGCGCAATCTGAATGCTGTAGCGCGGAAAGACTTTTGTCAGCCCGTCACGGCTAATTGCCCGCCAATTTTTCGCATTGAGGGTTTTAGCTTCCCAGACGCAGGGTGTCGCGAGGTAGGTCCCAGGCATGGCCGGGGCGGCGATGACGACGCCGTCCGCGTGGCCACGAAAATATCCTTCGAGCGCGGCGAATTCCAACGCTTCCGCGGGCGCGAAAACAAATCCGGCGGCGATGAGCTGCTCGCGCATTCTCGCTTCGAAAAAATGCCCGCGAGCGAAAATCGATTTCACCCGCCCCGGCAGCAGCGGCCGAACCCACCAATCGAACTGGACCTGGCGATCGCACTCGTGACCGATGATCGAGGCGCCGAGGTAGGGTCGTGGCAATTCCATCGTCGCCGCCGCGGCGCGCTCGGTGAGCTCGTTGATCGCGACGTTGATCGCTTCATCGGTGAGGCTGACAGCCTGGCTGTAGTCCATGGCCCTCGAAGTCCTCGGCTCAGAAGGGACAGTCACTGTCGCCGAGCGCCTTGAGCTCGGCGGGCGTCATGCGGGGATTGCCGGCGGAGGCGTTAATTCGGCGTGCCACCACGTCGGCGTTGATCGGCTTGCCGGCGAGCTGCTCCTCGACAACATCGCGCGCGATCGTCGCGCGTTGAATAAGGTTGAAAGCGGCCAGCAAGAATTCGGCGAGCGTCTCTCTCGGCAAAACGCCGATCGGCAGCGACCAATCAAAATCGTCGCAGGCCTCAGCGAGTTTCGGCAAGATCCCGACGATCGCCCCTGTGTCCCAGGGGCAGGGCCTAAGCCCGGTCCTGCGCACAGTCTCTTCGAGGCTCCAGCCCTCTTCTGCCGCTTGCTGGGCGCGAACTTTCACCCAGGCCCCGATCACCGCGCTCGCGATCCAGCCCCACTCCGGGTCGCCCAGTCTCCCGATAGGCGCGCTCGAGTGGAGAGAGCCGCCAGCGCCAATGAGATCTTTCGCCGCGGCGCTGGCTTCGGCATATGCACGCCGTAGCCACGCGTCTTGCTCAGCGCTGATTGAAGCGATGCGCGCCTTCTTCATTGCGCCTTGTCCTTCGCCCAGCCCGGCCGCGCGATCGGCGCGGGCGCCTCAGGGGACACAGCGGGCGAGGAGGCGAGCGTTGGCGGCGATCCGCTTCCGTTGGGTCGCGTGGTCTGCTCGATCGGGCCTGGCCAGTCGCTTTCATTGCGGGTCACGGTCCCGGCGAGAACGTTCTTCGCCGGCCAGTCGCCATTGCCGGGCTCGATGCCCAAGCGGGCGTAGAACGCGAGACCATCGAACGCGGTGTAGTCAACGTTCAGCTTTGCCTTGGCTTCGGCGCTCGGGTCGTTGGCGCTGAGATTGAAAGCCGACTCGAGAACGCGGCGTAGCAATTTAACGCTGCGCCATTTTTGCTCTTCGTATTTGTCGTCTGGACCTTCGACGATGTGCTGGCCGAAAATCTTACGCTTCGCGTGCGGGCCATCGAGTACGACCAACGAATAGCGCAGAAGATCACAGGCCCCGTCCTTGCTTGGCGTCAGCATGCCACCCTCGCCGGCGCCGCCGGCGTTAACGCTCATGCGGACAAGCGCGATCGTCTTGGCGGGGATGAGGTTGAGGGCGCTTTGGGGCGGTGGGGTTGAATAGTCGAATGGCGTCATGGCTGCTTTTCCTCCGTGGTTGCCGGCTGCGCCGGGGTGAGAAGCTTGCGGATGAGTTTCCCGAGGTCGGGCTCCTCGACCTGGCTCAGCCGGTCCGAGCGCGTTTTCGCGGGAAGGCCCCATTGGTTTGGGCTTGCGCAGACAAAAGCGCGCATCGGAGGCTTGCCGTCGCCGAAGGCGATCCAGTTCAGGGTGATGACGTGATCGACGATGCCCGGAAGCTCACGGGCGGTTTTGTCGCCCTCGAGCTGCACCCGGCACTCGGCGCGGCCCTGGTCTTCCCCAACGCGCTCGAGGATCGCGGTCATCACGATGACCTTGTTCGGCGCGCCACGCTGCACTTGCTGCAGGCCGGAAATCATCTGCCTTGCGTGTTGACCGTAAAGCTGACGGGTATCCTTTCCTCCGCTACGCGGAGTCGATTCCGGATGCGTCTCGGCGAACCGGTAGGATTCGCGCCCGATCTGCGCGGTGCCGTCGAGGACGATAGTGTCGTAGCGGGTGACGTCGATTAGCCCGCTGATCTTTTGAAAGTGCGCCTGGCTGTAAGCCGACGAGGGCGGCAGCGAAGGGTTGGGCCCGCCGATCAGGCAGAAAAGATCGGCGATCTCTTCCCAGCCGCTGGGGCGGACGATATCGACCGGAAAATTGAGCAGCGGCAAAGCGCCGCGATCGACATCGATGACCAGCGTACGTGCTGGATCGAGGGTCTGGATCTGCCAGGTTTTCCCGATCCCGGAAGGACCGGCCAAGACGATTGACGTCCCGCGCGGCTCGTGCTGACGATCGACTGCGGTGAGGACCTGCAAGCCGCTCATGACTCGCGCTCCCGCTTGACGCCGGCGACCGCGATAAGTGCGGCCTCAGCGCGCCCGTCCGATTTCTTGAGGGCAAATAACGAGGCGTGCGCAGGCCATCTTCGGATGGCCTCGCTTCGCGCCATGTCCTTCGCGCCGTCCCTGCCCGGCGGAATGCCGACGAGCCGCTTCCATGTTGGCGGGGTCAAAAAGGTCACAGGGACGCCGTGGGCGGCCAGGACGCCTTCGATCACGCCCTTACACCTGCCGAAAGCGAACCCGCCCACAGCGCCTTCTCCAGGGCCGACGTGTTCGACATAGGCGCGAGCGGCGCGAGTCTTCGCGAGAATGTCAGCCAGCAGCGGGGCGCTGATCGCCGAGCGGCCCTTGGGCCCGTCGGCGAGACAGGGCATGTCGAAGACCTCGATGAGTTCGCCGCTCTCCGCGACGAGCGCGATCCCGCCTTTCAGGCCGATGTCGATTCCGAGGATCACGGCGCTCACCGCAGGCCTCCGGGCGACCAGCCAAGCGCCTTCTCCCGCGTCGCAATTTCCGCTTCGCGTTTCGCGCTGAGATGGTCGCGGCAGGCGAAACGGCGGTGGCCATCAGCGTCGACACCGTCAGCAAACATCATCGCCGAGGATTGTTTCCAACGTCCGGCCGGGTCGGCGCGACAAACGTGGCAACGAATGATCACGAGCTCGCCTCCGCTTCGCTGTGCTGCACAAGGGCTTGCCGGAAGCGCCGCCAGGCGCGGTCGCAGTCCTGGTCAAATTTCGTGAAGGCGCCGTCAGCCTCTTCCGACGCATCGTCGAGGCGCTCGAAGAGAGCTTTGAGCTCCGCGACGTCGATGCTGACTTTGCCGTTTTCCTCGGTGATGATGTCGTCTTCGGCGTACTCGTCGACGCCGACAATGCTTGCGATCTCGTTCTCGAGATCGGCGCGCACACGCTCGAGGTCGTCCTGAAGCTCGCGCAGCAAACTCCTGAGCTTCGCGGCGGTCATTGCAGACCTCCCGCATGGTCGTCTTCGTCGTTGGCTGCGATTGCGCGATGGATCGTATCGATGGCGATATCGACGACCTCGTGATCTGCTGCGACATTGGCGATGACCATGCCCAGCACCACGCTCAGCGCCGAAATAATGACGCCGGAGTCAGCTCCTGAGGCCTCGCACGTATCGACCAGCCTGCGGGCCAGGGCTCTTGCGTCGTACCCACCGTCGCTTGGACGGCTCTCAGGCGGGCGGCGGCGGCTCATTGCGAGCCTCCCGCCTGCCAGAGGGCAAATTCGTCCGCGATGCTCTCAGCGAACTCGCGCACCCACTCCGGCGTGGCCCCATCGGGAAGCGTGACGCACGCCTCAGTGGTCTTGAGATACTGCCCCTGCCAGAAGACGCCCTGGTGGATCTCGACCGTGAAACTGTCACGGCCTCTGAGGATTTTGACCGTCTCGATCGCGGGGCGGGTCATGGGCCCCGCCCTGTGCCCCTGTGCGCAGCTATTGTCGGACCGGATCGCGAGTGTTATGTGCGACATGAGGACGCGGTTCCTCTCTTGCCCTGAGCGCGGCTAACGCTTTGGGCGGCGAAGTTTCTCAGACAGTTTGAATGAGGGCCGGCAGTCGAAAGGCCGCCCGGCTCCTTTACGCGCTAGGCGGCGTCGAGCGGCTCCGCGAGGCCAAGCACATGCCGCAGCCGCATGCCGATCCTTTTCGCTGACATCCTGACGATCTTGTCGCCGTGACGACGCCTGATCGTGTCGATCGAAATGCCAGCCAAACGACTGGCCTCGACCAGCGAAACAATCCTCTCGCCCTCGACTCCCGCTAACAATTGAGAAGTGGTTTGAGCGAGACCGGCCGATGATTTTGACATGCTTGCGTGCGCTCCTACTCGCGTCAGCCGCATCCCGTGTGGTGCGTTGATGAGAGCAGGCGCGCTTTTTTTTATCCTTGCAAAATCATTTTTGGGACAATTGGAGACGCCTGCAAAATCACGCCTCTCCGGGCTTTCATCCTTTTAATTATACTCAAGAGGACGATAGCGAAGGTAATTCGGCGGTGATTCACACGCGCTTTTTTCTGCCTGGCCTGGCGGGCGTTCCCCCCGCTTCTTTCCACATGCTCTTGTCTCTCAACAGGACGTTGTCTGTCGACAGGATATTCGAAACAGATTGGGGCTCGTCGCTTGGGAGCACACGTTTCGCCCACTCCGGGTAGCTCTCGCCTGACAACGGCCGGTGCTCCCGGAGCGCTGTCTGGATCCGCCGTTTCAATCCGTCAGCGGGCGTGCCCGAAGAGCTGGGATCCGCGAAGGCCGCGGGCAGGAGTTTCTGCGCCCGCAGCTGGTCGACCGCGCGATCAACCAGGCGGCCGCCGACGTCGCGCCGCAACGCCTCGAGGAGAGGTCCGAGGCGTAAGCTGATGGCCCCGAGATGAACCTGGGCCTGCCGGCGCGTGTCGACCACAAGCAGGCTGTCTGGGACGATTGAGGGCGAGTATTTGGGGAGGATGACGCCCTTCGGACTGCTTACCTCGACCCACGCGGGCAGCCAGAGCAATGGGCCGCGATAGGTCGCCTCGTTACCCCTCAGGTGGATTAGCGCGCCGTCCCTGGGGGTATGGACCTCTTTCCAGAGTCGAATTTGCATGGCCCTGGCGGATTCCGCGACAAACCATGGGTATATGCGAGCGCCCTCTACCGCCGCGACGATTTGAGTGCTCCAAGGCCGGCAGCGCCACTCCTCAGGCCGGAGCTCGGACATGTACTGGATGAGGTGTGATTCGGCCCCGACGCCGTCGCATTGCGTGGCAATGCGAACTAGCTCCACGCCGACGGTGCGCGGGATGAAATCGTCAGCGTCCGACTGCTCGGGCATGGGGGCTCAGGAATCAAAAAGGCCGCCCCAAAAGTCCCCCTGGGCGGCCCCTTAATGATCTGAGTCGCGTGCGCACGCAACAGGGCTAAAGCCGCCGCAAGCGTTGGCCGGAGCCGGTTGGTGTTCCCCAGGTGTTACCCAGCGCTATTTTTCTGGGGAACACCGACTTAGCTAAGTCTTTGATTTTGTTGGTGAGCGCGGTGGGAATCGAACCCACGACCCTCTGATTAAAAGTCAGATGCTCTACCTATTGAGCTACGCGCTCGCCCGAAGCGCCCATAGGCGCGCCCCGTGCCTACAGCCTCATAGGAGATGGGTCAACGTTGATGTCCCCGTTCAAGTGCACCGTTCGCGCCGCACGAAGCCGCACGAAATCGTCGCCGGCGTGGTGCGAGGAACGGGTCAGCGGTGACGACGACACGAGTAGGAAGCCCTTGGCCGCGCCGATCGCCGCGTATTCGGCGAACTCCTCCGGAGGAACGAACCGCTCGACCGCGTGGTGCTTCGGAGTCGGCTGCAGATATTGGCCGATGGTGAGGAAATCAACCTTGGCCGCCCGCATATCGTCCATCACCTGCAGCACTTCGTTGCGCTGTTCGCCCAAGCCCACCATCATGCCCGACTTGGTGAACAGCGAAGGGTCCAGCTCCTTGGCGCGCTCGAGCAGCCTCAGCGAAGCGAAATAGCGCGCGCCGGGTCTCACGGTCAGATATTTCGACGGCACGGTTTCGAGATTGTGGTTGAACACGTCCGGCTTCGCCGCGACAACCGCCTCGAGCGCGCCCTCTTTGCGCAGGAAATCCGGCGTCAGGACCTCGACCGTCGTTTGCGGGGCGGCGCGGCGGATGGCTCCGATCGTGCGGGCGAAATGCCGCGCCCCGCCGTCAGCGAGATCGTCGCGGTCGACCGAAGTCACGACGACATGGCTGAGGCCGAGCTTGGCGACCGCATCGGCGACGCGCGCGGGCTCGTCCCCGTCAAGCGCGCCCGGCAGGCCGGTGCGCACATTGCAGAAGGCGCAGGCGCGCGTGCAGGTGTCGCCCATGATCATGAAGGTCGCGTGGCGCTTGTCCCAGCATTCGCCGATGTTGGGGCAGCGCGCCTCCTCGCAGACAGTCGCGAGCTTGAATTCGCGAACCAGGCTCAAGGTCTCCGCGAACACCGGCGAGCCGGGCGCGCGCACGCGGATCCAGGGCGGCTTGCGGGCGACCGGCTGGTCCGGCCGGTGCGCCTTCTCCGGATGGCGCAGGCTCGGTCGCGGTTCGGTCAGATCGATGAGCCGGGTCATCGTCGTTATGTAGGGTTGGCCCACGGGGCGGTCAAACGTTGCGTCGCCAACCTCGCCCCCGAAGTCGCGCGGGCGCACTTCGACGGCATGGACCGTACCCGCCAATAAACGCCAATAAGCGCGCTTAAACGCTAGTAAACGTTAGTAAAAGTGCTGGCGTTTACTAGCGTTTATTTTTTGGGAATGAGCCTTTTCAATGGGTTACGGCCGTTTGGAGTAAAAAAATCCGGACCTCGCCCAGCCTCCCCAATGGGTCGCCTCAGGCGCGTTCGCCTCTTCCATGAATTCGGCCGCGCCCAAAAGATCCGCCCCTTCGCCCTCGGCCCCGGCCGGCTCATCGTCGGGAATTTGGCCAGTCTTCTTCAAGTGCTCCTGCACCGCCGCCGCGAAGTCCTCGTTGATGCCGAGGTTCTCGGCGAGACGGTTGATCTTGTCCAAGAGCTTCTTGCGGGCTTCGTCGTCGTAGACCTGGTTGGCGCTCGCGGCGGTCTGATAGCGATCGAGCCGGTCGAGCGCCTTGAGATAAGGGCTGATCGCCGAGATGTCGCCCGCGGCGATGGCCTCGGCCGCGAGTTGCACCGCTGGAGCGAGACGGTCCAGTTGCAGCTTCGCATGCTCCGCTCCGCTGTCGACCGCCCTTTGCTGCAGCTCTTGAGAGACGATCTGCCGGATGCGTGACGGACTCACGCCCTCTTCGGCCGCGATCTCTTCATAGGTGAAGCCCTCGCGCAGCCGGGCGAAAATGCGCCGCCGCCGGAACATCATGCCGTGCGCGCCCAACCGACGGCGCCGAACCGGCGCCGTGTCTTCAGCCATCCAATCTCTCCTTACGCAACCCGGACATCGGGGAAAGGACATATAATAGCAACTATTCTGCAAAACACAAACAAATGTCGATGCGATTCGCGTTTGTTTTGCAAAACATTCGTAAAATCAATGAATTACGACGTAAAAGCACCTCCCGCTTGCCTCCCTGACGGCCACCGCCTTAGGATCAAACTTAATCAGCTTTGACCGGTTTCGACGTTAGGCGGACGTAGCGGCTCGCGTCCGTGGACGTCGCAATTGTGCGGGAAGCGGCCCTACGGGCACCGCCTCCGGAAGGACCGCAGTGGATGCCAAGCTGCCATTTCGTTGCGAGCGGGAATTAGGCTTCGCCGCCCTTTCGCCTCATTCCGGCCGTCGATGACGACTTCTGAACATTAAGCCACTGGCTTGATGCCAAGAGAGGGGAAAGCGATGTAGCCAACAGAACAAGGTCTTCAAGATTAAACATAACTGTTGCTGGCGATTATGCATATTCATCGAACTTGGCAGCCAGCGCTGGCTGCCATGCCTACGCTGCGCCGCCCCAGCTGATCATCGGACTGCGTGCCTGGCGCGCTCCTCGTCGCAGATTTTCAGGTGATGGAGCTTCGGGATGTCGGCAAGCTGGTCGCTCGGAACGCACATCGGCGCGCCGGCCTTTTGGAGGGAGGCGGCGAGCTGGTCCGGCTCCTGCTGGCGAGAGTACGCGGTGTAGAAGGTGAGATACACCTCGACCGGGAGGGAATCGGGATACCTGCGCTTCCATTCGACAATACTCGCTGAGGCGTCATCAGTCGCTCCAGCCTCGACTTCCGCGGCGGCGCGGAAGACGAGAGAGCCCATGTCCCCACCCCCGTCGCGGCCCCGCACCCATTCGCCATAACGCTTCGTCCCCTCGGCCGCCTCTCGGTACCGTTTGGTAAAAAAATAGCTCTCGTAGCAAAACGGCGGATAGAATGGCGGAGGCGCGGAATTGAGACGGTAAGCCTTGTCGCACTGCGCCGCGCCTTGTTCAGGCTTGCCCAAATGGGCCATGGCCGCGGCCGACATCGCGATGATGTCGGCCGAACTCGGATTGAGCTCGAGCGCCCGCTTCACTTCGACCGCGCCCTGCTCGAAATCGCCCCACCAAACCAGCTTGTCGCCGAGAGCGATGTGCCCCTCCGCATCGTAAGGATCGATCTCGATCGCCTTCCGCGCCAGCCGTTCAAACTCGTCTCCCGTCTGGCCAATGTCGCTGTTCGCACACCAGGTGTAACTCATCATTGACCAAGCCTTTTTCACGTAAGCGAAGGCGAATTGGGGGTCTTTGGCGATCGTCGCGTCAAAGAACTTGATAGCTTCGGCGAAGCCCTCCTCGCCTCCTTTGTAGAAATCGGCGAGACCGAGCGCGAAAAGGTCATAGCTCTCGAGATCGGACGGCCCTTTGCGTCTCGCCGCCACCGCCGCGAGGTTGGTCAGCAGACCTCGGCCCCCGAGCGTGGAGATCACGCCGTCGGAGACTTCGTTCTGCACCGCGAAGATATCGCCGCTGGGGCGATCCCATCGGTTCGACCAAAGGCTCGCGCCGGTGCTGCCATCCTGGAGCGACGCGCTGACACGAAATTGATCGCCCTCGCGCTGGATCGCACCCGTCAGGACATAGCGAACGTTCAAATCCCTAGCGATCCGCCGCGCGTCGGCGCCTTTGCTCCCGTAAGCCTCTGTCGTGGAACTGCCGATAACATCGAGGTTGCGCAGACGCGAAAAGTCGACCGAAACGTCGTTGGCGATGCCCCGGGCGAGGCGATCTGTCGCTGCATCGCCTCCCGCGACCTCGAACGGCATGACGGCGATCGACGGGACTGACGGGAGCGCCGCGCGGTGCAAATACCACCAGCTTCCGGCGACGACGATCAGTGCAGCCAGTGCGGCCGCGATCGCTGGATGGGCGCGCTTGACATAGCGGGGAAGCGCGCGACGCCAGCCCGGAGCGGACCCGTCGAGCCGCACCGCATAGGTTCGAACCGAACGGCTGATGTTCTTCACCTGCTGCTCCCCGGTGAAGTCGAGCGGCAATCCGAGCTTGCCCTGCAGTTGGTCGAAGGCTGTGCCGGAAATCAGGATTCCCCCCGGCTTGCATATCTGCTCCAGCCGCGCCGCAACGTTGACGCCGTCGCCGAGCAGGTCGTCGCCCTCGACCACCACGTCGCCGAGGTTGATCCCGATACGGTAGACGAGGCGTTTTTCCGGCGCGGTTCCCTGCTGGCGTTCCGACGCGCTCTTCTGCATCGCGACCGCGAACGTCACAGCGTCGACGACCGAGCCGAACTCAGCGATGAAGCCGTCGCCCATCGTCTTGACGATCCGTCCGCTATTCTCGGCAAGAAGCGGATCGATGGTCGTAACTTGAAGGTCCTTCAGAGCCGCGAGGGTGGAACTTTCGTCAGCCTCGATCTTGCCCGAATACCCCACCACGTCAGCGGCGAGGACGGCGGCCAACCTCCGCACCGTACGTTCCATGGCCCTCTCCCGTGTGAACGCGCCTCTCCTTGCGGAGAACTGCACAAACCCCTTCTCCGCCGCGCTGCGCTGGCCTCAGAAGAACAACCAAAAACGGCGGATGGCGGCAAGCTCCTTCTTATTGGAAGCGTCGAAGGGCGCATTGCGTTGCTACCCAAAGGCGTGTTGCTGCCTTCGGTTCCTGAACGGCTCCAATGGTCACAGCGTGACGCGGTTTCGCTTCGGCGTTGCGGCGCGCAATAAGGCGGGGCGTGTGCCACCGTTGATACGCGACAGGACGCGAACGTCTTGTCAATGCGTACTTCTACCCATTCCCACCGCAGGGATTGCGCCGGGCCGATGTAGCTGCTGGAGGCTGCCGAGGTCTTCTAACAGGGTGCTGAAAAAGTCACTGCGGGTCCGCAAGACGGTGGGCGGGCGTGAAATTTTTCGTCTGAAAGGGGTTCATCCTGAGGAAATGGCCTCGGTATAGAACCATTTCCACCTCCTTTTCACGCCGCTGGGCACACGTCGCCCTTCGGAGCCAGAAGCTTGGGCAGGCGAACAAGGTTATAGGCGGTGACACCGAAGACGAAGACGGCGCGCACCTTAGCGAGGCCGCGCACCTTCACTTGCGCGCGCCCGCCGACCGTCTTGCTCCAGCCGAAGCTTTCCTCGATGCGTTTGCGCAGC
>Ga0209624_10001394_pt1 | contig 19040 bp, 18 predicted proteins | sample JacPinW_OM2H0_O1_FD_188565 | JGI IMG/M metagenome (GOLD analysis project Ga0209624, IMG submission 188565) | Forest soil microbial communities from Algoma, Ontario, Canada - Jack Pine, Ontario site 1_JW_OM2H0_O1 (SPAdes) (version 2) | ecosystem: Environmental > Terrestrial > Soil > Boreal...
TTCAGGTGCTGGTCGCGACCGACGTGGCCGCACGCGGCCTGCACATCGATGACGTGGCGCATGTAGTGAACTACGACCTGCCCAAGATGGCCGAGGATTTCATCCATCGCGTGGGAAGGACCGGCCGCGCTGGGTCGGAAGGCTTGGCTACTAGTTTAGTGGCGGGCGGCGAGGTTATCGAGCTGCGGCATATCGAACGCGCGTTGAAGCTGAAAATCGAACGCAAGCAGGTTGACTGGGCCAACGCCGAGCGCTCCGAGCATGTCGTGCAGAACACGCTGGCCAGCCGTACGCTGACCAGGCTGCCCGGCGAAGTATTCGCCTAATTCAAAGAAAAAAGGGAATCAGCTAATAAATCGAAGGGGCGCGTCTTAGAAGACGCGCCCCATTTTTCTTGATGGAGGATTATCTCGTGGATCGACTTGCGACCGGAGTTCTACGGTTCCGTCTTTTCCGGAACACGTTCGCGGGGGATGCTCGAAATGTCGCGGTCGTCGTCTCCCATTTGAAACAGTGCAGCTTGCTCGGCAGCGTGCCTTTGCAGTTCGTCCAAGTCCAATTCGGTGGAAACACCCGGCGTTCCCGATGGTTCATCTTTGCGCTGGATGCGTCGTTCGGCCTTGTCGCGTTGTTTTTGCTGTCGCGTGTGTTCTTTCTGGCGTTTGGTAAAGCTTGATCGACCTCTTCCTGGCATACCCAATCTCCAATCGTCAATTTTGGCAATAGCGGCTGGCGCTTTGCATTTTGGTCAAGTTCAGACAGCAGCAGCTAATCCGCAGGACTGGCGCAGCGCTACCAGCGGGGTTCCCGGGGCTGGCGTGCGTGTCCCTGATAGTCGTCGCGGCCGCCACCTCCGCCACCGAAACGCTGTCCTCCTCCACCGCTCCGCGGGGAAGCGGTCTTCGGCTTGGCTTCGTTAATCTTCAGCGCGCGGCCGCCGAGCTCGGTTCCATTCAACGCCGCGACCGCCTTGTCGGCTTCCTCTGCATTGGTCATTTCGACAAAGGCGAAACCACGAGCACGGCCGGTCTCGCGGTCGGTGACGATGCTGACGCGCTCCACCGCGCCATGTGCCTCAAACAAGCCGCGAAGTTCCGGTTCCGTGGTGCTGTGGGGTAAGTTGCCGACGTAAAGATTCTTCATAGGAGCTCTCTCTCTGTTTCCGGTACAGGTGTTGCGCTTTCAAATAGCGGTTGAGGTGGCGTCGCCTCGCGGGGAGTATGTTGCTCGATTGCTTCTGCCCATCGGGACGGTCTGGGGGTTTCCCGTATCGCGCGCGAACGAGCTTCGCTGACTGAGCGCACGCTGGAAATCTTTCTGCACGCTTCGAGGATTCCCCAGCGCTGCGAGGAGCTGCCCGAAGTCTGCGCCAGCAGCGCTGCCACCATCTCCCTGTGCAGCGCGTCTACGCCCGGCTCAGCAGGAGCTTCATCAGAATGCGGCGCCACTGCCAGATACTCTGGTCCGCCCACGAAGAAGGCAATTTTTTGCGGAGGAATCGCACTTCGCATGTCAGTGCAGAACTTGTCCCGGCTCTCGATTTCTCCCGCCACGTTGATGAGCACAAGGTTGTATAAGTCGGCTCGCCACCAGCATCGCGCCTCGAGCACATCGGCGGCGCAATCCACCTCGATGCCCAGCTGCCGCATCACGTCGGCGCGCAAATCCCGTTTCGTCTGCGAAGTGTCCAGCAACAGGACGCGCTTCTTCTTCGCCGGACTGCCATCCGGAGTTGAAAGCGGCAGCGCCACGACGGGCGCGGTCATGCTACTTTCTCCTTCAGATTGGCTGCTTTCGCCGGGGCCACCAGATTTTTCTCAGCCAGGGCCTTCAACATCTTTTCATTGCTCTGGCGGCGACTGATCTTTTGCCGGCGCCGCCGGTTGAATCTGGCTTTATCGCCGTTGATTCCGGACATGTTTATCTCCTGCCCTGTGGGCTGAGTTAGTCGGCTGAGTTATGTTTTTTCTGCAGGTTCCCGGCTAGCGAATCGTCAATCGGCCACACCACACGGCCGTTCTTTCGAGTCGCTCTTTTGGGATTGAAGCAACTGACTTCCAGAACTTCTCAGGTTCGACACGTCATTCGCCTTTCAGGGAATTTCTCAATCGCGAAGGCGCAACGTGCTGTTCAGGGTGTCTTCGAGGTCAAGATCTCCAGTATACGCTGCATTCGCAGATATTGCTCAGGTATTGCGGTTCGAAAGCCACCGAAGGTATCGGAAGATTCAGGACCGAAGCTATAGTAAAGTTCTTGTCTATGCGCCGGATGAAGGTCTGGATTGTGACCTGTTTCATGGTGGCCTTGTTTGCCGGAGCATGGGTCGCAACCCACGCACCCGTTCTGGTGGCGGCGCAGGCAGCGAGACGTCTGGCTCCAACCGTTGAGACGCCGGGAAGGTTCATCGATATAACCGCTGCCGCGGGTGTGCGCTTTCAGCATGCCGCTCCGCACACTTCCCGAAAATATCTGCTGGAGACAATGGCGCCCGGCCTGGCCCTGTTCGACTTCGACAACGACGGCCGTCTGGATATCTTCGTCACCAACGGCGCTCCGCTCACTGACCCAACTCCGAAGGGAACGATTCCGCAGAAGACGGGTCCAGAGTATTGGAATCGCCTCTACCATCAGAAACCCGACGGCACCTTCGAAGATGTCACCGAAAAGGCCGGCCTGCAGGGCATTGGCTATGGCATGGGAGTCGCCGTGGGTGACTATAACAACGACGGTTACGAAGATCTATTTGTTACGGCCTACGGCGGGAACCGGCTCTATCACAACAACGGCAACGGAACCTTCGCCGATGTTACTGAGACCGCAGGCGTGGGCGGCAGTGGTTGGTCCAGCAGTGCCGCCTGGGTCGATATGGATAACGACGGCCTGCTCGATCTCGTAGTCGTGAGATACGTTACGTGGGATTTCTCCGACATCTGGTGCGGCCCGCCCCAGCCTGCGTTGCGGCAGTATTGCCATCCGGATTCTTTTCCACCCATCTCGGTTTTGGCGTACCACAACGACGGCAACGGCCACTTCACTGAATTTGCCCAGAAGATTGGGCTGGCGAAGCCCGCCAAGGGCCTGGGCATCGCGCTTGCCGACTACGATCGTGACGGCCACATCGATCTGTACATCGCCAACGATTCCTGGCCCGAGTTTCTCTTTCACAACAAAGGGAATGGAACGTTCGAAGAAATGGGCCTCGCGGCGGAGTCCGCACTCGATGGCGATGGCCGCACCTTCGCGGGCATGGGCGTGGATTTCGCCGACTACAACAACGACGGCTTGCCTGATTTAGTAGTCGACGACCTGGCCAATCAGATGTATGCGCTCTATCGGAACAACGGCGATGGAACCTTCAACTATGCCAGCTACTCGGCCGGCATTTCCCGCATGACGCTGTTGCATTCCGGATGGGGCGTTCGCTTTGTCGATTACGACAATGACGGCTGGAAAGACATTTTGATCGCCCAGGGCCATGACCTTGACACCATTGAGAAGAGCAACCCGCAACTTCATTATCGCGAGCCGATGCTGCTGCTGCGCAACACTGGCACGGGATTCGTCGACGTCTCGGCAGATTCCGGACCCGTTTTTCACGAAGCCTGGGTGGGGCGCGGCATGGCTGTCGGCGATATCGACAACGACGGCCGCATCGATGCCGTGGTGGCAACGAATGGCGGGCCACTTCACATCATTCACAACGAGACCCCAACCTCGAACCACTGGTTGACGTTAAAGCTGGTCGGACACCGCAGCAATCGCGATGGCATCGGCGCGGAAGTAAAGTTGGTGACTGCCAAAGGTCCGCAATGGGTTACGGTGACCACTGCATCCAGCTATCTATCGTCGAGCGACAAGCGGGTGCATTTCGGCTTGGGATCGGAAACAGGTGCCCAATCGGTGGAGATTCGCTGGCCCAGCGGAGTTGTTCAGATTCTCAGAGACGTGCGCAGCGATCAGATCCTGCAGGTTGACGAACCAGTCGAGCCGACCGCATCGAAGGAAGTTGTGAAGCCCTGACCGGGGCAGAGTTATGGGTTAGAAGGGCTGACGCTGCTGGGCCCTGTGCCTCTGCAGAGAAGCAGGCAAAGCACAATAACTCCTACCCCCACGCCGCCGCCGATCTCGAGCCATTTTGTGTTCAGACCGTTGCCGGCACTCCCCGGCCGAGGTGCGGCTCCGCAAGCGGCGGATTCCTCGCGGGTTGCTTGCTGTCCTTCATGCACAACAGAAGATAGAGCGGAGCCGCCCTGAGGGTTTGTTTTTTGCGGGATGCCACCTACGCCGCCTACCGTGATGTTCACATCGTTCTTGTGCGCCGCGATCTGCACCGTGCCACTAACGTTGGCCACATCGTACTGCGTCCTCTCGCTGGAGACGGGTTCCACTTTAATGCAGCTCACATGCACGCTCATCGAAGTGGAGGTTCCCACCGACACGCTTCCGTGCTCCAGGCTCAGGAAGGTACCCTGAAACTTCACCACAGATTCCGGCTGAACCAGCACGGACGATCCTTCGGCATCGAGGTTGGCGACGAATCCGGGTTTGGTTTCCAGCAAGTCTCCGGGAAAAACGACGCTAGACCCCGCGATCTCGAAGCCGTTAACCCACACCCCTCCCTCGCTATGCAACACGGCGGAGCCCGTGTCCGCCGCCACCAGCGAAAACGGGCACAGGACGACCATCATCCAGCCAACACATTTGCGAAGAGCGGACACACTCATAGCCACTGACAATTTGCACAAATCTCATAGAGAATCCTAACGACAGAGGGAGTGGTCGTCTATTAGCTCTCTGGATGCCCGGTCGCACAAGGGTAACGCTGGACGCCGTAGCTGCTTTGCTGCACCTGTTTGTCGCACCTGGTTTGCGAACTTCCGGTATGCTTGGCCAAAATGCCTCGGCTGAAAGAGGTGTGGGAGAGATGGTTTAACAGGGCATGGAACAAACTTCCACTAACGATCCCGTAATTGAATTTCGCAACGTGGCCTATGCACTGCCTGGCGGCCAGCAGTTGCTCTCAGAGCTGAATCTGCAAGTGCGACGCGGCGAGACTCTGGTCCTACTGGGACGCAGCGGTTCGGGAAAAACCACGACGCTGAAACTGGTCAATCGGCTGTTGACCCCCACCGGCGGGGAAGTGCGGGTGAATGGCGCGCCCACTGCCAAAAGCGACGTCATTCGCTTGCGTCGCAGCATCGGCTATGTCATCCAGGAGGTTGGACTGTTCCCGCATTTCACCGTGGAGCGAAACATCGGCCTCGTCCCGCAGGTCGAGGGCTGGACTTCCGAAAGGATTCATCAGCGCGTCGAGGAATTGCTGCGAATGGTCGGGCTCGACGCGCAACTGGCCTCGCGTTATCCGCACCAGCTCTCGGGCGGGCAGAGGCAGCGCGTGGGAGTGGCTCGAGCGCTGGCCGCCGACCCCTCGATCGTCCTGATGGATGAACCCTTCGGCGCGCTCGACGCTCTTACACGCGATCAATTGCAGCGCGAGTTTCTCTCGCTCCAGCAGCGGCTGAATAAGACCGTAGTCTTCGTCACCCACGATCTGCGCGAGGCGTTGCGGCTCGCTTCGCGCATTGCGCTCATGGAAGCCGGCCGGCTGGTTACGATTCTTTCCCCAGAGGATTTCCTGCGATCCAGCGACCCCTTGGCCTCCGCTTATGTGCGAGCTTTCAGAGATGGACTCGACTCCGCAGTAAATCGAGGTGCGTCATGAACCTCTTTCACTTCCTCCTGCAAAACCGCGAACAGGTTCTGGAACTCACTATGGAACACCTCTGGCTAGTGGGGATCTCCACCCTTCTCGCGGTGCTGGTTGGCATACCGCTGGGCATCCTGAGCGCGCACTGGCCGGTGTGGAATAAGCCAGTGCTGGGAACTGCGAACATCATTCAGACGATTCCAAGTCTCGCGCTCTTTGGATTCTTGCTGCCGGTGCCCTGGCTCGGAGATCGTGCCGACCGACTGGCGATCCTGGCACTGACTCTCTACGCGCTGCTGCCCGTGATTCGCAATACCTACACGGGAATCCGCGGCGTCGATCCTGCTGTGGTCGAAGCCGGGCGTGGTATGGGACTTACCGCCAGGCAGCTCTTGTTCAAGGTGGAGTTGCCGTTGGCCTTGAGCGTGATTCTCTCCGGAGTACGCGTCGCGGTCGTAGTCTCAGTGGGACTGGCCACCATCGCCGCCGCGATTGGCGCAGGAGGCCTGGGCGAGTTTATCTTCCGCGGTCTCGCCATGGTAAACAATCAGCTCATTCTGGCCGGAGCGATTCCCGCTGCGGTTCTGGCGCTCTCGGCAGATTTCGGCCTCGGATGGCTGGAGAAACGTTTGCGGCCGCGATGAAACCGGACCGACAACGACGCGGTTGCGGCGTTTTCGAAGCGCGGCGCCATACTCTGCTCTGCCTGATCCTCTTAGCTCTGCCGTTGTCCTCGTGCGCGCCTTCGCATACCGATCGCATCGTCGTCGGATCCAAGAACTTTACCGAGTCGCTGATCCTCGGAGAACTTCTAGCCCAGCAGATCGAGGCGCATACGCAACTGAAAGTGGAGCGCCGCTTCTACCTCGCCGGCACTTACATCTGCCAGCAAGCGCTGCTGGCCGGCCGCATTGACATCTATCCCGAATACACCGGGACCGCGTTGACTGCCATTCTCAAACAGCAAGTTGGAGGCGATAAGTCAACGGTCTACCAGCGGGTCAAGAGCGAATATGAAGTGCGCCTCGGCCTTACACTAGGGCCGCCGTTCGGATTCAATGACACGTTCGCCATGGAAATTCGCGGAGAAGACGCACGCCGCCTGAATCTCAAGACCTTGTCGCAGGCCGCCGCGTTCGCCTCACGATGGCGAGCCGGATTTGGTTACGAATTCATGGAGCGCCCCGACGGATACGCAGGTCTGGCCGCCGCCTACGGTCTGCACTTTGCCGCGCCGCCCCGCATCATGGATTTGGGTTTGCTCGCCCCGGCGTTAAAAGATCATCAGATTGACATCGCCGCCGGCAACGCCACAGACGGTCTGATTCCAGCACTCGACTTATTCGTCCTCGAAGATGACCGCCACTATTTCCCTCCTTACGAGGCAGTCGCAGTCGTCCGGGAGCAAACTGAGCAACTGCATCCTGAGGTTGCCCATGCGATTGCCGAGTTGGGCAGCAAGATTTCCGATCAGGAAATGCAGCAACTGAATTACGCTCTCGACGGGCAGCACCGCGACGTGAAAGACGTAGCGCACGATTTCTTGCGCAGTAAAGGACTAATCCACTAAGCTCGCACTAATAAGTTCGCACTAAGTTTTCTGTGGGGACGGCCGCCTCGGCCGTCCACCCGAGCGCGGCGAGGTTTCTGGCCAAAAGCCCTCAGTATCCGAAAGATTGTTTTCGGCTGCGACCGTCTGCAGCAAGTTGTCATCTAAACAGCCCAAGCAGGCACAGTGCGGCGGGATTGCCCCTCAAGCGCTCGGCAGTGAGCGCGTTGACATGAAATAAGGATAGGGGTATTACCCTATGGCACTCGGGGCCCTTGCGGGCATAGAATCCCGCACTGCTTCACTCGCGCCAGTTGCCGCTCAGTTACTTCGTCCGCTCATCACGAGGTCTGAATGCTAGCTACACAGAGCTACCCCACCCTCCGTCACGATCTGACCGAGCAACTCGTGAAGGCCCGTCAACAAACTGACGCCCTGTTCGATCTGGTCAAACCTGATTCTCTCTACGAGCGCCCCATTTCTGAGCGTCATCGCATCATCTTCTATATTGGGCATCTCGAAGCCTTTGATTGGAATCTGTTCCACGAACGCGCTCTTGGACTGAAACCCTTTCATCCCGAGTTTGACCGCCTGTTTGCCTTCGGCATCGACCCGGTTGGAGGCGGACTGCCCACCGATCAGCCTTCGGACTGGCCTTCGATCGCCGCCGTACAAGACTACGTCCAGAAAATTCGAGCCGTCCTCGACGAGAAACTAAGTCCCGCACTTCTCGATTCCAGTCTTTCTACAAGCGACGGATTTCCCCTGACCACTCTGCTGAACGTGGCCGTCGAGCACCGTCTGATGCATGCGGAAACGCTCGCTTACATGCTGCATCAGCTGCCGCTCGATCGCAAGAAACCGCAATCCGAGTCGCTGAGCCTTATCACTTCCGCCGTAGTTCACCGCAGTATTGAAATCCCCGCCGGTGTTGTAACGCTCGGCCTTCCGCGTGGCAGCGAGTCGTTCGGCTGGGACAACGAGTATGCAGCCCAAAGCGTCGAGGTACCGTCGTTTGCCATCGATCAGTACAAGGTAACGAACCGGCAGTACTTAGAGTTCATCGCCGCGGGCGGCTACGAGACGCCCGCATTCTGGAGTGATGGTGACAGCGGCCGTAGCAATAGCAATGAAGACTGGAACTGGAAGACCCGTCAGGGAATCTCTCATCCGGCCTTCTGGAAGCGCCAAGGCGAGCAATGGCTCTATCGCACGATGTTTGACGATGTCCCGCTGCCTCTGGATTGGCCAGTCTATGTGAGTCAGGCGGAGACGAAAGCCTATGCTCGCTGGGCAGGGAAGTCGTTGCCCACCGAAGCCGAATGGCAGCGCGCGGCATATGCCACGCCGCAGGGGGAAGAACGTCCGTACCCATGGGGGAACGAAGCTCCCGTTCACAGCTTTGGGAACTTTGATTTCGCCCGCTGGAGTCCAACCCCAGTGAACGAATTCCCTCGAGGCCAAAGCGCTTTCGGTGTTCACGGCATGCTGGGCAACGGTTGGGAGTGGACTTCCACCGAGTTCGCTCCGTTCCCCGGGTTCGAGCCGTTTCCCTTTTACCGCGGCTACTCCGCCGATTTCTTCGATGGCAAACACTTCGTCATGAAAGGCGGATCGGCGCGCACCGCTGCCTGCATGCTGCGGTGCACGTTCCGCAACTGGTTTCAAGCGCACTACCAATTCATTTACACCGGTTTTCGCTGCGTAAGCCGCTGATCGTTTAATCGACGATCGTTAGTCCAAGGTCGTCCGTAAGGAGTTTTCAAAATGCTGGTTCAAACCATCACTCCAAACGCAAGCTATGAATTCGCAGCCGACGTGCGCGTCGGGCTCAGCAGGCCGGGACAGAAAGAACTGCTGTCGAAATACTTGTACGACGATGTCGGTTCCGCGTTGTTCGAGGTCATCAGCCATCTGCCGGAGTACGGGCTGACGCGCGCCGACGAGCGCCTGCTGCGGAGGCACGGCCATGACATTGTCGACCGGCTCGCAACTCCTGTTTCCGTGGCTGAACTCGGCAGCGGCAGCGGCCGCAAGACTCGCCACATCCTCGAAGCTCTTTGCCGCCGCCAGCGCACGGCTTACTATCCCATCGAGATTTCGCCTTCCGCACTCGCCATGTGCGAGCGTGAGCTCCGCGACATCGAATCCATCAGCATCCTCGGTTTCGAGCGCGAGTACCTCGATGGACTGCTCGAAGTGGCCGCGCACCGCTCCCCCGGCCAGCATCTCCTTGTCCTGTTCTTGGGAAGCACCATCGGAAACTTCGATCGCCCCGCCGGCGTAAAGTTTCTAGCCGAAGTCAGGCGCATCCTCCAGCCCGGAGACTCCCTCCTGCTCGGAACCGACCTGGAAAAATCCACCGCTCAATTGCTTCACGCCTACGACGACGAATTGGGAGTCACGGCTGCGTTCAACCTGAACTTGCTGGTGCGCATCAATCGTGAACTCGACGCCGATTTCAATCTCGGGCAATTCGAGCACGTGGCCAGAATCAATCACCAGGAGCGCAGCGTCGAGATGCATCTGCGGTCCATGTGCCGCCAGACTGTCAATATTCCCGCAGCCGAACTCACCGTTGATTTTCTTGACGGCGAAACCATCTGGACCGAGAGCAGCCACAAGTATTCCCCCCGAGAAGTGTTTTCCATGGCCCAGAGCGCAGGCTTCCGCTGCGAGGCGCAATGGATCGATGAGCAGTGGCCTTTCGCCGAGAACCTCCTGGTCGCTGAATAACTGCTCGCTGAACCTTCGACGATGTTCTCGCGGGCGTTTCTCGTTCCTGCCCTCCAGCGTGTAACCCGTTGTTCATCTTGAGGTAAAACTTTGTAAATCCTTCGGTTTTGTGCAATGCGCAATGTAAATTAGTAGGAGGCGTATGAAGGCGAGGGCCAACCAATTTCTAGTGATCGCACTCTGTGCGGCAAGCGGAGTCAGCCTCTGCCTGGTGCCCTCCGATTATGCGATGCCCCGCAGTCAGCAAACCCAGGCCGCAGGCGCCCCTCGCGCAGTTGCTAAGCGCATCGGCGCCATCAAAGCAATCAATGGAGTCGAGATTACGCTAACCCCGGATTCCGGCCCCGATGTGAAAATTACCGTCCAGCCCGCCACGCAAATCGTTCGCTTCGCTCCGGGTGAGACGAATGTAAACAATGCCACGCCGATCCAGTTACAGGATCTCCGTGTCGGTGACCGCATCCGTGCCACCGGCTGGGCCACTGATGACAACCTGCCACTTCCTGTTTTGAAGATTATCGTCATGACCCACTCCGACCTCGAAGCTCGCCATCAGCAGGATCTGCAGGACTGGCAGAAGCGTGGCGTGGACGGACTCGCCAGTGCTGTGGATCCAGTGGCGGGAACGGTTACCATTTCCGTCCGCAGCAAGAATGTCGTTATTCACACCTCCAGCACCACGGTCATTCGCCGCTACGCGCCCGACTCGGTGAAATTTGACGACGCGAAGACGGGCACTCTCCAGCAAATTCATCCCGGCGACCAGGTGCGGGCCCGTGGCGATCGCAGTGCCGATGGAAGCGAACTGGCCGCTGAAGAAGTTGTTTCGGGATCGTTCCCCGGGATTGCCGGCACAGTCAACTCCGTCGATGCAAGTTCGTCGACCCTCAGCGTTCACGATTTGTTGGCGAACAAAACCGTAGTAATCAAGATCACTCCGGACTCGCAGCTGCGACACCTGCCTCCGGAAATGGCGCAAATGATTGCAATGCGTTTGAAAGGAGGGGCCGCCGGAGCGGCGAACGGCGCCGCACCCGGTTCTGGTGCCGCTACGAGCTACCAACCTACCCGTCCATCCCCGCCTCCTGGCGCGGGCGGAAATGGTAGTGGGAGTGGGCGTTCTGGCGGAGTGCCTGACGTTCAACGCATGCTAAGCCACGCGCCGGCTACCGCACTTACCGATCTGCACAAAGGCGATGCTGTGATCATTCTCTCGACCGAGGGTACCGCCGGCATGGGGACGGTGATCACCCTGGTCAGTGGCGTGGAGCCGATTCTACAGGCCGCTCCCAGCGCCAGCAGCGCAGCGCTGCTTACACCATGGAGCATGAGCGCGCCCTCGGGCGACCCCGGTGGGCCATAAACAATTGCTTCGCCGCAACCGGGGCGCTGCACCGAACTTATATCGAAGACTCTCAGCAGAAATGGAATAACGGAATGAATGTTCGGAAGTACCTCTGTTTTGCACTCATGCTTTTGTCGGTGCAGTTGTATGCAACCTTCGCCGTGTCTCAGACTGCGGCGACGCAGCCCGCCTCGGGCATTCTTCGTGGCCAGGTAACGGACCCTTCCGGCGCCGCCATCGCCAACGCCAACGTCGTTATGACGCCGGCTGCCATTTCCTCGACGCCCATTACCACGCAGGCCAACGGACAGGGCTTTTATGAATTCAAAGGCCTGGCCGCGGGCCAGTACACGCTCACCGTGGTAGCCCAGGGATTCTCGGTTTACGAAAACGACAACGTGGTCATAGCCATTGATCAGCCCCTGCGCGTTAACGTAGCGATGGCCATTCAAGTCGAGGAACAGAAAGTTCAAGTCTCCGACACCGCGCCGACGGTCGATGTAAATCCCGCTAACAATGCGGGCGCCATCACCATCTCAGGCAAAGAACTCGAGGCCCTGCCCGACGATCCCGACGAATTGCTCACGGACTTGCAAGCCCTGGCCGGTCCTTCCGCCGGTCCAAATGGAGGCCAGCTTTACATCGATGGTTTCACTGCCGGAGAACTCCCCCCTAAGTCGTCTATCCGCGAGATCCGGGTCAATCAGAATCCGTTCTCTTCCGAATACGACAAACTTGGCTACGGCCGCATCGAGGTCTTCACCAAACCCGGCACCGACAAACTCCACGGCCAGATTCTCTTAGACGGAAACACTTCTGCCTTCAATACGCAGGATCCCTTCGTCCCAAGCACGGCGCCAAGTTACGATTCCATCCTGTTCAATGCGAGCATCGGGGGAGCAATCAACAAGAAGTCGTCTTTCTTCGTCAGCGCTCAGCGCAGGGACATCAATAATCTCTCTGCCATCAATGCAATTGATCCCACTACTTTTCTCCCGTTTAGCTCCACCCTGCCGAATCCCCACGACCGCACCAATATCGGCCCGCGCCTCGATTACGCGCTCAGCAAGAACAACACCCTGACCGTGCGCTACCAGTATTATCGGGACACTGAGACGAATCCAGATCTAACTCAGTTTGACCTGGCTACGCAGCAGTACCAAACCGGATCGACCGAACACACCGTGCAGATCAGCGATACCCAAGTCTTTGGCTCCAAAGTCGTTAACGAAACACGTTTCCAATACTTGAGGGAGAACGATACCCAGAGCACGGGTGACGTCAATCCCGCCGTCAATGTTCCAGCAAATTTCGTCGGTGGGGGCAACAACCAGGGCACCCAGACCGACCACCAGGACCACTACGAGTTTCAGAACTACACATCGGTGATTCATGGCAATCACACCATCAAGTTTGGAGTACGTCTGCGCGACTTGCGCGACGCCAACGAGTCGACGGCGGGTTTCAACGGTACTTTTACGTTTCCCACGCTCGCGGATTATCAAGCGCTCACGCCCAGCCAGCTCATCATTACTCAAGGTTCGCCCTCCGCAGAGGTTTCGGCCTTCGATGCCGGGCTCTATGTCCAGGATGACTGGCGCTTGCGCAGCAACATCACCCTCAGCTACGGAATGCGTTTTGAAACCCAGAACCACATTTTCGATCACGCCGACCTGGCGCCGCGCCTGGGCCTCGCGTGGGGAGTGGGAGGGAGGAACGCTCCGCCGAAGATCGTAATTCGCGGCGGACTCGGCATTTTCTATGACCGCTTCCAGGAGCAGCAGATTCTTCAAGCTGAGCGCCTCAACGGCATCACGCAGCAGCAGTTCATCATCAAGAACCCCACTTGCTTCCCTGGTCTGGACCAGCCTCTCACCACCCCGATCTCTAACTGCATCCCGGCCGGTTCCACGGCCACCACCTCGTCCATCTACCAGACCAGCCCTTCGCTCTACGCGCCCTACACGCTACAGTCGGCCATCAGCGTTGAGCGGCAGTTGACCAAGGCTGCCACATTAGCCGTCACCTATCTGAATTCCCGCGGCTTCGACCAGTTGCTCTCGCTCAGCCTCAGCCCCGCAACTGCCGGTGGACCGCAAATCTACCAGTACGCTTCCGAGGCAAACTTCCGCCAGAACCAGCTCATCGTGAACACGAATGTGCGCGTTGGCTCCAAGGTTCAGCTCTTCGGTTTCTACACGTTGAACTATGCCAATAGCGACACGGGTGGCGTTTCCAGCTTCGCGTCGAACTCCAACGACATCAGCGAGGACTACGGCCGCGCCTCCTTCGATACCCGGCATCGGCTGTTTTTCGGCGGAAGCCTTGGCCTGCCCTACTTTTTTCGTCTGAGCCCGTTTCTGATTGCCAGTTCCGGCACACCCTTTAACATCGTTACTCCCGATGATTTGAATGGAGATACAATCTTCAACGATCGTCCCGCTTTTGTTTCCACCACCGCCTGCCCCAATCCCGGCACCACAAGTGGCACGACCTACTGCACGCCGCTCGGCACTTTCAACGACGCGCTGCCCACAGCCGGTCAGAAGGCGGTTCCCATCAACTACGGCACCGGCGCGGCGCACTTCGTCCTGAATCTTCGGCTCACCAAGTCCATCGGATTCGGACCCAAACTGAAGGGTGCAGGCGGCAACCAGAATCAAGGACAAGGCGGTCCGCCAGGCGGCGGTGGCGGTCACGGCGGCGGCGCTGGCGGAGGTCCGCGCGGTGGTCCGGTGTTTGGCAGCGGACCGCAAATGGGTGGAGGTGGCGGCTCGGACCGCCGCTACACTCTGACTTTCGGCGCTTCCGCCCGCAACGCTCTTAATAATGTAAATCTGGCGAATCCCGCAGGAGTGCTGGGCTCGCGTTTCTTCGATACTCCGAATAGCCTTCAACAGGGTCCATTTTCTTCCGGCACTGCTGTTCGCCGCATCGACCTCTTCGCTACGTTTAACTTCTGATCCCTCCATTCGGTTATTCTGGAGGTATTCATGCGCATGCCGTTGATGTTCACAGAGTGATGCTCGTTTGCCGTTGATTCCCACTACAAGACGCCAGTTTCTTCGCGCCGCTGCCGCCACCGCTACGCTCGCGGTTGTCGGGGATGCGCTCCTGCTGGCGCCGAACCGGCCTCGCATCGTCCGCCAGGAGTTTTTCCTGCCGCGCTGGCCGGAACGGCTGAATGGCTTCACTGTCGCCATGCTCAGCGATTTCCACTACGATCCGTATTTCTCGGTCCACCCTCTGCGCGCCGCCATCGCCATGGTCAACCGCCTTCACCCCGATCTGATCGCGCTCACCGGAGACTTTGTCTCGGTGCCCCTGGTCGGAGACGAAACGAAAGCCGCGTTCGCCGCCGAGCCCTGTGCTCGCCTCCTGCGCCAGATGACCGCGCCTCACGGCCTCTGGGCCGTCATGGGAAACCACGATGATGCCACCGACGCCGAACACGTAACCCACGCACTTCAAGCCGAAAACATTCGCGTCCTAGCCAACCAGTCGGAACCAATCGAGCAAGACGGCTCACGTTTTTGGCTGGCCGGTGTGAACGATGTGATCAGCGGAACCGCCGACCTCTCGAAGACGATGCACGGCGTACCCGTCGGCGAACCTGTCATTCTGCTCGCGCATGAACCAGACTTCGCCGATGAAGCCTCACAATATCCCATCGACCTGCAGCTTTCAGGACACTCGCACGGAGGCCAAATCAGAATTCCATTCCTTCCCCCGCTTTACCTGCCCGAGCTAGCGAAGAAATATGTATGGGGCACCTACCACGTGGGTCCGCTCACGCTCCACACCAGCGCAGGCCTGGGAACGATCGGGATTCCCATGCGCCTGAATTGCCCTCCCGAAGTCACTGTGCTGACATTGCGGCGTTCGGCGAAACAATAACCGCAAGGGCGAGGCTTGTGACCGCTTCGGAAATAACCTTCCACATGGAATATGCAATCGCCTTCACACGGAGCGCGTCAGATTTCCCTTAAGCAATTGATAGTAAAAGACTTACTTACGTTTCCACTTGGCAGCAGACGTGCCAGTGTAAGGGTACAAGAAGCCCGTTCGACCTGGAAGGTGTCTCACATGCTTCGCATCTGGCCTTGGTTTCTGATCCTCGCAGTTCCCGCCTCCAGCACGGCTTCCGTGCAGGTTCCACCTTCGCGTCTGAGTCAGGCGCTCCTGACCGATCGCGAGCACTTAGTTTTCAAGACTCCCACGCGCGCCGCCGAGTTCAGCGACATCCCGCACGTGAGTGCGCGCTCGCGCTGCGAAGACACTCAGCCACCTCAGGCCTTGACCACGCCCGATCCTCTGCTGGTTCCAATCGGAGCGGGACTGAAAGTCAAAGTAAGCTTCATCATTGGTGCTGACGGCCGCGTGCACAGTCCTTTGATTTTGCAAAGTGCTGGTCCCGCGGGCGACCGCAACGTGCTGCGAACCGTCCGCGCCTGGCGTTATCGACCGGCAACTTGCAACGGAGTACCCACCGAAGCGGAAGGGAAGATAGAGTTTTCCCGTCGATGAGATTCCCCCCAGCTTGAGCCGACCCGCTTGAGCTAAAATGACTCCAAGCACCTTGGTCTGAATCGTGGACAGAGACAAGAAACTCGGAAAGCCATCCGGTTCTTCATCGCTGGATTCCGATAACGCGTTGCCGGCGATCGGCCCGCACAATCCCGCGCTCGGCGAGATCTATCAGCGCCTCTATCCGGAAATGCGCCGCCCCAAGCCCAATCAGGAAGCCATTGCCGCCGCTCTTCAAGCCATGCAGCGTCTCACCATGGAGTCCGATTCGGAAGCCGTCGCCGAGAACGCTGCCCCCGGAACATCGGCCACTCCTTCCAATGCATGCCGCGTCTGCGGACATCACAACCGCGAAGGCAACAAATTCTGCGGCATGTGCGGCCTTCCCATAGGAACTGAGCCTTCTACATCGCTCGATCCCACAATGCCCACTCTCGCCTTTCCCACTCTTGACTACGGCGACGAACTTCTGCCCCAAGCCCCGCGACCAGCGCCGGAACCCCTGCATTCCGGAACCAAGGATGAGGTGCACCCGCAACCAGGCGCCCCGCCGGGCACACATCACTACCACCATCATTACCATCACCACTATTTCCAGGGCGGACATGACGCTTCCTCGGCGCCGCGCCCCAACGCCGCCGAAAGCGCGCGGGAAGCGGACCGCATGAGAATTGCAGCGGCCGCCAAGGGTGAACCCATAAGCCGCGGCGAGGCGGCCGTTCGTCGTCTCACGCAGGAGTGGGTCTTGGCCTGCAATACGCGGCAACTCGATGAACTGATGGAACTCTATGCCCCTGACGCGCTGGTCTTGCGTTCCAACCTTGCTCCCATTCGCGGCGCTCTCGCTGTGCGTGAGTTCTTCTTTGCCTCGCTTGAAGCCGGTCTGGGAGAAGTGGCCGTCGACCCCATGCGCGTGGAGGTTCTGGGAGATCTGGCTCACGAAGTCGGACGCTACAGCGCGTTGGTTCCGGGAACGGCCGGCAAGCGCCGCGAAGAGCGCGGCAAGTATCTCTGGGTCTTCGCCAAGCAGGCCAGCGGAGATTGGAAGCTGGTGTCGGAGTGCTGGTCGAGCGATCTGACGCTCTCCGGCGCAGAGTCGGATGTTCCCAAGGCCGTGATTCCTCTGGCCAAGCCGCAGCCGCGAAAAGGCTAGTGGTCAGTGTCCAGTGGTCACCAAAGTCAAACACTGGCACCGTATTACTGGCCACTGATCACTGATTACTGACCACTGCTTTCACTCCCAGCTTTCCCAACTCTTCCCGCAGCTGTTCCAGCGTTTGCATCTGAATCACGCGCATGCCCAGCTTCGCGGCGCATTCCAGATTCAACGCGCGGTCGTCGATGAAGCAGCACTCTTCCGGATTGATCTGAGTAATTTCAATTGCCAAACGGTAAATACCGCTCTCCGGCTTGCGCCGCCCGACGAAGCAGGAACTCACAAACAACCCGAAGATTTCCTGCAGGCCGAACTTCTCGATGCGGTGCAGGTTCAGTTCGCGCGACTCGTTGTTGATCGTGCCCATGAAGTATTTGCCTGAATCGGCGAGGGCGCGCGCGAAGGCGAGAACTTCCGGCATTGGCTGCGACAACGAGAACATGTAATCCCGAAAAGCCTCGCGGGTGAAGGGCCGGTCGCGGTAAAACACGGTGCGGTCCAGATATTCGTCCAGCGTGATCTTGCCGCGCTCAAACGACGAGACCACCATCTCGTGCCGTGAATGAAATTGACCTTCGTCCAGATGAAAGTGTTCGAGAGCGTCGGCACGCTCCGTGTGGTCCCAGGCGTTCGTGAGCAGCACTCCTCCAACGTCCCAAAAGATGGCATGAATTCCCGACACGGACGGATCCTCCTCCCGTTCTTGCAAAACTTTCTACTTTGTCATTCCGAGCCGCTCGCGCCGCGCAACGCGCGAAGAGAGAAGCGAGGAATCTGCTGCCGCTCTGCTCCGGCCCGAAACGTTCCTCTCCGATCAAGAGTGTAGATCAATTGTGATCAGAACTCTCCCACGCTTCACTCATCGGGCTCAGGCGCCGGCCCCGGGGCTTCTGCAGACCTCGGCTGACCCGCAACAATTGCCTGCCAGTTCAGGATAGCGTTCCAAAGCAGACGCTGATCTCCTCGGTTCAGGTCGCGGTGCATCGGGTTGAAGTTGAAAGACACAACGTGTCCCTTGCCCACGGGCATATCCAGGATTGCAGGCCGGCCTATCAGATTCTCTTCCCCCCAGGCCTGGCCGCTTTCGACGAACGCCTTCCCATCTGTATCGCCCCATTCCATCACCACGCCGCTCCGGTCTTCGGGACCGTCCAGGCACGTCGTGCAATAAGCCATGCGCAGCCACCGGCGTGGGATCGCGTACAGCGGGAAGTTTTGTCGGAACACATAAGTATGCACGGGATAGCCGTACGCGATCGGATGGTCCTTCCGGTCGAAGGTGACCCGGACGTGGGCACCCGGCGTCCGGGTAGCAGCTTGCTGCGAGGCCGCGGACGAGGCGCCGCCGCCCCCTGCTGTGCTCCGCGGAACACCTCCCGAAGACCGTCGCACGAACCGGACCAGCCCGCCTTCCAGCGCCAGCATGCTTCCGCTGCCCAGCGTCACCATCAGCCCTCCCTCATCAATGAAGCGCTGAATCTGCGCTAAGCCTTCATAGCCAATCCCTCCGGTAATGTCGTCGGATTCGGCCGGAGTACCGAAACTCGGCGTTTGCGCGGTCTTCTTGAAAGGCATGGGCGACCATGTCTTCGGCAGACCTCCAATTTGTTCTGCCAGTTCCAGATCCACGTGTCCGTAAAGCAGGAGGTCGATGCGCGAGCGAAGATTCCCGGCGCGAACATCTTCATCGCGCAGATACGTGTAGGGAACTTTGCGTTGATCGAGCGAGTAACGGATCCATCCGATCGAGTCCGTGTCCGCCCAAGGCACCCACAGGCCAATGCGCGGCGCCTGCGCTTTGTGGGACGGCACCTCCGGTACGGCCGAGACTTCTGTGAAGTCGAGGCCGAGTTCCGCGGCAATCGGCGGAGTAGCATCGCGCAATCCGGCCTGGTTGGCAACAATCCACGATCCCGCCGGAAACTTCATGCCGCCGTCCTCGAACTCACGTTCCGCAATGCGAATTTCAAAGTTGGCCAGACGATAGCGCGCGGCGAGAAACGATTCCTGTCCGGTGTCT
>Ga0209624_10001395_pt1 | contig 19038 bp, 16 predicted proteins | sample JacPinW_OM2H0_O1_FD_188565 | JGI IMG/M metagenome (GOLD analysis project Ga0209624, IMG submission 188565) | Forest soil microbial communities from Algoma, Ontario, Canada - Jack Pine, Ontario site 1_JW_OM2H0_O1 (SPAdes) (version 2) | ecosystem: Environmental > Terrestrial > Soil > Boreal...
AATGATGTAGAACCTGTCGTCCATTTCGCCTTCCTTGACGATTTCCTCGGCGTCCGCATAGTCCTGCCAGCTGCTGGCGCGCAGCACTTCCCAGATCTCGCCGTGCGAAAACTCATGGAAGAATTTCAATTTGCGCAAAAGACTGAACTGTTCCTGCTGATCAATCCGGTTGTACTGCGCGCGCAACTTCTGATGCACACGAGTCAGTTCAGCGGCGAAATCCAGACCCGTTTTGTAACGCTTCTCCGGATCTTTCTGCAGCGCCATCGCCGTTACGTTCTCGAGCTCCTCGGGAATCTCGGGACGCAGCGTATGAATCGGCGGTGGGGTGGCAAACACGATCTGGTGCAGCAATTTCTGCAAATTGCCGGCCCTGAAGGGCCTGTTTCCCGTCAGCAGCTCGTACATGACGGCGCCCAATGAATACAGGTCGGAACGATTGGTCAGTTCGATCGACTGGACCTGCTCGGGAGACATGTAAGACGGGCTGCCGGCAATTCCTTCGATCCGCGAAATCTCCGAATCGGCCACCAGCGCAATTCCGAAATCGATGATCCGCACGTCGCTCTCGAGGGTGAGCATGATGTTGCTGGGTTTGATGTCGCGGTGAATCACGCCGCGGCTGTGCGCGTAGTGCAGTGCGCGCGCTGCTTTGTATACCAGCTCGACAACATCGTCGATGCGCAGCAAATTATCGGGACGGCAGTAGGCAGCCAAGGTGCGTGCCCCGTGCACGTGCTCGGTCACGATGTAGCAGTGACCATTCTCTTCACCGGCGTCGTAGATCGGCAGGATGTTCGGATGCTGGAGCATGCCGACCATGTGCGCTTCGGACAAGAACATCTTGCGGGCGATGCGCTTGCGATTTTCATCGCCGCTGGCATCAACGTTATAGACCTTGATGGCTACATCGCGGCCGTAGTACGGATCGTGCGAAAGATAGACGACGCCCGTGCTGCCGCGCCCTACTTCGTTGATGATCACGTACTTGCCGATTTTCTCGGGCAATGATCCACGCCCGGGCAAAGTTTTCGCAAGACTGGTGGAACGAGTGTTGGTCAAGGGTTACCGTGCGCAGCAGGGCGTCATTCGACTTCGATGAGGCGAGGATACTGGTGCTGCTGCCGCTAAACTGTGATTTGGGTCGAGGCTCGGCCAAAGTGGTCAAAACCTGAGACGCGAGGTACAAATTCCTTGCCATTTAGTGACCACGTTACGCCCACGCCGTCACAAAGTTCACCGATAGTGGTCAACATTAAGTTCAATCGATCAGCGGCGGCCTTGAGTTCAGCGAGACGCGCAGCAGGCACGGCCAACAGCAATTCATAATCATCGCCGCCCGCGAGGGCCCAATCGATGGCTTGCTTTGCGCTCACCGTGGCCCGCATGGCGGCCGACAGCGGCAGCCGTTCGATGCCGACGCGCGCAGCGAGGCCACTGGCCTGCGCCAATTTGGGCAGGTCTCCGACCAAGCCGTCGGACAAGTCCATCGCGGCCGTCGCAATGCCACGTGCGGACAAGCCAAGCTGCACCCGAGGTTCTGCGTAGTCAAAACGGCGAATGAGTTCCTCCACGTCGCGGCGGCCGGCGGCCGGCGGCGATGTCTTGAGCATGGCCAGACCCGCGGCGGCATCCCCAAGCGTGCCGCTGACAGCCAACAAATCTCCGGCCTGGGCGCCACTTCGGCGCAGTGCGGTTCCGTGCGGCACGTGTCCCAAAATCTGGACGCTGACCGTCAGCGGACCCCGCGTTGTATCGCCGCCGACCAATGCAACCCCGTGCGCATCGGCAAGATCCAGAAAGCCTGTTGCAAAAAGGCTCAGCCATTTAGGATCCACGTCGGGCAATGTCAACGCCAGCGTTGCCCACAGCGGAGTAGCGCCCATGGCAGCGATATCGCTCAAATTCACCGCGAGGGCTCGATGGCCGATCGAACGCGCGTCGGCGTTTTCCGGAAAGTGACGGCCCTCTACAATCGTGTCGACGGCAGCGACCAAGTCCGTGCCCTTGGGAAGATCGAGCAGCGCCGCGTCATCGCCTATGCCTAAGATCACTCCCGACTCGCGCCGCGTCCCCTGGTTGCGGACAAAAAAACGGCGGATCAATTCAAATTCGCCGAGATCCGATGGCGGCGAACTCATCGCCTCACTCGACCGGGCGACCGTACTCGTGCGGTCGCGATTCTTTAGCGGCCCGATCCAACACGGCGTTGACGAACTTGTGCCCATCCGTCGCCCCAAATTGTTTGGTCAATTGCACAGCTTCCGCGAGCGCAACCCGGTACGGCAATTCAGGGCACGACTGCAACTCATGCAGTCCCAGCCAAAGGACGGCATGTTCAATCGGATCGAGTTCCTGCGGCGGAATCTCGCTTAAGGTCGACAAGCGCGAATCCAGTGCCTCGCGATTGGGCGCAATCCCTTCAATCAATTGCCGAAAGTAGTCCCGATCGACCCGGTCCGCCTCGCGATCCGCGGCGAATTGCAGTTGCACGTCCTGCCACGGCAGCGGATTGATCTGAATCTGATACAGCGCTTGCAGCGCAAGGCGGCGCGCGAGACTTCGAGCCCGATGGCTTACGTCCCCTGAAGCCACTCAGTTATCCAGGCGGCGCAACAGATTTGCCATCTCGATGGCAACCAGTGCGGCATCGGCCCCCTTGTTGCCGGCCTTGCCCCCGGCTCGATCCACCGCCTGTTCCGCGGTGTCGGTGGTGAGGACTCCGAAGGCAATCGGCACGCCGGACTCCAGAGCGACGCGCGCAATGCCGCCGGCGCATTCACCGGCAACATAATCGAAATGGGGCGTTTGACCACGGATCACAGCCCCGAGTGCAATGAGAGCTTCGTAGCGATGCGACATCGCCAACTTGCGGGCGACGATGGGAATGTCGAAAGCCCCCGGTACGCGCACGATCTCGATCTGCTTCTCAACCACACCGTGGCGTTTCAGGGCATCGAGCGCGCCGCGCAGCAACGGCTCGACCACAAAATCATTGAACCGCGCGGCGATGAGCGCAAAGCGCAAATCACGGGCCAGCAGTTCTCCCTCGATTATCTTCGGCTGATCATTGGGCACAAGTCAGTCCTCGCTTTGCAGACGGTCAGTATAAGCCGAGGAGCCGGCCGGAGTACTCGGTGTCGCGGTGCTCAATCGTCGCCGTCCACATAGCCGGTAATTTCAAGATCAAAGGCGGCCAGCCCCTGCAGCTGCTTGGGCGCACTCAATACCCGCATGCGCTTCAATCCCAGATCCTTGAGAATCTGCGCACCGATTCCGTAGGTTCGTACCACGGTGGCACCAACGCGCCGGCGGGCGACGGGCTTGGCCTCGAGCTGTCTCAGACTGTCCATGAATTCTCGTGCGGATTCTTCCGGCCGCAGTATGACCACGACGCCCGAATCCTCCTTGGCCACTCGGCGCATGGCTGCGCGCAGGGGCCAGCCAAGCCTCTCGCTGCTGACGCCCACCACATCCCGCAGCGTATCCTTGATATGCACGCGCACCAGCGGCGGCACGCTGGAATTCAAATCGCCTTTCACCAATGCAATGTGCACGGTCTTGTTCACATGATCTTCGTAACAGCAGAGTCTGAAACCGCCGTACTCGGTATCGACGGGCTCATCGTAAACGCGCTCCACCGAGCGTTCATTCTTCAATCGGTAGCGGATCAAGTCCGCGATGGTGCCGATCTTCAGATCGTGATTCTTGGCAAACAGCTCGAGATCCGGCCGCCGCGCCATGGTCCCATCGTCATTCAGGATCTCCACGATCATCGCCGTCGGTGACAATCCGGACAGGCGTGCAAGATCGCAACCGGCTTCGGTGTGGCCGGCGCGCGTCAAGACACCCCCCGGTTGCGCCATCAGCGGGAAAACATGGCCCGGCTGGCGCAAATCTTCGGGCCTCGCATTGGGCGCCACGGCGGTCTTGACCGTGTGCGCGCGATCGTGCGCGGAGATTCCCGTGGTCACGCCTTCCGCGGCCTCGATCGACAACGTGAAATTCGTACGATGCGAGGAGTCGGTGTCGCTCACCATCAGCGGCAACCGCAGCTGACGACAGCGCTCACGAGTCAAGGTCAGGCAGATGAGGCCGCGGCCGTAGCGCGCCATGAAGTTTACATCCTCGGGCCGAACGCATTCCGCGGCCATGATCAGATCGCCCTCATTTTCCCGGTCCTCATCGTCCATGATCACCGCCATTTTTCCGCGGCGCAGGTCCTCTAGAATTTCATCGATGGTGTTGAACGCAGCCATGTGTCGCCTTTGGGCTTAGTCAAGTTCGCTATTGTAGCCCGAGTTGCAGGCGCTACTCGTCAATCAATCTTTCTTAATAAGCCGGTCAAGATAGCGCGCAACGACGTCGATCTCGACATTGACCCCATCGCCGACTCGAAGCTCGCCCAGCGTCGTGACCGCATGTGTGTGCGGGATGATGTTGACGTCGAATATAAGGCCGTCGAATTTGTTGACTGTCAGGCTGACGCCGTTGAGGCAGATCGAACCTTTGGCGGCCACGAACCGCGTCAATGATGGCGGCAATTCGAATTCCAGGCGCCAGGAGCGCGCGTCCGGATCGATGAGTTTGAGATTGCCGACTGCATCAACGTGACCGCTGACCAGATGGCCGCCAAGCGGGTCACCGGCGCGCAGGCTCGGCTCCAGATTGACGTTTGAGCCAACTTTCAACCTGCCCAAAGTGGTCTTCGCCATGGTCTCGCGCGACACGTCCGCAAAAAAACACGTGTCCTGCTTGCGGGTCACGGTGAGGCACACACCTTGGACGCAGACGCTGTCGCCGATGGCCATGCGCGCAACGTCAAGCCCCGCGGCATCGACGCCCAATTCCAAGTCACCCTCCCGCTCCGTCAGAGACGTGACGCGGCCCTTTGCCAAAATAATTCCGGTAAACATGGTTATGACTTCTTGAGCTTGAGAATCAGTCGCACGTCCTCTCCCATCGGCTGCATGTCGCCGAATTCGAAAGCCGGCAACGGCTGGGCACCGAGCTTAATACGCATCAGCGGCGCCGCGTCACACCCCAGCAGCTTCGGCGCGACATACAGCACCAGTTCGTCGACAAGTTGCTTGGCGACAAACGCCCCCGCCAGCGTCGGCCCGCATTCAAGCAATAGCTCGTTGACTTCACGCGCGGTCAAGTTCTGCATCACCGCGTCAAGATCCAATCCGCTGCCGGCGCGTGGAATTCGTTCCACCTTCACATCCTTGAACGGCCCCAGCGGCGCATCCGCCGCGGCAAACACCAGGGCCTCGTCGTTGTTGAATATCTTCGCACTGCGTGGGGATGTCAGCATGGTGTCGAGCACCACGCGAAGCGGCTGGCGAACCCAGGGACCGTAGTTCAAGCGCACATTGAGCTGTGGATCGTCGGTACGCACGGTGCCGGCGCCGGTGAGCACCGCGGAACTGCGGGCGCGCCATGTTTGCACGTCCGCACGCGACGCTTCCCCGCTGATCCACATCCGGCGGCCGGTCGCGGGGGCCGTGCGCCCATCCAGACTCATCGCCAGCTTCAGCCGGACGTACGGGCGGCCGCGTTCGAATCGCGAAAAATAGCCGGCGTTGAGCTTGCGCGCCTCATCTGCGAACAGGCCCACCTCCACGGCAATACCGGCCCGCAGCAAGCGCTCGATCCCGGCGCCGGCGACTTTAGGAAAGGGGTCACGCGTGCAGCACACAACGCGCGCGACGCCGGCGGCAATCACGGCGTCCGCGCAAGGCGGTGTGCGTCCGGTATGACTGCATGGTTCCAGAGTCACATAAAGGCTCGCGCCGCGTGCCTGCGGCCCGGCGGCACGCAGCGCCAGCACTTCCGCATGGGGCTCACCGGCGCGTACATGCCAACCTTCCCCCAGCACGCTGTCGGCATTCGCCACCACGCAACCAACCCGTGGGTTCGGATCTGTGGTGTACAGACCGAGTGCGGCTAGTTCCAGCGCACGCACCATATGTGCCCGGTCTTGCGAAGCGGATTGCTTACTCATGATCCTCATCATCGCCGGCATCGCCGGGTAGCAGCGGCAATTGGTCCTTGCTGGGTTCCCGGCGCCGGCGGTGCTTGCGCAGCTGATCGATTTCCGTGCGGAAGGCGTCCAAATCCTGGAAGCTGCGGTATACGGACGCGAACCGCACATACCCCACTTCATCCAGATGGCGCAGTTCCTCCATCACCATTTCGCCAATACTGCGCGAGGCGATTTCACGCTCTCCCAAGCTGCGCAACTTGTGACAAATTCTTGCCGCGGCCGCTTCAATCGCTTCGCGCGACACGGGACGCTTTTCAAGAGCCTTCTGCATGCCGGCGAGGAGTTTTTTCTCATCGAAGGGCTCGCGGCTGCGATCGCCCTTGACGACAGTCGGCAGCAGTAATTCCGCTGCTTCAAAAGTGGTGAATCGTTCGGTGCATGCCAGACATTCGCGGCGCCTGCGAATTTGCCGTCCCTCGCCGGCGAGGCGAGAGTCAATCACCTTAGTCTCGGTGTGACCGCAGAAGGGGCAATGCATCTAGACTACTCATCGATCGCTAACCGTAGACCGGGAATCGCCGGCAGATCGCCACCACCTCGGCGCGGGTACGCTGCAGCGCGGATTCATCACCCATGTTGTCCAGCACATCGGCGATCCAGTTGGATAGCTGCTGTACCTCGGGTTCTTTGAAGCCGCGCGTCGTCACGGCAGGCGTGCCGATGCGCAGACCGCTGCTGATCGAAGGCGGACGCGGATCGTTGGGAACGGCGTTCTTATTGACCGTCATGTGCGCGCGGCCCAATGCAGCGTCGGCATCCTTGCCGGTGATGTTCTTGTCGATCAGATCAAGCAGGAATAAATGATTGTCGGTGCCTCCGGAAACGATTTTGTAGCCGCGCTGCTGCAGCACTTTGGTCATTGCGCGCGCGTTGGCAATGACCTGAGCAGAATACGCTTTGAATTCCGGCTGCAGGGCTTCCAGAAAAGCAACGGCTTTCGCGGCGATCACATGCATCAGCGGGCCGCCTTGAATTCCCGGGAACACCATGGAGTTGAATTTTTTGTGCAAGTCGGTGTGCGGCCGCGCCAGAATCAAACCGCCGCGAGGACCGCGCAAGGTCTTATGCGTGGTCGTGGTCACGACGTCGGCGAACGGCACCGGATTGGGGTAGTGGCCGGCGGCGATCAGCCCCGCCACATGCGCCATATCGACGAACAAGTACGCGCCGATCGAATCGGCGATGGCGCGAAAGCGCGCCCAATCGATGACGCGCGAATAGGCCGAGAATCCCGCCACGATCATCTTGGGACGATGCTCCTGCGCGAGGCGGTCCACTTGATCGTAATCGATGATGCCGCTCTCAGGCACTATCCCGTATTGAACCGCTTTGAAGAGTTTGCCGGAGAAATTGACCTTGCTGCCATGGGTTAAATGACCGCCATGGTCGAGGCTCATCCCGAGGATCGTGTCTCCGGGATTGAGCAGCGCGAAGTAAACGGCCGCATTTGCCTGGGAGCCCGAATGCGGCTGAACGTTGGCGTACGCCGCGCCAAACAGCTGCTTGGCACGATCGATGGCCAACGTTTCGGCGACATCGACGAATTCACAGCCGCCGTAGTAACGCTTGCCGGGGTAACCTTCGGCATACTTGTTGGTGAGCACCGACCCTTGAGCTTCGAGAACGCGCGGACTGGCATAGTTCTCCGAAGCAATAAGTTCGATATGATCCTCTTGGCGGCCGCGTTCGCCGGCAATGGCTTGGGCAAGTTCGGGATCGAAGCCGGCAATGGCCATTTGGGCGCTAAACATAAACGATTTCTCCAAAGATAGCCGGTAATTGTAGCTTATTCGGCCAGGGTTCCCTAGGAAGAAAGCCGCACCGTGACAAGCTCACGGGAGTCGCGGATAATTCGCGCGGTTCCCCGCGAATTCACGCGATTACTTCAATACAGGCAATAGATGGCTCAGTTCATTTACACCATGAACCGGGTTGGCAAAGTCGTGCCGCCCAAGCGCATTATTTTGCGCGATATCAGCTTGAGTTTTTTCCCCGGCGCCAAGATCGGTGTGCTGGGATTGAACGGTTCCGGAAAATCCACGTTGCTCAAAATCATGTCCGGCATCGACAAGGACATCGAGGGCGAGGCGCGGGCGCAGGCGGGCATCAAGGTCGGCTACTTGCCGCAGGAGCCGGTGCTGGATGAAACCAAGACGGTGCGCGAGGTGGTCGGCGAGGGAGTCGGTGACGTACAGAGCTTGATCGATCGTTTCAATGCCATCAGCGACAAATTTGCGGAACCCCTGTCCGATGATGAAATGAACAAGCTGATGGAAGAACAGGCCAAGATGCAGGATAAGATCGACGCCGTCGGCGGATGGGAGCTGGAACGCAAGCTCGAGATCGCCGCGGACTCGCTGCGTCTGCCGCCCTGGGATGCGGTCGTCGGCAAGCTTTCAGGCGGCGAGAAGCGCCGCGTCGCCTTGTGCCGCTTGCTGTTGTCCAAGCCCGACATGCTGCTGCTCGACGAGCCGACGAATCACCTCGACGCCGAATCGGTGGCATGGCTGGAACATTTTCTGGAAGAATATCCGAGCACGGTGATTGCGGTCACGCACGATCGATACTTTCTCGACAATGTCGCCGAGTGGATATTGGAGTTGGACCGTGGGCACGGGATTCCATGGCAGGGGAATTATTCCTCGTGGCTGGAGCAGAAAGGACAGCGCCTGGCCCAGGAAGAGCGGCAGCAGGACGCGCTGGCAAAAACCTTGAAACGCGAGTTGGAGTGGGTGCGCACCAACCCCAAAGCACGGCAGGCAAAATCCAAGGCTAGATTGCAGCGCTATGAAGAGCTGGCTTCCCAGGAATTCCAAAAGCGCAACGAGACCAACGAAATCTATATCCCGCCGGGCGACCGATTGGGCGATCTGGTCATCGAGTGCAAGAACCTAAGAAAGGGTTACGACGACCGATTGCTGATCGATTCCTTGAGCTTCAATTTGCCGCCGGGCGGCATCGTGGGCATCATTGGTCCCAATGGGGCCGGCAAGACCACGCTGTTCCGCATGCTGTCCGGCATCGAGAAGCCGGACAGCGGCGAGATTCGTTTGGGGCCCAGCGTCAAACTGGCCTACGTAGATCAGTCGCGACAAGCACTCAACGACAAAAACACGGTGTGGCAAGAGATCTCCGGCGGACTGGACATAATCAAGGTCGGCAACTACGAGACATCCTCGCGCGGCTATGTCGGCCGTTTCAATTTCAAGGGCGTGCAGCAAGGGCAGATGATCGGCGAGCTGTCGGGCGGAGAGCGCAACCGGGTGCATCTCGCCAAGGTATTGAAAGCGGGCGGCAATGTGCTGCTGCTCGATGAGCCGACCAACGATCTGGATATCGAAACGCTACGCGCTCTGGAGGACGCATTGGTCGCCTTCCCGGGGTGTGCCGTGGTCATTTCGCACGATCGATGGTTCCTGGACCGCATCGCGACGCATATCCTGGCGTTCGAAGGCGACTCACAAGTGGTATGGTTCGAGGGTAACTATCAGGAATATGTCGAGGACTATCGAAAACGCAAAGGCGAAGATGCCAATCAGCCGCACCGAATTCGCTACAAACCACTCACGGGGTGACCTATGAGCATCTACATCACACCGCAGGACGAGCTGCACGTCGATTACCAAGGCATCGCCCTGACCTGTCCCCACTGCCAGACGCTGACGCATCTGACCCCGGTTGCGGTGCCCAAATTCGACGATCTTAGCCGGCGCAAGCCGAAGCACATCGGCATTGTGTTCCGCTGCGACACCTGTATTGAGCCGATATTCCTCAAATTTGCCGCCAAATCCTATACGGCGCTGCGCATAGAGCTCGCTCCGAACTTCACGGAAATCGAGCGCGCGCGCGAGAATTTCCCGCTGACGTATCTACCCGAAGAGGCGGAGGGATTGTTCAAAGAAGCGCTCAACTGCTATTCAGCGGCCTGTTTCAGCGCGTTCGGCTCGATGAGCCGGCGCACGGCGCAGTCATTGTTTCGCGAACTCGGCGAGCGCGGCAAGTTGGAGCTGTTCGATACGCTTCAGGAAATTCGCGCCCTGGTGGATCTTGACGACGACACGTTTGCAATCATGCGCGCGGTGCTATTCGGCAGCGATAGCGATCCTTGGCCCAATCAGCCCAACCTGGACTCGGAACACGCAGGAATTCTGCTGGAAATCATGCGCGATTTGCTCTATCAAACCTTCGTACGCAAAGCGCGATTGGTGCAGGCGATGACCTTTCGCCGGTTCGTCGCGCCGAACCAGGCCGAAGCCGGCTGACGTTACAGATCGCTGCGCGCTAATCTCTGGCGAGCGCTCCTTAGCCGACAAAGACCCGCGCGTTTCGGAACAGGCGCGTCCAGCCGCCATCCTCCGACCAGTCTTTGGAGACCCAGGAATTTTGCACGCTGCGAAACACCCGTTCCGGGTGCGGCATGATCGACGTCACGCGCCCGTCGGCGCTGCACAGTCCGGCCAAACCTGAAGCCGAACCGTTGGGATTGAAAGGATATTTCTCCGTGGGCTGATCGCGATGATCCACGTATTGCAGCGTCACTGAATTCTGCGCTATCAGGGCGCCTGCGCTGCCGCTGCCGTCGAATTCCGCCCGTCCCTCGCCGTGCGCCACTGCAATGGGCAAGACCGAACCGTGCATACCCGTAAACATCACCGAATTGGAGTTGGGGACCCGCACCAGCGACAAGCGCGCCTCGTATTGTTCCGATCGGTTGCGCACGAAACGCGGCCACGCCGCGGCGCCCGGAATCAGGTCTTTGAGCGCCGACAGCATTTGACAGCCATTGCACACGCCCAGGGTAAATGTCGACGCGCGGACGAAGAAGGCGGCAAACTCCTCGCGCGCGCGCGGGTTGAACAGGATGGACTTGGCCCAACCCTCGCCCGCGCCCAAAACATCGCCGTACGAGAAGCCACCGCAGGCCACCAGTCCGTGGAATCTTCCCAGGCGCACGCGACCGGCCAAAATGTCCGTCATGTGCACATCGTACGCATCGAACCCCGCGCGGGTGAACACCGCCGCCATTTCCGTGTGACTGTTGACCCCTTGTTCGCGCAGCACCGCGATCGCCGGCCGCACGCCGCTGTTGATGAAAGGTGCGGCGACATCCGCCGCAGGATCGTAACTCAAGGCGGCATGCAGCCCAGGATCGCCCACATCCTCGAGTCGCGAATATTCCTCCTGCGCGCACTGCGGATTGTCGCGCAGCTCTTGCATGCGAAACGACACTTCGCTCCAGCGGCGATGTAAGGCGACGCGCGAGCCGGAATAGACGACGTTGCCCTTGGCGCTTAGGCGCACCTCGGATCCCGCCACAGGCTCGCCGATGTCGCGCGTGAGCTTACTCAAGGCATGGCGCTCCAGAATACGCCGCACCTTAGGCATGCGCGCCAGCGGCACTTGGATGACCATGCCCAACTCCTCGGCAAAGCAGGCGGCGATCGTGTCATCCGCCGCGCCCAAGTCGATGCGCAGACCGCAGTGAGTGGCGAACGCCATCTCGAGCAACGTGACTGCCAAGCCACCGTCCGAGCGGTCATGATAGGCGAGGATCAGCCCTTGATCTTTCAACTCGCGCAGCGCCGCAAAAACCGCGCTCAAGAGACCCGGACTGTCGAGATCCGCGGGACTGCCGCCGCTGTGCAGGTGCACTTGCGCCCAGCACGAACCTCCCAGGCGATTCTTGCCGCCGCCTAAATCAATGAGCAGCAGGCGCGAGGGCTGCGATAAATCAAGCTCGGGCGTCAGTGTTAAACGCGCATCCGTGACGGGCGCGAACGCCGAGACGATCAGTGATACGGGCGCGATGACGGCATGCTCGCCGCCGGCATCTCGCCACGTGGTCTTCATGGACAAGGAGTCCTTACCCACGGGAATGGTTAGCCCAAGCGTCGTGCAGAGCTCGCTGACGGCACGCACTGTGGCATACAAATCGGCATCCTCACCCGGCTCTCCGCAGGCGGCCATCCAATTCGCCGATAAGCGAATGTCGGCCAAATGACGAATGTCTGCCGCCAGAATATTGGTCAACGCCTCGGCGACGGCCAATCGTCCCGACGCGGGCGCATCGAGTACCGCCACCGGAGTTCGTTCCCCCATGGCCATCGCTTCGCCGCTATATTCGTCGTAACTACTTAAACTTACGGCGACGTCGGCGACAGGCACCTGCCACGGTCCCACCATTTGGTCGCGGCTGATCAAGCCGCCTACGGTCCGATCGCCAATGGTGATCAAGAAAGACTTATCGGCAATCGTCGGCAGGCACAGCAAGCGATCGAGCGAGTCGGCAACGGTTGATGTTGCCGTCGCGAGCCCCGAACTACGCTTGGGTGTGGATCGCACATCGCGGGTCATGCGCGGTGCCTTTCCCAGCAGCACCTCAATGGGCATGTCGACCGGCGTGCCGGGAAGCTGCGGATCGGACACCACCAGCCGCCCATCTGCGGTGATTTCACCCACCACCGCAAAGGGGCAGCGCTCGCGTTCGCAGAGTGCCGCAAATTGGGCGATGCTCCCGGGTACGAGCGCCAGCACGTAGCGCTCCTGCGCTTCGTTGCACCAGATCTCCATCGGCGAGAGTTCCGATTCGGCGCTCGGAATCTTGCGCAGATCGATGCGCCCGCCGCGATGACTGTGTGCGATGGCTTCGGGCAACGCGTTCGACAGTCCGCCCGCGCCCACATCATGAATCAACAAGATGGGATTCGCATCGCCCAACGCGACGCAGCGATCGATCACCTCCTGCGCACGGCGCTGGATTTCAGCGTTGCCGCGCTGCACCGATGCGAAATCCAAATCGGATGAACTTTGACCGCTGCCCACCGAGGAGGCGGCGCCGCCGCCCAATCCAATCAACATGGCGGGACCGCCTAGCACGATTAGCGGAGCGCCGACAACGACGTCCTTTTTATCCACGTTCTGACGACGCACACTGCCAAGGCCGCCGGCGACCATGATGGGCTTGTGGTAGCCCCGAACAGCCAAGCGGCCGGTCTCCATGGATTGCTGCTCGAACACGCGGAAATAGCCGCAGGTATTCGGGCGTCCGAATTCATTGTTGAATGCGGCGGCACCCAAGGGTGCGGCGATCATGATCTCGAGCGCGGACGCAATTCTGTCGGGTTTGCCGAAGTCGATTTCCCAGGGCTGCGGCATGCCTGGAATTTTCAGATTGGATACCGAGAAACCGGTCAATCCAGCTTTGGGCTTGGCGCCGATTCCCGTGGCGCCTTCGTCGCGAATCTCTCCACCGGAGCCCGTCGCTGCCCCGGGAAACGGCGAGATAGCGGTGGGATGATTGTGCGTTTCCCGGGGCATCAAAATATCCATCGGTTCCAAGCTGCCGACGTAGCGCTGCGTGAGCGGGTCCGCAAAAAATCGGGTCGCTCTCGCGCCCTCGATCACGGCCGCGTTATCGCGATAGGCGGACAGCACACCTTGAGAATTGCGGGCGTAGGTGGCGCGAATCATGGCCATCAGCGACTGCGGCATCGTTTCACCATCGATGACAAAATCCGCATTGAAGATCTTGTGCCGGCAATGCTCGGAGTTCGCCTGTGCGAACATCATCAATTCCACATCGGTGGGATCCCTTCCTAAGTGATGAAACGCCCGCAGCAGATAGTCGATCTCATCGCTTGACAGCGCCAGACCCCAGTCCCGGTTGGCCCGCGCCAAGGCGGCAGATCCCTCGCCCAAAGCGACGTAGCGCAAGGGCCGCGGCGGGGCCGCATGAAACAGTCCTACAGGCTCCACCGAGTCCGGCCATGCCGATTCCGTCATGCGATCGTGCAAGTGGACTGCCAATTTATTGAGATCCGCGACGCCCAACGCGGCGGTGGACTCAATGGTGTGCACCGTGCCGCGTTCGACCCGGGTCACGGCATCCAATCCGCAGACGTGCAGGATGTCGGTCGCCTTGCTCGACCACGGCGACTCCGTACCCACGCGCGGCGTGACCAAGATCCTGTGACCGCGTGGTTCCCGCGGCGGTTCTGGCAAGCGCGTGCCATATGTAAGGAGCTTGCCCAGCACGTCAAGCTCAGACTCGCTCAAGACGCGGGTCGTATCGACGAAGTGAATCCAGCGGCTGCTTAAGGCGGTTATGCGCGAATCTTGGGTCTTGAGCGCACGCAGCAGCTCATCGAGTCGGAATTGCGACAGCGCCGGCGCGCCGAAAAGGCTAAACATGCATCATTCTACAGGAATCGGCCTATTTGCGAGCGCTGGAGTCCCCGCCGGGGGTATAGATTGGAACAGGGAATTGCGAGACATTGGAGCCCTCAAGGGCTACGATCTTACTGACGCCCTGTTTCTTGACTTCATCGATGCGCAGCACCGAATGCATGGGCAAATAGGTGCGCTTTACTTCGTTGAATTCCGCCTTTATCTTCTCCTCAGCGGGGTCCACCACCACCGTTGAGCGTTCCCCGAACACCAGTTCCTCGACCTCGATGAAGCCAAATAAGCTGCCGTGACTTACCTTACGGGCGTAGATCTCATAGACCTTGCCTTGATTTACGAACATAACTTTGAAAATGTGACTCGCTGCCATTTAGTAGGCTCCAACCATTGCTAGTATTTCACCATATTATACCGGCACTTAGCGCAAACCTTGAGACCCGCTGGAGGGAATGACTATGGCCCTGCGCTTACGCGTCGTCAGCGAACACTCAACCCGCCTCGGAGCGCTTGGCACCAAAATCTTCGGTGTGCACGGAGGCACCATTGGGCGCGCGACTGACAATGAGTGGATTCTACCCGACCCGGAGCGTTACCTCTCGGGCAAACACGCCCGCGTCGATTTCCGGGCAGGCGCGTACATTCTGGTCGATACCAGCTCCAATGGGACGTACGTCAACGGCGCGCAGGTTCCGCTGGGCAAGTACCACGACTATGCGCTCAAGGACGGCGACTACGTACGCTTGGGCGAATACGAACTCTTGGTCAGTATTGACAAAAGCAATGACTTCCCGCCCGAAGAGAGCGCCATCATCGCTTACGACGGCCAGGCACCCTCCTCTGCGGCGAAGAAATCCACGGCCAATGACTTGGGTGCAGACCTTGACCTGAGCATGCTGCTGGAACCCAGCAACAGCGATGTGTCGACGGCGGACTCCGGCGTTCGGCCACGCGACGCTTACGGACAGTCCCTGCCGCCAATTGATCGCCCGGCAGGGTCAGCAGAGGATGCCGGGACTCCCTGGCACATGATGACGCGGCCCCTGAAGAAGGATACGCCGCAGCAACCACCGGCAAGGGAAAGCGCCCCGCTGGCGCCGCTCCCGCCGCTCGCGCCCGGTCCTTCCCTGTCCCGTTCGCAGAGTGTCTCCCTCTACGAAGGTGATTTTGATATCGGACTCGCTGCATTCTGTCGCGGCGCGGGTATTGATCCTAAGTCCGTGACGCCGGAAGCGCGCGGCGCAGCGTTGCAGCTCGCCGGCCAATTGCTGCGCGAGACTGTGTTGGGTTTGATGGACTTGAATCAAAGCCGCAACGAATTTCGAAACCGATTCAGGATTCCCGCGCCGGCGGCGGGAGCGTCCGAGTCGCCGTTGAACCTTTCCAAAGGAGTCGATGAGGCATTGGTGCGATTGCTGACGACCCTGTCGACGCGCGCCGGGTCGGTCGAAGCCATCCGCGAGAACTTTCGCGAGCTGAAGGCGCAGAACGCCGCAACAGTGGCCGCGATGCGTGCCGCATTCGAGGAATTCCTAAACCGCGTGGATCCGAAAGAACTGGAAGAGCGCTTCGAGCGCTCAGGCAAGCGCGGCGTCTTCGGCGGTCAAAGCAAGGCAAAGTACTGGGATTTTTATGCGGAGATGTTTGCCGGTCTGGCACAACGTCCTGCCGACGGATTTCCGCATTTGTTCGCCGAAACTTTCGCCAAGGCTTATGAGGCTAAGTTGCGCGCCTTGGTTCCACCGCGCCGCACCAGCTTCGGCGGCGATCGCGATGAGCCGGCCAATCCAAACGATCACGCCGTCGGCGACCCTTAAGCGTCGCGCGTAAAGTACGGCGTTGCCCGTAGTAAAGTGAAGCGTGCGGCTATTACTAGTAGAAGATGATGACATCGTTGCCGACGCCATTCTGCGGGGTTTGACCGCGGCCAACTATTCCGTGCATCGCGTCGCGAGCGCCGAGGCTGCGCAAGCGGCAATTGCCGATGAAGAGTTCGCGCTGGCGGTGATCGATGTGGGTCTGCCGGGCGCCGACGGCTTGACCTTGGTGCGCCGGCTGCGCAGCGCCGGCAAGTCGCTGCCCACGCTCATTCTTACCGCCCGGTGCACGCTGACCGACAAAGTCAAAGCGCTCGATTTGGGCGCAGATGATTTCTTGAGCAAACCATTCGAAGCGGCGGAACTGGCGGCGCGCTGCCGGGCGCTCATGCGGCGCTCGCACGGCGCAAGCAGCGGCGTCGTCAAACTCAACCGCATGAGCGTCGACCTGTCGGGCAAGCGCCTGCGCATCGACGAGGCGGAAGTCGAACTCACGGCACGCGAATGGCTGGTGCTCGAATGCTTGACGCGGCGCATCGGCCAAATCGTCTCCAAGGAGCGCATGCGCCAGGCAGTGGCCGGCCCCGATCAAGACGTCACGGCCAACGCCGTCGAAGTGCACATCTCACGGCTGCGTTCCAAGCTCGGCGATGCCGCCATCATCCGCAGCCTGCGCGGGCTCGGATATCGATTGGAAGAAACGAGACTCGCGTGACCTCCTCCATCAGCCGTCAATTGATTATCTGGCTGGCGGTGCCGCTCATGCTATTGGCGCTCTGCGGAGCGCTGGTGCATTACTTCAACAACGTGGCGCCCGGCGTCATCAGCAGCGACCGGCGCTTGAAGGAGGCTACCAATGCGTTGATGCGGCGTGTGCAAGTCGCGGATGGTCAGCTCACGCTCGACGCGAATCCGAGCGGCGGACCCGCCCCGCCGGTACCTGACTTCGTCAAATACGCGGTGCGCGACCCTCAAGGGCATTTGCTCATCGGCGACCCACAAATACCGGCCGTACCCATGAACAGCGCCAATGCGCAGCTCCTCGCCATGGCGCAAATCGATCATCGCAGCGCGCGCACCCTCACCACGCGATTTGACACTCGGGCAGGAGTCGTGATCATTACCGTGGCCGATGCGAGGCCGACGGCCGAGCCCGCCGCGCGTTTCGGCTTCATGAGCACCCTGCTCTGGGACTTCGTTCAACTGGATATCACGCTCGTGCTCGTGTGGGTCGGCATCCAGATCGGTCTGCGCCCGGTTAGAAGACTACGCGACGAAATCGCCGCTCGCTCACCGCTCGATCTGCGCCCGATCGTGGAGTCCTCGGTGCCTCGCGAAATCGCACCCGTGGTGGTAAAGCTGAATCGTTTGTTCACCATGCTGCGCAGCTCCGTTCAATCACAACAGCAATTCATCGCCAACACGGCACACCAACTACGCACGCCCATTACCGGCATGCAAGCGCAATTGGACATTCTCATCGGCGAACCGGCAGCACAGCCCATCAGCGGCCGGTTGCGGACGCTGCAAGAAAGCGTGCGTCAATTGGCGCACTCTTCCAACCAGCTGCTGAGCCTGGGCCGGGCCGATCCCGCGGCGAACATGGCGGCGAAAAACCAATCCGTGGTCTTAAGCGCCATCGTCGGCGAAGTCGTCGCCAAATTCATCGACCGCGCCCTGCAATCCAACATTGACCTGGGTGTAGAGGTGCAGCCGGTCTCGATCCTTGCCGACCCCTCCCTGCTCGATGATCTGCTGAGCAATCTGGTGGATAACGCGCTGAAGTACACGCCCGCGGGCGGCAGCATTACGGTAAGCGCGGGCGCAAGGAATGGGTCGCCGTACCTGGCCGTGGAAGACAATGGCCCCGGCATCCCGGAGGGGGAGCGTCAGCGAGTGCGGCAAAGGTTCTACCGACTGCCCAATTCCCCTGGACACGGCAGCGGACTGGGGCTCGCGATAGTCGACGAGATCGCGCAACTCTACGGCGCGTCGATGACCATCGGGCCGGGATCGAGCGGCCGGGGCACGAAAGTACTGCTGCAATTCCCGTAATCCGGCGTCTTGCGAGGCCGACACCACGGACTGACTGATTGAGAACGGCGTCACATTCTCGGTAGCCGGTCTCCCGGTCGTCAGGTTCGAGCAAGTTTGCCTCTCTACTATGCCGCCCATGAGTGCAATGCAATCGAATCGCCGGGATTCAGGTTATACGATGATGGAACTCGTGATGACCATGGCCATCGTGGTTATTCTCGGCACCATCGCCATACCCGGCTTCAAGTTTGTGACCAGCTCGAACCGGGTCGCCACCGAGGTGAACGGCTTGCTGGGCGACATTCAATTCGCGCGCAGCCAGGCCGTCAAAGAAGGTCTCTCGGTCACTATCTGCACATCCACGAGCGGCGTGGCCTGCACAAATACCGATTGGGAACTAGGATGGATCGTGTTCTTGGATTCGAACGGCAACCAGGCGGTTGATGCAGGAGAGGTCGTCGTCCGGACGCAGCCGGCCTTCGCCGGAACCGATACTTTTATCGCCACCCCAGCCACTTTCCATGCCCTTACCTTCAATCGTATGGGCTATGCCCCGACCGGCCAGCTAACCGCGATCAACGTCACGCTGCACGACTCGACCAGCAATACGAGTTGGACGCGCTGTGTCGCCATCAACCCGATCGGTTCGGCGGTTACTGAAAAACACGGGTTCGGTACGCCGCTATGCAACTAAGATTCGCGACGCGATTTCGTCATCGCTCGGCAGGCTTCAGCCTGGTCGAAGTCATGGTGGCTCTCGTCATAGTTTCCATCGGACTCCTGGGATTGGCCAAGATGGAATCGCTCGCCCTGTCGAGCACCAGCGTCGCCGGTTCACGATCGATCGCAGCCCTTCAGGCCTCGAGCCTGGCCGCCGCGATGCACGCCAACCCGGGTTACTGGGCCGCCGGCGTGGCGCCGGCAACTACCTCGATCAGCTACATCGGCGGGTTG
>Ga0209624_10001396_pt1 | contig 19035 bp, 16 predicted proteins | sample JacPinW_OM2H0_O1_FD_188565 | JGI IMG/M metagenome (GOLD analysis project Ga0209624, IMG submission 188565) | Forest soil microbial communities from Algoma, Ontario, Canada - Jack Pine, Ontario site 1_JW_OM2H0_O1 (SPAdes) (version 2) | ecosystem: Environmental > Terrestrial > Soil > Boreal...
CTCCATCGGCGGCAATATGGACGCCTTCACCGCCAAGGAATGCATCTGCTTCAACGTCAAAGTGCTCGACGAGCATGTTCCTACGGCGCTCGACATCCTAAGCGACCTCGTCCTGAACCCGGTTTTTGATGCCGCCGATATCACCCGCGAGCGCGGCGTGATCATGGAAGAGATCAAGATGGACGCGGATAACCCCGACTATCTTGTCCACGAAATCTTCACACAGAATTTCTGGAAGGATCATCCTCTGGGAAAGCCGATTCTCGGCACGAAGGAAACGGTCAAACGTTTTGAGCGCGAGCCGATTCTAGATGCCTATGCTCACCGCTTCGCCCCGGGTAATATCATCGTCTCGGCTGCCGGCAATCTCGATCACGACCGCTTCGTTGAATTGGTGACGAAGCAATTTGAGCATATGAAGCCGATGAGCAATGGCTTCCATTCGTCGGCTCCGAAGATTGTTTCCCGCATCACGCTTCGCAATAAGAAATCTCTCGAACAAGTGCAACTGTGCCTGGGCGTACCCGCGCATCCGATCGCACACGAGAAGCGCCACGCGGGATACATTCTCAATACACTTCTCGGCGGAGGCATGAGCTCGCGACTCTTCCAGAACATCCGCGAGCGCCAGGGGTTGGCCTACTCGATCTACAGCGACCTCAATCCCTACCGCGACACGGGCTGCCTAGCCGTCTATGCCGGCACTTCGCTCGCGTCTGCAGCCAAGGTCGTGCATTCAGTAGTCAGCGAATTCAGCAAGCTAAAGACTGACACAGTGCCGGAAGAAGAATTGCGCCGCTCGAAAGCCCAACTCAAGGGCAGCCTGATGCTGTCGCTGGAGTCGAGCACATCGCGCATGTCGAATCTCGCCCGGCAGGAAATGTATTTCGACCGCTTCTACGATCTCGACGAACTGATTGCTCGCATCGAGGCCGTCACGGCCGAGGATCTGACGAGCCTGGCAAATGAATTCTTCAAGACGGAATCGGTGGCAGTCACTGTTCTCGGAAATCTGCCCGGACTGAAGATCACTCGCGACCAACTGGCCTGTTGAAAATCTTCGACTCGTTGCGCAGGAATTCATAGCTTGAGTTTTCCGCTGTAACTTCCCGCAGCCTTACCAATCTCATCTGTGACCGCAGGCAGGACAACTGCCGCGCACCGAAATTTTCCAAAGGAGAAACTATGAAAAAGGCTTTCAGCAGTCTAATGCTCACGTGTGTTCTGACGGCTTCCACGGCTGCCTTCGCGCAAGACCAGATGAAGCAAGACAACATGAAGAAAGACGACGCCCAACATGACACCATGAAGAACGATCAGATGAAGAACGACAAGAAGAGTAAGAAGTCCGCGAAGAAAGATCAAATGAAGAAAGACGACATGAAGCAGGACAACATGAAGAACGACAACATGAAAAAGGACGACTCCAAGAAAGACGAAATGAAGAACAACTAAGTCTCGCCCGAGATTGCGGCGCGGGACTACTTAGCCCGCGCCATTCTTCGTTCCATCCCCGTTCCACCTCATTTTCGCGCCCTCACGTCTTCCTCGTCGGCGTCGCGAGATGTATTTGCCTCAATCTCAAGAGAGGTGTGACCGAGTTCGGCGGTCTCCAGATATTTCCTCAAGCATCTGACACAAGGAACATATCCCTGCTGGATAGCTTCTTTCGCGGTCAAGGTCCGTTCTGTGTCTTTGTTGTGAATAACGCCGCAGCCGGGAGCATGAAAGTCTTTCGCCCCGGCCGTCACAATCACCAACATATCCGGAGGAATATCGCGTCCCGGTTGCGCATGCTCGGACTGAAGCGGATGCGGGATTGTCGACGAACTCGCGATTCTTACTCCGCCCGCGATCAATGCCAGAGCCGCGACGGGGACCAGCCAAGCAGACCAGGTCGACCATCCGCTTCCCCTAGCGCGAGCTCCTTGTTCCAGTCTTCGCTCCAGCCTCCGGCCAAACCCCGCCGGAACCTCAATCATCCGCTCGTCACTGTAGAGTTCGATTACGTTACGCGTTCCTTCGAGCACCGACTTGCACTTCTGACATGTCTTGAAATGCTCATCCATCGCTGCGCGTAACCCGGCGTCAACATCGCCTTCAACATAGTTGGAAATCTCGCGCCACACGTGTTCGCATTTCAACTCTTGCCTATCTACCATGGCTTGCTTCCCTTCTCGAATGGCAAGCGGCTGAACCAGCCTCGCTCCCACCCTCCCGCGAGCAGATCGCGCAGCATCAACCGCGCCCGGAGCAGCCTCGTCTTCACGGACGCCACGGAGATTCCCAGCGCTTCCGATGTCTCCTGAATATTCAACTGTTCCATGTCTCGCAGGACGAAAACATCGCGATACTTTCGATCCAAGGTCGCGAGAGCGTCCGCCAACCTTTGTCGCACTTCCTTGCGCTCCAGGGCCTCAGAAGGAATTTCACGCCAATCGGCGAAGTCGCGCGGCGTATATTCACCTTCTTCGTCGCGTCGGTCATCGATTCCTTCCATCACCACCGTTCGCTCCCTTCTTCGCCGCATAAGCGCCTCGTTGACGGTAATCTGAATCAGCCACGTACTGAAGCGCGCTTCCGCTCGAAACTGACGGATGTTGGCCAGCGCCTTCAGCATCGCCTCCTGCGCCACATCCTCGGCATCGCTTTCGTTTCTGAGAATCGCCAGCGCCGCTGCGTACACCCGGCGTTCATAAGGCCGTACTAGCTCGTAGAACAATTCCGTCTGCCCGTGTTGCACGCGCGCGATCAGGTCCTGCTCGCGTGTCGTGTCGGACCCCGGATTGTTCAGCACCAAGTTCGGTTCGGCCATCTCGCTCCGCCGCTTCAGTACTCTGGATCTTTCTTCCAACCCGTCAGCATGGAAACGAAGTTATTCCAGCCGTGCAGAATCACCATCACCAGATGTCCGAACACGAACGCCAAAATCGCCCACATCACCAGGAAGTGCCACAATCGCGCCCAATGGAACCCGCCCATCAGCCATGCCAGCCATGAAAACTGCACTGGCTTCCAGACGGCGATGCCTGTCAGAACTGACAGAACGCCCAGTCCAATCACTGTCGTATAGGCATGCTTCTGCAGCGGGTTGTACGCTTCCCGCACCTCTGGCTTCGGGCCGAAGAAGAAGTAATGGCGCACAATCGGCCACACTCCAGGGAGGTCGCGAGGCGAAAACAATACTTGCCGATAGTTACCACTGAAGAGTTGATAGGCGAGATAAACGATCCCGGTCGCGATATAAATCCACATGAACGTCAAATGCCATTGCAGCGCTCCGCCGAGCCATCCACCGATGGCGAAAGCCTTCGGCCAGTTCAACAAGTCTTTCTGTGGAATCTTGGCGCCGAAACTGGGAAACGCGCGAAAAATCTGCAGACCACTGCCGACCATGACGAACAGCGAAATCGCATTGAGCCAATGGCACAGCCGCACAACAGGCGGATGCTCGTATGCAACACGACCGATCGACTCGGTCTCCTCGCCTTTTGTCCGAACGATCTCGACCACGGTACCGCTCATGTGAACTCCCACGATTTCAGGTTTCAACGTTTCAAGGTTGCAGAGTTTCTCGAAGGTTGTGCGGAAGGCGTCGAAGTTTCAAAACCTTGAAACGCTCCTTCACAATCCGTAAAACTCCGAATACCCCTGATCTTCCCAGTAACCGACCTTCCGCAAAACGTTCGTTATTTTAAGGTCAGTCAAGTACTTGGCTTGCTTGTATCCGATCTTGGTTGGAATATTGAGCCGCAACGGAGCGCCATGCTCGCGCGTAAGCGGCCGGTCATACATCTCGTAACAAAGAAGGGTCTGCGGATGGAGTGCAGTCGCCATATCGAGAGATTCGTAGTAATCGTCAGCACAGCCCACGGTCACAAATCGCGCCGACATGTCGGCTCCGATCATGCTCAGGAAGTCGGAAAGTTTCGCACCTCCGAATCGGCCGACTACATCCCAACCTTCCACGCACACGTGCCGCGTGTTCTGTCGAAATCTCGCGAGAGTTTTGATCTGATCGAGTTTGTAATCACCCGGCCTTTGGACCGCTCCGCTGACGGTGAGGGTCCAGTTCTCAAAATTCACGCCGGGATCGTCGACGTCATAATCGTTGATAGGAAATTTCTCGAAGGGAGTAAGTTCGGAATCCGCAAATGTCTGCGCAAGATGCCCCTGCCGGAACAGGCGCGCTGAAGCCCAATCGCTGAAACCCAGTCCCTTCTTAAGCAAGGATTCTTGAAGGCTCGGGATGGCAAATGCTCCCAAGAGGAGCAAAGGAGAGATTTTCAGCAATTCCCTGCGGGAGACCTTAGAGAATTGCCGATCACTGATCGTGCGATCTCGATCCACGGGCCGAATAATGACACGCGAAGCTGTCTGCGACTCTGCGCTTGTTTCCTGCGTGACTTTCCGATTCGCAACTTCCGGTTCGACGCTCTTCGCTTCGGTCTTCTCCGAATGATCGGGCTTAGTATTCTCTGGCTCCATACCTTCCACACTCCAGCAAAACTCTTTCCCATCGGATTCGAGAAACTGCAAAAAGTTACGGCGTCAAGATATCATGTTGTTCGCAAGTGACTTTGGTAAGGTCCAATTGAGTAACGCAGGATCCTTGATTTTGTGGTTTTTCGGTGCTTTTCAGCGCATACTATGCACTGCAGTTTTCAACCATCGTCCCAGGTTGTCAGCGATGCTCGAGTCTAAGACTTTAATTTCCGAATCTGGCGATCGTTTGTCTTCGCCTTCGCCCAACTCGTCGCAGGAACCGAAGCAGCGGCGTTTGATGGCGGCTGCCCTCAGTCTGCTTCTGATCGCGCTCGTTTTTGTTCTCTACCACGACCGCGATTTCTGGTTTCCCGATACGCAGGACGCAGAGGACCAAGCCGATCAGCCGGTTGCTGTAGCCGCGTCAGCGCAGGCTCCCTCGACGCAACCCGTATCCTCTCGGAAAAGATCTCATTCGGGCAAGCCGCAATTAACCGCGTCTGCGGAGCCTGCGGCTTCCACCCCGCCGATTGTCGCCACTGCCACCCGAACCGTGCTTCCGCCGCTCGAAGTCGAAGTAGTTGCGGGAGATTCGCATCGACAACTGCGGCCCACTACCGATGCGGTGCAGGTTGACGTACAGCCCGAGTCCCAGGACGTAATTGCCGACAACCCTCCCGTGATCCCCGAGGAAGCGGCCGCTAAGGTCACCGACAATGCCGCAGAGCGCGTGCAAATGTCGGCTGACACTTCAGAAGTGGTGAACGAACCGGCCAAGCCCGGTTACCCTCTACTGGCGCGCCAGATGAAAGTTCAGGGCTCCGTGATCCTGCTCGCGATGATCAGCCGCGACGGGCACATTCAGGATCTTCGCGTTCTAAGTGGACCACCAATCCTGGCTGGAGCCGCACGCGAGGCGGTAAAGCAATGGCACTTTAAACCGCACTATGAGGGCCAAGACACCGTAGAAACGGTCGCTAAGGTTACAGTCAACTTCACCATCTCTACGAATTGATTCCTCTGAGATTTCACCCAAAAATAACGAGCGTCCTGAACTCTTTCGAGTCCAGGACGCCCGGGCAGCCCTCCCCCAGAACTGCTCACCCAAGAAAATAAAACGGGCCCAAACTCCTGCCTATGGCACTTCCGGGCCATACATACCCGAAAAGTGCCACTCCCCTATCTTGTTAAGAATTATGGCAGTTCGCGAACTTTCACAGAAAACACGCGGCGGTCGACCACTTAAGTCCCTGTGGATTCTGCCGATATTCCTCATAGCCTAAATTTTTCTGCGGCGGCCCAGATGTTCTCTTTTGACGACTCTGAAATCTATCGCAGCATTCTGGAAAGCCTGACGATCGGCCTGTGTTTGATCGACATGCAAAAAAATATCGTGCTCTGGAGCGACGGAGCAGAGCGCATCACGGGACACTTGCGGCACGAGGTTGTCGGCCACTCTTGCATTGGCGAACCGCTTCTACATTGCGACCAACCCGGCTGCGAGTTCTGCAGCGAAGAGTGCCCGATCGCAATTGCGATGAAGACGGCGCGACCTGCACTGGCCACCGGATTTCTGCACCATAAGGCCGGACACGAAGTCCCGGTCCGCATTCGCGCTGTTCCGGTTCATAACCAGCACGGTTCAATCATCGGCGCGGTGGAAACCTTCGAGAATCTCCAGCAGGCCTGCAATCCGGATCGCGGTGAGATCCGCAGGCAACTCAGCGATTGCACCGACGCAGTGACGGGAGTGGCCAGCCATGCCATGATGCAATCCCATCTGCGGCAAGCCCATGCGTCCTTTATTGAGGTTCAGATTCCTTTTGGACTGCTTTTCTTCCGCGTTGAAGAATTGCCTCGTTTTCGTGCCAGCGTCGGTCCGGAACCCGCCTCATCGCTGCTTCGCGTCGTAGCACGCACACTTGAAAGCGCTGTTTGGATTACCGACTTCGTTGGACGCTGGGCTGACGATCAGTTTGTCGTCATTCTGAATGGCTGCCGCGATGAATCGCTGTCCGTAGTGCGCGAACGCGTGCGCCGCACGCTTGCTAGCGAAGGTATCGAGTGGTGGGGAGAGCGCCGCTCCCTCCCCGTTTCAATCGGCGAAGCGATCATCCAACCCGACGAGACACTCGAATCTTTGATTGAACGCGCCCAGAAGTCGCTCGAGGCAACGTCGGCGTGGCGCGCTCAGTCTTCTACCAGGGCCGCCAACCCGCTCGGGAGTTAGGAATGTTTGCGATTATCGGCATCGTAGTCGTGTTCGGTTGCATCGTTGCTGGCTATCTCATGGAACGCGGCAACTTGAAAGTCCTGATCCAGCCCGCAGAATTGATCATCATCGGTGGCGCCGCCATCGGCACTCTGCTGGTCGCCAACCCCCTCCACATCATCAAGAAGATTGCCGGCGGAATCGGCGGCGTCTTCGGTAGCAGTAAATTTGGCAAACAAACCTATATCGACACTCTGAAAATGATGTATGACCTGCTCAACAAGGCGCGGAAAGAAGGATTGATGGCCTTGGAGGCCGACGTCGAAGAACCCGAAAAAAGTCCGGTCTTTTCTAAAAATCCCGCATTCTTGAAAAACCATCACGTTCGCGATTTTGTGTGTGACTCGCTGCGCATGGCTGTCACTGGAGTTGATGCCTTTGATCTTGACCAGATGCTCGATCTCGACTTGGAAGTCCACCACAACGATGCCACGCAGCCGACCGCTGCTCTCAGTACGATGGCCGATTCGCTTCCCGGTCTTGGTATCGTGGCCGCGGTTCTTGGCGTTGTGATCACGATGGGCGCTCTCGGCGGACCTCCGGAAGAAATCGGCCACAAAGTGGCCGCTGCCCTCGTCGGCACTTTTCTCGGGATTCTGCTTTGCTACGGATTGGTGGGCCCAATCGCAGCCAACATGACTAAAGCCGCGGAAGAGGAGCACGCTTTTCTCTATGTAATGCGCGTCTTGATGGTCTCGTTTCTGAAAGGTAGCGCTCCGATCATGGCCGTAGAAGTCGCGCGACGCGCCGTGCCCGGGCATGTGCGCCCCTCGTTCAAGGAACTCGAGCAGGCGTGTCGTCACGGAGGTGCCGCCGCCGCGGCGCCAGCATCGTAAGGCCCCGCGCGTGGGAACTATGGACAAAACTCGCCCGATCATCATCCTGAAAAAGAAAGGCGGCCACGGAGGCCACCATGGTGGCGCCTGGAAAGTCGCATATGCCGACTTCGTCACCGCCATGATGGCTCTGTTCATCGTCCTCTGGCTCCTCAAATAGCAGCAAGCAAGTACAGGAAGCAGTTGGTGGATATTTCAAAGATCCCACGGGCACGTCGAAAAAAGTCGGCTCTAACATGATCGGTGCGGGCGAAAACTTCGTCCTCACGCGTGACAATATGCCGAAGCTCAAGGAACAACTGCAGCAGGCCATGAAGCAGGTTTCCGATTTCGAAAAGCTGCAGAGCCACATTGAAATGACAGTCACGACCGAGGGCCTTCGCATCGAACTCTCGGAGTCCGCCAGCGGCACTTTCTTCGATAGCGGCAGTGCCGAGCTCAAGTCGGAAGGCGCCGATCTCCTGATCACTCTGGCTCAGGAACTCGGCAAACTTCCCAACAAGCTCTCGATCGAAGGGCACACCGACTCTCAGCCGTACGCACCATCCGCCACCTACGGCAACTGGGAGCTCTCGTCGGATCGGGCCAACGCCGCGCGCCGCGTCATGCAAGCCAACGGCATCCGCGCCGACCAAGTCACTCAGGTCCGGGGCTTCGCAGACCAGCGACTGCGCAAGCCGGACGCGCCTCTCGATCCCGCCAACCGTCGGATCTCTGTCATCGTCCAATACATTCTGAAAAGCAACGGCGACGAGGATGCAGATCCATCCCACGGAAACGCAGCAAAATCCGTAGAAGACAAAGAATCGACTTCTCATGGAGAATCCGGAACCAACCCCTAATCCCCGCCAAAGCTACATTGTGTACCATTCCGATTGACCCTCCCCTATCCCTGTGCCAAACTGCTCCACGGATTTTGCTATGACTTGCGGGCGCGCCAATGCTATGCGTTTTTCAGCCGTGCCGTTCCTGCTGTGTTTGATCTGCTTGATCGCTTCCACCACGCTGGCGCAACGGGGTGGGCTGAACGACGCGCGTCCCCTCCAGGATTTCTCCGTCTCCTACAACACTGCCCCCGGTACCGGAGTGCTCGTCTTCACCGTCTTCGCTGAACGGAGCAGCGCTCATCTTGACCGGCAAGCGATTCTCAAGCTCGTAAATCAGGCGGACCATTCAGCCACTTGGCAAACCACCGACGACACAGCCCAAGGCATATTTACGGATGTTCCCTTCGGCAATTACGACGTAGAAGTGAGCGCGGTTGGATATCTCAGCGTTCACAAGGAAATGCCCGTGCTCAACTCACTGCGGCCGTCGCAAATTGAAATCGTGCTGCATCGAGATCCCGCGGCTATCAATCTCGACCTCGCGGACACAGTCATGTCTCCCAAGGCTCGTAAGGAGGCCAAGCGAGCTGTCTCTCTACTCAAATCGAATAATCTGACCGCTGCGCAGAAGCAATTGGACGAAGCCTACAAGCTCGCTCCCTCCAGTCCCGATCTTAACTTTCTGCTTGGCTATTTGTACTTTCAGAAAAAGGACTTCTCGCAAGCCGGTAGCTACTTGGGGACCGCCGCAAATCTGAGCCCGCACAATGCTCAGGCTTTAACCCTCCTCGGCCGGACCGGGCTGGAACGTGAGGATTATCCGGCAGCCCGGTCCGCGCTGGAGCAGGCCGTGCTCGCCGATTCCGACAATTGGCTTCCTCACAATCTGCTGGCAGACGCGTATCTTCGGCAGAAGAGTTACGACAAAGCTCGCGATGAGGCGCAGACTGCGATCAGTAAAGGAAAGGACGCGGCGAGTTCCGCGCAGCTCGTCCTCGGAGAAGCGCTCGTCGGACTCGGCCATGATCAGGAGGCGGTTCGAGCCCTGAATGAATTCCTGGAACAGTCTCCGCGTCACCCCATGGCAGGGCAAGTTCGTTCGCTGGTCGCGGAGATCAACGATCGCAACACGAATCCATCGGAAACGCAAGCGGCGTCGGTCGCCGAGGTTCACCTTCCGGGTGTCGACCCTCTCGCCGCCTTGCCGGCTCCCGGACTCTCGGTGAAATCCTGGCAGCCTCCTGGTGTGGATGACATTAAGCCTGCAATCGCAGCTTCCGTCGCGTGTCCTACCTCTCAGGTGATCGAGCAATCCGGACAGCGTGTTCAGGAGTTGGTTGGAGACGTGGCTCGCTTCGCCGCCGTTGAAGATTTGTTCCACCAGGCACTCGACACCTACGGCATTCCCATCCGTACGGAGACGCGCAAATACAACTACGTCGCGTCAATCTCCGAACCTCAGCCCGGTTTTCTTGCCGTAGACGAATATCGTGCGGACAAGCTCTCCCTCGCCGGATACCCGGACCAGATCGCGAGCACTGGATTCGCCGCCCTCGCTTTGGTTTTCCATCCTCATATGCGGGACAATTTCGACATGATCTGTGAAGGTCTTGGGGACTGGCGGGGACAGGCTACCTGGCTGGTCCACTTCCGGCAGCGCGAAGACCGTCCGAACCGCATGCACAGCTACAAAGTCGGCAACCAGATTCGCTCCGTTCCTCTGAAAGGTAGAGCATGGATCAGCGCCGACAAATTCCAGATCGTTCGCATTGAGGCTGAGTTAGTGAAACCGATGCCCGAAATTCAACTCCTTGGCGAGCACCAGGTCGTCGAGTATGGACCGATTCCGTTCCCCAAGAAAAATACGACTCTCTGGCTGCCGAAGAGTGCCGAAATCTATTTCGATTTTCGAAAGCGCCGCTATTACCGCCGCCACAGCTTCGACCATTACATGCTGTACTCCGTCGATGCCGATGAAAAGCGCAAAGAGCCAACGGCTAAGCCTGCGAAGCAACCTGAAACACAAAGCGAGAAAAAATCGTCTTAGAGAGTGGAGCGAATCATCGTCAGCGACTGACATAAACGTCTCTGGCCGCTGGCGTTCCCTAGTGCGCTCCTTGTGTGCTATTGACGGTTAAAGCATACGATCCGTCTCCCGTAGCGCCTGGTTGTCCGCGCTGCCCCACAGCTTGAAAATATGGATACTGATCCTGCGATGGCAAATCGGTCGGCGGCTGATCTGTCGGTGCTATCGAAACACTCCCCGTGGTGCAAACTCCTGTGTCCGGCACTGTGAGCACGCAATAATTCGGATCGTAAGCTAACAGGGCGTCCAGAGCATAGACCTCTAGGATCGTCATGTGCCTTTCCACGGCAAACGGAAGCAAGGGCCGCAGGTCGCCCGTTAAGCTGCTGGTGAGACCTAGAGGATCTGACAGATCACGTTGCTGCAATTCGAGATCAGGAATGGTTTGATAGTAAGTATCGAACGTGCCACACCAGTCGGAGGCGCAATAGGCTGGCGGGTTCTGACCATAATTCGTAATATCCGTGGCCCGCATTCCCTGGCTGCCAAAGCCGTTCACGTTGCCAGTGGAGTTTTGGCGGACAATGGCAATCTCCGCTTCGGCGGTTCCATACGAAGGATCTGTGGGAGACCCCGCTTCGTTGAGAGGATCCATGATTTGCATCTTCGGGTTTTGGGCCTGCACAAAATCGTCGATATCTGTGAAGTAATCAAGCCATCCTGACTTGGTGTAGGTGTTTGGCGACGGGAGCAATTGGAGATTCGGCGTGCAGTAAGGGTACGCTTCGCCTCCCACCGACCGGCCAACCCGCATGTAGGCTATCTGCGCTAGATTTGGAGACGCGTTAAAGTGAACGATCGCAGCTGCGATGAATGTTTCCCACGCGGTCTTGTACGGCATCTCATATGCAACGTCCCAGGACTGCTGAGCGCTGATGACCGTGCCCGCTACTGTCGCCGTGCCCGCCGTTAGAATCCCCGACTGGTACTGGAATGTATTAGTAGTGGCATTCTGAACTTTCACACCCTGAGGGCTGGCCGTTCCGGCTGTTTCTGCTATTGGTCCGTAGTTCGCATGCGAAAAATTTGCAGTAAACTGGGTGGCCGTTGAGCTCAAAATCGTAACTGTCTGTCCGTTCAAGAAAGTCGCCTTTCGCAGGTTTTGAAAAGTGACCTCCATGCCGACCGGAAGACTGTTCGTCGCCGTGATTGTCAGAATATCCGACGCAACCCGGACATCGGTGATTTTCTCCTGAGCTACGTTGTAATTCGCCGGAGTGCTTCCGCCTATCCAAATGATGTCCCCGTCCAAGTACCCGTGGCCGCTTTCAGTAACTGTCACTAGGCCGCTCTGATCGCGACTCATGGAGGTACTGAGACTACCCACATAGCTGCTGCATCCGTCTTTGTTTCCGTTCAGCACGTCCTGCAGGGTCGAGGCTGTGTGAGCGGCCCAGCTCGAGGTGGTGACGTAGTACGGAGTGTCGCGGTTGAAGCAAGTGTTCGTGGCCGCACAAATCGTCGACGCCCCGGTCATTCCAAACAGGATCATGTTGACCTTTTTCGTGCCGGATTCCGCCGCGAACCATTGTGCGTTGCCGGCATCGACGGCAGTCCAGTCGTACGCGTGAGTCCACCCGAATGCATCCTGCTGGCACGTATCGCTGCCAACCGGACTGCAGGTTCCCGGCCCGGGCGTACCCGTTTCTACTGTGGCCCATTGAACAGGAACAGTTACTCCCTCGATGGCAGTCTGATTTATCACCGAGCTCATGAAATGCGCATTATTCACGCCGGTGGGCGGAGGGAAAACTACGTACACGTGTGTGAATTGGTTGGCCGTCAACGTGGTTGTGCCGTTAATCGCGCCCACAGCTGCCTCGATGGTCGTCTGTCCCGACCCGACACCACTCGCGACCCCTGTCGTGCTGATCGTTGCCACAGTCGGAGCTGACGAGCTCCAACTCGCTGTGTCGGTGAGATTCTGTGTGCTGCCATCGCTGTAATATCCCGTGGCAGTGAACTGCAAGTGTGTGCCAATCGTAAGCGAGGGATTCGTCGGCATTAAGGTAATTGACACCAACACCGGGCCGGGAGCGGTAGTGACGGTCATGACCGTTGTGCCCTTGATTGTCCCGTGGCCTGCCGTAATCGTGGTCGTGCCAGAGGTCACTGCAGTTGCCAGACCTTGCTTGCCTGCGGCATTGCTGATCGTCGCCACCGCTGTCATGCTCGACGTCCATGTAACCGTTTTGGTGAGGTCGCGGGTGCTACCGCCCGTGAACGTGCCGGTGGCTTTGAATTGTTCAGTCTTACCTGCTGAAATCGAAGGATTGGCCGGCGTAACTAAGATGGAAATCAGCACGCTCGTCGAGTCTGACACGGTCGCAGCTGGCGCCGAACCTGCCGCGAGCAGCGAAAGGCACAACCAGCCGGCCAGCAACACCAGGTTGCAAGAACGGAGTTTGTTGATCGTTGAATTGAGACAGGAATTTGAGGAAGAGAAACTAGACGGGGAACTCATGGCGACCTCCGCGACAGACAGAAAGCCCGGGCGGCCGATCCCGTCGCTAGGAGGCAAGCTCGCGAGCCGCGTTGCCTTCAGTGGAAACGGAACGGTAGCTCACGATTTGCAGTGTAGAAGTTCAGAAGAGAGCGCACCGTGACCAGGATCACCGATCAACGCAACTCCAAAAGTTGTTCGTGAGACGCCATCTGCCGAAGACTTCAAATAACTTTACAATTCCTTTTCCGTTCGCCGGAAACTCGCGCTGTATAATCCCCGATTGATTTCCACACAGGAGCCCCACTATGAAGAGGTCTGCGCGACTCGTCTGTTGTGTCATCGTCTTTCTGTCGTCCGTCCCCGCACTTGTATCCCAAGAGCGGCCGGAGAAAGTCGATCTTGAAACCGTCTCGCGCATTCGCTATGAAGGCTTCCACAATTCGCAGGTAATGACTTTCGCCTCCGGCCTGATGGACTCCATCGGCGAGCGCCTCACCGGATCTCCCAACATGAAGCGGGCCAATGAGTGGACGCGCGATACGCTCACCGAGATCGGCCTGAGCAATGCGCACCTCGAACCATGGGGGCCCTTCGGCCGCGGGTGGGCCAACCAGTACGTCAACGTCCGCATGACCTCGCCCGACATCGTTCCCTTGATCGCCTACGCGAAGGCGTGGACGCCCGGGACTAACGGCGGTGTTACCGGAAAATGCATCCGCGCCAATATCGAGAAGAAGGAAGACTTCGACAAATATCGCGGCAAGCTGGCGGGCATGATCGTGATCTTTGGTCCGGATGCCGAAGTGAAAACCATCACTGAGGCTCCGTTCAAGCGCCTCACAGACGACGATCTCGCCAAGATTGGCGAATACGAAATCCCCGGCGAACGCCCACCTTTCCGCATCTCCGAAATGCTGCGCCGCCGTCAGTTCATGAAAGACCTCAACCAGTTCCTCGCCGACGAGAAAGCCCTCGCTGTTATCGATCACAGTCGCGGCACAGCTGGCGGAGGCACCGTGTTTGTGCAGTCGGGAGGTTCGTACAGACCCGGCGAAACCACAACCGTTCCGCAACTGACCATGGCCTCAGAGCACTGGAGCCGGATCGCCCGCCTGCTGGATCAAAAGAAAGACGTCTCTCTCGAACTCAATGTAACCAACAGCTTTTACGACGACGATCCGATGCAGTACGACACGATCGCCGAGATCCCCGGCACCGACAAGAAGGACGAAGTTGTCATGCTCGGAGCTCATTTGGATTCCTGGCACGCAGGAACCGGCGCCACAGATAACGGAGCCGGCACGATCGTCATGATGGAGGCGGTTCGCATTCTGAAGGTACTCGATATCAAGCCGCGCCGAACGATTCGTATCGGCTTGTGGAGCGGTGAAGAGGAAGGGCTGTTAGGGTCGCAAGGTTACGTCGAGCAGCACTTTGGCTCCCGACCGCCCATGGACGATCCCAACATGAAGGGCATTCCAACTCTGTTGCGGCGCGAAGCTGGCCCGGTCACGGTGAAGCCGGAGCAGGCGAAAATTTCCGCGTACTTCAATGTGGATAACGGATCCGGCAAAATTCGCGGCGTCTATATGCAGGAGAACGAAGCCGTCGCGCCGATCGTCGACGCTTGGATGAAACCGTTTAAAGATCTCGGTATGACCACCCGAACAATGCGGAATACTGGCGGCACCGACCATCTTTCCTTTGACGCCGTCGGCATCCCGGGATTCCAATTCATTCAAGATCCCATCGAGTATGAAACCCGCACGCACCACTCCAACATGGATGTCTACGATCGCCTCCAGCCCGAGGATCTCAAACAAATCTCGGTGATCGTGGCCAGCTTCGTGTATGAGGCAGCGATGCGCGACCAGATGCTTCCGCGCAAGCCAATCGAAAAACCGCTGCCCCGCGAGTCAGAAAAGAAGACCGAATAGAAAAGTCTTGTAGAAAAACTCGAGCGGCACGACTTTCATCCATGCGGCGCTATGCCTAGCCAGGAGCTTCGATTCTGTTAACCGTTAGAAACGGTAGGCGATTCCAATCGATGGTTCCGCTGTTTGTGTGATGGAGTCCGTGGTCAAGGCTCCGAATCCAAAATCAGGCGTGCCATAAACCAAGCCCCTGTACTCCGCCCGCAGCGAGAGTCTCTTGGTAATTCCATAATCGACTCCCAGTCCGTACATGAACGCCCCTTTGGTCTGCGTCTGCGCCCCCGAGAGCGAATTCTGTTCGTTGCCAGTCGGACTGAATACCATACCTCCTCCGCCCATTAAGAAGTAGGGCTTCACTCGAGCGGTGCTTGGCAGGCCGAAAACAAAAGCTGCGGTCAATTGATTGATGCCCGTCTGGATTCGAAACGCCTCCGATGTTACCGCATACTTCTGCGTATTTCTGCTGTACCCATATCCCGCTTCGACCGAGATCCAATGATTGAGATGATGACGATAGGTACCGATGATACCGGCGCTCTCCGTGGCGCTATACTCCGTTCCATTTGCATTTAGACTGCTTGTGAAGAATCCTGCGCCCTGCACACCGATTTCCGATCGGGCCTCCTGCGCAGTCGCCGTCAGAGATAGAATCACAACGCTCACCGCCAAAACAGCTGCTTTTTTCATGATGAAGGGCTCCTTGCCGCTTTCGGCAATTATTGCAGTGCTTGTACAGACTACGCGAACCCAAGACACACAACTGCGTCTACGCCGCCTGCTATACGCAGGTCGGACGTCAAAGTTTGCTAAGTTGTTTAAATTCGTCTGATGCTGCTATTTTTCAGGAACGTTGCGCTCCATACTTTAGAATTTCGTCAAGCAACCGTAAAGATTTGTGTACCCCGGAAGCCACTCTATGTTCTCTCCGCAACCGATCGGATTCGTTCGCAGCTCGTACAAAGACACGAAGCAGGTTCCCAAAGGACTCGGAGCCCAGCATGAAGCGGAAGGAATTCTTGAAATCCTTCCTCAGTTCGAAGCTGGCCTCACCGATATCGAAGGCTTCTCACACCTCTTCGTCGTGTGGGTTTTCAATCTCGCCGATGGATTCGAATTAGTAGGAATTCCACCAACCGATGATCGCCCACACGGCGTCTTCGCCACCCGCTCGCCGCGTCGCCCGAATCCCATCGGATTAACTGTTCTGGAACTTCTTCGTCGGGACGGCAGATTGTTACACGTCCGAGGCGTCGATATGCTCGATGGAACGCCGATCCTCGATGTCAAGCCTTACTTGTCCGGTGTTCCCGCAGGAAAACTGCGGCGGGGCTGGTTGGCGGAAGCAGAAGCTCGCCATAAGAAATGAGATCGCGCCACGGCGCTTGAATCGTCTACAGTTCCCCGTCAACTATCAGGCCAAACCCCTTGTCCAGCAAGGCCTTCGGCGGGATAGTAAGCTCAAAATCTATGCAATTTTATTCATCTTGCGAGGCCTTCAACAGTACGGTAGCGTTTCAACACGGTGTGCGCCCAGCCAACTTGCGCACCCGGTTCGATCTCGTCTCCGGGGGTTCGTTGTGCCAGCCAATCACACTGAGGAATCGTTGTGCCCGTCTGCGAAATCTGCGGATTGCTCACCTAAGTTAAGTGCCAAGGCAGTCTTTTGCGTCGCCGTCCTTTTCCTGTGCGCCGCTGTTGTTGCTCCGGCTCAAACCGTCACCACCCTTTATAACTTTGCAGGTGGCAAGACCAGTGGCGAAACGCCTTGGTACGTCACGCTGGTTCAGGGCACGAACGGCAGCCTCTACGGCACAACCTACAACGGTGGCGCTTCCGGTGTAGGCACTGTTTTTTCCGTTACCACCTCTGGCACGCAAACTCTGCTGTACAGCTTCAAAGGTGGCACAGCTGACGGTGCTAATCCGACCGGCGGTCTGACCCTTGGATCAGACGGTAATTTCTACGGCACGACTCAGCAAGGTGGTACGGGAACTCAAGGAGTCGTCTTCAAGATGACGACCGCAGGGGTGATCACGATCCTGCACAATTTCAACTCGACTACTGATGGCGCTTTTCCGTGGGGACCTCCAATTCTCGCGTCCGACGGAAATTTCTACGGCACGACTAGTGGTGGCGGTCTGAAGGGCAATGGGCTCGTGTACAAGATCACCAGCACTGGCATTTACACCACGATTTACGAATTTGACGTCACGCACGGCTTCGCCCCGATCGCTCCGCCTACTCAAGGCACGGACGGATATCTCTATATCCCGGTTTCGCAAGGCGGCACTTCATTCTGTGGAACGATTATTCAGCTGACGACCGCGGGCATCGTGAACAACACATACGATTTCCCCTGCGGCAGTGGCGGATCCTATCCCATCGGACCGCTCATTCAGGCTTCCAATGGCAACTTCTACAGCACCACGCAGGATGGTGGCTCCAACGGCGAAGGGACCATCTATCAGGTCACAACTGGTCTCGCGGTGACGATCCTTCACAGCTTTGGCGCGACCTCCGGCGACGGAACGTTTCCAGGGGCGGGCTTGCTGCTTGCAACCGACGGCAACTATTACGGCTCGACCTCCGACGGCGGCACCGACGGGGACGGCATCCTCTTCAACACTTCGACCAGCGGGACTTACACCGATCTCTACAGCTTCAACAACACTACGAACTTCACCCAGATGTCCCCTCTCGCTCCTCCGGTGCAAGACACGAACGGCACGCTCTATGGTGTCACCGAATTCGGCGGGACATCCAATGACGGTACGGTCTATAGCTTGAACATGGGCTTGCCCTCGTTCGTGAATATGCCGCTGTTTTCCGGCAAGGCAGGAGAGTCGGTGATGCTGCTAGGAACGCATCTGAAGGACGCGTCCGAAGTGACATTCAACGGCAGGCCTGCAACTTTCAAAGTTCTTTCTGACACGCACATGACCGCGACTGTCCCGGACGCCACAACCACTGGACCGATTCGTGTGGTAACTCCGAACGCAGAACTCGAGAGCCGAAAGACGTTCATGATTCACGAGAACTAATTGATGAGAGGCGTGGCGGGAAGTTAGTACCGGATCTTGTCGCCCTTCTGTTGCCACGCCTGAAACGCGGCCAATGCTCGCTCGCGCATCATTGGGACCATCGGGATCGATCGTTTGCGTAGCGACTGCGCAATCTCGCGGTAGATAAACGAGTCGTCAAATCCGATCTTCGAAGCGTCCGACGCAAGGTTTCCGTAGTAAACGCGAGCCAATCGCACCCAGTAGATTGCGCCCAGGCACATCGGGCACGGCTCGCACGAAGTGTATATCTCGCAATCGGCCAGCTCAAAGACTCCAAGCTTCGAGCAAGCCTCACGAATCGCAACCACCTCGGCGTGAGCTGTCGGGTCGTTCGTCGCCGTGACGCGATTGACCCCTTCGGCCACAATGTTGCTGCCCCTCACCACAACAGCGCCGAAAGGGCCGCCTCTGCCCGATAGAACATTGTCGAGCGACAACTCTATCGCGCGGGCCATGAAAGGATTGTCCATCTGTTGGGCTCGTTCGTTGGTACGGATCCCTCTTCCGACGGTGAAAAGCGCGAATGAACGCTGACCGGTCTCCTCCGGCTCGTTCTCAGCCGTTCGCTGAGTTGGGAGTATACCCGAATCCCGGCAACTGTAAGCTCGCCCCTACACTCGATCCTACGATGGACCAAGATTGAAAAGAACGGCGCTTCCGGATAGGCTTTAGCTCCAAGTGGGGGCAAATACGTTGGGGTTGAAGGCCTTTCTTTCGCGCCGCGTCATCACTCCGCAAGGAATAAGGCCAGGTGCCGTCCTGGTGGAAGGAGACCGCATCCGCGCGGTTGCTTCGCCCTCGGAAATTCCACCCACCGCGACCTCCGAGGATTTCGGCGACCTCGCTCTGCTGCCTGGTCTGGTCGATTCACACGTCCACATCAATGAACCGGGCCGTACCGAGTGGGAGGGATTCGAGACTGCAACCCGAGGGGCCGCAGCCGGGGGATACACCATGCTGATCGATATGCCCCTGAATTCAATCCCGTCGACTACAAATGTCGAGGCGCTCGAGGCGAAGCGCGAAGCAGCTCGGGGCAAATGTTCTGTCGACTGGGCTGCCTGGGGAGGAGTAGTTCGCGGGAATC
>Ga0209624_10001397_pt1 | contig 19034 bp, 20 predicted proteins | sample JacPinW_OM2H0_O1_FD_188565 | JGI IMG/M metagenome (GOLD analysis project Ga0209624, IMG submission 188565) | Forest soil microbial communities from Algoma, Ontario, Canada - Jack Pine, Ontario site 1_JW_OM2H0_O1 (SPAdes) (version 2) | ecosystem: Environmental > Terrestrial > Soil > Boreal...
AATCGCAGCCGCTCTGACCGGCGGATGCGCCAGTAGCACCGCCGCCGTATCCAAAATCGGCGGTGGCTCTGCCGGTTGCTGATCAGGGTGTGGAGCTGTCGCTGTTCTCGATTGGCGACGCGCTGCCGATTGCGCGTACTGTGACGGCTGCAGGGCTGCCGCGTCTGCTCGCCCGGAGAAGGCTCGATCCGGGTCTACGGGCGCTCAACGCGGCGGGCGCGATCAACGGCCACATCCCGATCACGGCGATTGTTTCGTGTGTGGCGCTGCTTACGGCTGCGCTGAATGGCTTTGACGCGGTGGCGCTGGCGAACGAGCGCTCTGCTTCAGTGGGCAACTTCAACTGGGGTGGGGTGGAGGTGAATCATCAGTTCAGCAAGGGGCTGCGGGCGGAGCGGCTACTGAGCGCGGCGCTCGCGGAGATCGATGGCGCGCCACGTTTGTTCTCGATCCTGCGCCCGGCGTCGGAGCTTGCGATTGCGCGTGCGTTCGCGCGCATGGGCCGCTACCACGAGGCGTTCACTAGCTGTAATGCGATCTTCCGCCTCGACCCGGCGCTGCGCGCGAGCTCGTGGTGTTGCGATTGCCCCAAGTGCCGCTTTGTGTTCTTGGCGCTTGCGCCGTTCACTGAGCCAGGGCATCTGCGGGAGGTGTTCGGGCGCGATCTACTCGACGATGACAGCCAGTTCGAGGGCTTCGCGCTGCTGACGGCCACGGGCGGGCATAAGCCGTTTGAGTGCGTGGGCGAGGAGCAGGAGAGCATTGCGGCGATTCGCCTTCTGTCCGAGGACCAGCGCTGGCGCGAGCACTGTGTAGTGCGGCGCCTAGTAGCGGAGGTGCTGGTGCACCAGCCTGCAGATGCGGGTGACCCGGAGCAGGCACTGATGCTCAGCGACGAGCACGATGTGCCGATGGCGTTGATGGCGGACGTGCGTGCGGTTCTCGCAGCTTGAAGGCGCGCGCATCGGCGTGTGGGGCGCCGGGCGGGAGATTGTCTCGTTTGCGGATCAGCTCGCTCGTCGTTTGCCTTCAGCGCGGATCGCTGCAGCTGCCTTTGACGCGGCGCCCGCGGCGAACGTTCGGGAGATCCTGAAGGCGCCAGCAGCACGGATTGTCACCGCTGGGGATGATGATGTTGTGGCGGCGTTTGCCGCCTGCGAGATCATGGTGCGCTCGCCAGGCGTGTCGATTCATCGCCCGGAGCTCGAGGCGTTGCGCGAGATGGGGGTGGCGGTGACGACCGCCACGGCGTTGTGGCTGGCGGAGCACGGTGGCGCTGGCGTGGTGGGCGTGACGGGCACGAAGGGCAAGAGCACGACGGCGGCGCTGATCGCTCACCTCGCCCGGGCGGCCGGCCGGTCGGCTGAGTTCGCCGGCAATATCGGCGTGCCGGCGCTCGATCTGCTCGACCGCGAGCCGGCCGAGGTGACGGTGGTCGAGCTTTCCAGCTACCACACGGCCGATCTGGAAGTAGGGCCGGAGGTGGCGCTGGTGACGAACCTGTTCAAGGAGCACACCGACTGGCACGGCTCAGAGGAGGCATACAGGTCTGAGAAGCTGCGTGTGCTGACGTTGCCAGGCGTACTCGTGGGTGTGATCAACGGTCGCGATGAGCGGCTAGTGGCAGCTCTCGCGGGCGGCGCCGATGCGGACAGGGCGCAGGTGTTGTCGGGGTCGATCGAGACTAGGCGCTTCGGTGTTCCAGGTGGCTGGGATGTCGTCGATGGTGCCATCTGCAGGGACGGCGGGCAGCTCGTTCCCAGCTCCGAACTCCCGCTGCAGGGTGAGCACAACGCGCTCAACCTCTGCGCGGCGCTGACGGCTGTCGCGGCTCTCGGCATCGAGGTCCCGCGGCTGCCCGAGGCACTGCACGACTTTCACTCCTTGCCACATAGGCTGGAGACAGTGGCCGAGCGCGACGGGCTGCTGTGGGTCGACGACAGCATCTCGACCACGCCGGAGTCGACGCTTGCGGCTCTCGCGAGCTTTCCCGGCCGCGACGTCGTTCTGATCGGCGGTGGCCAGGACCGGGGGCAGGACTACACAGAGCTTGGCCGCGCGTTGGCGGCGGCGGGTGCGACCGTGATCGGGGTGCCCTCCACAGGCGCGCGGCTGACAGCTGGCGCGCGAGACGCGGGCCTGCCTGCTGGCCAGACGATCGATGCGCCTGACTTGCGTGCGGCGGTCGCGGCCGCCCACCGCGCGGGGCGTCCGGGCGCGGTCGTGCTGCTCTCGCCCGCCGCGCCCAGCTACGACCATTATCGCGACTTCGAAGCGCGCGGCGAGCTGTTCCGGGAGATCGTAGTGAGCCTCTGACGCGCTGGGCCTCTTGGCCGCTCGAGCGTTATTTGCCTTCAGGTGTGTCCGACTCGAGGCCCCGATTCTCCATATCTGGATTGTCGCGATTTGCCCGGTTATCGACGGCGTCGCGTACGACCTCCGACGCGTTCATGTAAGCGTTCGGTGCCCTCGGCTTGACGCGTTCCAGCACATGACGCAAGACTGGTGGCGCTTCACGAGACGGCGCGGTCTTTGTGTGAAAAGTGCGCCCACGTTAACCCGACAGCAGTCGGGCCGAGCAGCAGATCTATCAACGAGCATCGCGAGACGTCGGGATCGAGGCATTGGAGGACGCAAGTGAGCGCATGAGAGCTGTGAGGGTCGTCAAGCTGACCCTTGTGGTGGGCGTCGCGGTGTTGATCGGCGTAGTCGCCTACACCCTCACTCGCTCCCCGCCGCGGGTGCTACGTGCGGGGCTCACGCCGCAGACTGTTCTCTCTCCCTTGGAGGGCGCTGGCGAAGCATGCCAGGGCGATGAACTGCTGCCGGCGCACACCTCTGCGATCCGCCTGTCGATCGTGGCCTACATCGGGGCGCGGATGAGGCTCACCGTCTACTCTGGGTCGCAGATCCTGACCGAGGGAAGTCGCGGTCCCGACTGGACGGGCACGTCGGTGACGGTACCCGTAAAGCCGCTGGCCCGCACCGTCTCGAATGTGAAGCTGTGCGTTGACGTCGGCCCGAACAGCGAGGCGATCTACCTGTTCGGGCGCGAAACGCCCCCTGCGCAGGCGCTGAGCGTTCCCACCGGAGGACGACTCTCGGGCAGGCTCGACGTAGCCTATCTGGGGTCCGGCAAGGGCTTGTGGTGGTCGCGCGTGTTGACGGTGGCGAGGCACATGGGGCTTGGTCGCGCCTTCAGCGGCACGTGGATCGCGCTGTTGATAGCCGCGCTTGTGGGCGCCGTTGGCGTGCTCGCCGCAGGGCTCACGTTGCGAGAGCTGTCATGAACAGGCTGACGTTTGCCGTGCACTCGCCAATCGCGCGGGCGAGGACGGGGCGCGCCGGTGGCACGCGCCCGAGCTCTCGTATGGCGGTGCTCAGGCACGTGCCCACCGCGGCCTGGGTGTGCGCTCTGGTCGCGCTGCTGAACGCTGTCACCTGGTCGCTGATCGTGCCCCCGTTCGAGGGCAAGGACGAGTCTGATCATTTCGCCTATGTCGAGCAGATCGTCGAAAATGGCAGCCTGCCCGAAAACGGTCAGCCAAATGGCACTTACTCCCTCCAGGAGGATCTCGTGTTGGAAGGTCTTCATGCAGGCGAAGTGATTCACTCGCCCCAATCGACCTCGATCTCGAGCGAGGCCGAGCAGCGGGCGTTGATCAAGGCTAACGACGCCGGCGCCTCGCGCAGGGGTTCCGGTGAAGCGGGCATCGCGACAGGCGAGCCTCCGCTGTACTACGCGATCGAGGCGATCCCGTACCTCCTCGCTCGCGGCAACATCCTCGTCGAGTTGCAGCTCATGCGACTGGTCAGCGCGATCTTCGGTGCGATCACGGCCCTGTGTACGTTCCTGTTCGTGCGCGAGATCCTGCCGCGCTCGCCATGGGCGGCGACTGTCGGTGCAGTGTGTGTCGCGCTCGAGCCGCTGCTGGCGTTTATGTCGGGGAGCGTCAACCCGGACTCGATGCTGTATCCGGTCACCGCCGCCGTGTTCCTGTGTCTGGCCAGGGCATTCCGATGTGGCCTCACGCGGCGCCTGGCTGTGCTGCTCGGCGCGCTGCTCGCGGTGGGTTTTCTGACGAAGCTCAACTTCCTCGGCCTGGCTGTTGGCGTGTACGTCGGCCTGGCGGTGTTGGCGGTGCGCGAACTCAGGGCTAAGGGTCGCGCAACGTTGCGCTGGCCGCTGCTCGCCGGTGCCATAGGGATCTTGCCGGTGGTGTTGTATGCGCTTCGGAATCTGCTCGAGCGTCACCACACGCTGGGGGACGCCTCGGGCGCAGGCAGCCTGTTCGCCCCGGGAGAACTGGTCAAGCTGCTCAGCTACGTCTGGCAGTTCTACCTACCGCGCCTGCCGGGCATGACGCACTATTTCGAAGGCGTTGCCACCTACAAGGACATCTGGTTCGATCGCTCTGTGGGCCTGTACGGGTGGATGGACACGATGTTCTCCCCCTGGGTCGACAACGTCGCGCTGATTCCGGCAGCAGCCGTCGCGCTGCTATTCGGCCGCGAGCTTATTGCGCGACGCCAGGCACTCCGCGCGCGGTTGCCGGAGCTCGGGACCTACATGGCGATGGTCCTAGGGCTGTTGCTACTGATCGGCGCCTCATCGTATGACAGCGATGCGCTCCACCACCAGCCGGCATTCGGCGAGCCGCGTTACCTGCTGCCGTTGCTGCCGCTGCTGGGAGGCGTGTTCACCTTGGCGGTACGCGCCGGTGGGCGCAGGTGGTCGCCGGTTATAGGCGCAGCTCTGGTCGCGCTGGTGTTCGGGTATGACGTCGTCAGCCAGCTTCAGGTGGTAGCTCGCTTTTACGGCTGACGCGGTGGCTTGGTTGCCGGGAGCGCATCGACGTTGGCCTCGGCTGCGGCGCGGTTCTCCTCCATTACCGCAAGCCAAATCTCCTCGCGGTAGATGGGGATGCCCTCCGGCGCGGCGATACCCAGACGTACGGTGTGGCCGCTGACGCCCATCACCGTCACCAGGATCTCCTCGCCGATGACGACGCGCTCTCCGGGACGACGCGTCAGGATCAGCATCGAGGCTGATTATGAAGCAATCCGCTCCTGCGTGGGTAGCGTGAACAGCGGCGCTTGCAGCGCGGCATCCTCGTGTGTGTTGATCACCTGATAGCCGCGGCCGTCGCGGATCAACAGTGGCGCGCGCAGGTTGGCGGTGATGTCGGCCGGATTGGGCGTGGCACGCACGGTTACGTACAGCTCTGCGTCTGTGCTGTCCTCGATGCCTGTGCGCTCGCGGTCCTCTGCGGCGATCTCGAGCGTAAAGGACGGGAAGAATTGGTACGGGCTGACCACGGGCAGCGCGAGCGCGGCGTTGTCGACGGCGTGCAGCCAGAGAAAGCCGCTGCCGGGATTGTGGTCGAGCAGGGTGTACTGCAGGCCACCGAGGCCGATCAGGCCGAACGGGAACTCGATCACGTCCTCCTCCGCGATCTCGACGGCGCCGAAGCGGATGCTCTGAAATGTCACGGACATGATGTGCGTCTCCTTCGCATTCGCTACTGGAGGAAGTTGAGCAGGGATTCCTGCACGATCGTGGCACTGGCGCGTAGCGCGGCCTCATAGGCGGCCTGCTCGTTGGCGTATTGGACGGACGCGGAGGGGATGTTGGTGGCGTCGGTGTTCGCGAGCGCTGCGGTGATCGTCGTCTGCAGCTGTTCGTTGCGGGCCAGGGCCGTGTGCAGCTGCTGCGTAGCGCTGCCTGAGATCGCCTGCAGCTGGGTCAGGGTTTCGATGTTCCCGTCGAGCTTTTGCAGGTCGGTCGTGCCGAGCGCGGCTTGGCCGGCGCTCCCTTCGCGCATGTTTTTTGCGATCGTGCGCAGGGTGTCGAGCAGCTTGCCATCTTCGGCTGCTTCACCCGAGCCGAGTAGCGTGGAGATGTTGGTCGTCACGGTCACGGTTGCCGAGGGCCCCACCGCCCGGCTGACGCTTTCGCTGTTGCCTTTGTATTCGTCGCCCGAGCCGGTTTCGTAGGGTGCGGTGGTGGAGGCTGTCCCGGAGAACACGTACTGCCCCGCGTACTGCGTGTTGGCGTCCTGCTTGACGCTTTCGGTGAGCTGTTCGACCTGCAAGGCCATCGTTTCAAGGTCGTTGTTGTTGTAGGTGCCGTTGGCACCCTCGACCAGCAGCTCGCGCACCCGCTGCGTGACTTCGCCGATGTTCGTCATCGCGCTACTGGCTGTGCTCTCCCATGAGATTCCGTTCTGCGCCTCTTTTTCATACCCGGTGAGCCCATCGAGCTGGCTCTGCAGGTCGATGACCTGGCTGGCGCCGTAGGGGTTGTCGGAGGGTTCGAGGATCGTGTTGCCAGAAGACAGTTCGTTGGTCGTCCGCTCCAGCGCCGCCAGCGAGGAGCCGAGGTCGCTGAGCGTCCTCGAGGTGACCATCTCGGGTGTGATGCGCTCGCTCATCGCTACAGCCCCACAACACCCGTGTGCTCGATCAGGGTTTCGAGCATTTCGCTCATCGCCGTCAGCGTCCGTGCGGAGGCCTGGTAGCCGCGCTGGTAGGTGATCAGGTTGGTCATTTCTTCATCCAGTGAGACGCCGGAGACGGATTGACGCTGGTCGTTGACGGCCAGCAGCGTGGTCTGCAGGTTGGTCTTGTCGTCTTGTGCGGTGCGGACATCGCTACCGACCTTCTCCACGAGCCCCGCATATTCCTGTTCGGCCGCGCCGCCCCGCAAGGCGGCGATCGACTGTGCGAGTTCGTTGCCCCCGGGGTTTCCGGTGCCGGACGCTTGCACTTCTTTTGCGCTCAACGCCACGGCGAGCGTCGCGGCCGATGCGCCGGAGAAGAACGCCTTGGGCAGGACGCCGTTGACAGTGCTCGAGAGCGTGCTGGCGACTTCGTCCAGCTGTTCCTGCACCGCGGTCAACGTGCCGTTGGGGCCGGTTAGCTTGATCAGCGCGCCGAGACGCCCGCCGGAGGTTTCGGTGAGCGTCTGTGGCCAGTTGACGGTCGTGCCTTGCACCAACGGTTGAGCGGCTTCGCCGAAGGTCACAGTGTCCATGTGGTCGGCTTCTTCGGTGACGGTGATATTCGCCAATGAGGAGAGCTTGTCGAGTAGCTGGTCGCGACGGTCGAGCATCGTGTCCGGTGGTGTGTTCGCTTCTTCGGCAAGCTTGATCTGCCGGTTGAGCTGTGCCAGCTGGTTGGCATAGTCTTCGACTTCCCCCGATGGGCCGGTGAGCGAGTTGTATTCTTCGCCGGCCTGCGTGGCGAACGTGGTGAGCTGTGCGCTCAGCTCGTTGAAGCTTGTCGCCAGTTGCGTACCCGCTGATACCACTTCGTTTTTGGCGGCTAGGCTCGCTGGTGATTCGGCGAGGCTGTTCCAGGCGCTCCAGAACGTGGACAGCTGCGTGGCGATGCCCGCGGTGGAGGGTTCGTTGAACGCTGCCTGTGCACGTTCGAGCACTTCTGCATCTGCTGTGGCTGCGCCCAGGGAGCTGTTCTGAACGCGGTACTGCGCGTCTAGGTAGAGGTTGCGGATGCGGGTGATGCTTGCGGTGGTGACGCCCGCTCCGAGTTGCGCGCCCTCGCCTGTCTGCGCTGAGATCGCAGGGATTACGATCGACGGGTTGGGTTCCATCGTCGCCGTCTCACGCGAGTAGCCTTCGGTGTTCGCATTGGCGATGTTGTTGCCGGTGGTGTCCAGCGCAGTTTGCTCGGCAATCAGGCCGCTCAGTGCGGTCTGTAGTCCTTGCAGTGTTGGAATCGACATCGCTAGGCGCGGAGGTCGAGGACGTGTAGGGCGCCGTGCGGGCGAGGTCTGGTGATCGACTTCGAGGAGCCGTGGGTGTCATAGCCGTTGACGCCGTCCAGCGAGAGCATCCCCATCAGGTGGTCGAGGAAGCCCAGCTCGATTTGCATGAGCGAACGGTTGCATGCATGTTCGCGTTGAAGCTCGTGCAGCAGGCCCCTGAGCTCAGCGCTGCGCAGGCGTGCGTGCTCGCTGGTAGCACTGTCTGTGAGCGTGCCAAGGAGCCCTAGCGTGACTGCCTCGGCCGGCACGCCGAGCCGCTCGCCGCTGCGTGTCAATAGGCGCGAACGCTCCTCCTCGAGCAACTGCCTGCGGCCCATCTCGCCACGCAGGATGCCCGCCAGGCGTACGACCGTGTGGACGTCGCGGGCGCGGATCGCCGCGCCCTGCTCGAGCACGACCTCTAGCAGGCTCCGCGCGGAGGCGATCTGCGCGTCCAGGTGCGCCAGTACATCGCCGATCAACGCGTGGTCTTCGTGGCTGCCTTGGTGGGGGACGAGCGCGGTGGGGCTCATGCGCCGGTTCCTCCGGTGACCTTTGTTTGCGTTGCCGTGTCAGTGCTCTGCGCCGCGCTATCCGTGCCCTGCAGCTCACGCGTCATCTGTGCGGCCAGACCGAGGCCGCCGGCGTTCATGACGCTGGCGGTGAGGGCCTGTGGCAGCATCGTTGAGAGCTCTGAGGCGCCACCTGAGGAGCCGCCTTCGCCGTTGCTGGCTTCACCTTCCTGCGAGGATTCTCCACCTAGTCCGCTTGAGCTGGCGAGCGTCTGTGAGAGCTGTTCCACGAGCGTCTCTTCGAAGGAAAGCGCGCTCTCGTAGGCTTTCTGCGTGGCTGCGGAGCCGTGACGCACCCACTCGGGCTCGAACGCCTGGTTGACTGCTGGCAGGCCGGAGGACCCCGCGGCGGCGGAGGATCCGTTGGCGGTAGAAGGAACCGTGGCGGCGGCGGTTATGGGGGTGCTCATGAGCCGGGCCGCAGCTGGTTTGCGATCGACATCATTTGGCTCTCTGTTTGGATCGACGTGCTGTTCATCTGGAAGGCGCGTTGGGTGCTCACCATCTGCGCCATCGTCCCTGCCATGTTCACGTTTGAGGACTCCAGTGCACCCTGGTGGATCGCGCCGGTTGCTGGGTGTGGCGCTCCGCTGCTGGTGGTCGGGAGCAGCGCGCTTGCGCCGTCCGCCAGCATGTGATCGGGGGCGGTGACGGTCACGAGTTTGATTTGACCGAGCGTGCGGTTGGCGGCAGTGACAACTCCGGTGGTGGAAACCGTGATTTCATTGGGCGAGATACCTGGTGGCAGCTTGATCGGGGGAGCCAGGCGGTTACCTTCGGCGTTGACGAGCGTTCCGCTGGCATCGACGCCGAAGTTGCCGTTGCGGGTGAGTACTGTCTGCCCGTTGGGGCGCTTGACCTCGAAGTACCCCGGCCCTTCGATTGCAAGATCGAATGGGTTGCCGGTTTCGGTGATCGCTCCCTGTCCTTCGCTACGGCCAATCACTAGAGCGTTCGCGCCATCACCGGCGGTGGTTTCGCTACCCGCGATGTTCACGCGGTTATAAAGCAGATCGTTGAATGCGACCCGCTCAGACTTGTAACCGCTCGTGGAGAGGTTCGCGAGATCGTTGCTGATCGCGTTCAGCTGTTCTTGCTGCGCTGACATGCCTGCTGCTGCGGAATACAGACCTTCGAGCATCGGCCCGTCCTGTGATCGTGGTCATCGAGCAAGCCGGCTTTCCGCATGGCGGTCCAGCCTGGCTTGGGGAGCTCTTCTCCGTAGTGATCGGCCGGCGAAGGTCGGACTTGAGGCGTGGGATTCGCGCGGTCCGAGCGCGGGGAGGTGCGGTCGAGTTGCTGCCCCGGGGACGCTAGGCGTTCGGGTTCAGGGAGCCGACCTGGGAGGCGGCCTCCTCGAGTGTCTGGGAGATCGACTGGATCGCCTGCTGCCCTGACTGGAAGCTGCGCAGCGAGGTGATCATTTCGACCATCACCTTCGCGGCATCCACGCCTGAGCCCTCCAGTGACCCCTGACGCACGGTTCCCGTCGGTTTACCCGCTGCTTTGCCCGTGTACAGGTTTTCGCCTTGCTTGGCCGCGCCCGGCACTTCGAAGACGCCGATCTTGCTCGCCGCGACGGTGCCGGTGGCGCTGACTCGGATCTGGGTGCCTTTGGCATCGAGCACGGGGTCGCCATTGGCATCGGTCAGCACCCCTGCGGAGGAGTTCGTGAACTGCCCGTCGCGGGTGTAGCGGACGCCTTCCGGCGTTTTCACCGCGAAGAAGCCGTTGCCCTCGATTGCGAAGTCCAGCGGTTCGCCGGTTTCCTGCATCGTTCCGGGCGTCATGTTCGTGTAGGCCTTGCCGAGCGCAACGCCCTCGTTGACCGAGCCGACCGCCGCGCCGCCCTCGGTGTTGGCCATCAGCACTTGGCCGAAACTGTGCTCTGGCGTTTCGTCTGGCTTGAAGCCGGGTGTGGAAGCGTTGGCCAGGTCGTTTGAGAGCTGATCCTGGCGGACCTGCTCGGCGACCATGCCCGACGCGGCGATTGAGAGGCCAAGATCCATCCCCTCGGGTGTTCGACCGCGGCGGGAGATTCTTGAGGATCTAGCGTCGCTCAGCGAATGGCGCTGAACAGCGGCAGCTCGCCAGAGAGCTGTTCGTACAGGCGGCGGCGAAGCTGCGTGTGGATTTGTGACACGCGGCTCTCGGAGACGCCCAGCCGCTTGCCGATGTCGCGCAGCGTGCGGTCCTCCACATACAGCAGCACTGCTACTTCACGCTCCTGCCTGGACAGCCGTGCGAAAGCCTTGCGGAATCGCGTCTTGGCTTCCTGGCGCTCGGCCTGCACGGTCGGGTCGCTGTCGTCGTCGGTGCTCTCAAGCGTGTCGATTCGCTCGATCGTGGCGCTCTCGTCCGAGCGCACGATGCGGTTCAGCGAACCTACCTCCGCGAGCGCCACCTGGTCGATGCGGTCCCTCAGCTCCACTGGTGTCATGCCCACTAGTGCGGCGAGCTCCTCGCGCGTGGGCTGGCGTTCGTGCATCGAGAGGAAGCTCTCGCGGGCGGTGTTGATCGTGCGCTCGTCGCGGCGCAGTGAGCGCGGCGCCCAGTCGTGGCGGCGCAACTCATCCAGGACCGCGCCGTGTACGCGGGTCCACGCGTACTGCTCAAGCGTGGCGCCCTTGTCTGGGTCATAGCGCTCGATCGAGCGGATCAGCGCCTCCAGGCCACACGACAGGAAGTCGTCTACGTCGCACTGGGCTGGAACCTCGCGAACCTTGCGGTAGACGATGTAGCGGACCATCGGCATGAACGTGAATACCAGCCGGTCGCGGAGCTCTCGATCGCCGGTGAGCTTGTACTCGTGCCACGTAGCGAGCACTTCTGCCGCGGGCGCTCTGGCTGCACGCTTTCCGATGATTTCCATGCTCCTGCTCTGATATCGAGGGAACTACTGGCAACTACAGGGATGGTCCGCCTGGTGGGCACATTTGCTCGCGTCCGAGCGCCTGCGGCGGTCTAACCCAGTCTGACCGGCACTCATTTCGAGGTCGCGACGATATTCCCTGCCTCGGTCGTACCGACAGGTCCCCCATACGCGGGCGCTGCGCGGGCGCGCGCGAAGGCCATCAGGCGGCGGCGCTCAGAGATCGCCGCCTGCGGCCGATCACCGGGTCGGGAAAATGGCCAGCAGCGCGACAAGCTCAGTTTGTAAGGACGCCGCCCCACCGGCTAGCGAGCTGACGCGCCACGCCCAGCGATTGCTCGTCGCCGACGACCTCGACGGCTTTCGGCAGTTGTTTGAGCAGTCTTATTCGATCGGAGACCCGCACCAGCGCTACTGGACCGGCACGAGCCTGATCGAGCTGGGACTCGCGATGTGCCCGCGGTTCGCGCCTGCCCGTCGATCGGCGCTGATGGTGAAGCTGGCGTCGGCAGCCGTTGAGATGCTCGAGCGCGAGCCCAGCGAGCCGCTGCTGCTCAACCATGCGGGCGTGGTTCTGTATGAGCTGTGGAGCCTCGATGCCGCCGAGGCGTTGTTCGATGCCGCGCAGCGGTTGGACCCACGCCTCGAAAACGTCCCCCGCAACCTCGCACGGCTGGATGAGCGACGGCGCCAAGCGCCGACCGCCGTTGGCCGACCGCCGCTACGAGCAGCGCTGCCCGAGCTCGCGCGTCGGGCGGTGGCGCTCGCCGCGGCAGCCCAGCCGGCAGTGGGCCTGCGGCTGAGCCTGTGCATGATCGTCCGCGACGAGGAGCAGATCTTGCCGCAGTGTCTTGCGGCCGTGGCGGGGGCGGTCGACGAGATCGTGATCGTGGACACGGGCTCGACCGATGCCACGATCGAGATCGCCCGCTCGTTTGGGGCACGCGTGATCGAGCGGGAGTGGACGGGGTCGTTTGCCGACGCGCGCAACGTGTCCTTCGATGCGGCTACCGGCGACTGGTTGATGTACTTGGACGCCGACGAGGTGCTCGTGCACGATGACCGCGAGCTGTTGCGTTCGCTGACGGGGCGTTCCTGGCGGGAGGCGTTCTACTTCGCGCAGACCAGCTACACGGGCGACAGCGAGGACGGCGGCGCGGTGGCGCATGACGTGCTGCGCATGTTTCGTAACCGCGATGATTATCGCTTCGAGGGGCGCTTGCACGAGCAGGTGGCCCATCGGCTCCCCGGTTACCTGCCCGAGCGTATCGAGACCGCTGGCGTGCGCATCGAGCACTACGGCTACCTGGGGGTCGTGCGCGAGGCACGCCGCAAGTCCGATCGCAACATCGAGCTGCTGCGCTTGCAGCAGGCCGAAGGGCCGCCAAACCCGTTCCTGCACTTCAACCTCGGCTGCGAGTACGCGGCCGCCGGTGACCGTCCTGCTGCGCTAATCGAGTTCGAACGCGCGTGGTCGATGCTCGAGGGCGCCGAGGACAAAAGTAGCTACAAGTTTGCGCCTGCGCTGATGAATCGGCTCGTGAAGGCGCTGCGCATGTGCGGGCGTCCATCGCAGGCACTTGTGCGTGCTAGGCAGGGGCTTGAGCTCTTCCCGGGCTTCACCGATCTGGTGCTTGAGCAGGCGCACGCGGCGATCGCGCTGGACAGGCAAGACCAGGCAATCGTGCTGCTCGAGCGTTGTATTGAGATGGGCGAAGCCTCACGCGGCTACACCTCGACGGTCGGCACTGGCACATTCCTGCCGCGGCTGCAGCTGGCACAGTTGAAACGCAGCAGCGGGGATCTGCAGGGCGCGATCGCGCAGCTCGAGCACTGCGCTCGCGAGCACCCTCGTTTCATCGGCTCGGTGCTGCCATATGCGAGTGCGCTGCTCGAGAGTGGGCTGGAGCCTCGCGAGGTCGTAGCGACGATCGAGCAACATATGCCCGATCTCGTTCCTTCGGGCCGTTTCATGCTCGGCACGGCGTTGTATGAGGCCGGCGCGACGAGCGCCGGCGAGGAGCAGTTCAGGCTGGTGCTCGCGCGCAACCCCCACTCGGCCCGCGCGCGTGTTGCGCTCGCCGAGGGGCTGCTAGCACAGCGGCGCTATGCCGAGGCGGCTGCCGAGGCGGCACTGGTTCGCAGCGATGACCAACTGGCGGTGATCGCCTGTCGTAGCGAGCTGTTCGCGCGGATGGCGGGGGACGATCCGCCTGGTGCTGCGCCAGCGCTCGAGAAGGCTCAACAGGCGGGGATGGCGGATGCCGAGCTCGACCTGTTCCGTGCGTGGATGCAACGAGCTAGCACGGGGGAGTGCTCCACAGAGCTTGCTGAGGAGGCCCTGCCGCAGCTCGAGGTGATGCTCGAGGCACTGCTGCGCGTTCACGACTTCGAGGCGTTTGAAGCCCTGCTCGACGTTTTCCAGCGCTCGCCCATTGGCGAACGCGAGCGCCGTGAGCTGCTCGCCGAGATATATATGCGCCGCGGGTTTGCCGCCTCCGCGGCCGAACAGTGGATGGCCGTATGTCGCCAGGAGCCTGATGTCCGTGCGCTGCTGGGCCTCGCCCGCGTCGCTGCTGCCCACGGTATGACGCGTGAGGCGGACGATTTCGCTGGTGCTGTGCTCTCTCGAGACCCCGAAAACAAGCTCGCCGCGAGCCTGCTCTCACGCACGGCAGCCGCGTAGCGCATGAGGTTGATGAGGTGGAGCAGGCGCGCAAGTCATGTCGCAGTTGGAGGAGATCCTTCAAGTTTCAGCAAAGGACGTCGATGACGGTATTGAACGCAAGCGCGAGGCGGCCCAGGGAATGGACCGCGAAACACCGTTTTCAGGGAGAAAACGCCATATGAGCTCGCCTATCCTGCCCATAACAGACATTTCGGGCTGCCCTACAGACACGCCCCAAGTACCCACTGCCGCCGAGGACATCGGCGTGGTCGTCTCCACCCTGAGTGCCGGGGAGTATCCGTTGACGCTGATCGCTAGCCGCGGCGGCCCACCACCGGAGCTACTCGAGCAGATCGCCGTTGCTGGCGCGATCGAGGAACAGCTGCGTGAAAGCGGACGCCAACTGCGCTTCTCGCTGCAAGCAAACGGGGAGCGCACGAGGATTGAGTTGGTCGACTGCGACGGGAACGTGATGCGCAGGCTGTCGACCGCCGAGGCGCTCGAGTTGGCGGCTGGAAAGCCGCTGCTGTAGTTAGTCATGTCGACGTCAGGGCTTGGCCTCAACTCCAGCAGCGCTGCGCCCATCACGGTCACGGGTTTGGCGTCTGGTCTGGAAACGACAAAGATCATCGAAGCTTTGATGAGCTCCGAACGCGCGCCCGTCAAACACCTCACAAACCAGCAGTACAAGCTGGGGGCGGAGGAGAGTCAGCTGCAGAGCATCCAGGGCAAGCTCCAGCAGCTCTCGCTGGTGGCTTCTGAATTCAGTCTTCCTTCGTTGTTTGACAGCTCACAGTCGGTCACTTCGAGCGAACCGCAGCGTGTCAGCGCGACCAGTAGCTCGGGTGCCGGCGTCGGCGGTTACGAGGTGGAAGTCACCCAGCTGGCGAACTCCGCGCAGCGAACCTTTAGCTTTGCCACGCCGCCGAGCGAACAGACGCTCACAATCGATGGGCAGGAATTTACGCTCAAAGAAGGCGAGAGTGCTCAGGAACTGGCGAGTGCCATCAACGCCAACAGCAAAGCTAGCGTCTATGCGGCGGTTCTCACATCGGGGGCGATCGTGTTCTCCGACCGCGCGACCGGTGATGGCGGCAGCGAATTCATCAAAGTTTCAGGCGTTGCGCTGACGGAAGTCGCGGGAACTGCCAAAGAAGGTAAGAACGCCAAATTCTTGGTCGATGGTGTCGAAGGAGAATCAGCCTCCAACACGGTCACGGATGCGATCCCTGGTGTCACGCTCACACTGGGCGGACTGACGCCGACGGGGCCTGTGACGATCGACGTGGAGCCTCCCGGGCCCAGCTCGAATGTTGTGGAAGCTCAGGTGCAGTCGTTCATCAAGCTGTACAACTCGATCGTTGAAGAAGTACAAACCCAGCTACAGACCAAGCCGGCGGCAAAATCTGCCACCAAGGCCGAATACGAATCGGGCATTCTCTTCGGCGACGCCGAACTGACGAGCCTGCTCGACGGTATGCGGGAGACCATGTATGAACCGATCGAAGGTCTCTCGAGCGAAATGTCGAGCCTGTTTGACATCGGTATCAGCACCGGTTCGGCAGTCGGTTCGGGGACCTCTTCCCAGGCTTCCCTGGAAGGGCTGTTGACGCTGGAACCGGCAAAGCTCTCGGAAGCCCTCAAGGCCAACCCCGCCGGCGTGCAGAAGATGCTCCAGCAGTGGTCGCAGAAGCTCCAGACCCAGGTCAACGACGCAGGTGCGCCGGGTGGCGGGCTCGAAGCGCGCATCAATGGCGACAGCGCCCAGGTCAGTCAGCTGACGATTCAAATCAACACCATGAACGAACTGCTCGCCCACCGGGAAAAGGCTCTCCAGGCAACATATGCCGCTCTGGAAAGCGTGATCTCGCGAAACACCGCACAGAGCACCTGGCTGACTCAGCAGGAGGAATCGCTGAGTAAGTCAGGGATTTAGCCGGTCTCGGTTCTTGGATTTGCATGTCAACCCTCAGGTTTCTGCGCGCGGGGTCGATCAAGGGTCATAGATGGCCAACGTGACCGCATCTCACGCCGCCTACCGTAGGGGCACGGTGATGGCTGCATCGCCGGCGGAACTTGTGGTGTTGCTCTACGATGGCGCCCGTCGCTTCCTGCGCCAGGGAGCGGTCGCGATGGGGGAAGGCGAGGTCGAGCGCGCTCACAACACGCTGCGCTTCGGTGAACGGATCATTAATCACCTCGACGCAACGCTTGACTTTCAGCAGGGCGATATTGCGCAGCACCTGCATTCGGTCTACCGCTTCTGTCTGTCGCATCTCAACACCGCGCGTATGCGCCAGGAGCCTGCCATGGTCGAAGAGGTGATCGATCTACTGGGGGAGCTGCGCGACGCCTGGAGCGAGATCGCCGCCGAGGCTGAGCGCGGGTGAGCACCCGGCCGTCCGGCGCCCGCGACGACGCTGGCGCCCGCGAGGACGCTGGCGGTACGCAGGCGCTGCTCGAGCGCTACGAGGCAATTCACGCGCACGCGGAGCTCGAACTGGAGCTAGCGGGAGGCGGGGAGATCGATCGCCTTGCCGAGCTGGGCGGGCGCTGGGAGGAGCTGATCGAGGGCTTGCCGACGCAGCCGCCGCGGGCTGCCGCCGAGTTGCTTCACCGTGCGCGGCTGATCCACGATCGCACCCATATCGAGCTCGAGCGTCTACGTGAGACGCTGCTCGCAGACATGGCCACGACGACGCGCTCCAAGCGCGCTGCCGATGGATATGCGGGGCAGTTGCGGCGACGGCCGCGGCTGGATCGCAGCGCCTAGGCCGGCTATCGGGTTTGCCTGGGCCGTCGGGCTCATAACTGAAGGCCGCAGGTTCGAATTCCGCCCCCGCTATCTGGAAAGGCCCTGCAAATCCGAGGTTTATCTTTGGTCGCTGGTTCGGTACGCCTGGGGCTCCGGGGGTTCATTGACGCCGCCCCCAGGCCGAAGTTCGGCTTCTCACCTGGCCCGTCGGTAGCGGATGTGTGTGGCGAGCGGGGAGTGGAGCACCTCGACCGGCTCGAATCCGAGGGACTCGACTCCGTCGAACAGCCGCTCGCCGGATCCGAACAGGATGGGGACTACGTCGAGCGTGAGTTCGTCGATCACTCCGGCGGCGAGCGCCTGACGGACGGTCGAGGCGCCGCCGGCGATGTCGATGCCATCCTCACCGGCCGTCTCACGCGCCTGCGCGTAGGCGGCCTCGAAGCCCTCGGTGACGAAGTGGAAGCTCGTGCCGCCCTCCATCTCGATCGGCTCGCGAGCGTGGTGGGTGAGCACGAAGACCGGCGCGTGGTAGGGCGGCTCGGAGCCCCACCATCCATCCCAGTCCTCGTCCCACTCGCCGCGGATCGGCCCGAACATGTTGCGGCCCATGACGTAGGCCCCGCGCGGTCGCATGAGCCAGCCCGCTGCCGTCGCGTCGGCGTCGTTCGCGCGCTCATCGCCGAGATGCCAGCGATGGACCTCCCTGCCGCGCTTGCCCAGCGGATTCTCCCGGCTCTGATCCGGCCCGGCGACGAAGCCATCGAGCGAGATCGACATATGGCAGGTGGTGCCCGGCATCGGCGTCCTCCAGTCTCTCAGGGATCCTTAGCGATGCAGGGCTTAGTCCTAGCCAGCTAAGTCGGCTGCTCTAAGCGGACATCGACGACCGCTTGGGTGGGGCTCCCGCGAGGTGAGGGCTCCGGCGGTATTGCTGCCCGTCAGGCGGGGATCGGGAACTTCCGCCGGATTACGCCAGTATCAAGCGACCGGCCGTCTTCGCGCATCCCTTCAACGTAGAGAGCAAGCGCCTCCTGAGCGTTCGCCGTCGCCTCGTCCATGGTGTCGCCTTGAGTGTGCAGACCCGGAAGGTCGGGAGCATAGACGTGGTAGCCACCCTCGTCCTGCGGAGCGAAGACAACCTCGATCTCAAGTGGCCGTTCCATGAACTCTAGGATAGGCATAAGTTCGGTCACGGACAAGCCTCCCGCTGAAGCCTGCGACGTCGTGGCGGTCAGGGTCGTAGCGTTGGGTGCCAGCGAGCCGGAGGTCACGCCCGCTCGCGCAGTTCGCGCAGGCGTACGACTGTGCTCTGATCGACCGTCTCCAGTGCATCGAGGAAGCGGGCAGCCTCATCTTGGTTGAGCGCAATCGCTGGTAGTTGGAGGAGACGTCTTGCGTGCGCGGGTTCACGGGACTGCTGAAGCAGTCGGTCGAGGTCTCGCCGGCCGCTGCCGTTGCGCTGCTACCGCGTTGCCGTCTCGTCATCTGGCCGTCGAAGCTTGATTCGCTGCTGCTGCGCATAGAGCGATAGTACGGACACGGTACGGCTGCTCATGCGCCGTGTCGGCTTGCGCCCCCGCATGGCCTCCAGGGATACCGCTCGACCATCTGCTCATATCCGGGCTGTGGCAGGCCACGAGTTGCCGCTACCTGCATCCACTGCGCAGGGCGGGGCTATCCGATCACTCCCCCGCTGCTCGCCGAGCCCACAGCCGCATCGTTTCCCACGGCGCGAGACGGGCAAACCACCAGTACCGACCTATCAGTGCTCATATACACGTTCCGAACCCACGACACGAAGGGGGCAGCATGGCTGAGCTGAGCGCGCGAGATGGCAAGCTCGTGCAATACCTCAACGAGGCATACGGCAAGGAGAAGGAGCTCGAAACTGCACTTCAAGCACATATTGGCATGACCACACGAGCGCCCTACAAGAAGCGCCTGCGCCAGCACCTGAAAGAGACCAAGCGCCACGCCCGCGGACTGGAGAAACGAGTGAAGCAGCTCGGGGGGACCCCGCAGACAGTGCCGATCGAGGGCCTCGACCCGCTCGCCAAAGGCGCCGGCGCCGCAGTGAAGATCGTCGGTCGCGCGGCAGCCGCCGCACAGGGGCCGCTGCACGCCATCCGCGGCACCGGCGAGCAGGAGAAGATGCTCAAGAACGCCAAGAGCGAGTACGCCGACGAGCACGAGGAGATCGCGACCTACATCGCGATCGAGACGCTCGCCGAAACGCTCGGCGACACCGCAACCGCCAAGCTCGCACGCGCGATCCGCCGTGAGGAGCAGAGCATGGCCAGCTTCCTCGAGCGCCAGATCCCGGTCCTCACCAAAGCCGTCGTGCAAGCCGAGATCCCGCCCGCGCAACGCCCCAAAGCAACCACCAAGGCACGTCC
>Ga0209624_10001398_pt1 | contig 19014 bp, 18 predicted proteins | sample JacPinW_OM2H0_O1_FD_188565 | JGI IMG/M metagenome (GOLD analysis project Ga0209624, IMG submission 188565) | Forest soil microbial communities from Algoma, Ontario, Canada - Jack Pine, Ontario site 1_JW_OM2H0_O1 (SPAdes) (version 2) | ecosystem: Environmental > Terrestrial > Soil > Boreal...
TGGAGCTGTACACGAGCCGCTTCGCCTACGGCCCCGTCGCCCCGGCCAACGGCTACGCGCGCAGGGAGCTCTTCTACCGCGCCGCGTCGCACGTGGGCGATGCGCGCGTCCGGCGCGCGGTGAAGCTCGCCGAGCACGTTCCCGACATGCTCCGCTACCGCGCTCGCGCACGGTCTGCCGACGTAGTGCACTTCCAGTGGCTGACCGTGCAGCACGTCGACGGCCATTTGTTGCCGCCGCGCCACACCCCCGCGGGCGCCCGCCGGCCGCGGGTGTTGACCGCGCACGACATCCTGCCGCGCGAGGCGCGGCCCGGTCAGCGCGAGGCCCAGCGGCGGCTGTACGAGCACTTCGACGCGATCGTTGTGCATTCCGAGCACGGCCGCGTACGCCTGATCGATGAGCTCGATGTGGATGGCGAGCGCGTGCACGTGATCCCGCATGGGGCGTTCGAGCACCTCACCGCCGGTGGACCTGGCGGCGCTGCACCGCCGCCGTTCGACACCGATCTGCCTGTTGTCCTGTGCTTCGGGCTGATGCGCCCCTACAAGGGCATCGAGGAGTTGCTGGAGGCGTGGCGGGGAATCGACGGCGCGGAGCTGTGGATCGCCGGGGCGCCGCGCATGGACATCTCAGCGCTCCGCTCGGCTGCGCCCCCAGGCGTGCGATTCGTGCCGCGCTTCATCACCGACGACGAGTTGCCCGCCTTCTTCCAGCGTGCCGACCTGGTGGTGCTGCCCTACCGCGAGATCGATCAGTCGGGCGTGCTGTTCACTGCGCTTGCGTTTGGCAAGCCGCTGCTGTTGAGCGACGTGGGCGGCTTCCCCGAGGTAGCCGCGCAGGGCGCCGCACGCACGTTCCCAGCGGGCGACACAGCTGCTTTGAACGCCGCGCTACGCGAGTTGGTGGCCGACCCGGCAACGCTCGCACAGCTCGCCTCCGGCGCTCGTGCGGCCGCAACGGGAACGTACTCATGGAGTGAGATCGGCAAGCGCACGCTGGCGTTGTACGACGCACTGCTAGGCGAGGAGCGCCCGCGATGACGCTCGCGCTGGAGATCGTCTTCTGGGTGTCGTGCGCGCTGATCGTGTGGACACAGGTTGGGTACGCACTCGCACTGGCGGGGATCGCCCGGATGCTGCCGCGGGCGGCGTCTGGACCCCGGGAACGTACCCGGCGGAGTGATTTGGATCCCCGCCCGGCCCACCCAGCCGGAGCCTCTGAGACGACGTTGTCGCAGCCTTCGCTACCCGCGCTGTCCTTGATCATCGCTGCCCATGACGAGCAGACGGTGATCACTGCCAAGGTCCACAATGCGCTCGCGCTCGACTACCCGCGGGAGTTGCTGGAGGTGATCGTGGCGTGCGACGGGTGCAGCGATGAGACGGCGGCGCGAGCACGGGAGGCAGGTGCGGACCTCGTGCTCGAGCTACCACGCGGCGGCAAGATCCGAGCGCAGGACGCCGCCGTGCAGAAGTCACGTGGAGAGATTGTTGCGTTCTCGGATGCCAATGCGCAGTGGGAGCCCGACGCCGCACAGATCCTGGTTGGCGCGTTCGAGGATCCCCGCGTTGGCTACGCGTGCGGCCAGGTCCGCTTCGTCCGTGCGACTGGCGCCGCCGGTTCCGGCACCGTGGATGAAGGCGACCAGATGGATGCAAGTGCTCAAAACGATGCAGGTGCTCGAGCGGATGCAGGTGCGCCGAACCAAGAGGGCGTGTACTGGCGCTACGAGATGGTCGTGCGCGCGCTCGAGTCGCGGCTGTCCTCGATCACTGCGGGCAACGGCGCGATCTACGCCACGCGTCGCGCCTCATACATAGTGGTCGACCCAATCATGGGCCACGACCTGTCGCTGCCGTTCAACATGGTCAAGCGCGGCCTGCGCGCCGTGTATGTACCGGACGCGCGCGCAGAGGAGAAGATGGTGCCGTCGCTGGCCGGCGAGTTCGCGCGCAAGCGGCGGATGATGAGCCACACGTGGCCGATCGTGTTGCGCGGCGGCATGCTCTCCCCCCGCGGCTACCCGCCCGGCTACGCGCTCATGATCCTCTCCCATCGCCTTCTGCGCTACAGCACAGCTGCTCTCCATGCGGTCGCGCTCGCGGCCAACATCGCGCTTGTCGCCCTGGGCGGGGGCGGCGAGGGCGGCGGGCGGGTTCTCTATTTGGTCACGCTTGACCTCCAGATTGCGTTGCTGCTGGCAGCCGCGCTCGCCGGCGTGCTTTCCATCCGGCCGCTGTTGATCGCCCGCTACTACGTGCTCACTACGGCGTCGCTTGCCGCCGGGTGGTGGGACTGGGTGAGGCGGGGTACCGACGCAACGTGGGAAGCCGCGGAGGGCACACGCTGAGCGCGCTGCGAGAATCCCCGCGGTGATCCGCCGTGCCATCGACATAGTCGTCTCCGCCTGTGTGCTCGCGCTGAGCTCGCCGATCCTCGCCCTGGCGGCCATTGCGATCCGTCTGGAGTCGCGGGGCCCGATCGTCTACCGTCAGCTCCGCAGCGGCCTGCATGGCCATGAGTTCGAGGTGCTGAAGTTGCGCACGATGGTGGACGGCGCGGAGCACAAAGGCGCGGGCCTGGCGATCAACGAGAACGACTCGCGGATCACGCGGGTTGGTGCGTTCCTGCGCCGCACCTCGCTGGACGAGCTGCCAAACCTGGTGAACGTGCTGCGCGGGGAGATGTCGCTGATCGGGCCGCGTCCGACGCTGCCGGTGCAGGTCGAGCATTACACCGAGCGCCAGCGCGGGCGCCTGCAGATCAAGCCTGGTCTCACGGGCTGGGCGCAGGTGAACGGCCGCGCGTCGCTGCCATGGTCAGAGCGGATTGAGCTCGACCTGTACTACATCGAGCATCGCTCCCTAGCCCTGGACCTACAGATTCTGCGGCGGACGGTGGCGATCGTTCTTGGAGGGTCGGGCACATACAAGGGCGCGGCGGGCGGTTGGGAGGGCAAGCTGTGAGCGGATTTGCGCGGCTACCCGCGCAGCTGCCAACAGAGCCGCCTCGTGGCCGCCCGGCGATCCTCTTGACGGGCACCGGCAAGCGCTACGACATCGTGTCGTGCTTCGCAGCGCAGACGGTGACGATCGCCGCAGATCCCTCGCCGCTGGCTCCGGCCCAGTACGCGGCGCACGTGCGTGCGGCGGTGCCCCGGATGGACGACCCCGAGTACGTCCCCGCGCTACAGGCACTGTGTGAGGAGCACGGGGTCGGCGCGGTGTTGCCGCTGACGGATCTGGATATAGAGATCCTCGCTCGTGCGCTGGAGCAGGGACGGCTTCCAGCATTTGTGCCGTCTTCAGCGGTGGCTCGGGCTACGTATGACAAGTACGAGGCTCATCTGCTGCTCGAGCGCCACGGCCTGCCTTCGCCGCCCACACTGCTGCCTGGAGACGACCTGAGCACGCTCGAATACCCGGTGATGGTCAAGCCACGCCAAGGCTCGGGGGCTCGTTCGATCCATCTCGCCCATGACTCTGCGCAAGCGCGCTTCTTCATCGACTACGTCGAACGTGCCCCTGGCGGTCAGCGCCCGAAGGGACTGCCCGGGCCGGAGCATGTGATGGTCCAGCGTGCGATGGGCGGCGATGAGCTGTCGATCGATTGCCTGGGTGATCGCGACGGACGTTGCCTAAACGCGATCCCGCGCACGATGCTCGAGTCGCGTGGTGGCGAGTCGATCAAGGGCCAGGTAATCCACGACGAAGAGCTGATCGGGCTGGGTCGGAGGGTGATGGAAGCCCTGCAGGTGCGGGGACCGGCGACCATCCAGGTATTCCGCGACCCGGACATCGGTCTGGGGATCACCGATGTGAACACGCGCTTTGGCGGGGCCTTCCCCGCGCCGGCCTATGCGGCCCTGCCGGGACGTACCTACCCCGAGCTGATTGTGCGGATGGCAGCCGGCGAGACGATCGAGCCCCACGTCGGTCAGTTCCAGGACGGCCTGACGTTCACGCGCTATTACTGGCAGCTGGAGCTCGATGAGCAGCTGCAACCGACGGGTCGCGACATCGTGTCGGGCTAGAATTCCAGGTTGTGGCTACGTCGCTCGTGGATTCCCCGCCTGCTCCCAGCAGCGGGCAGACGCCGCCGAACGGCACGGCTGGAGCTCCGGCTGAGTCCTCGCCGTCCGCGCCGACGCCTGCGCCCGTAGTAGAGCATCGCTGCATGAAGTGCGCCGCGCCGCTACAGCCGGGCCAGGATTGGTGCCTGCAATGCGGTGCCGGTGCCCCTGGGAGCCTCGGTGCGTCAGGCTGGCACACGGGGAGCGCACTTCTTGCTGTCGTAATGCTGCTCGTGCTGGGTGCGATCGCCGCGGGATATGCCGCTCTGAACAAGGGCACGCCAAAGGCAGCGGTGGTGACGACGACGGTCGCGCAGACGAGTCCTCCTGCTGTGAGCACCCCAACAACCACGACGCCAATCACGCCGGGGGCGACCGCGACGACGCCGAGCACCAAGTCGCCGCTCGGCCTGGGTGCGGTGAAACCGCCGAAGATCCCGCTCACGGCAGTTACTCCCGCGGCTGGCGAAAAAGTCGCGAAAACGACTACGCCGGAAACCAAATCGACGACGCCCACGACCACAACTCCATCGAGCTCTACCCCTAGTGATACGGGGTCCAATGGCGAATCTACGAGCGAAGAATCACAGCAGAGCGCGATCGTGCTGGACACGAACGCTGCGACTCCATACAACCCATACAACTATCCCGCGGAATGGTTCGGCGACCCGAGTCTCGCGATCGATGGCGACACCTCAACGGCCTGGACCGCGCAGGTAAATCCGACCAGCGCCCCGGCGATGGCGGAGGGCTTGCTGATCGACCTGAAGGCCAAGCACAAGATCGCCGTTCTGCAACTGGTCACCTCGACACCTGGAATGACTGTCCAGGTGTATGGCGCCAACGGTCACACGGTGCCGGCGTCGATTACCGACCCTGCGTGGATCCCACTTAGCGCCTTCAAGGTGGTCAAGAAGAAGCATTTGCGCTTGAAGCTGCGCGACTCCAAGAAAGCGTTCACCTACATCACGTTGTGGATCAGCAAGGCGCCGGCAGCAGCCGTGGGTAGCGCCACGGCGCCAGGGCACGTCGACATCAACGAAGTCGAACTGTTCCCGACGCGCTAGCGGCTGCGACTGGCTGCCGGTCGTTTTGCCGGCGTGCGCTTGGCCGCCGTGCGTTTCGCCGGCTGACGTTTGGTGGTCTTGCCGGCGGCTGAGCTTTCCCAGATCTCGTCCAGGAAGGCGGCTATCTCCCCGGTCAGTCGCTCCGGTTGCAGGCGCAGCTCAACGAGCGAGTTGGCCTGGAGCAGTCTTGCGTTGGGCATCTCTTTGGCGAGCATGCCTGCGTCGGAGAAGGGATGCACGGGGTCGCGCGGGTGGCCAAGCACGAGTGTGGGTGTGGTGAACGTGGCGCGCTCACTGCGCGGCGGGGCAATTCGCCCGAAGAACAGGCCCTGGAGCAGCGCGCCGCCCGGTCCCGGTTCCTGGCGTACGAGGTCGAGCATCACGTTGCCGTAGTGGGGCAGAAGACCGCGCGGCACCGCCCTTGTAGCTCGCGCCAGTAGCTTCATCACGGGCTCGCCGAACGTGAGCGCGACGAGCAGCGGCGTGAACGTCAGCGCGCTCCACAGCAGGCCGTTGTCGAGCACGGGCATCTCGATGATCATCCCCCGCAGGCGCTCCGGATGGTGAGCGGCGAGCTCAAGCGCCGCGTTCGCTCCGAGCGAGGTGCCCATCACCGCCGCCTGCTCGATCTGCAGGTGATCCATCAGCGCGACGATCTGCTCACCATAGGTGGCCATCGAGTAGCGCCACATGTCGCGTGGGCGCTCTGATGCGCCGTGGCCGAGCAGATCCAGCGTGATCACGCGATTGCCCCTCGCGGCCAGATCTTCGGCGAGCGGCCGGTGCATCTCTTGCGAGAGGAGTAGCCCGTGGAGCAGGATCAGCACGCGCTCGGAGCCCTTGGCGCTGCGTGCAGTGCGCCCGCGCACGCCGCTTGAGGTGACGGCCGCCGGCCCGCCGCCGAACTCTGTGTAGGCCAACCGCTGCCCCTCGAACTTAAAGAACGGCACGTATCAAGCCTACTACGGCCATACTGGCTGGCTGGCCAAAGCGCTAGCTTTGAGTACTACGACTTGATTGGTCAGCCACCATAGGAGGAACGATGTCCAAGCAGCCGCGCATTCTCGCGGGACAGACAGCCGCGATCACCGGTGCCGCGCGCGGCATCGGCCGCGCTACCGCGGCGGCGTTTATCCGTCAGGGCATGCGCGTAGCGATTGGCGACCTTGATCTCGATGCCGCCACCCATACCGCCTCCGCGCTCGGCGACAGCGCCGTTGCATTGGAACTCGATGTGACCGACCGTGCTTCGTTCGCCGCGTTTCTGGAGGGAGCCGAAGCACAGCTCGGACCGCTAGACATCCTCGTGAACAACGCCGGGATCATGCAGGTTGGCCGCTTCGTTGACGAGGACGATCTCACAGCGATACGGATGGTCGACATCAACGTGCACGGCGTGATCATCGGCATGAAGCTTGCACTCGAGCGCATGGTGCCGCGCGATCGCGGCCACATCATCAACATCTCCTCACAGGCAGGCAAGTTCGGCGCACCAGGTGGGGCCACGTACTCGGCGACCAAGCACGCGGTGGTTGGTCTGACCGAGGCGGTTCGCGGTGAGCTGCGGCTGATGGACGCGCACGTCGACGTCAGCTATGTGATGCCCACGGTCGTCAACACCGAGCTTGGCTCCGGCCTGGGGGCGGTGCGCGGAATGAGCAACCTTGAGCCCACCGACGTCGCTGATGCGATCGTCGAGGCGCTGCAGCTCGGGACGGTGGATGTGTGGGTACCGAAGTCGGCCAAGCGTACGAACGCCGTTGGCACCTTGCTGCCGCGCTCCCTCGCGGAGGGGATGGCGCGTCTGATGAAGGCCGACCGCGTGCTGGCCGGCGCCGACGCGAACGTTCGTCGCGACTATGAGTTGCGCGCCGCTCAGTCGGAGCCGGGACTCGAGCCCGCACCCGAGCGCCAGCGCATTACGCGGTCAGCCGGCGATTGATCCACGCGTGCAGTCGTGCGTGGCTGAGCGGGTCTCCACTGCGCCCGGACCTCAGCCGGCGGTCAGCCAGTCAGCGATCATGCTGCCAATCAAGGGGCCTTGATCCTCCTGGAGGAAGTGGCTCGCGTCCTCGATCGTGCGGGGCTTCTCACGGCCAATCGACTCGGCGAAGCGCTCGCCGGTCGAGAGCGGCAGCACGGGGTCGCTGTCGGCCCACATCATCAGTGTGGGGCGGCGATCCTCGCGGAGCGCCGCGAGCACACGCTGACCTGCCTCGGCGCCGGGAGCATCGGGCGCGCGCGGAATCAGGAGTGGGAAGGCGCGGGCGCCGGCCTTGGAGGCGGCGTCCGGGTAGGGGGCGTCGTACGCGGCGATTACCTCCTCGCCGGGGTCCGTCTTGCAGGCGCCGCGCACGAGGAAGCCGACGGGTAGGTCCTCGGTCCGCGCGACGAAGTCGCGGAACGCGATCCACGCGTCGCTCATCTTCTGGTGGCCGGTGAACAGGCCCGTGTCGAGGATCACGATTCGAGCGATCCGCTCGGGGTGCTCGATCGCCAGTCGTAGGCCTATCGGCCCGCCCCAATCGTGCACAACCACCGTCGCGCCCCGTATGTCGAGATCCTCGAGCAGCGTGCCGGTCAGCTCGCAGTGGCGGTCGTATGAGTAGAAGTCGACGTCGGTGGGCTTGTCTGAGCGCCCGAAGCCCGCAAGGTCCGGTGCGAGGCAGCGAAAGCCGGCATCGCGCACGGGCGGGATCACCTTGCGCCACAGAAACGACCAGGTGGGCTCGCCATGGAAGAAGATCACCGGTGCGCCTGTACCCTCGTCGAGGTGTGCCAGACGCAAGCCATCTACCTCGCGGTAGTGCGAGGTGAAGGGAAAGTCCGGGAGTCCCTGCAGCGCCTCCTCGGGCGTGCGTACCGCCTCGCTCATCTCAACCCCTAGCATACTCGTGGCCCATCGGTTAGGCTCGTGCCGATGCACACGATCGCCCTTCAATTGGTGCCGGTGCTGGCGGCGGAGAAGAGCAAAGTCCCGTTCTACATCGCGGGCGGACTGCTGGTGGCGTGGGCGCTGACACTGTCTCTCGGGATCGGGCTGCGCAAACCAGATTTTCCCTCGAGTCTCGGCGGCCAGCGTGCAGTGATGGGCGTCAGCGTGGTGCTGGTTCTCGCTGCGGCAGGTACCGCGGTGATCACCTCAAGCGTTCCCGCGAAGGGCTCAACGACGGCAACTCAGACACAAGCGTTGCCAGCAGTGCCGGTCGTGTCCGCTCCCGTGGCTGCCGGCTCGTCGAGCAGCTCGAGCGCGCCAAGCGAACCGGCGGCCACCACCGGCACTCCCGCCCCGGCATCTTCGCCCGCCGCGGGCAAAGCCGGCAGCTCGCTCGCGCTCGCGGCCGACCCCGCTGGTGCACTCGCCTACAACACCAAGCAGCTGAGCGCCAAGGCGGGAACGGTGACGATCACAATGACGAACATGTCGCCGCTGGAACACGACGTGGCGGTCGCGGAAGGCACCAAGGTGCTCGGTGCCACACCGATATTCAAGGGCGGCACGATGAAGCTCACACTGAAACTGAAACCCGGCAAATATGTCTTCTACTGCACCGTTCCCGGCCACCGCCAGGCTGGTATGGAAGGCACGCTGAACGTCTCATGAAGCTGTATGTCTGCTGGGGCACGTTTCCGGTTCCCCTGCGCCCGGGCGGGCACCCGTGCGCAAACGCCTACCACGCGCTCAAGGACGCCGGGCACGACCCAGAGGTGGTGAAGTCCTACGGCCTTGGCTTGTTGGGAGGGGCGTTCAACCAGACGCGCGGCCGTCGCGAGGTGCAGGAGTTGACCGGCAACCGCTGGGTTCCCACCCTGATTCTCGATGACGGCTCGGTGATCGACGACTCGCGCGCGATCGTCGACTGGGCTCGCGCCAACCCCGCGTAGCTACGGCGATAGGCCCTGATTTCGGGCGCGGCGCGCCGTTGCGTGAGCATCTGTTCGGAGGCTTTGTCGCTGAGCGCCGCGACTCGCGCCAGGGCGATCACCAGCAACGCGCTGAATGCCATGGCGCCGAGTGCTGAAGCGACGATGATGGTCAACAAACCACCCCCTAACTCCCTGCGATCAACTCCCCGCGAGGACACTCGCACAGATCCCGGACAACCATCCAGTCACCTGCCGACGAAGACCTCGCTAACTCCGTAGGTTTCTGCGTCACGGGGGTCAAATCCTCCCTATGAATGGGCGAAACCACCTACAGAAGGGAACCCGCAATGGACGTTCTGGCGAGGCTCGATGAGACCCGCAGTGCCAACAACGTGCTCGAGCACCCGTTCTATCAGCGCTGGAGCGCCGGTGAGCTGAGCGCCGGTGAGCTGAGCCGCTACGCGGGGGAGTACCGCCACGTGGTAGTCGCGCTGGCCGGGGCCTCGGAGCTGGCGGCCGAGTGCGCCTCAGACGAGCTGCGGCCCGGCCTGCGCCGTCACGCCGAAGAGGAGACCGCACATGTGGCGCTGTGGGAGCAGTTCGAGCAGGCCACAGGCGAGCCCGCGGGATCCGATCAGCCGCAGCTCGAGCAGACGCGAGCGTGTGCACAGAGTTGGATGGCGGGCGAGGATCTACTCGAGCGGCTTGCGGTGCTGTACGCGATCGAGGCGAGCCAGCCAGAGATATCCACGACGAAGCTCGAGGGTCTCACCGCGCACTACGGCTTCAGCGACGAAGGGCCGGCGACGGAGTACTTCACGGTGCACGAGTCACTCGACGTCGAGCATGCACGTCAGGCGCGTGAGCTGATCACACAGCTGATGAGCGAGGTCGCTGACCCCGAGCAGCAGGCGGAGCGGATGGTGCGTCGCGCGAGCGAGGCGCTGCGTGGCAACTGGCTACTGCTCGACGGCGTCGAAGCTGCTGGGACATAGGCGCCTGGCGAACAGCACCGCTGCCACGGAGGTGGCGAGGTTGAGACTCGAGACGCCGGCGCGCATGGGAATCGCTACACGTGCGTCGGCGCTCGCGAGCAGCTCGTCACTGAGACCCTGGCGCTCGGTGCCAAACGCGAGCACTGCGCTCGGCGGCAGCCGGGCGGGCTCCAGCGGCTCACCATCGGGATCCAGTGCGAGCAGCGGACGCCCGCCCGCCCGCAGCTCGTCCAGGTCCGCCAGGCGGGCGACTGGTACGGCGTAGTGCAACCCCGCCGCCCCGCGTAGCGCGTCCGGATGCCAGGGATCGTGGCTGCCGGTGGTGAGCACGCCGGCAGCGTCCGCCGCGGCGGCGACGCGCACGCACGCACCCATGTTGCCGAGGTCGCGTGGATCCTCAAGCAGGATCACAGGCGCTGGACGCCGGTCGTGCAGCAGCAACGCAGTATCGACGGCTGAGCGCTCGGCGAGCGCCATCACCCCCGTGGACGGTGCCAGCGGGGCGAGCTGCTTGAAGACCTGCGGATCGATCTCGCGGGCGATCACGAGCAGTCGTGCGCTCAGCTCCGGTGCGAGCTCGCTCGCGAGACGCTCCAGTCGGGCGGCGTCGTTGGTGAGAACTTCGAGCACGTTGGCGCCAAAGCGCAGCGCATGCTTGAGCGGGTGAAAGCCTTCGAGCACGGCTAGCTGCGGATCGCGGCGCGCGCGCCCGAAGCGCGGGATGAGCGATCCGTCCTGCACGCGTCGATGATCGCATGCCAGTCCACCTCTACAGGGCATAGAGTGCCGTTTGCAGTGAAGCTCGAGGGCATACACCACATCAGCGCAATCACCGGGGACGCTGCTCGCAACCTGGAGTTCTACACCGGTGTGCTCGGCCTGAGGATGGTCAAGCGGACGGTTAACCAGGACGAACCGAATATGTACCACCTGTTCTACGGTGATGAGCGCGGCTCGCCGGGGATGGACCTGACGTTCTTTGAGTACCCAGGAGCGGCACGCGGCATCGCCGGCGCCGGCATGGTCCACAGGATCGTGTGGCGGGTGGCCTCGCGCGAGGCGTTGGAGTTCTGGGAGGAGCGGCTGGCGAGCCGCGGCGTCAGGGCTGAGCTGACGGGCGGAAGCCTGCTGTTCTCAGACCCGGACGGGCTGGAACACGAGTTCGTGCGCAACACCACAGAGGACGAGGCGTTGACGGCGATCTCGCCGGAGGTTCCAAGCGAGCATGCGCTGCAGGGCTTTGAGGGCGTGCGTGCCTACAGCAATGCTCCAGTGCAAAGCGAGCGTCTCCTTGGAGAGGCGATGGGGTTCTCCAGGAGACAGGGCGAGCACTGGGAGGTACGCGGCGAGCACAGGGGTAGCTTCTATGCCTACGACCAGGCGCCGCCGGAGATCAACCGCTCACAGGGGGCGGGCACCGTGCACCACGTGGCGTTCGCCGCTGTGAAAGGTGATCTGGAGCAGTGGCGCGCACGGGTCACCGAGGCAGGCGCTCGACCGACTCCTGTGATCGACCGCTTCTACTTCGAATCCGTGTACTTCCGGGAGCCGAGCGGCGTGCTGTTTGAGATCGCGACGATTGGGCCTGGCTTTGCTGTGGATGAGGATGAGGCACACATGGGCGAGGGGCTGTCGTTGCCGCCGCCGCTCGAGCCGCTGCGGGAGAAATTGCAGGGCACGCTCACGCCGCTGGCCTATCCGCCGGCATGGCGGTTGGGCTGACGCTAAGCGGCGGCGTTACCGAGCCGCCGCGAGCGCGGCGAGCGGCGAGCCAGAACCGCACCCCAGTCGTCGTCCTCGATCAACCCCGGCTGGGTGCTGTGGATGAAGTCCCGCAGCAGGCGGGATAGACCGTCGGGGTCTTCAAGGTGCGGGAAGTGCGCTGCATCTGGGAGCGTGTGGAAGAAGCTATGGGGGATCGCTTCGTGGGCCAGTCGACCGTGAGCGAGCGGGATCGTGTTGTCGCGCTCGCCCCAGACGATCAGCGTGGGCATCGTCTCCAGCAGATACAGGCGGTCGGTCGCGCTCACGCGTTGCCCGCGCACGTCGATCACGGCGCGGAGCGTCTGCAGGAACGCCTGGCGCGCTTCGGCGTTCTCGAGCGGACGCAGCGCCCGCGCGATCGCCTGCAGGTACACCCCGCCACTGAGCTCGCGCTCACGCAGGCTCCGGCCTGCTCCAGCGATCGCCCGCAGTAGGCGTGGCCGGATGGTTGCCGACAAGAGCGTTGAGAAGCCGGGCAACGCTGCCGTGCGCAGCATCGGGCTGACCTCGCGGCCAAGCCCGCCACTTGAGATCAGCGCGAGGCGTTCGACGCGCTGGGGGAACTGGTAGAAGAACTGCATCGCAACGCCGCCACCAAGCGAGTGCCCGACGATGCTCGCGCGGTCGATGCCGATCGCGGTCATCACGTCGCGGATGCTCGCAGCGTGTGCGCCCAGCGAGTAATCGCCCCGCGGCGCGGCGGAGTCGCCATGCCCGATCAGATCGGGAACCAGCACGGTGTGCTCGTGCGCCAAGTTCATGGCCACCGACTGCCAGTGGCTCGAGGAGTTGAGCATGCCGTGAATCAGCACTACCGCAGGCCCGCTGCCCGCGACCCTGTAGACGGCACGGCGCCCGTGCAGCGCTATCTGCCACTCCTCGAACTGGCTGGCGGCCTCCATGCGTGCGGTCAGCCTATCGCCGGCCTCCACGCGTGTCGTCCCATAGAGCCAGATTTCGGCGCCCCGAGCGAAGTGCCCGCATGCGCACACGTTCGCTGTGCTCCAGTGCGTCATCGCCTGGATTGACGCCACTGTCGATGTCTGCGCGGGCGTCGTCTGGCTCGCGCCACTCGTACAGGCAGTAGTTCGCGGAGCCAAAATGCCTACACGCGCGCTGCAGCGCGTCAGCGAGCTCGAGCCAGTCGTCTGAGCGGGGCGGCGGATCGGCATCGAGCAGCACCGCTGCCTCAGCGAGTCGGGCACGCACCGCTGCGCGAAACCGCTCGATCTCGTGTCCCGCTGTGGTGCGGGCGTTGCGCCAAGCGCGGTGTTGCGGAGACTCTGGCAGAGCCGGCAGCTCGTCTCGGCGGCGGGCCCGCTGGAGGTGACGATGTCCGCTGCTGGTTAGCCCCCAGGTCTCGATTCCGTGATGTCGCGAGCGCTCGATCAAGCCGCGCTGGTGTAGCTCGCTCACGCGGGCGCGCACGTGACGGGCGGCGGCCGAACGCCGCGCCAGTGCGAGGTGTTCGAGGATCGCCCAAACTGGGACCGCGGGAGTGTTGTTTGTGCGGTGGAGCGCTGCTCGTTCGATGGCCGCGAGCACGAGCTCGTCGGTAGGTGCTTCGACGGGGATGCTGCGCTGACGTCGATCTGGGTTTGGCATCTGGCCTCCTCTGCTTGGGGCGCCGAAGGGCCATATGTCGATTCCAGCCGCCTGCCCCGTGAAGCGTCGCGTGCGGCGCTGAGGGACAATCGACGGGCATCGAGGACGACCGACTCGGTGCCGGGCCCGGGGTGTTGGCGCACCGCCGGGCCACTACGTTCAAGGGACAGAGTCCACGCTAGAGCGAAAAGCGGCCTCAATTGGCGAAGCTGCTAGAAAGTTGCAGTGTTGTCACACATCGGTTGCACGGTGGGCACAAAGTGAGCGCCGGGTGACTGAGCGCCAGGAGCAGACGCCCTACCTGGACGCGCTGTGTGAGTACGCTCGTCGCAAACCGGCCCGGCTGCATGTACCGGGACACAAGGGTGGTCCGGGCGCTGACCCAGGTCTGTTGGAGGCATTCGGCGAGCGCGCTTTGAGCCTCGACATTCCCGCTTTGACCTATGGCGTGGACGTCGGCATGGAGCCATCGCCGTTTGAGCAGGCGCAGCTACTGGCGGCGGAGGCGTGGGGGGCTAAGCGGGCATGGTTCTTGATTAATGGCGCCTCGCAGGGCAACCTGGCTGCAGGTCTGGCGCTGGCTCACCGCGGCAGCGAAGTTGTGGTGCAGCGCAACGCCCACTCGAGCACGATCGACTCGCTCGTCCTGTCCGGCTTGCGCCCCACGTTCGCGGCGCCCGAGGTGGATCCGGAGTTGGGGATCGCCCACTGCCTGGCTGAGGAGACGCTCGCCCGAGCGCTCGACGCCACGCCCGGCGCGGTCGGCGCGTGGGTGACCTCGCCAACGTACTTCGGCGCTGTGGCCGACATAAGGTCGTTGGTTGAGGTGGCCCATGCCCACGGTGTGCCGCTGATCGTCGATGAGGCATGGGGCGCGCACATGGCCTTCCACGAGGAGCTCCCAGAGCACGCCCTCTCGGCAGGAGCCGACCTGGTGATCTCGAGCACACACAAGATCGTGGGCAGCCTCACACAGTCGGCGATGCTCCACCTCGGGCACGGCGCGGGCGAGATGATCGGCGCGGACACCGTCGACCGGGCAGTGACGCTGACGGAGTCCACCAGCCCTAACTCATTGCTCGCGGGCTCGCTGGATGCCGCGCGACGCCAGGCGGCTGTGCACGGGCGTGAGCTCTTGACCAACACGATGGCGGCGCTCGTGGCTGCTCGCGCTGAAATCCAGGCGATCGACGGCTTGGATGTGCTCGACGAGCGCTTGGCGGGCCGACCGGGCGTGTTTGCCTACGACCCGCTGCGTCTGGCGGTCGACGTGCGGGGAGTGGGTGCCAGTGGCTATGAGCTGGCCCCGATGCTGCGCGAGATCGGCGACATCAACCTCGAGCTCTACGGGCAGAACGTGCTGGTGGCGGTGTTCGGTATGGGCGAGCGCGGTCTACCCGAGGCCTCACGCCTGGTGGCAGCACTGCGCACGGCGGTTGAGCGGGTGGGACCGGATCGCGGCGGCACACAGGCGAGCTTTGCGGCGCCTCCTCCTTGGGGGGAACTGGCGATGACCCCACGCGAGGCTTATCTCGGTCCCCAGGAGGTTGTGCCCGCGTCGCAAGCAGCTGGACGAATCGCAGCTGAGTCGCTTGCGACCTACCCGCCGGGGATCCCAAATGTGCTCCCGGGCGAGCGTTTGACCGCAGAGACACTGGCCTACGTGCAGAGCACGCTCGAGCTGGGTGGCAGTGTGCGGGGCGCAAGCGATCGTCTGCTGCGCACCGTACGCGTGGTACTCGAGCACTAGGCGCGCTTGTCGGCCACGTGGGCTGGTCGCTTGAGCTGCGCCCACGGTTCCCCGGCAGTAGGCCGTGGCTCTCAGCAAGCTCTCAGCCTTTCGGTTGACTGCTGCCAGGCTCGCCCAGCAGGGTGTGCCCATGAGCGCAACCTACTTCCCCCACCGCCGCACCGAAGTACCACGCCCCTCCGCAGCCAGCACACCGAGCCAGGCGGAGGAGCGAGCCCAGCCTACGTGGGCACGGCCAGCGTTGATCGCGCTACTCGTGCTCACAGCAGGCGCGTACCTGTGGAACCTCAGCCTGTCGGGCAATGCCAACAGCTTCTACGCGGCCGCAGTGCAGGCAGGCACGAAGAGCTGGAAGGCGATGTTCTTCGGCTCGATCGACTCGTCGAACTTCATCACTGTGGACAAGCCGCCGGCGTCGTTGTGGGTGATGGAGCTCTCGGGGCGGATCTTCGGCTTCAGCAGCTCGAGCATGCTCGTCCCGCAAGTACTCGAGGGTGTGGCGGCGGTCGCGCTGCTACATGCCGCGGTCAAGCGCTGGTTCGGAGTTGGTGCGGGTCTGGCGGCTGGTGCACTACTTGCGATCACGCCGGTGGCAGCGCTGATGTTCCGCTTCAACAACCCCGACGCGTTGCTCGTCTGTTTGCTCGTGGCAGGAGCCTATTGCCTGGTACGCGCTGTTGAGGGTGCGAGCACGCGATGGGTGATCGCGGCGGGCACGATGATCGGGTTTGCCTTCCTGGCGAAGATGATGCAGGCATTCCTGGTGCTGCCGGCGTTCGGGCTCGTGTACGTGGTGGCGGCGCCTACGACCTTGCGCAGACGCCTTTGGCAGATACTTTCGGGAGCAGCCGCGATCGTGATGAGCTGCGGCTGGTGGGTAGCGATCGTGGCCCTATGGCCGGTCTCCTCGCGGCCGATGATCGACGGCTCGCCCGACAACAATATCTTCAACCTGATCTTTGGCTACAACGGTCTGGGACGGATCTTCGGTGCAGGCGGCCCCGGCGGCGCGGGCGGCGGCGGAGCGAACTTCAGTGGTCCTACAGGACTGCTGCGGCTGTTCGACAGCGAGATGGGCGCGCAGGCCTCCTGGCTCTTGCCGGCGGCCGTGCTGGCGCTGATCGCGGGCCTGTGGCTGAGTCGTCGCGCACCACGTACCGACCGCACCCGTGCGGCACTGCTGCTGTGGGGCGGGTGGCTACTGGTGAGCGCCGTGGTGTTCAGCTTTGGTAGCGGCGTGATCCACACCTATTACACGGTTGCGCTGGCGCCGGCAATCGCCGCGCTGGTTGCGATTGGCGGAGTGCTGCTGTGGCGGGAGCGCCACACGCTGTTCGCCAGGGTGGTCGCGGCCCTGGCGGTGGCGCTCACCGCGTCATGGGCTTGGGTGCTGCTCGACCGCACACCGCAATGGGAACCGTGGATGCGGGTGCTGATTCCCGCGAGCGCGGCCATTGCGGTGTGCGGCATGCTCGCCGCACCCGTCCTGCGGCGGTTCGGGCGCCACGCATCGATCGTCACAGCCGTTCTTGCTGTGGTGGCCTGCCTGTCCGGACCGGCCGCCTACTCAGCGCAGACGCTCACAACGGCCCACACCGGCTCGATCCCGTCCGCCGGTCCCGGCTCGAGCATGGGCGGTGGTCGCGGAGGAGTGCCGGGCGCAAGATCTGCAGGGGCACCCGGCCCGGGGGCGGGCGGCGCTCCTCGGGCAGGTAGCCCCCGTGGGGCGGGCGGTTTTCCCGGGGCAGGTGGCTTTCCCGATGGCGCTGGCGGCGCGCGCCCAGGGTCATCCAGCACACCCGGCTCTCTGCCTGGCGGTGGCGGCGCCGGCGGTCAAACGGATGTGAGCCCAGCGCTGAAGCAGGCCCTGGAGAGCGACGCGCGCAAGTTTCGCTGGGTAGCGGCGGTGTCAGGCTCCCAGAGCGCGGCGTCGCTCGAGCTCGCGACCGGTGGCGAGCCGGTGATGGCGATCGGCGGCTTCAACAACGAGGGCGGCAACCTCACGTTGACCGAATTCAAGCGCTACGTCGCGGCAGGCGAGATCCACTACTACTTCGCCTCCAGTGGCATGGGCGGAGCGCCGGGCGCTGGATCGAGCTCACGGCCGGGTGGTATCGCCAGCAGGCCGGCTGCCATCACTGGGACAGGGCCAGGAGGTGGCGGTGGTGCGTCCAGCACCAGCTCGATCACCAGTTGGGTGGAGGCGCACTTCAAGTCCATGAAAATCGGCGGCCAGACCGTGTACGACCTCACGCAGCCGCGTTAGTGAGACCCGGAGCATCAGCCGCTCTCGGACGCGCGCTATGGGCAAGCAGCCAGCTACTGCGCGGTGTCTACGAGCACACGCCCCACGCTGTCGGCGACGCATACGGGCTTCTCAGTGCCGTCGGCTTCGACGGTGAACCTAGTGACGACCTGGTACCAGCCGCCACCGACCTCGGACACCTCGACAAGCTGCGCGTAGCAGCGCACGCGTGTTCCGACGATGACTGGGGCCGGAAAGCGGACCTTGTTCCAGCCGTAGTTCACGCCCAGCTTGAAGCCGCTCCAGTCGCTGAGGTCCTGGCGCAGGCCATCGACCAGCGAGAGCGTGAGGTTCCCGTGGGCGATGGTGGTGCCGAACGGGCTCTCGAGCTTGGCACGCTCAACGTCCGTGTGGATCCATTGATGATCGCCAGTCAGCTCAGCGAACTGGTTGACCATCTCCTGCGTGACCTCGCGCCACGGGCTTGGCCCTACCACCTGATCCTTGAGTGCTTGCAGACCGTCGATCCCGTGGGCGACGGACCTGGGCATGTCTGCGCTGATGGCCATTTCCCCTCCTCCTGGTCGAGGTTTCGACTGTATCGCAGGGCGCTCGTTGGTTGGAGGTGTGGGGCGTTATCGGCTCGGCCTTATCGACGGTCGCTAACGCACAGAAGCCCCGCGTGTGCAGGGCTTCTGGGGCGATGGAGCTAGGGGGACTCGAACCCCCGACCTCGTGGGTGCGATCCACGCGCTCTCCCAACTGAGCTATAGCCCCGCACACATCGGCAGGAGTGGACGCTGCGACGTGAGAAGTGTAGTCGCAGAACGACCGACGGCGGGCGCAGTATGGTTTGGCAGCGGCATGGGACTGCTCGACGACGCCATACGCGAACACCTGGAGCTCAAGCGCCGAAGCGGCGCCGACCCGGCAGCGGTAGAGCGCGATGAGCTGGAGGCCCTGGCGCCGGTCTATCCGGACGAGGACGCCTCGTTGGAAGGCGAGGACCCCGGCTTGACACACGCACCGGACACAGGTGTCATGCACGCCGACTTCATGTCAGACGATGCCGCCGCCGAGGGTCACAATGAGGTCGATCCGCGGATGGCGAATCTAGGTGGTGTGGGTCAGGACACCGCCGAGCTGGACATGCGGACGGTTCTAGGGGAAGACGCGCATGTGGCGAGCGCTGCGCACCCTGTTGGTCCGGTTGGAGGCGGCGTGAGCCCGGCGTACAACGAGGAGCTGCCCAAAGAGGGGTCGTTTGAATGGGAGCAACCTGGCTCTTCCGACAGTGAGCTTGCACCAGAGGACATTCCCGGGCAGGAGCGACTTTCGTTCGAGTAGGGGCAAGCGTAGAACGACCAGATTGCCGTTCGGGTCGAAGCTGACGGCATCTCCTCCGGGCGCTGGAGCCGCACGCGGGAAATCCGCTCTGCAAGCCTTATATTAAGGGGTCTTGGGGCCTTAGCTCAGCTGGGAGAGCGCCTGCTTTGCAAGCAGGAGGTCACCGGTTCGATCCCGGTAGGCTCCATAGGGAACGTTTTCCATCGGGTTTTCAATATGCCCTGGTTCTGCGCCGGGAGCGCCGAAAAATCGGCCAATTAGGTGCTTGCGACGTCTAACGGACGATAGCTCTCCGGGTG
>Ga0209624_10001399_pt1 | contig 19010 bp, 15 predicted proteins | sample JacPinW_OM2H0_O1_FD_188565 | JGI IMG/M metagenome (GOLD analysis project Ga0209624, IMG submission 188565) | Forest soil microbial communities from Algoma, Ontario, Canada - Jack Pine, Ontario site 1_JW_OM2H0_O1 (SPAdes) (version 2) | ecosystem: Environmental > Terrestrial > Soil > Boreal...
ACGGCCTCGGGTTGACGATGAGTACGGAACGATGGAGCAGATTGCGAGCATCGCGCGCGCGGCTCCGCAGTCGAAACTGCTGGCCCTGCCGGGGTGCCGCCATTCCCCGCACCGCGATCAACCCGAGGCCGTTCTCGCCGCCGCCGCGGAATTCGCCGCCGGAATCAGCGCCGGCACAGCACACCTTCCCTAATCCCCGACAAAGGTCCGCGCGACAACCATTCCACCCCCACACATGCCATCACCCGCAAAACCGCGCCGCGCCCCCGGAGGCCGCGCCAAATCCCGCCGCGGCGACCCCCAGGACGCCGCCTACTTGGCTCTGTTGGCCGACAAAATACGCGAGGCCCGCGCTCAACGCGGCATGACGCGCAATGCGCTCGCGGCGGACTCGGGTGTGTCTCTGCGCTTTCTTGCGCAACTCGAAAGCGCCCAAGGCAACCCTTCTATTTTGGTTCTGCGGCGCATCGCCTCGGCCATGGGATTTCCGCTCGACAATCTATTGTCTACCGATCCGGCGCCCACGATCGACCGAATCCTGCTGATGCAGATGCTGAAACGGCTTTCCGACGACGAGGCCGCCCTGGCCCGCGAGCTGCTCACCGAACACCTGGGCCGCGACGCGGCCGCCGAGGCCGGGAAGCCATACATCACGCTGATCGGACTGCGCGGCGCCGGCAAAACCACGCTGGGACGCCGGCTGGCAAAGCACCGAGGAGTGCCGTTCTTTGAACTCGACCGCGAGGTCGAACGGGAATATGGCGCGACCATCGGCGAGATTCTGCAGCTGCACGGGCAGCCGGGCTACCGGCGTTTCGAACGCGAGAGCCTGCAGACCGTTTTGTCCCAAAACGCGGCGGCGGTCATCGAGACCGGCGGCGGTCTGGCGGCGGATCCTGAGACGCTGCCCCTGCTGCTCGAACACTCAATCGCCGTCTGGGTTCGTGCCTCGCCCGAGGAACATATGCAACGAGTCATCGATCAAGGCGATCTTCGCCCGATGGCGCGCAGCCGCGAAGCCATGCGCGAGCTCAAGGACATTCTAAAAGCCCGCGAACCATTTTATCGCCAGGCGCACCTGCATCTGACGACGTCCGGAAAAAACGCGGATCAAAGCTTCGAGGAATTGCTGTGCTTGCTTGGCCGCGGCAAATGACGTCGTGACGAGTGCGCCTCGTGATGAGTGCCCTTGGTGACGAGTGCGCTTCAGCCCGCAGCTGGACGCGCCGGATACCGGACACTGGTAAATCCGGGAATGAAAACTTTCGCCGGGTCGTTATCGCATTCACAGAGCCGGTCCACGATATACGTGACGGCATTGACCAGGAGCTGAGTGGGATCTTCCATCGTCACCCGAAGCCGGGCAATCGCTCCGAAGCGGTCGTCCGGCGACCGCAGCTGAGGCATTTCTCTCACCATCATCGGCATCTCCATGACAATCGGCGGCGGCCGCGGGACGGCGACGTCGAATGCGGGATAGCCTTCGAACATCAGGCCCGCGAGTTCTGTTGAAGCACGCGTGTTGCACCATAGATCGCGGTATTCACCGTTGAGAGTTCGCAGATGTTCCGCATCTCGTATGTCCGCCAGAGCGAACGGTGGGGCTAGCGGCGCAACATAGACGCGTTCCGGGGAAAGACGCTGCTCAGAAACCTTCCACATGATGTGACACATGTTGTTGGTCGCCCACGAGAGCCCTGCCGTCGCCCGCCCCGTGCGGCCCGTGAGGAGGACCATCAACCGCTCCCAATCGAGCCCTTGCACGCTCAGCCAGCGAATCATCCGGTGAGCGATATCGAGGAAGGCCAGGGCAAAGGTCGCCACCATCATGTCGTTGATGGGGATGGGAACCGCGGCGGACCCTACGGGATCGAGGTAATTTTCGCGCAGGTAGTCGAACGTCATGTGTGATTCATTGGCCAGCCCATCTACGAGAAATGCCCGAGTGACTGCGCAGCTATAGTCGACCATATCGGCAATTTTGGCTTCGTAGCCCGCGAGCGCCGGAACCGCGATGTCGCTTCGCCAAATGTCGGTGGTGTTGATGCGCCGTGTTCGGTCGATTTGCTCGATCAGCCGCTGCAGGTCCGGCCGCCACACGGGGTCGTTCAGCTCCCGCAGTCGAATTAGCCAGGCCACGGCCGGTCCCAAATGCGAGACGCTCGTCAATTCGACAAATCCTCGGGTCGAATGACGAAAGCTCTCTACGACGGGCGGCCGTCCCGCACCCGGAAACAACACGACGTCCGCACCCGTGACCACCAGCAAGGGGTCGGACTCGGTCATTTGAACCATGCGGCGAGTCAGGTGTTTCGCAATGCTGTCGGGCCCGGAAGTATAGTTCTTGTACAAGGCCGCAAATTCAGCGTGTGGGGTGTAGTTCATGGCATCACCTCGAGCATTGCTTCGGCCTCAACGTAGAAAGGTATGCAATTGCAAGCGCCGCGCCGAAACTCGGCAATGCGACGATTGCGAACAGGCGGTGCCATCCCAATTGTGCGGCAAGGAGATAGCCGCCGATCAGCGGGCCTATGATTGATCCCACCCGACCCGCGGACGCGGACAATCCCACGGTGGTCGCAGAGATCGATGGCGGAAATAGATACACGCACAGCCCGGGGATGCACAGCTGCGCACCGATAATCAGCAAACCGATGGTGAATATCATCGGCAATATGAAGGCCCCACTCAGCAGCGTCCCGGTCCCGATGAGCGCAATCAAGGCGGCACCTGCGAGCAGGCAGACGGCGATGGGTAGGATGGGATGGCGCCGCACAATGAATGAAATAACGAGCGCACCCACTACGCCGCCGCAATTGAGCACGACCGCGGACAACACCGCTTGCCGAGGAGGCATCCCATTCTGCACGAGTACCGTGGGTGTCCAACTAACCAGAAAGTAGGTCGTAAGGAATAAGCAGAACACGGAGGCGCAGAACAACACCGTCATTTTGTAGCGGCCATTCGCCAGTGTTTCAATCAGGGGATGTCGAGACGGGCCACCGGAAACGACTTCCGTGGTGCCGGCGCCTTCGGTCAGCCCGAAAGCGGCCAGTGGAATGAGCAGCAATGCAAACAGCCCGCCGCCAATGAACACGCCTCGCCAGCCGACGCTCGACATGACCGCGGCCGTGATCGCGCCGCCGACGATGGCACCGAGCGGATATCCAAGCAGCATCCGAGTAACCATGGCACTGCGGCGACCCGGCGACGCATGCGCGGCGGTGAGTGCCGTAATGGCCGGAATGGCTCCCCCAAGGCCGAGCCCGGACAGTGCCCGAAAACACATGAGCTGCACGGGGCTCTGCGACCAGGCACATAGCAGCGTCAAGGTACCTGCGAGGGCGAGCGAAATCAGCAACATAGGCTTGCGTCCAAACCGATCGGCGGCAGTTCCAATGACAGCGGCGCCGATTGCCGAACCTGCAAAAGAGCTCGAGAAAATCTCACCCATCGTGCCCGATGTCAGGGACCACTCCTTGGAGATCAAGGGAGCGATGAACGACAGCATCAGCGTGTCGTAGCCGTCGACCAGCATGACGAAGAATCCAATGAAGGCCACGGCGAGGACGGGTCTTAGGCGCATCTTTCGAGTCTGCCGCAAAAGCCCACGGCAGACATATCGCCTTGTTTCCATTTTGTGGTGAGTTTGGGCCACTCGATCTAAGCCGGCGGCTTTGCTTGAACCCGTGCGCAAGCCTTCAGCAACCGGTAGAAAGTGCGCAGGTGCTCGCTCCGATCCCCCACCCGGCGGGCCAGGTGCAGGGTGGTGTGCGCACCGGGGTCGCGCAACCGTCGGTAAACCACGCCGGCAATTTGAATGCAGTTCATATCCGCAGGCACGATCGCAACACCCACACCCGCCGCGACCAAGCCGATCATCGTGGATGACTCGAGCACTTCCCGCACGGTTCTGGGGCGAAATCCCGCCGCGGTGCAAAGTTCGAGAACATGCCAGTAGATTCCCGTGCCGGCGCGGCGAGGATACATGATGAAAGCATCGTTCTCGAGTTCCGCGAGGGAGAGCGCCTCCTGGCCCGCACGTGGATGATCCTTCGGGATTGCCGCGACCAGGGGCGTTCGATACCACTCTACGATGGCGATTCCTTTGGGTGTTTCGACATCCACTTTGCGCAGCACACCCAGATCGAGGCGCCGCTCGCCGAGTTCGTAAATTTGCTCCAGCGACGGCAACTCCCGCAACGCAATGACGACGTTGGGCGCCAACTCACGGTACTGGCGAATGGCATACGGAAGCGCGGTGGAAAACATCGACAGCGCCGTGTAACCCACGGCAATGGTCCCGTGAAGGCCGCGTTCGGTCGAGCGGGCCTCGGTCTTCGCACTTTCGACGAGAGACAATAGCTCGGCGACGCGGCCGCGAAAGCGCCGGCCGGCCGGAGTCAGGTCCACATGGCGTTTGTCCCGCTCAAACAGGGAGGCGCCCACTTCATCCTCGAGCGCCTTGATCTGCACGCTCAAGGAGGGCTGAGCCACATGCAGCTTGAGTGCCGCACGGCTAAAACTCAATTCCTCGGCAACCGCGTTGAAATACTGGAGCTGTCGCAGTTTCATAATAGTGTTTGCCTATCACCGAACGGAGCTAATATGTATTGGATTATATTGTAGACAATTCGTACCCTCGGGTGACTGTTAGATGTCGGCTAGGTCCGCTTGGGCGCCGGCCGCATCCGGAAAACAATTACAGAACGCGGGGGAGCGAGAGATGCATTGGTCACGTTGGATCGGGCAATTCAGGTGCGCGGCATACGCGCGCCGCTTGTCCTCGATATTTGCCGGGCTCGCTCTGTCGACAGCGCTCATCGCCCCGCCGGCACACGCGCAAATTGCGGCCGCGCAGTCCAATTCCGGCGGCGACCAGGAGGGGATCGCGGAAATAATCGTCACGGCACGCAAGCGTGTCGAAAGCACTCAGGTCATTCCAGAGTCGATCGACGCCTTCGGCAGTCAGGAGATCGACGATGCCCATATCACCAAAATCGACGATCTCGGAAACCTGGTGTCGAATCTCAACATCACCACCCGCGCGGACAACACCCCGGACGTGGTGTTGCGCGGCGTCGGGTCGTTCGGCGTCGTCAGCGGTGTGGGGTTCTACGCCAACGATGTGCAATTGTTCGACGGCCAAACCGTGCGTACCGAGGATATCGAGCGCATCGAGGTGCTCAAAGGACCGCAAGGGACGCTGTACGGCGGCAGCAATATCGGCGGCGCCATCAAGTACATTACCAAGCTGCCGACGGACCAATTCGAAGCCGGCGCGGGCGTCGAGTTCGGCAACTACGGCACCCAGACGTACGACGGCTTTGTCTCCGGTGCACTCGTGCCCGGCGTTCTCGACGCACGCGCCAGCTTCTTTGATACTCATACGGACGGCTATATTTACGACTCCACGCTGAATAGAAACGTCAACGGCGGTACCGAACGCGGCGGTCGGCTGACGTTTCTCTACAAAAACGACGACACCACGGCCACGTTGTATTTGAACTACGATTGGAACCACTCGGGCGACGGCGCCAGCATCTATTACCGGCCCGATTCGCCGACCGACTACTCGCTGGACGTGGCCGACGGGACGGACCCGCAATACTTGCGGGGTCTTTACTCCGCAACGCTGAAGATCGAACAGGGGCTCGCGGGGAATCTGAGCTTGACCTCGGTCACCTCGTATTTTCATTCCTATGCCGACGTGACGGTGGACATCGACAAAGGACCGCTGCCGCTGTTGACGGGATTTCAGAACTTCCTGACCAATGTGGGCAGTCAAGAGTTTCGCCTGGCCAATTCCAATGGCGGCGCGTTCCGATGGTTGGTCGGATTGTTCGCACAGGCAAATGATCCCAGCGTCTACACGGACACGCGCGCATTCAACGGCGACCCCTCGGATGCCGCCGCCCTCGCGGACCCGGCCATGTACAGCGATCAAGACACCGATGTGAAGCAGCGCCATCGCGAATACGCCATGTTCGGCGACGCATCGTACGACTGGGCCAATTGGACCTTCGAGGCGGGCTTGCGTGCGGACTACAACGACAGCACCCTGGAGGACCCCATCTACGGCATCTCGGGCAACCAGCACGGCACCGAGGTTCTGCCGAAATTGTCTGCCTCATACCATTTCGCGAAAGATGTCATGGGATACGCCACGGTGTCGCGCGGTTTTCAACCCGGCGATCTCGTCGAGCAGTTCGACGTCAATGGCAATCCCTACGCGGCGACTTATAAACCGGAGACCACATGGAACTACGAGTTGGGCCTCAAGTCGACGCTATTCGACCGGGTCCGGTTCAACGCGGCCGTTTTTTACATCGACTATCAGCAGCGGCTGTTTCAGACGGTGGCGTTGGAGGCCAACCAATTCGTCCAAGTCACGGAAAATATCGGCCCGTCCCACAATTACGGCGCCGAGTTCGACGTCGCGATGCGAATCACGCCCGACTTGTATTTCAGCACCGGTCTCGGCGCCACCAAGGCGGTTTGGGGTAATACGCCGTACTACGACCTGGACTTGAACGTACCCACCAATCTCAATGGGCGAACGGCGCCTTACACGCCGGCCTATCAGGGTTCGCTGTCTCTGGACTGGTCGCATCACCTGAACGAGGCGCTATTGCTGGGAGCGCGCGTCGATGCCTCTTTCGTGGGCCAGCAAAATTGGGATCCGACCGATCACTTCCAGCAGCCGGCGCATCAAACCGTGAACGCCGGAATCCGCCTGGAGGGCGCCCGCTGGGCAGTCGAAGGCCACGTCGCGAACCTGTTCGATAAGTTGTACAACACCGAATTCATCAGCGCCGCGGAGCTGCAAGCGCCCTTCAACGTCGCCGGTATCAGCCGGCCTCGCATGTATACCGTGTCCTTGAAATATCGCTGGTGAGGCGTTCATGAGGCTGCTTTCGGATGAGAGCTCACGGACCGACATCAATCGGTTCGACGCGGCGAGCGCCGATACCACTCGCTGGCATGCGCATGACACCGGCCAATTCATCCTGGTCGAGGCGGGGACTTCGCATCTGCATACCGAATTGGGAACATGGATCATTCCGCCCCGGCGCATCGCCTGGGTGCCCCCGCGCGTACGCCACACCTCGAGATCCAGCGGGGGTGGGAATGGTTGGGTCATCATTCCGCCCATGAGACTACCGGATATGCCTGCCCAGGTTTGCGTGCTGCGCGCCTCGGCGCTGATGATCAGCGCGTTGCAACGCGTGGCACGGCTGCGCCCGGGCGATCGCTTCGGTACGTTACTGTGGCGGGTCGTCGCCGAGGAGATGCGCGGCGCGCAGCCTGAACCTCTCGAGGTGCCCCTGCCCTCCTCGATCCGCTTGCTCAAGGCGGCGCGAAGCGTCTTGGCGAGTCCGACGGCGGCTATCAGCCTGGATAAGGTCGCGGCCCATGCCGGAATGTCACGGCGTTCCTTCGCGCGGCATTTTCGCGCTCAGACCGGCTCGTCGTTCGCCCGCTGGAGACGCGCCGTCATCGCTCAGCATGCACTTGAATTGATCGCCTCCGGGCACAAGGTGTCTTGCATCGCGACCGAAGTCGGCTACGAGAGCGTCAGCGCCTTTATCGCGATGTTTCGGCGCCAATACGGCGAATCGCCGCGAAAGTTTCTGCTCGATAATTTCGAGTGCTATCTCGAAGCGAACAGCATTCATTGAGGAGCGGGCGCCGCATGGCGCCCGCCCTATTCCACAAATCCGAACAGCTTGGCCGGATTGGCGACCAAAATGCGCTTGCGCACCTCAGCCTGAGGCGCCCAGTCGCAGAGCAAGTTCAGCAGCTCGCCGGTGTCTTTGCCGCCTTCCGGTATGTGAGGCCAGTCGCTGCCCCAGACGACGCGGTCGGGAGCGGCCGCGATGATGTCGCGCGCCTTGGGCTTCAGCCGTTCGAAGTTCCCGTCCCTTGCAAGCCGATAGGGCGCCGATAATTTGATCCATCCGCGTCCGGCGCGAATGACTTCGAGCAGACGATCGAAGTCCGCGTTGGTCAAGCCATCGCTCTCGAGCATGTAGCCCATGTGATCGATGACGAAAGTGGCGTCGAGCTCCTTGAGGAACGGCAGCAAGTCCCGCACCACCCAGCCGGGCGTATAGAATTGAACATGCCAGCCGATCCCATGGGTTCGACGCACCCAGGCCTCGATGTATTTCACAATATCGGCCGTAGGCCAACTCGAGCGCAAGAAAAGATCCAGGCGAAGCGCGCGGACCCCCAACTCATCCATCCGCCGCAAGGTCGCATCGGTGCAGTCGTCGTCCACCATGGCAACGCCCCGCGCGCGCGCGCCGGCGGCCGCCAGCGCATCCAGCATGCAGTTGTTGTCGGTGCCGTAATAGCTGGGCTGCACGATGACGAAGCGCTCGAGTTTCATGACATCCGCCATCCGCTTTAGCTTCTCCAGGCCTCCATCCGGCAATGTGTAGTGGGGCTTGTCCACCCGCGGGTAGCGAACGGCCGACTCGAACACATGAACGTGCGCATCGCAAGCGCCTGACGGAACGTCAAATGCCGGCCGCGTGAGAGTCTGCGGATCGCGCATGGGTTTGGAGGTGAGAACGGTGTCGGACATGGGGCGAACTCTAAGGCGACGGGGGCTCGAGCGAGGCCAACGCCTGCGCGATGCGCTCGCGCGCCGCGCCCAGCAAAAGATCGGTATCGATGCCTGCAAACAGGAAAGGCGCGGCACCAAGCCGGATCAGTTCGGCGCCATAGGCGAGGTCACTGACGCCTCCAATGGCGAGCGGCTTTTTGGCGCGCCGACAGGCGCCAATCGCCGCTTCGTGGGCCTTTCTTACGCTGGGGTGCGCGTACTGCCCCGCGACGCCCAGCTCGGCGCTCAGATCGTTCGTGCCGATCCCGACGAGATCGACGCCGGGCAATGCGGCGATGGCCTCGATATTCTCGATACCGCGGGGACTTTCAATGAGTATCTTCACCACGGTGGCTTCGTTCATGGCCAGGTTGAACTCTGCGGCCGGCAGTTTCCGAAATCCGGCATGGGCCAGTGTGGCGATGGCCGAACGATGACCGAACGGCGGGAAGCGGCACGCCGCAACGATGTCCGCGGCCTCCTCGGCCGTTTCAACCCGGGGAGCGATGATGCCGAGGACGCCGCCATCCAGCAACCGCCCGATCACGCCGTATTCGCGTTCCGGAATGCGTACAAAGGGTGCAAGGCCGATATCCAGGGCCGCGGCGCAAATGGAGGCCGCGGTATCGATGGGGATGGTGCTGTGCTCGATATCGACCCAGATGGCGTGATACCCGCACGCGCGCGCGATTCGCGCGATGTCCGCGGTGCGCGAACTGCGAATTCCCAACGCCGCAAGCGGAGTACCGCGCGCCAGCCCCTGAATTGCCCTCCTGGCGGCGAGCCAGGGCTCCCCCTCATACTGCATGCATTCTCCAAGCAAGACCCCATGCAGATCGTAGAGGCTCCGTCTTATACTCTCCAATATATAATTGCGATCACCTTCGATACCATGTGAGTATCATGGAAATCAGACGTCTGCGTTATTTTCTGGCCGTGGCGGAGGAGTTGAGCTTTACTCGGGCAGCCGAGCGGCTGCACATCGCGCAACCACCCCTGAGCCTCCAGATTCGAGCGCTCGAACAGGAACTGGGTGCCCAGCTGTTCGATCGCAGTCAACGCCACGTCTACCTCACCCAGGCAGGCCGACATCTATTCGAGCGCGCGCGCGATATTCTCGCCGCGGTCGAGGCGGCCAAGGCGGAAGTTCGGTGCGCTGAGCTCGGCGATGTGGGAATGCTGAATCTGGGCTATGCCTCCTCCGCGATGTTCACATCCTCCCTCACTTCGGCCATCAAACAATTCCAGAGCGCGTTTCCTCAGGTGCTGCTCACACTGCATGAAATGACGTCTCTCGATCAGCTCAATGCACTGCATTATCAGACCCTGGACGCCGGTATCGTGCGCAAGACGGATATAAAGCTTCCCAAGGGCATCATGATTGAAGAGTGGTACCGCACGCGCCTCGTTGCCGCGATCGCGCATGATCATCCGCTGGTCAAGAAGCGCACCATCGGCATATCCGATCTGCGCGCGCAGCCGTTCATCATGTATCCCCGCGAATCGGGCATTGGGTTGTATTGGCAGGTGCTGCGTCTCTGCACCTCCGCCGGATTTCGCCCGCGAATAGCCCGCGAAGTGCAGGAGCTGACGACCATCGTCGGGCTCGTGGATGCCGGTGAGGGCGTCGCCATCGTGCCGGCGGATACTCAGTCCATCAAATTGCCGGGGGTATCCTACGTGCGATTGCGCGATGAGGGCGCATTCTCGGTTCTCTATCTTGCCTATCGCGAGCGTGACCGCAACGCTCACTTACATGGCCTGATGTCGAAACTGCGCCGCAATGCCGGCGCCCCGCCGGGGGCGCCCGCGGAGTGGGGTTCGCGGCACCGGAACCGCCTTGCGGGTCAGCCCGTAAAGCGATAAACGACCGAATTTTCTCCGAAGCGAATATCACGGCTCAGGCTGTTTGAGATCACCACGTATCGGTGCCCTTGCGCCGAAAATGATGCCGCGTCGGTTGCCCCGAAAGTCGCGAATTCCTCGACTTTCACCAGCTTCTCGTCCTGCCAGCGGAATACGTATGAGACGAGATCCGTCTTCGGCGCGGCGGGGGTGCCGTGAATGAAGTTCACTTGAACGAGATAAAGGCCCTCGCGCGTTTCGATGAGGGTAAATTCGCGCGCCCCGGGACCGCTCAAGGTTTGATGCGGAACGAAGCTTTCCTGCTCCCAGCGGTACAACAAGGATTCGCCCTGCAGATTGGCAAAGGCGAGGTAGGTTTTGCCGGCCGCACGGAACAACGCGAATGCCCTTCCGCCCCGCGGGGCGAACTCCTGGAACGGCGCGAAGTTGGTACCGTTCCAGCGCAGCAGGACCGAAGGACTGATGTGATCGGCGTAGGCCAGGAAATGCCGTCCGTCCTGCACGAAAGAGCGCCAGTTATAGCCCCAGGTGCCCTCGAGATCCTGAAAATCGGCAAAACGCTCGCCGTCCCACTCGTAAATGCGCGATCGAGACGGATGTCTGGCGACCATGCCATCGTGAACTACGCCTTGCGCAAGGGCTAGAAAGCGGCGATCGTCGATGGAGAAAAAATGCCATTTCTTGGCCGCAAATGTCGGGATGCTCTGAAATCGTGTCCATTGACCGCGCTCGCGGCGAAAGATCGTCGATTCGCAATTGAGCTCATACGGTCCCGCCCCGGTTCGTATGCTCGCGGTCGCCAGAAACTCGGTACTTCCGATTCTGAAGAAGCACGCATCTTCGCCGCCCGGCACGGGTAGTTCGCCATCGGCAACGAATTTGTCCTCCGCCCAGCGATACAGCATCAAGCTGGTATTGCTGTCGCCGCCGTTCATCGCCGCGGGCGAATCGGGTTTGTCGACTGCGAGTTGTGGAATTGCCAACCTAAGGTTGCCATCGAGCGTGAACAGGTGAACGGCGCGGGCCCCGGAAGTGGCCAAACGCTGTTGTTCGATGAGAAGTGGTTTGGATTTATGCAGGGGCGGCGAATTCATGTGGTGGCTCGTGCGGGCATGGGGCCTTGGCCATTCTGAGCCCATTTGAGCGGGGGCAATTAGCGCGCCGTTGCTCGACTGTGTCGAGTTTGGGCCACCGCCGACTCGGGACACGGTCCGCCGCTATTCTCGCTTGGGACGGCGAACGGCTCTCACCTTGCCGCTGCTTCCGCCTCCGCAGAAGAACTGATCGCCGCCATCGGACTCGAGCCCCGACACGCCTGCTCCGGACGGCATGTCGAGGCTTTGCAGAACCTCTCCCGTCCGAGAATCAATACGCCTCAAATCGCTCTCCTCGCCTTGCCAGGTGGCGTGCCAGAGATCTCCGTCGATCCAGGTGACTCCGGTGACGAAGCGGTTGGTCTCGATGGTGCGAAGAATCGCCCCCGTGTCGGGATCGACCTGATGAATTTTCCGCTCGCGATACTCCCCCACCCACAGTGTCCCTTCGGCCCACGCGAGCCCGGAGTCGCCGCCGCGGCCGGGCGCAGGGATGGTGGCGAGCACACGGCCGGTGCTCGGATCGATCTTCTGGATGCGATCCTCGGCGAGCTGGAACAGGTGCTGGCCGTCGAAGGCCGTTCCTGCATGCGCCGCGACATCGATCGAGCGCAGCACCTTCCCGCTCTCGGGATCGAAGGCATTCAGCTTGTCTCCGGACGCAAACCAGACTTGCCGACCGTCATACGTCACCCCATTCACACGGTCGACACCCGGAAAAGGTCCATACTCACGCACGATTTTTGCCGCTGATCTAGTCATCGCCCTATTCTAGTCAATCGGCAGCGGAGCGGGGAGTAACAAACTCGTCGGGAATCCCAGCACGGGCGGGGTCATCCAACGACACGCTCGCCCCCGGCCAAACGACTGCACCTTGCCTGTTGCCGCGAGCGAGTCGAGTGCCCTCTGCACGGTGCGCGGGCTCGCTCCCAGCGCAAGCGCCAGTGCCGAACTCGACCACGACTCGCCATCGCCGAGGAAAGCGAGCACCGCCGAATGCTTTCCTTCGACGGGCGGCGCCAGCACGACGACCTCGGGTGCGCGGCGCGGCACCAGCGCAAATCCGCGCTTCGTCGCGCTCACGTCGGCCAGCGTCTCGAGCGCCGCACGAAGCCGCCCCAGTTCGACCCGCAATCGGGCCCGATAGGATTCATCGGCACGCTTGGCGCGGAATGCCCGCGCAACGAGCGTGTCCCTCGGCACGTCTCCCGGCCACGCTTCGCCCAGCGCGCGCGCGAGCGCGAACAACACCGGACGCCTTCCCAGCGAGATCACCTTGCTCTCGTCACGCACGACATAGCGGCACGCGTCCACGACGAGGGCCTTCGACGCCAGCAGCACTTCGACCTCCTCCAGTCGAAGGAGGCGCTCCTCGCCGCGCCCGACCAGGCGCGCCGCGGGCGTGTTCAGGGTGAGCAAGGCGTTTTCGACCTCCGCAGTCAGCGCAGGGATGTCCGCGGCGCGCGCGGCATGCCCGGCCCGAGCGAGCGCAGCGCGCGCAGCCTTCGTCCTCAGGCGCCGTATCGCGATCCCGGCAACCACCAGCTCGTGGGCGGCTCTCGACGCGGGCGGGAATGGCGCAGGGTCGAGTTCGGCGAGAGTACGCTCGGCTTCGTCGAGGCGCCCGATCAGGAGGAGGCGTCGGACCTGGAGATACCGCGCATGTGCGGCGTTCACCCGGTCGCCGTGCTCTTCAAGAGTTGCCCGTGCCGCATCGAGCCTCTTCGCAGGCCATCCCAAATCGCGCGACACGAGCGCTATCTCGCCCTCGGCGACCACGCAGCGCGCGCGGGCCACGGCCTCCTTGTGGCCGAAGGCGCGAGCGGCACGTCGCAGGAGAGCTTTCGCCCGAGCGAGATCGCCGAGCTGCGCCATCGCGATACCTCGAAGCGCGAGCGCAGGTGCGTCGTCGCGCAGGGCGACCCGCTTCAAGGCGCCGAGCGGATCGCCCGCCGCGAGTGCGCGCGCCGCCGCCGTGATCAGCGAGTCCATCTGAATCCCGTCACACTTCTCACTCCCGCATTTGAAGATGACGGCACCGATGACCGCGAATCACCTACCGTTGATATATTACAATAGACTCAGAGAGTCGTACGTCGCCGGAGCCCTCATGTATCACTACCCAGAGGACATTTACACGGAACCCGAACCGGCGACAGACACTCTCGCCAACCTCGGACCGCTCACAGGCATGGCCGGCATCTGGACCAGCGCCGACGGCATGGACGTCAATCCCAAGCCCGACGGTCCCGAGCATCAGCCCTATATCGAGCGCTACGAACTTCAGCCGATCGACGCCCAGACCAACGGGCCGCAGCTCTTCTACGGCCTGCGCTATCACACGCGGATCGTGAAGCCGGACGATCCGGAGACCTTTCATGACCAGGTCGGCCACTGGCTGTGGGAGCCGGCGACTCGCGCAGTACTGCTGACGCTGTCGATTCCCCGAGGTCAGATCGCGATGGCCGTCGGCCAGGCGGCTCCCGATGCGAGGTCATTCACGCTGGAGGCCGTGCGTGGTTCGCTCACCAACGGCATCGTCTCCAACCCCTTTCTCGAGCAGGCGTTCCGCACGGATCGCTACACGATCAAGGTCGACATCCACACGGATGGCACATGGTCGTACGAGCAAGACACGCTGTTGACCATCCCCGGCCAGTCCGAGCCGTTTCACCACACCGATCGCAATCGGCTGCGCAAGATCGCCGAGCCCACGCCGAATCCGACGGCGCTGGCGGCGCTGCAAAAGGCGAGGTAGTGGTCAGCCACCCTGTCCGTCGAAGTAGGACTTCACGGCGTTCGTCTTTAGATCCTGCCGCAAGGTGTTGCTGGGCAGCGGCGCCGGCAGTCCCGTGGTCACCGTCGGAAAGCCGCCGGCGGGATTGGCCTGCGCATCTTGCAGATAGGACTCAGCGCAGTGAGAGAGTTCCGAGCCTTTTTAGGGCCTGGCGCTGCCTTCTTCGACTTCGAACACAGAGCCGGCGGACGCTGCGCCCCCGTAGAGCGTCGTGCCGTAGACGAGGCCGCGAGATCCTTCGACCAAGGCGGCGGGTTGGGCAAGGAGCACGGTACCATCGGCCAGGTACACGGGATCGAAGTGGAGAAGTGTGCTCACGGCGCCCTCCGGCGTCAGCCGGAACACCGAGCCGTAGTCCGCCGCGCCGGAGAACAGCGAAGTAATCCCCAACGTGGTGCCAATCAAACTTCCATCTTGCAACTCGACCAGCCGGTTCGGCCAGACGCCGGAAGCACCGTCGCCGAAATCGAACAAGGTGCTGATTTGTCCCTGCGCCGTCATCGCAAACACCGAACCCGCCTCTTGGCCTGAGTATAGAAACAGGCTGCCCGAGGTCGTGCCGTAGAAGCGACCGTCGCGGCCCTGGAACTGCAGCGCGGGTTCAGTTTCGAGTTGCGCGAGTGTGGTGATCTTGCCGCCGAGCGTCAATTTGAATACGGTGCCTGAGCTATTGGGTACCCCCGGTCCGACGAGTCCGAGCGTGGTGCCGTACAGCAAGCCGTCATTACCCACCAGCAAGCTGCCAAGGCGCGGCGCACCGTACATACCGATGACAGGAAAGACGGCCAGCACCGAGTAGGCGCCATCCGGAGTCAGACGAAACACGAACCCGCCTTCCTGGCTCGTACCGTAAAAATTGCCGTCCGGCGCCTCGACCAACGCCGAACCTCCCCCGCTGACAGAGTCGGTGAAAGCATAGAGCGGGGTCACGGCACCCTGCGGCGTCATTCGGAACAGCGTGCCGTTGCCCAAGCTCCCGCCGAGGGAGGTTCTGCCGTAGAAATTGCCGTCGCTTGACTCGGTGAGCGACGTAGGAGCGGCGCCGTCCGCACCGCCGGTAAATCGATACAGGGTTCTCAATTCCCCGTGCGGTGTGATGACAAAAATGCTGCCCGAATCGGTATCAAGCCCCGAACTGTCGCCCGCGGTCGTGCCGTAGAGCAAGCCGCTGCGCGTTCGCAGCAGAAAGTTGGGGCTTATGTCGTGCTTATAACTGAACCGGTACAGCGTTTCGAATCGGACGCCGTCCTGCCAGCGAAACACCGTACCGAAGTCACCCGCACTGGCGAAGGAGCCGACCTCGGATGTGGGGTCGACATCGCCCGAGGTGGTGCCGAACAGCTCCTGCTTGCGCCCCAGTGTCAGTGCGAGCGCATTCGGCGCTTCGCCGTCGGCTTTGCCGGTAAACGCGTATAGCGTGGTCAGGCCCCCGGCCGGAGTCAGCCGGAACAAGGTCCCGGCGCCGTGAGCGCCATCGAAGAACGTGGTGCCGTAGAAACTGCCGTCAGCAGACTGCACCAGCGTGCGCGGACCTTGACCGCTGACAGTCGCGCTGTCGCCCACTCTTTGCAGCAGCGTCGCCACGCCGGCAGGCGTCGCCCTGAACACGGCGCCGGGTACCCCTAAGCTGGACGCCAGCAGACCGCCATAGAGATTGCCATCCGCAGCCCACAGCAGGCTGCTCGGCGTTGCACCGCCGCCGGCGAGCGCGGGCAATGCTACGAGCGTCGTGAACGCGCCGTCCGGTGTGAGACGGAACACCGTTCCATTCCCGCTTCCCCCTTGTGCGGTGGTGCCATAGAAATTTCCGTCTCCGCCGACGATCAAGGTGTTCGGTTGGGCGCCATCGCCGACGCCGCTGAAGCTGTGGAGAATGGACAGAGTACCGTCCTTGCTGCGGCGGAACAGTGTGCCGTAACCCTGGCCATCGTTCTCGGTCGCACCGTACAAAGCGCCGTCGGCACCGAGGGCGAGAGCCACCGGGCCGCCCTGGTTATCCGGGTTCAGGAAACCGGGTTGGGGGGACACCGAGAACGCGCTGGTCAAGGTGACCAGGGCGCCGCGACCCCTGATCGCGAACAGCGTGCCCGCCGTATGGAAAATGCTTCCATCCACTGCCTGCTGCACATAGGCCGTGGTTGCGCCATAGAGAACGCCGTCCTTGCCTTCGATCAGCGCGGTCGGCGTTGTGCCGTCCGCACCCCCGGAGAATGCGTGGAGCACCTCCGGCGTGCCCTCCGGGCCCATGCGGAACACGGTTCCGCGGCCATGAGTCCCGCCGGCGGCCGTGATGCCGTAGACCTCGCCGTCGCGCGCGGTCAGCAGAGCTTGCGGTGCAGTTCCCTTGGACGCGGCGAATGAGTAGATCGTAGCGGCCCGAAGATCCTGCCCCGGCAACAGGCTACACAGCAACACGAGCGCTGCCGCGGCGGCGCAGCAGGCGCCTTTGGGCAGTTCACGACCCGGTAATTGCGCGGGGTTGAGGTGGTGTCTCATGGACAGTCTCCTGTTCGCGGCGTGTCTCTTCAACATATACCCATGACATGGCTCGCGCCACTGCCCGTTGCCCATTGCCGACATTGGCAAGCTCACCCATATAATCCGGCTGGGGAAGCAACGACAGGAGTGGGGCAATGGCCAATGCTGCAAACACGCCGACGATATATTCGCGAACCGTGGACCCAGCCAGGGCGGGATCAGCAGGGGTACTGGGTTACGAAAAGTTGAGCCGTGGGTAAGCGTGGCACTGGTTGTTTTTCTGAGAGGCGTCAACGTCGGGGGCCACAGGACTTTCCGGCCGACCAAGCTGGCCGAAGCACTGAAGCACCTGGGTGCCGTCAACATTGGCGCGGCGGGCACATTGGTCCTTCGGCGGCCGATGACCCAGGCCCAAGCACGGGCCGAAGTGGCACGCGAACTCCCGTTTGTCGCCGAGATCGTTGTTTGCCGGGGCCGCGACATTGCGGGATTAATCTCGAAGAATCCCTTTGAGGGACAGTCGGTACGAGGAGGTGTTGTCCGCTTCGTCAGCGTACTGTCCCGGCGCCCTCGTCTGACGCCGTCGACGCCGATGCAATTCCCGCCCAGCGGTCGATGGCTGATGAAGATCCTCACGAGACGAAACCGATTCGTCATCGGAATGTACCGGCGCCACATGAAGGTCATCGGATTGCTCGGTGGACTGGACCGGCTCTACGGCGTCCCGGTGACCACTCGCAACTGGAATACCATGACGGCGATCGCCAAGGTGCTCCGTAACGACTGACTAACGCCAGGAAGCGCAATCTATGAAAACAATTATCGAACCCTTCCGGATGAAGGTCATTGAGCCGATTCGGATGACGAGCCGGAGCGAGCGAGAGCGCCTGATTCGAGAAGTGCACTTCAACCTGTTCGCCATCCATTCAGAGGACGTGCTGATCGATTTGCTCACGGATTCCGGCACCGGTGCCATGAGCGCCAATCAGTGGGGCGCCCTGATGCGCGGCGACGAATCGTACGCGGGGTCGCCCTCCTTCTACCGCTTCCAGGCGGCGGTGCAGCGGCTCATGCCTTTTCGTCACATCATTCCCACTCATCAAGGGCGCGCAGCCGAGGCGATCCTATTCTCGATCCTGGGCGGTGTCGGACGGATCGTGCCGTCCAACACCCATTTCGACACGACAAGGGGCAATATCGAGGCGTCGGGCGCCGCAGCGCTCGACCTCCCAACGCCCGAGGCACGCGACTTCTCGAGTCTCCATCCGTTCAAGGGAAACATGGACGTCGCGGCGCTGGAGGCGCTGCTTGCGGCGCGGTCCGCCGAGATTCCGCTCATTATGATCACAATGACCAACAACGCCGGCGGCGGCCAGCCCGTGTCGCTGGAGAATCTCCGCGCCGTGCACCGGCTCGCGCGTACCTTCGGCAAGCCCTTGGTGATCGATGGGTGTCGATTTGCCGAAAATGCCTTCTTTATTCGTCAGCGGGAGCCCGGCTACGCTGATCGGCCCATAGCGGAGATCGTACGGGAGATCTTCTCGCTCGCCGACGGCATGACCATGAGCGCGAAGAAGGACGGGCTGGCCAACATAGGGGGTTGGCTGGCACTCAACGACGATGAACTCGCGCGCGAGGCCCGCAATCGCTTGATCCTAACCGAAGGTTTTCCGACCTACGGCGGACTTGCGGGGCGCGATCTCGAGGCGATCGCCGTGGGACTCGAGGAGGTCATCGACGAGCAGTACCTGTTCTATCGCGTGCGCTGCAACGAGTACATCGGTGAGGCTCTCGATGCGCTTGGAGTGCCCATCGTGAAGCCGGTGGGCGGACACGCTGTCTTTGTGGATGCGCGGGCCTTCCTGCCTCACCTGCCGCCCCTGCAATATCCGGGTCAAGCGCTCGCAGTCGCACTCTACGAGGTGGGCGGCGTCCGCTCTTGCGAGATCGGCACGGTCATGTTCGGGCGTCAGCCCGACGGGCGCGAGATTCCCGCGCGCTACGACCTGGTAAGGCTCGCCATTCCACGCCGCGTCTACACCCAGAGCCACGCGGACTACTTGATCGAGGTGTTCGAGGAGATTGCGGCAACGCGCACGCGCTTACGTGGTTTCCGGATCATCGAGCAACCGCCGGCGATGCGGCACTTTACAGATCGGAA
>Ga0209624_10001401_pt1 | contig 19003 bp, 17 predicted proteins | sample JacPinW_OM2H0_O1_FD_188565 | JGI IMG/M metagenome (GOLD analysis project Ga0209624, IMG submission 188565) | Forest soil microbial communities from Algoma, Ontario, Canada - Jack Pine, Ontario site 1_JW_OM2H0_O1 (SPAdes) (version 2) | ecosystem: Environmental > Terrestrial > Soil > Boreal...
ATGAGATATTCATCGTGGCTGCGGTCGCCGAATCCTGCCGCCGCGGCGGCGGCGATGGCGCCATTCCCGCGGATGCGGCGAACGCCATTCGCGCGGCCTCCCAGGTCTTGAATATCTCATGGATTGCCGATGCGCTTGGCTCAAAGGCCAGCGTCATCTGCCCGCGAAGCGGCGCGTGTCCCAGGCAGCCGCAGTCCTGCGCATAGGCTCCCAGGTCGAGGATCCGAAAATGGTTCAAGGCAAATGGAATATTACGATCAACACGCCGATGGGCGTCAGATCCGGTGTGCTGGACTTAAGCGTGAGCGGCAAGACATTGACCGGCTCGCTTTCCGATGCCGAGCACCGCGTGCTCATCAGCGACGGACGCGTCGAGGGCAATAAGCTCAGCTGGCAGGCAAAACTGACCAAGCCGATGCGCCTGAGTTTCAAATTCACGGCAATCGTCGAGCAAGATCGCATCAGCGGTGAAGCGCGCCATATGCTGGGCGCCGCCGCCTTCAGCGGGACTCGCGCTTAGTCGATTGGAACGTAGACCTCGGTGCGCAACTTCTCGACGGGCGTGGTGCCCGGGTCATCGACGTACCAAAAGACCATCGGGCCCTTCTGTGTGTAGCCATGAGCTGCTGCGTACGTGCGCAGCTTCTCCTCGGTTTGCGGCGTCTTTTCGTAGGCGCCGACATGAGTCGTCTTGAGCGCCTTGCCCGCATAGCTTTGCGCGACACGCACGCCGTCCGCGCCCGCGATATCGCCGCGATCCACGGGAATGGCGGCGTCGAATTTGTAGCTGCCGGCCGTCATTTCGCCGTCAATCCCGACGGGCGCACCGGCTTGGTGAAGCTTGTTCTTGGACATGAATTTAGCAATTTGGCCGAAGCCGTCGGCGTAGGCCTTGCCGATTGCCTCGGGCGCCGCCGTTTCCGTCACCACCAAAATGGGCGTGGCGGTGAGCTGCACCGGGCTCGGCGCTGAAACCCGAGATGTCGACGTTCGGCATACTCTCGACCAGGACCTTGAGCTTGCCGAGCCCGCTCGCAAAATCCTTTCCCAACATGCCATCCATGGTCAATCCAATGTAATGGCCGATGGGATTGGCGCCCATGTCCATGTCCACCGCCCAGGTGGCGCGCGTCATGCTTCCATCCGGAGTCAGCGTCACCAAGGACTTGGCGGTTCCCATGTCGCCGAAATCCAGATCGCTGGCCATGGATTGATCGGGAATGGAATTTGTGATCACTTGCGTGCCGGAGCCGACCTTGTCATTGCCCTTCCAAACCAATTTTGCACCGACGCCATCACGCGGTCCCTCCGTGGTCTGGTGCATGTTGGGATCCAGGTCCTGCCACGGCGACCACTTCGGAAACAGCACAAACGAATTCACCGTCGCGTAAACCAAACTGGCCGGCCTGTTGATGGTCACGGAACGCTTCACAACCGTATGGCGCGGCAAGAGAAATCCAATGACGGCGATCAATACCACGACCACGATGAGCACCGTGAATATTTTCTTCAGCATACCCTTCCTCCCCAGGCGCGCGAAAATCAGCCCGCGGCGCTTTCTTCTAATTCTCCGGCAGCACTTTGCACATAGTTTGCCAAACCCATTTTCTCGATCAATCCGAGTTGTTCTTCGATGAAGTCGATGTGTTCTTCTTCGCTTTTTTGGATATGCACCAGCAAATCGCGAGTCACGTAATCCTTGACGGTTTCACAATAGGCGATGGCTGATTTGTACATGGGGTGCGCTTCCATTTCTCTGCGAAGGTCGCACTGCAGGATCTCCTGCACGTCCTCGCCGATGAAAAGCTTGCCCAAATCCTGCAAGTTCGGCAGCCCGTCCAGAAAAAGTATGCGTTTGACCAGGCGGTCCGCATGCTTCATTTCATCGATGGACTCTTCGTATTCGATTTTCCCGAGCCGCTTCATGCCCCAGTTGTCGAGCATGCGCGAGTGCAGAAAATACTGATTGATCGAGGTGAGTTCGTTCTTCAGGGCCTGGTTTAGGAATTCCAAAACTTTCGTGTCGCCTTGCACGGTAGCCCCTCGTCGGATTGCGCATGAAATTGTGCTCGGATTGTAAGCCCGAACCGAAGCTTCAAGGAATCAATCGGCGGTGATTCTAAAGGTCTTTTAGACCGCGAATTCGGGCGCGGCGGGCGAGAACAAACCGGGTCTCGTCGATTCGCAGGCGTCGAGAGAGGCGCTTAACGCCGCTTTGGCTTCGGGCAGGCATTTGCCGCAACAGGTGCCGACTCCAAGCTCTCGAGTCAGATCGCGCAAACTGCTCGCACCGCCTTTGACGGCGCTGCGGATTTGTCGGTCGGAAACGGCTTTGCATACACAAACTATCATGGGCGCCATTGTGAACGCGAATGCGAATGATTGTCAATAGCAAAACCGTCATTTAAGCCTGCTACAAGGTCAGATCATTTCATTATGTATAACCAGCTTTCGATGTGATGAAATGACGCAACCCCAAAAATCATCGCGATACACGCGTTTGAGACCTCAGAGATCTCTGGATGAACAAAATCAATAGCTTATGCACTATTACGATAGTTGTTTGCTCGGCGCTGATCGTTGCGAGCTGTGGGAAGTCGGGTGGGCCCCAAGCCCCGCCGCCGCCGCAGGTGACTGTGGCGCAGGTGCTCGAGAAGCGGGTCAAGGACTGGGATGAATTCACGGGAAGACTTCAGGCGATCGAAACGGTCGAAATTCGCCCGCGAGTGTCGGGCTACATCGACAAGGTTGCCTTTGCCGAGGGCAGCCTGGTCAAAAGCGGCGCATTGTTATTTGTAATTGACCCCAGGCCTTATCAAGCCGAATACGACCGCGCAGCGGCGGACGTAAAGCGATTCAAGACGGCTTTGGAACTGGGTCAAATCGAATTGGTGCGCGTGCAGCGCCTGAAGGACAGCGGCGCGGTGTCTCAGGAGGAATTGGACGAGCGCAAAAGTACCGTGGCGCAGGCCGAAGCGAACGTGGCGGGCGCGAAAGCGGCTCTCGAAACCGCCGCACTCAATCTAAGCTTCACCAGAGTCACCAGCCCCGTTGACGGGCGGGTCAGCCGGGCGGAGGTGACGCGCGGCAATTTGGTGACCGGCGGCACCAATGGCGGCACGCTGCTCTCATCGGTCGTTTCGATGGACCCGATCTATATTTATTTCGACGCCGATGAACAAAGCTACCTGCGCTACACGCAGATGGCGCGCAGCGGTGAGCGCCCAAGTTCACACAACGGCAATCCGGTTCAAGTCGGTTTGGCCAATGAGGAAGGTTTTCCCCACGCCGGCAGCGTCGATTTCGTCGACAATCAATTGAATCCTCAAACCGGCACGATCCGAGCGCGCGCCGTGCTGCAGAACAAGGATGGGCAGTTCACGCCGGGCTTGTTTGCGCGCGTGCAACTGCTCGGCAGCGGCGAATATTCGGCGATCCTGATCGACGATCGCGCCGTCAATACGGACCAGAATCAGAAATATGTGTTTGTGCTCGGTGCCAATAACCAAATCGAATACCGCAAGGTCAAGCTCGGGCGTGTGATTGATGGTCTGCGCGTCGTGCGCGAGGGCCTCAAGGCGGGCGACGTCATTGTCGTGAATGGCGCGCAGCGCGTACACCCCGGAATCACGGTTACTCCGCAGCGCATCGCCATGGGCGCCGACGGGGCGGCCGCTGCGTCCGGCACGCCGGCCACCTCTTAAAGGTCCGCGCGATGAATATTTCTTCGTTCTTCATTGAGCGGCCGATTTTTGCGACAGTTCTGGCGATATTGATTACCGTCGGCGGCCTGCTGGCGATGCCGAACTTGCCGATCAGCGAGTACCCGGAAATCGTGCCGCCCACCGTGGTGGTCAGCGGCCAGTATCCGGGCGCGTCGCCCAAGACCATCGCCGAGACCGTCATCACGCCCTTGGAGCAGCAGATCAACGGCGTGGAAAACGCGATCTACACGAATTCCACAGCGACGCCGGACGGCACGTTTTCCATTACGGTGACCTTCAAGCTGGGCACTGACCTCGACATCGCGCAGGTACAGACTCAGAACCGCGTGGCACAGGCGGAGACCCGGCTGCCTGACGTGGTACGGCAAATAGGCCTGGTTACGCAGAAGCAGTCGCCCGACCTGACCATGGTGGTGTTCTTAAAGTCCGGCGACGGCCGCTACGACTCGCTGTATTTGCGCAATTACGCCGTCATTCAGATCAAAGACGTGTTGGCGCGCATCCCCGGCATGGGCGACGTGCGTGTCTTCGGATCAGGCGACTATGCCATGCGCTTGTGGCTCGATCCCGGGAAAATCGCGGCGCGCAGCATGGATGTCGATGAGGTGTTGGCGGCAGTACGGGAGCAAAACGTCCAAGTCGCGGCGGGCCAGATCGGCGGGCAGCCATCGCTCCCGGGGACGCAATTTCAATACATCGTCAACGCTCAAGGGCGTCTGACGACCGAGCAGGAATTCGGCAATATCGTGGTCAAGAGCGGCGCGAACGGTGAAACGACCTATCTGCGCGACATCGCGCGGCTGGAACTCGGCCCGGACAATTACGCATTGCGCAGCATGCTGGACGGCGGTCCGGCGGTGGCGATTCCCGTGTTCCAGCTTCCCGGCGCGAACGCGCTGCAACTCTCCGACGCGGTCCGCGCCAAGATGAAAGAACTCGCGGTGAATTTCCCGGAGGGCGTCAGCTATGAAATCGACTACGACCCGACGGTATTTGTCCGCAGTTCCATCGAGTCGGTAATCCATACCCTGTTTGAAGCCGTGCTGCTGGTCGTGTTGGTGGTGGTGGTGTTTCTGCAAACCTGGCGAGCCAGCGTGATCCCGTTGGTGGCGGTGCCGGTCGCCATCATCGGCACGCTCGCGGTATTGCTGATGGCGGGATTCACGATCAACTCGCTGACATTGTTCGGTTTGGTGCTGGCCACCGGCATCGTGGTCGATGATGCCATCGTCGTGGTCGAGAATATCGAGCGCAAGATCGAGGAGGGCTTGAATCCGCACGCAGCGGCGCACGCCGCGATGGGAGAAGTGACTCGGCCGATCATCTCCATCGCTTTGGTTTTGTGCGCGGTATTTATTCCCGTGGCCTTCGTCTCCGGGCTCACGGGCCAATTTTACCGTCAGTTCGGGGTCACCATTGCGGCGAGCACTATCATCTCGACATTCAACTCGCTGACCTTGTCGCCGGCGCTCGCCGCGCTGCTGCTCAAGCCGCGCAATTCGCAGCCCGATATTTTCCAGCGCGGCATCAACAAGGTACTGGGCGGCGGCTTCCGCCTGTTCAATCGCGGCTTCGAGCGTTCTTCCGAACGCTATGGCCGTGGCGTGCGGCGGCTGACCGGAATTCGCATCGTCGTGCTGTTCATATTCGCCGGTTTGCTGGTTGGTACCTGGGGGCTGTTCCGGTTGGTGCCCGGCGGATTTATCCCCGCGCAGGACAAGCAGTACCTGATCGGCATCGTGCAGTTACCGGACGCGGCGTCGCTGGATCGCACGGAAAAAGTAGTGCGGCAAATGTCTACCCTTGCCAAGGAAACCCCAGGTGTCGATCACGTGATCGGATTTTCCGGCCTGTCGGTGCAGGGGTTCGTCAACTTGAGCAACACCGCCGTGTTGTTTTTTCCGCTGAAGTCCTTCGATGAACGAAAGACCAAGGATTTATCGGCGGGCGCGATCGCTCAAGCGCTCAACAAGAAATTCTCGGCCATACAGGACGCGACCATATTTGCGGTGCCGCCGCCCCCCGTGCAGGGGTTGGGAACGACCGGAGGATTCAAGCTGTTTGTGCAAGACCGCGCCGCCCACGGCTACGATGAACTGGCCCGGGTTACCAACGAGGTCCTGAACAAGGCTCGGCAGCAGCACGATTTGAATCCCTATGCGACGTATACGACTTACCAAAACAGCGTGCCGCAGCTGTTTGCGGATGTCGACCGGGTGAAAGCCAAACGGCAAAGCGTTCCGCTGTCGTCCGTGTTCGATACTCTGCAGACCTATTTGGGCTCGACGTATATCAATGACTTCAACCAGTTCGGGCGCACTTTCCGCGTCTACGCCCAGGCGGAGCCGCAATTCCGCGATCAGCCGGAAGACATCGCCAACCTAAAAATGCGCAACCTGAGGGGTGACATGGTGCCCATGGGGGCGGTCGCCGACATTCGCTTCGAGGCGGGCCCGGACCGGGTTTCGCACTACAACGTGTATCTGGCTGCGGATATCAATAGCCAGGGCGCGCCCGGCGTGTCGTCCACTCAGGCCACAACGGCGATGGAGCGCGTGTTGAAGGATACTTTACCGAACGGCTTCGGTTACGAGTGGACCGATCTGACCTTTCAGCAGAAGTCGGCGGGTAACACCGCCTTGTTGGTCTTCCCAATCTGCGTGATGCTGGTGTTCTTGATCCTGTCGGCGCAATACGAGAGCTGGGCTTTGCCGTTGGCCGTGATTCTCATCGTGCCGATGTGCTTGCTGTCGGCGATGATCGGCGTGTGGCTCAAGGGCTCTGACAATAACGTGCTCACCCAGATCGGATTCATCGTCTTGGTGGGTCTTGCCTGTAAGAATGCAATTTTGATCGTAGAGTTCGCGCGCGAACGCGTCGAGCACGGTCTTGCCCCGGTCGAGGCGGCGATCGAGGCCTGCCGCTTGAGGCTGCGTCCCATCCTCATGACCTCGTTCGCCTTCATCATGGGTGTGATTCCACTCGTGACCGCCAGCGGCGCCGGCAGCGAGATGCGCGAGGCCATCGGCATCGCGGTGTTCGCGGGCATGCTGGGCGTCACGTCTTTCGGCTTATTTCTGACGCCGGTATTTTTCGTGACCATCGAAACATTGTTGGCGCGGTACAAGCAACACCCGGACTACCCGCCGCTGTCCGCCATCGAGGAGCAGCCCGGTGCGTAGGATCATGCTCGCCGCGGCGATTACAGCCATGGGCGGCTGCGCCGTGGGCCCAAATTACCACCGTCCGGAAACGCCTGTGGATTCGCAGTTCGCGAATGCCGGGGAACCGGGCCTCGCTGCGGGCGATGCCGTTGAAAACTACTGGCTCGGATTCTCGGACGCCATGCTGACGAGCTTGGTCGAGGACGCGCTTAGGCAAAACAAGGATCTGGCTGTCGCAGAGGCGAATTTGCGCGCCGCACGCGCAGCCCGAAGACTGGCCGGCTTCGATCAGTTCCCGACCGTCACGTTCGCCGGAGGCTATTCGCGCAACCTGGATTCCCAGGAGCAGTTGCCCGGGATCGATATGCATGACCGCGAGTTCGACGCTGCCCAGGCCGGCTTCGACGGTCTTTGGGAACTGGATTTATTTGGCCGTGTCAGGCGCAACGTTGAGGCGGCGCGTGCCGACGTGGGTGTCAGCGCGGCAACGCTGCAGGATGCCCGTGTCAGCGTGATCGCCGAGGTGGCGCGCGACTATTTCATCCTGCGGGGTCTTCAGGACCAACTGGCCCTGACGGAGCGCAACGCCGACAATCAATTCAATACGCTGAAGCTCACGCGCAATCGTTTGGAGGCGGGCAGAGGCAACCAATTGGATACCGCGCGCGCGGAGGCGCAATGGCAGACCACGCTGGCGTCCATCCCGAGCTTGCAGGCATCGATTGCCACTACCAGCTATCGATTGAGCGTTCTCACGGGGCGGCAGCCGATGGCCCTTAGCGCGGGCCTAACCGCGCAGGCGCCGCAGCCCGCATTGCCGCCTTTGAATACAATCGGCACGCCGGAGCAATTGCTGCGGCGGCGCCCCGACGTTCGCGCGGCGGAACGTAGCCTCGCGGGCGCCACCGCGCGAGTCGGCGTCGCGGTGGGCGATCTGTTTCCCAAGGTCACGTTGACCGGCGAGGTGGGCTACTTTGCCCCCACGTTCGGCGAATTCGGGACCAGCGAGGCACGCTTTTTCTCCTTCGGACCGAGCATTTCCTGGGCCGCATTCGATCTCGGACGCGTGCGCGCGCGTATCGGCTCCGCCAAAGCATTGACCGACGCCGCACTGGCTGCTTACGAAGGCGCGGTGCTCGGGGCGCTCGAAGATACCGAAGGCGCCTTGATCAGCTACGGCCGATCGCAAACCCGTCGCGATGCTCTGCAAGTGGCAGCCGCGGCCAGCGATAGGGCTGCGGATCTGGCGCAGAGGCGTTTTGAAGGCGGTCTCATCGATTTTCTCGAGGTGCTCGATGCCGAGCGCACGGCCTTGAGTGCCGAGTTGCTGCTTTCGCAAAGCCGCACCGATGCCGCGACCTCGCTGATCGCCGTGTACAAGGCTTTGGGCGCAGGCTGGCGCGCGAGCCCAACCAAATGAAGATTTTTTCGTGGAACGTGAACGGCATTCGTGCCGTGCATAAGAAGGGCCTGTTCCTCGCATTTCTCGAGACTCACGACCCCGACATTCTGTGCCTCCAGGAGACCAAGGCCGAGCGGGGGCAGATTGAAATCGAGCTTCCCAATTACCGCGAGTACTGGAACTCGGCGCTGAAGAAAGGTTACTCGGGAACGGCGATATTTTCCAAGCAGGAGCCGGCGAAAATCATCAACGGCTTTCCCATCGACTTCGCCAAAAAGTTTACTTTCGCCGATGAACTGAAGCGCGACAGCGCGGAGGAGGGCCGGGTCATCACCGCTGAGTTCGCAAAATTTTTCATCGTCACGGTGTACACGCCCAACGCCAAGGACGACTTGAGCCGGCTGGCGCTGCGCCATAAGCATTGGGATCCGGCGTTTCTCGCCTACTGCAAGCAATTGGAGAAAACCAAACCCGTCATATTTTGCGGCGACCTGAACGTGGCCCATACCGAGCTTGATCTTGCGAACCCCAAGCCAAATCGCGGCAAGAAGGGTTTTACCGATGAAGAGCGCGCCGGTTTTCAGGCCTTCATCGATGCAGGCTTCGTCGATACGTTCCGGCTCTTCACACAAGGCAACGGCCACTATTCGTGGTGGAGTCACTTCGCCAATTCGCGGGCGCGCAACGTCGGATGGAGAATCGACTATTTGATGGTGTCGGCAGCGTTGCGCAATGCCGTCAAGGGCGCGCAGATTCACGCCGACGTCATGGGCAGTGATCATTGCCCCGTCAGCATCACGCTCGACTCAAGCTTTTAAGGCACATTATTCATGGCGCATCGCAATAAAGCGGGATGCTATGTTTGTCAGCGAACAGACCACTGCAAAAGCAATCTGGTCAACTGTTCAAGGAGGGACCCGCCCCGTTACGAGGAGGGGGGCGAGAAACAAAGGAGGTGTAATGATCAGTCGCATACTTTTGATCCAACAAGATCAGGCCGACGCCAAGGCCATTCAGGAATCGCTCGCCAGATCGCGAGACGCGTTATTTCGAGTCGAATGGGTCCGGCAGTGTTCCGAAGGGGTTGAACGCCTGACGCAATACGCAAGCCAGCTCAAAGCTGGTGTGCGCGACTTGGGTGCCGTCCTGCTCGACCTTTTTCTGTCAGATACGCGCGGAATCGAGACGTTCGACCGGTTGTATGCATTGGCTCCTTATGTACCCATTCTGGTACTCGTTGCGCCGCAAGACGAGGCCATCGCAAAGATGGCCGTGGAGCACGGCGCCCAGGACTACCTTTTAAAGAACCGCTTGGATGCCTATCTGCTGCCGAAGGTGCTGCGTAGCATGATCGAGCGGGCGGCCAACACGGAGGCGTTGTTCGACGAAAAAGAGCGAGCGCAAGTCACCCTCAATTCGATTGGCGACGCGGTGATGAGCACGGATTTCAACGGGTACGTGACATTTCTGAATCTGGTCGCGGAGCGTTTGACCGGCTGGTCTCGCGAAGATGCAGCGGGACGCCCATTTGAAGAAGTATTTCGACTCATCGATGGCGCGACGCGTGAGCGCGTAAACGATCCGATGAGGCGCGCAATCACGGAAAACAAAACGGTCGGCTTGACGCCGAATTGCATCTTGGTGCGGCGAGATGGCTTCGAGGCGGCGATTGAGGACTCGGCCGCGCCCATACACGATCGCCATGGCCACGTAACGGGTGCCGTCATGGTATTTCGCGACGTCAGCACCGCCCGCGCGCTCTCGCTTCGCATGTCGTATCTAGCGCAGCACGACAGCCTTACCGATTTACCCAACAGAGTGTTGCTCAACGACCGACTGACGCAGGCGATGGCCATTGCGCAGCGAGGAAACACCAAGCTTGGGCTCCTATATCTGGATGTCGATCGATTCAAGACCATCAATGATTCCCTGGGCCACACGATTGGTGATCGCCTGTTGCAATCCGTCGCGCAGCGATTGCCTGGTTGCGTCCGCCATGCCGACACCGTCAGCCGGCAAGGTGGGGATGAATTTGTGATCTTGTTGTCGCAGTTGACTCACCCACAGGATGCGGCCGTTATCGCAGAGAAAATACTCGCAATCCTCAGCGTGCCGCATCAAATTGAGCGGCATACCTTATACGCCACGGCGAGCATCGGCGTGGCCACCTTTCCGGATGACGGCCTGGACGCGGATACGCTCCTTAAGAACGCGGATTTCGCCATGTACCAAGCGAAGGAGAACGGGCGCAACTGCTATCAATTTTTCAAGCCCGAATTGAACGCGAAGGCGGCACAGCGGCAATCCGTTGAAAATGGCCTGCGACTGGCCTTGGAGCGCAAGGCTTTCGTGTTGCACTACCAACCCAAGTTCGATCTGCAGACGGGCGGGATCACGTCCGTAGAGGCACTCGTTCGCTGGCGGCACCCGCTGCGAGGAGTATTGCTCCCCGCGGAATTCATATCGGTCGCCGAGGAGTCCGGCCTGATTGTGCCGATGGGAAAGTGGGTGCTGCAGGAGGCCTGTCGACAGGCCAAGGCCTGGCAGGATGCGGGCTTGAAGGGAATCAGAATGGCCGTCAACGTTTCCGCGGTAGAGCTGCGGGCGAAAGATTTTGTTCAAGGCGTTCGCGCCATTTTGCAAGAGACCGGCTGCGATCCGAACTGCATAGAGCTGGAACTCACCGAAACTTTCCTGCTTCAAGGTGCGGACTCGACGGTGTTGGTCCTGGAAACGCTGAAGACTCTCGGCGTGCATTTCGCGCTCGACGACTTTGGTACCGGATATTCCAGCTTGAGCTACATGCGGCGCTTCCCGATAGACACTTTGAAGATCGATCAGTCATTCATGCGCGACGTCGTCTCCGATAGCGACAATGCCAGCATCGTTCAAGCCGTCATCAGCATGGGCAAGAGTCTGCACCTGAGGGTTGTGGCAGAGGGCGTGGAAACAGGTGCACAACTTCATTTCCTACAGGAACACGCTTGCCCCGAAGGCCAGGGCTACTTTCTCGCGCGCCCCGCGGCTGCGAAACAGGTCACTCGCCTATTGGAGACGGACTCAACCGAGGGCTCGCGCGACTTGAGTCGTGCGAGATTGCGGGCAACAAGCAGTGGTATTCCCTTTTAACGACCGCGTAGCGAGCACGTGCTGCACAACAACATTCCAAGGGCGTTGCAGCGCCGGGTCACTGATCGCCGCTATTGTGACGAGTTGCCGCCTCGCGGACACAGCAAGGCGGTAGCCTGATCAACTCGCATGGACGCCAAACCACGGTCATCAGATCCATTGAAAATTGTCGTTGTCGACGATCACGAGATCGTGCGCGAGTGCATTCAGGCGCTGTTGCAGCGCCAAGCCGGAATGACGGTCGTTGCACTGGTCGCGACCGGCGAGGAGGCAATCGTTGTCGCCGAGCGCCTGAAGCCGGATGTCATGGTCATGGATTTGGTCTTACCTGGATTGAATGGAACGGGCGCGACACAGCAAGTCCTCATGTTGCTTCCGAAGACTCGCATCATTGTCGTGTCTTCCTCCAGCGCACCGGAGCATGTTCAAGGCGCCCTGCGGGCAGGCGCGCTGGGCTACGTCGTCAAAGAGGGGGTGGGTAGCGACCTGGTGTGCGCGGTAACAACCGTGATGGCCGGCAATCGATACCTAAGCCCGCAAATAGCCGGCTGTGCGATCGAGGCCGCGCTGAGTGTCCGTACCACAACAGGATACCTTTGGGAGCATCTCAGTCCACGTGAACGTGAAGTGCTGCGTCAAACTGCCGCCGGCACGCCGACTGCGCAAATCGCCCTGCATTTGTCGTTATCTCCCAAGACCATAGACTCCTATCGAAGCCGCCTGATGCGCAAACTTGGTTTGCCCAACCGTTCGACTCTCATCCGATATGCACTTCAACACTCCACGTCGGCTTATTAGAAATGTGACGCCCTTCGGGCCAATTCGTAGATTTGAAACGCCGCGGGCGGCAACTGTCACGATCTCCCTACATCCTTAGCAAGCGCCGTCTCCCTACACTGATCTTAAGTATCGGCTCGGCATCGTAGGGAAATGAGACATGGATGACAGGGCAGAGTTGCTAGTGGAAAAGCGTGCGCCAGTGCCTGGAATGCTCGCGCGGCGCAACGCCGATAAAGGCGTATTCAAAGCCCGCCGCCGCGGCGTCCCAGGGCTGGACCTTCGCCGTGCGATCGAAAATGATGAACTGACGTTGTACTACCAGCCGCAGTTCGAAGTATTGAGCGGCCGTGCCAGTGGTGTTGAGGTGCTCGCGCGTTGGTTTCGATCCGACGGCGTGGCCATCGAGCCCAGTGTTTTCATTCCTCTGGCCGAACAAACTCAATTGATCGGTGCGCTCGGCTCGCGGGTACTTCACAGGGCCTGCAATGACGTGCGCGCGTGGCCGACAGCAGGACCTGAACCCGTGACGCTCTGCGTCAACGTTTCGCCCCGGCAAATTGACGAGGGATTCGCCGCGTCGATTCGACGAACACTGCAGTGCACCGGGTTCCCTGCGACGCAGCTGGAATTGGAGATCACGGAAAGCGCGCTCATGAGCAATGCCGACTACGTCATCGAATGCTTCAGGCAACTGAAAGCCATCGGTGTACGGATCGCCATCGATGATTTCGGCACCGGTTACTCCAGCCTCAGCCAGCTCTCCAGGCTACCCGTTGATCGGTTGAAGTTGGACAAGTCGCTGGTTCACAATCTGACGACTCGATGGAAAGATGTCGCGATCCTGCGCGCCATCATTGAGTTGGGCAACGATTTGGGGCTCGCCGTCATCGCCGAAGGCGTCGAAACCGAACAGCAATTCCAAGTACTCAAGCAGTTAGGATGCCCGCAGGTGCAGGGATATTTGCTGGCCCGGCCGGCACCGCAAAATGAAGCGCAAGGCATGCTTGGCGGGCGATGGGGCGCCCGCTACGCGTGCTCCACATTCCTGAATCGTATGGCCCCGGAGAGCTCAAATGCATCTTGAACAGTCCCAGCAGAACGAAGAAATGCCCGACGCTTTGCATGACACCACCATCGTGCAGCAATTGGCACCCCAATGGCGGTGTCGTGTGCTGATCGTCGATGACGATGACATCGTACGAGCGTATCTGTCAGCGGTGCTCAAAAAAGCCTCGTACGACGTTCAGGTGGCCGTCTCGGCTGAGGAAGCGCTGCGCATTCTCGACAGCTCGCAGTTTCAGATCGTCGTGACCGATTGGCAGATGCCGGGCATGGACGGCCTGGAGCTTTGCCGGAAAGTCAGACTCAAGCAGGTTGATGGATATGTCTATGTCATGATGCTGACGGTGCGCGAGAGCAAGCAAGACATGCTCGTGAGCATGGCGGCCGGCGCGGATGATTACATTGTCAAGGGATCCTCGCTCGATGAGATTTTGGCGCGGATGGAAGTTGCGCGGCGCATCACCCATCTCGAGTACTCGCTGCGGTTGAGCAACCGCGAAAATCGCCGCTTGTCGGTTACCGATCCACTGACCACGGCGCACAACAGGCGGTATTTGATGAAATACTTGCCGCGCGAGCTGGCACGCGCACAGCGCTACAATCGGCCATTGTCCGTCCTATGTTGCGATATCGACGGATTCAAGCAGGTTAATGATCGTCTGGGCCACGCGGCCGGGGATCGGGTACTGCAGGAATTCGTGATGCGAGCGACGCAGTGCATTCGCGAGACCAGCGACTGGCTCGCGCGATCCGGGGGAGACGAATTTGTCATTGTGATGCCGGAAACGAACTTGGAAGGCGCCAACACCGTGGCTCACAAGTTGCGCCGCATCTTGATGAGCCCGCCAGTCGTCTTTCACGAGCGTCCCCTGAAGGTGACCGTGAGCATCGGTGTCACGGCGTTGGAGACACGCCGCGACCTGTCGAATACGGCGCCCCTGGATTTGCTACGCGCGGCGGACCTGGCGCTTTATACCAACAAGCGCTCTGGAAAGGATCAAGTAACGGCTTCCCTTGCGCGTGCTACCTAGCGCGGCGCACCGCACCATTTGCATCCAAGTTGTGGTTTCCGTGACGGGGCTGCGCGAATCCATCGGGCCATTAAGGCCCAATGAGGTGTATGCAAATGGCTCCATGGCCGGATATTGCCGGCATTGACAGCGCCGATGCTTGCGCACGTTGGGCCGGCGATGCAGCCCTGTTTACCACCATGCTGGCGCGTTTATTCGATGAATTCGGCGAAGTGTACGTGCCGGCCGAGTTTAGCGATTCCAAGGGTGTCGCGCAGTATATCGGTCGCATGCATAAGCTGCGGGGAGGGGCGTGCATGCTCGGCGCCAAAGGAGTCTACGGGCTGGCCGGAGAGGTCGAAGACGCCTGTAACCGCGGCGATCATGATCGCGCCGTTGAAGTGTCGATCAGGCTCACGGGCGAGATTCAGCGTCTGCGCGAGAGCGCGCAGACTGTGTTGACGGCCGCTCAGCATCACGAACGCGGCAAGCTAAAATAAAATGATGCGCCGCTTCCGGGAGCCGCCTCGGCCCAGATCGTGCCTCCGTGACGGGTCACGATGCGCTGAGCGTTGGCCAGTCCGATGCCGGTCCCCTCGAATTCATCCGCGCGGTGCATCCGCTGAAATACCCCGAAGAGTTTCCCGGCAAAGCGTGAATCAAATCCCACGCCGTTGTCGCGGACAAATATGACGGCTTCGTCGTCACGACCCGCGCGAGCGCCGATCTCGATCACCGCCTGATCCCGCGTTCTTGTGTACTTCACGGCGTTCGAAAGCAAATTGGCCAACACCTGATGCAGCAGGATCGGATCGCCATGCACTTTCGGCAAAGTGCTGCGGCGCCATTCAATCATCCTCCCTCGTGTCTCTGAATGAAGCTCACCTATGGCCTTCTCGGCCAGAATGTTCAGATCCACTTGCTCAAAATGCATTTCCGTGCGGCTGGTCCGGGCGAATGCCAGCAGCGCCTGGATCAGTTGCGTCATTTGCGCGCTAGCTTCGATGACGTGCGTGAGCATCCGCATATTGTCATCGTCAAGCTGCGAGGATGCCGAGTTCTTCAGCAGTTCGACAAATCCGTTGATTCGGCGCAAGGGAGCCTGAAGGTCATGTGACACGGAAAATGAGAATGCCTCGAGTTCCCGATTGGCCGCATCCAGAGCGGCGGTGCGCTGCGCCACGCGAGTTTCCAACAGCTGGTTAAGTTCGACAATTTGCTCGTGAGCGCTCTGCAGTTCGGCCAACGACTCCTGCACTTCAGCGTTTCGAGATTCGAGTTTATGGACGAGCGCCGCGTTGTATTGTTCGAGGACATTGACTTCATCTGCTTCAGGGGCGGCGTTTCGCAGACGATCTATCCTGCTTTGCGCGTCTCGTATCGCGGCAATCAACGCAGTGGGTGGGGCGGGCTTCAGTATGTACGCATCCGCGCCGACGGCATCCGCCAGGGCTCGATCGGCGGGCGAATCGTATGTCGCCGTATACAGAATGACCGGAATCTCCCTGTAGCTCTTCGCTCGCCTGCGGATTTCTCGAGCCAGCCGGAATCCATCCATGGAAGGCATGAGAACGTCCGAGATCACCGCATCAATGGGTTCTTGATCGAGAATTGCGAGAGCCTCGACACCGTTGCTTGCTTCAACAACGAGGTGCCCCTCGGACTCAAGGCCGGCACGCAGAAGCTCGAGATTGCGCGGCGCATCGTCTGCAATGAGGATCTTGAGAACTTGTGCCAGTGGCTTCACCGGTCGGATAGGTCCAATTCCATCTGTTTTGCGAAACTTGAGGGTACGCCTCACGGAATCGCCAAGCAATGCGATGCGGTCGCTTCTAGGTATCGCGGCGTAACGCTATAAGTGAGGTACCGCACTTAGGAAAGTGGTACGTGACTAACACAATGACAACATGTGGAGTAATGGTCGTGGACGATCACGGCATCGTGCGTGAAGGACTCATTGCCATGCTCAGGCAACAAGCCGGAATACAGGTGCTGGGCTCCGCGACATCGGGTGAGGATGCAATCCTCGCAGCGCAGCGCCTCAATCCGGCCATCATCATCATGGATCTGCTTCTTCCGGACATGAGCGGAATCGAGGCGACGGAACGAATTCTCGCACTGCTGCCGCAAATGCGGGTGATCATGTTGTCCGCTTGCCATACGATCGAGCATGTCTACTGCGCTTTACGCGCAGGAGCACTGGGCTACATCGTCAAGGACGCCCCGGCGGAGGATCTCATGCAGGCGGTTCAGGCTGTCAGAGAAGGCAGACGGTACCTGAGCTCGCAGGTGACGCCACCGGTTGTGGGTGGCTCCAATTGCTACTCTTTGTCCAAAAGCCCTTTGGAGCGCCTCAGCGTGCGCGAGCGGGATGTATTGAGCCGCATCGTTGCCGGTGCATCAAGCTCAGCCATTGGCCAGCATCTGTCGCTTTCCTCAAAAACAATCGATACGTATCGAGGCCGACTCATGGCGAAACTCGGCGTGTCCAATAGATCAGCGCTGATTCGGTTCGCCATCGAGAACGAGTTCACGAAATAGCCGTCGCACATCTGCGATGGCCGGTCTAGACCCGTGAGCATCCGGCGGCTTACGCGCGAAGCTGTCAAGGTTTCCTGACAGCGCGGCGCGTCGGATAGGGCTACGCTGTTTTCCCACCTTGAGCGGAGCAGCCATGCAGCCGGAAATTCTTGAGACATCCACGACGCCGCCCCGGCCACGAAAGACGACTTGGGCACGCACCGACGACGATGGATTCGAGGAATTGCGCGTTGTCTTCGAAGGCAAATTGCAAAGCGAGCGTGCCCACTTCGTAGCCTTGAGCGCTGCGCTGGCGCGCGTTGAAGGCAGCCCCGGTCCGGTCTTCAGTGAATTGCGCAATCGCGCACATAAAATGCGCGGCAGCGCAGCCGTATTTGAAATGGCGCAAGTGGCGTCCGCGGCGGGCTCGCTGGAGATAGCGGCCATAGCGGCCACTGTGAGTCACGCTGACAACACGGACGCTGCCGTTTGGACCGCGCTCGTGGCTCTGGTGCGTCTCTTGGGGACGATCCCCACCGCCTGATCAGGTCGATACGCGGACCCGGAATGGTTCGGCCACGCCGACGCCACCGGCGATGCTCGTCAGTCTGACGATGAGCGCGCGCGTCACCTCCTGGCCCATGGGCACCAAGCGAATCCCTTTGGGGCTCACCAGGTCCTCATCGAGGATCATGCCCACGGCAAGATCCTGCAACCGAACTTGCCGCACTACGCGGTCCTGGCCTGTTCGGGACAGCGTCGACAATGCCTTGAATATGAATTGAGGGAAGGCTAATTTGGACGTGCGCAAGGCTTCGATTGCAGCCTCCCGCGTCATGCCCCGCATGGTTAAGCGATCGAATTCAAAGGCAGCGCGAAGCAGCAGTCGGCCGATGCTGCGGATGTCCCATTGTCGAACATCTTCAGGCTGGTTACCCCAATCGGGCTCACCGAATTGTGCAGTCACGATAGCGGCCACATCTTCGAGCCGAGGAATGGCGGCAAGCAACTTACCGGCGACTTCCGGGTGGGACTCATACAATCGTCTTTCTTCGTCGCTTACCTTCTGATCGGCTTCTGCTTTGGACAGGATTTCCTTCGGCAGCGCGACGCAGCCGATCTGAGAGACGAGCGCCGACAGGCCCCACTGCCACCGCTCAGCCAGGCCTAGCGCCGCAGCAAGATCGATCACATAGCGTTGCAGGCGCGCCGCGCGGGCTGAGGCCGCCGGCTGCACCATGCCAAGGATCTCGATGAGCATTTGCACGGAGCCGTTCAAGGTCTGTTCCAACAATACTTTTTCGGCGGTGAGCAGGCGATATTGCCTCAGGCCGTCATCGATGGCGCTGAGCAGTTGATCCGTCGGACATGGCTTGCTCAAGAATCGATAGATGTGACCCTCATTCACCGCGGTAATGGTGGCCTGCAGATCCGCTTGACCGCTCAAGATCATTCTCACCGTCTCCGGTGCCTGCTCGCGCACCTTGGCCAAGAACTGTGCGCCATTCATGAGCGGCATGCGCATGTCGGACACGACCAATGCGAAGGGCCCGTCCTCACTCAAAACGCGCAGTCCGTCGGCGCCGCTCGCTGCCGTAAAGAGATCGCCTTGCTTACGCAGTGTGCGCCGGATGGCTTCCAGCACGTTGGGTTCGTCGTCCACAAAAAGAATGCGTTCACTCATTGCACGGCCTCTTCCAACTCGAAATTTTCCAAAGCCGCCTGCCACTCCGGAAGCCGTTGCAGCAAGCCGCGGGATTCTAGAAATCCCGGCTCCAAGGCGGATTCGGCGGCGCTCGAAGTCTGCCCGTGCATCTGATGCGCCAAGTGATTGGCTACATGGATCAATCCGGCAAGCCCCAGGTCTTCCGTGGCTGCAGAGCTTGGCATGTGATGAAATGCAACCGCCTCGACAATCGGATTGGGGAAACCCCACAGCCCCAATAAATACGCGCCGACCTCGGCATGATGCGATTGCATGAGCGCACCGTATTCCTCGATGCTCATCGCAGCACCGATCGTGGGAATTGTACGCGTCGCAAACACGATTTTGCCGACATCGTGCAGAACGCCGGCGAGAAACGCCCTTTCTGCCTCCGCGGAGGAGAATTTTTCGCACAGGGCGATCGCTCGGGCAGCCAGCGCCGTTTGCAGACTGTGGCTCCAAAGCCGCTCCAAGCTAAACCCTGCGATTGCTGTCGGGCGGCCACT
>Ga0209624_10001403_pt1 | contig 18996 bp, 15 predicted proteins | sample JacPinW_OM2H0_O1_FD_188565 | JGI IMG/M metagenome (GOLD analysis project Ga0209624, IMG submission 188565) | Forest soil microbial communities from Algoma, Ontario, Canada - Jack Pine, Ontario site 1_JW_OM2H0_O1 (SPAdes) (version 2) | ecosystem: Environmental > Terrestrial > Soil > Boreal...
CCGGTCAAACTGGGCGTTAACTACGGCCGTAGTATCCTCGACTACGCCAATGCGTTCGATCAGGCCGCGAACCCCGATCTGCTCGCGAACAACCAGAAGTTCACGGTGGGCGTCTATTACTCGCTGACAAAAGCCCTAATGCTGCTGGCCGAAGGCAGCCGGGTAGAGAGCCACTCGCAGGATCCGACGTTGCCGCACACCAACGGCGCGTCGACCTTCAACATTGGCGCGTACCTTGGGTTCTAAGGCGACTTAAGCGGCGCAGCGTCGAAAATTGGAAAAGCAGCACTGCTGCGTCGGCGGCCATCCGGCCGCCGGCGCAGCAACGCGAGGTGGGTTGGGTGAAGTCGAGGGGGAGTGCGGGGCCTATCTGTACCGTCAGCCTGATGGTATGTCATGCTGCAGCATCCCTCACCCACGCTGCGACGCAGAAGATCTCAGCTTTTACCGGGAAGCGGGGCCTCATTCGTGCGCCACAACCCGCTCACTCACGCACCCTGCGGTGCACAAAAGCAGAAGCAGGCTCCGCCGTTCGGACTACCGCGGTTTCAGTCCGCGACTGTGTCATTTGTGACACAGGCCTGTCGCGAAGGCGGCGCCCGCTCCATCTGCTGCAGATAGATGGGAATGAGACTACGATACTCGGCCGAAAAGCCACGTTAATTTCGAGGGGAAGACCGGATTCTGTTTTGGGGAGATGGAGGTTGCGAGGCCGAGCCGGCGTGTGGCCTAAACATGCTGATGCCCACGGCAGTGCGAACACCGAACGATATAACTCGAGTCTAGGAGAACTGCGTATGCGATTCGAACGCGATAAAAGCCTGCGCACCATATGTGCCGCACTGGCACTTGGAGCGTCCTGCGCAGCGGCAATCGGGGATGAGGTAACCGACCGCGCGAAGGATCCTAATTTGTGGGCAGCGCCGGGCGGCGACCAAGCCTTAACACGCCACAGCACGCTCAAGTCGATCAATACCTCGAATGTCGGTCAACTGCAGATGGTGTGGTCGCAATCGAGCGGTACGCTGCGCGGCCACGAGGGTCAGCCTCTGGTGGTCGTCGTCGGTGGCAAGCCGATGATGTACATGGAGAGCGGCTGGCCGAACATCATCCAGGCATTGGACCTGACTGATCCTGATCATCCGAAGGAAGTCTGGAACTACAAGAAGACGACCAACCGCGATGATTCAGCAGTGCCGCGCGCCTGCTGCGATACGGTTAACCGCGGCATGTCCTTCGCCGACGGCAAGCTGGTATTCGGCACGCTGGACGGCTTCGTGATTGCCCTCGATGCGGCCACCGGCAAGGAAGTGTGGGTCGTCAAGCACGCCTACCCGGACAAGGGCGAGACCATCACGCCTGCACCGCTCATCGCCGAGGGCAAGGTCCTCATCGGCTTTGGCGGTGATGAGTTCGCGGCACGCGGTCGGTTCACGGCCTACGATCTGCAGACCGGCAACAAGGTCTGGGAGTGCCAAAACACCGGCAGCGACAAGGACGTGTGTCTGACCAAGGACAGCAACAAGAAGCATCCCGAGTACGGCACTGCCGGGCACGACATCGGCATTTCCAGCTATCCGGGGGATGAGTGGAAGCGTGGCGGCGGCGCCATGTGGGGCTTCTACAGCTACGATCCGGAACTGAAGCTGGTGTACGCCTCAAGCGGCAACCCGGGCCTGTGGAGTCCCTCGTATCGCTGCGGTGCCAATCCTGTGACCCAGGAAGCCTGCAACAGCGGCAAGTGGGACAACAAGTGGTCGATGACGATCTTCGCGCGCAAGGTCGACACCGGCGAGGTCGTGTGGGCCTACCAGATGACCCCGTTTGACCAGTGGGACTATGACGGCATCAACGAGAACATGCTCGAAGACCTCACGGTCGACGGCAAGCCGCACAAGGTCCTGATCCACTTCGATCGCAACGGCTTTGCGTATGTGCTCGATCGTGCCGATGGCACGCTGCTGCGCGCCAACAAGTACGTGACCACCAACTGGGCGGAAAAGGTCGACCTGAAGACCGGCCGGCCCGTGAGGGTCTTTGAGCACTCACCGCTCAAGCCCCATGGCAACACGCAGGCCTGCCCCTCGGCGATGGGTGGCAAGGACCAGCAGCCGTGCGCGATCGACCCGAGCGAGCCTGGCATGGCGTACTGCCCGACCAACAACTGGTGCATGGAAGATGAGCCCCAGGAGCGGTCGCACACGCAGCAGGGCATCGTTTACGTGTTCGCGAATGTGTACATGTATCCGGAGAAGCCCGGCATCACCGGCAAGTTCAAGAAGTTCAACGTTCTGACCGGCGAGACCGTGTGGGAAATTCCGGATCCGTATCCGAACTGGGGCGGCGCCCTGGTCACGGATGGCGGTGTGGCGTTCTACGGCAGCCTGAACGGCGACTTCCGGGCGGTGGATCGTTCCAGCGGCAAGGTGCTGTGGCAGAGACGGCTGGGCTCGGGAATCATCGGCAACCCGATCACCTACAGCGTCAATGGCAAGCAGTACGTGTCCGTGTGGAGCGGCATCGGCGGCTGGATTGGTCTGCCGGTCACGGCAGGACTTGATCTGAACGACAAGTTCGGAGCCATCGGCGCGACTGCGATGACCAAGGCGGCGAATCTCAGCATGATCCCGATGGGCGGCACGCTGTATACCTTCGCAGTGCAATAAGGAATGAACGCAGCAAGGGACTGACTGTCAGATAGTTGAGGATGGAATGAACGCGCCCGGCGTCACTGCCGGGCGCGTTCTCGTCCGGGCCAAGGCACCGCTTCGAGGAGCCAAGAAAATGAGGATTGGGCTGAGAACAGGGCCCGCGCTGGGTGCAGTGCTGGCGATAGGGGCGGTCACGTTGTTGATCGCGCCGGTTGCAGTTGAGGCTGCCGCCTCCCTGCGCGTATGCAGCGACCCGGGTAACATGCCGCTGTCCAACAACCGCGGCGAGGGATTTGAGAACAAGATTGCGACGGTGCTCGCGAGCGCGCTCGGGACGACCGTCGAGTATTACTACCGGCCGAGCATCGAGCGCGGGCTGACCCGTTCGACACTCGACGCCGACCAGTGCGACATCATGCTGGACATGCCGCTCGGGGCGGATGATGTCCTCGTGACGAGCGCGCTCTATCGCACGACCTACGTGCTCGTCTCGCGCTCCGATCGGGGCCTGGAGTTCAAGAGCCTCGATGACCCGCGCCTGAAGAATCTGAAGGTCGGCGTCTACGAGACTTCCGCGATCCGCGAGGCGCTCGTCGATCACGGGGTCGGCAAGGTGGAGATCCACTACCTGAGCCACAACGCGGATCTCGTTCCGGAGAACCAGCCGAGCTATCAGGTCCAGCAGGTGATCGACGGCAAACTTGACGTCGCCGCCGCCTGGGGCCCGTCGGCCGGCTACTACAAGGTCGTTAAAAAGGCCCCGCTCAACATCCAGGCCGCCAACCTCATGGATGATTCCGTGCCGCTGGAATATGACATGGCGATTGCCATGCGGCGCAATGACCGCGACCTGCAACATCGCATTGAGCAGGCGATGCACGATCAGCGCGATGCGCTGCACGCCATCCTGACGGACTACGGGGTGCCGCTGGTGGCCTGCGACACCTGCATCATCAGCGGCGATCTGCCCGCGCACGGACCTTACAAGCCTGAGCCCGAGGCTCCCGCTCCCGCGCGTGCGCCGAAGGTGACCATCGCCCAGCTGAACGACTGGCTCGCGCACGGCGCGAACGTTAACGTGGAGCTGAACAACGCGGTCGTGGCGGATGACCAGGTGCGCGTGGGCTATCTCCTGGAGAAGAAAGGCGCTTCGGTCGGCGCCCAGGACCTGCAGGGCGAGACGCCGCTGCACCATGCCCTGATCCAGCGCTCGCCGGCCATGGTGGCGTTCCTGATCGCGCATGGCGCGGACGTCAACCAGCGCGATCGCGACGGCTGGACGCCGCTCATGACGGCCGCCTATTGCGATGATCCTGAGGACGTTAAAGTGCTCGCGGCACACGGCGGGGATCCCAACGCCGTGAGTGCGCAGAAACTCACCCCGCTCGGCATCGCCGCGCAGTACGCCAAGGACAAGGCCGCCCTGGCGCTCATCGAGGCGGGTGCGGATCCCGGTCGGGCGATCGGTGAGGCCGGCTATACGCCCCTGATGCTCGCCAGCGCGAACGACGCGCAGCCGCTCGCGCAGGCTCTGATCAAGAAAGGCGCCGACGTGAACGCCCGCAACGGCGGCGGTGTCACCGCGCTGATGATGGCGGCGGCCAACGGCAAGGTCGATATGGTTGAGCTTCTGATCAGCTCCGGTGCGAACGTCAAGGCGAAGACCGACCGCGGCGACACGGCGCTGTCCATCGCGCGGGACAAGGGCAATGACAAGCTCATCAAGCTGCTGGATGAGGCGCCCGGCCATCCCGGAGCGTAAGAAAGAAGACGAGGGACGCCGTGCTCAAGACCACGCTGATCGTTTGCTCCCTGGGATTGCTGTTATCGGTGGGCTATGCACAGCAGCCCGCACCGGCAGCTGCCGCACCCGCCGCTGCGGCGGCGACGCCCGGCAAGACTATGACGCCGCCTGACCGGTCGGACGCGACGCCCCAGGGTCAGCTCAAAAATCCCTACTCCGACACCGATGCGGCGGTCGTGGCGGCCGGACAGCAGCTGTACCTGAACTACGGATGCAATGGTTGCCACGGCGGCACCGGCGGCGGGGGCATGTGTCCGCCCCTGACCAACGATGTGTGGGTGTATGGCGGGGATGATGACACCCTGTTCCGACTGGTGGCCTACGGCAGCCAGGTCCTGCAGAGCAAGGGCTACAGCCGCAAGGCCCAGGAGAACGTGGTCGGCCCCATGCCCCCCATGGGGCAGGTGGTGAAGACGGATGACGATTTGTGGCGCATCCTTGCGTTCGTGCGGGCTAACTACCACGGCGCGCCCGAGTGCAAATTCGGGTGCCCCAAGCAGTGAGTAGACCGCCGGTCTGATGGTTGGTTGAGGGGGAGTCTTGGCTATGATGCGTGCGCGGCCCGCAGCTCACACTCATGCGGACCTCATCGGCAATCTGGTTCGCAGACACGGCTCCGAACCGCCGATCACCGATGTCGTCAGGACCTCCTGGAGCCGCTGCCTCAACTACTACGCGCTCGACCCGCACGAGGTCAAACGCCCGAACAGCGTCGAGCGTGCCGACCTTCAGGACCGCCGCGAGCGCCTCGGCACCCTGCTGGCGATCGCGCGCATCGAAATGGAGGCCCTGGGCAAGCTCATCAAGCACTCCGAGTACAGCATCATGCTGACCGATCGGGACGGGGTGATCTTAAGCTACCTCGGCGATCCGGGCTTCTCGGCCACCGCAAGGCGCAGCGGCTTTCGCGAGGGAGTCGTCTGGAGCGAGCGTGAGATGGGTACCAACGGCATGGGCACCTGTCTGACCGCCCGCCGCCCGGTGGTGATCCACCGCGCCGACCATTTCCTGGCCCAGAACACCCAGCTCACCTGCTCGGCGGCGCCGATCTTCGACATGCGCGGGGAATTGCTGGCGGCCCTTGATATCTCGGGCGCCTCCTCCAATCATCAAAGTCATACGCTGGCGCTGGTGGAGCTTGCCGCCCAGAACGTTGAGAACCGCACGCTTTTGAGCGCGGCCAACGGTTTTCACCTGGTGCGCTTTCACCGCTGTGCGGAATTCGTCAGCACACCCGGTGAGGGGGTTCTGGCCTTCGATGAACAGGGCCTCATCACGGGGGCCAACCGCGCGGCGCTCAAGCTGCTCGGCCAGCGCGACCACGAAAGCGTGGTCGGGCAGCGCGTCGATCGCATGCTGGAGACCAGTCTTGCGACACTCACGCGGCTGGCGGGGCAACGTGGATTTCGCGCCGAAGCCTTAAGTTCGCGGGCAGCGCCGCGGCGCTGGTTTGCGACCGTGCAGGCGCCAGTCGAGTCGGCGCGGCCGACCCAGGTGGCCGTCAACGCCGAGCTCGCTGCCGGGGCGTCCCCGGCCGCCGAGCCGCGCGGCTCGCTGGAGTGCCTGTCTTCGACCGATCCGACCATGACGCAGAATGTGGAGATTCTGCGTCGCGTGGTGGATCGCGATATTTCGGTGCTGCTGCTGGGTGAGACCGGCACCGGCAAGGGCTATTGCGCGCGTGCGATCCATTTCGCGAGCGGGCGGGCGAGCAAACCCTTCGTGACGGTGAACTGTGCCGCCATCCCCGAGACCCTGATCGAGAGCGAGCTGTTCGGTCATGCGCCGGGGGCCTTCACGGGGGCGACCCGCGAGGGTGGCATGGGCCGGATCCTGCAGGCCCACGGCGGCACGCTGTTTCTGGATGAGATCGGGGACATGCCGGTGGCGCTGCAGTCGCGGCTCCTGAACGTGATCGAGGACCGCGAAGTGATGCCGCTCGGAGGCAGCAAGGTGGTCTGCGTAGACGTGCGTGTCATTAGTGCTACACAGCACGACCCGCACGAGATGATCGCCAAGGGCGAGTTCCGCGAGGATCTGTACTACCGGCTGAACGGCATCACCGTACGGCTGCCGTCGCTGCGCCAGCGTACCGATCAGGCGGGGCTGATCGGTAAGCTCTTGGCGAGTGAAGTGGCGGGGGCGACCATCGAGCTGGAGCCGGCGCTCATCGATCGGCTAGTGCGCCATTCCTGGCCCGGTAATGTGCGCCAGTTGCGCAACGTTTTACGCACCATGCTGGCGCTGCGCAGTTCGGATACCCTGACGCTGGCTGACTTCAGGGAGGAATGGCTGGCCGGGTGCGTCGCCCTTGAGGCACTGCGGAGCGAGGCGGATGGAGGAGCGGATATGGACGGGGAGAGCGCGCTGAGCGGTGCGGAACGCGAGGCACTGCGGCGCATGCTCGACAGCTGCCGCTGGAATGTCAGCGCTGCGGCAGCACGGCTGCATATCAGCCGCCGTACCATATACCGCAAGATTCATAGACACGGACTGCTGCGGCATGGCCCGCACCTTGGGGCGAGCCGGCAGGAGTCCGAACGAGTTACTAATCGGAGGATCGAAGATGGCAGTCAAGATTCACCCACTGGTTGATAATGGCGTCAAGCAGGGCACGCCCGGGTTTGCCGGCGGCACGCTGACCTGCAAGTGCACGAGCAATCCTGTGACCGTGAAGGTCGCCTCGAACGTGGCGTTCAATCACGTCTGCGGCTGTACCAAGTGTTGGAAGCCTGCGGGCGCGGTGTTCTCGCTGATCGGCGTCGCGGGCCGCGACAAGGTCACCGTGACGGCCAACGCCAACAAGCTCAAGATCGTCGACGAGAAGGCGCCGATTCAACGTTACGCCTGTACCGGCTGCGGCGTGCACATGTACGGGCGCATCGAGAACAAGGCCCACCCGATCTACGGCTTTGACTTCTTCCACGTCGAGCTGTCGAAGGACACCGGCTGGGAGGCGCCGACCTTTGCAGCGTTCGTCTCCTCGATCATCGAGGGGGGCACCAAGCCCGACCAGATGGGCGCGGTGCGCGCGCGGCTGAAGGAACTGCACCTGGAACCCTATGACTGCCTGTCGCCGCCGCTGATGGATCTGATCGCGACGCACGCGGCGAAGGCCAAGGGCGTTCTGGCCTAGGCATCGTTCGTCCGGACGGCCCCGTGCTTCGCGCGGGGCCGCCGGTTTGCATTCCTAACCACTTCTCGAGAAGGGGACCTTTCAGCTATGAAAACACGTGCTGCCGTGGCGACCGCCGCCGGGAAGCCGCTCGAAATCATGACCGTCGATCTCGAGGGGCCGAAGGCGGGTGAAGTACTGGTGGAGCTGAAGGCAACCGGTATCTGTCACACGGACGAGTTCACGCGCTCCGGGGCGGATCCGGAAGGCCTGTTCCCGTCCATCCTCGGACACGAGGGCGCCGGCATCGTGGTTGAGGTGGGGCCGGGGGTGACCTCGGTGAAGAAGGGCGATCATGTGATCCCGCTCTACACGCCCGAGTGCCGCCAGTGCAAAAGCTGCCTCTCGCGCAAGACCAACCTGTGCACGGCGATCCGCGCCACGCAGGGCAAGGGCGTGATGCCCGATGGCACCAGCCGCTTTTCGATCGGCAAGGACAAGATCTATCACTACATGGGCTGTTCGACCTTCTCCAACTTCACGGTGCTGCCGGAAATCGCGGTCGCGAAGATCCGCGAGGATGCGCCATTCGACAAGGTCTGCTACATCGGCTGCGGCGTCACGACCGGCATCGGTGCGGTCATCAACACCGCCAAGGTCGAGCCGGGCGCCAATGTCGTGGTGTTCGGGCTGGGGGGCATCGGCCTCAATGTGATCCAGGGCGCGCGTCTGGCGGGCGCCAACAAGATCGTCGGTGTCGATTTGAATCCGGGCCGCAAGGCGCTGGCCGAGCAGTTCGGCATGACCCACTTCGTCAACCCCAAGGAAGTCGAGGGGGATCTGGTGGCGCACCTGGTCAACGTGACCGACGGCGGCGCGGACTACAGCTTCGAGTGCGTCGGTAACGTCAGTCTGATGCGTCAGGCGCTCGAATGCTGCCACCGCGGCTGGGGCGTGTCGGTCATCATCGGCGTCGCCGGCGCCGGACAGGAGATCAAGACGCGCCCGTTCCAGCTGGTGACCGGGCGGGTGTGGAAGGGCACCGCCTTCGGCGGCGCGCGCGGTCGCACCGATGTGCCGAAGATCGTCGACTGGTACATGGACAAGAAGATCTCGATCGATCCGTTGATCACGCACATCATGCCGCTCGACAAGATCAACGATGCCTTCGACCTGATGCATGCCGGCACTTCGATCCGAAGCGTCGTCACCTACTGAAACCGTATCTCCCCGGACGACGCCTGACGTCGTCCGGGGCGACTCCGGGGTCCGGGGTTAGAGTCGCGGCAGCGAGCGCTTGGGGCTGTGGCCGCCGTGCAGCCGGTGGTGGCCGTGGGGCCTTACGGCACGACGTGTGAGCTGCCGAGATCCTTCCACTCGTAGCGCGGCACCTGCACCCACTGACCGTCCTTCAGTTCCGGCACCTTGTGTACCTTGGTCTGCTCGATGCTGAGCGTGCCATCCTTGTCGGTGACCCAGAAATCGATGTCGTAGATCTGGTCCTTGGTGCCGACCGCGCGAAAATCCGTGCAGGCGAAGTAGTGCCCGTTGTCATCAAGCTGGCGGATCGGCTGGTGGGTGTCGATGAACTCAAGCTGCAGCATCTTGCCGGTCTTGTCGTCCTTGAGCATGAACACGCCGTTGTTCTTCGCCGCCTGCGTCACGGCGCCCTGTTCGACGGCCGACATCACTTCCCAGCCGCGCTTGTTGGCGACCTTGCCGGGGTGCTCGGAGGCGGGGATCCACCACCACGGGATCGGCGAGCGCGCGTTCAGCGTCCAGGCCCCGTCGGCCTTGACCGGTTCCTTGTAGATGCGGATCTCCTGGACCTTCAGTTGCCCGTCGGCGGGGGCGACCCAGAAATCGATCAGGTAGCGCTTCTGCTCATCAGCCTGGTCGTAAAACTTCACGTCCGGGAAGAAGCCGTAGCCGTCGATGGTGCGCGTGAAGTCGACGCCGTCGAAAACGAGCTTCAGCTGTGCGCCATTCAGGGGATCCTCGAACGGGAACACGCCATTGTTGGCCTTGCTCTTCTCCTCGATCAGCCCCTTGGCGACGGTTTCCGCATCCCCGCTGTCGTAGTACTGCATCGCCTTCTCGGTCGATTCGACACTGCTGGCGGCGATGAAATCGCGCGCCTTCTGCAGATTCTGGCTCGGATTCTCGAGGAAGGATTTCTTGGCGCCCTCGCTGCTGAAACAGTAGACCTTGCCGTCCTTGTCGGTCCAGGTGAGCGCACAGTTGGTCATGACATGGCGGCCCTGTGCGAGTCCCTCGACGCATTGTCCGCCGAACTGCGCATCCGGCGGCGGCCCATCGGCCGCAACGGCGGCAGCCAGTGGCAGCAGGCCGATCAGCGCAGCGGAAAAAACCGCGGCGAAAAGGCTTGTGGAATTGCGCTTCATAGTGCGCGGCATGGTACTCCTGCCTCAGGGCGCTGTCTCTGCGCGGCTGCGGCGCCGCGCAGTCGCGAACTGCAGCGGATCGTTGCCGTGCGCAAAATGCTTGGCAAGAAACGCCTCGCCGCTTTCGAGGATGAAATAGCGGAACGCTTCGGCGGGCGGGGACAGCGTCTTCGCCTGGTTGTTCACCACGTGCCAGCGTCGCATCACCGGCAGGCCTTCGGTTTCCGGAGCTGCGATCAGCTGGTGATCAAGCTCGAGCCCCACGGTATGCATCGACAGCAGCGCGATGCCCATCCCGGCCATGACGGCCTGCTTGATGGCCTCGTTGCTCGACATCTGCATGACGATGCGCGGGGTCATCTGATGGGCGTCCATGAATTCATCGAGCGCGGCGCGCGTTCCCGAGCCCGGCTCGCGCACGATGAAGCCTTCCGTCATCAGGGCCCGCGCGGAGACCTTCTCCGCGCGGGCGAAGGGATGCTCGATGCAGGTGACCAGTCCGTGCGGGTGCATCGCGAAGGGCTCGGCGCGCGAGGGCCAGTTGCGCGGCGGCCGTCCCATGATGGCCAGCTCCACCGCGCCCTCGCGCATCAGCGCGACGACTTCTTCGCGGTTGTTGCCGACCTGCAGCCGCACCTCAACGCCCGGGTGTTCATCGCGGAACAGCGCCAAGAGCCGCGGCAGGAAATACTTCGCCGTGCTCACCATGGCGACATCCAAAACGCCGGTCTTCAGTCCCCGAAAGCGCGCGACCATGTCTTCCGCATCCCGCATGGCCGCCAGCACCCGCTGCGTGTACGCGAGCACGTACTCCCCGACCATGGTGAGGGAGACCTTGCGGCTCGAGCGGTCGAACACCGGAAGTCCGACTTCTATTTCCAACTCCTTGATTTGCATAGAAACAGCGGGCGCGGTCAGGCCGAGTTCCTCCGCTGCCCGGGCGAAGCTCAAGTGCCTGGCAACCGCGGAGAAGACCCGCAGCTGGCGTAATGTCGCGTTCTTCATTAAGTATTACTTAACTATCCGGTAACCCAAATTGACTTTACCTGAATAATAGACTCCCTCTACATTCGCCTCAAGCCAATCAACAACGCATGGGATGAGGCCAATGGCAATCGAGGTACGAGGCGGCGCAACGGTGATCACGGACGCCAAGAAGCGCTACAAGGCGGGCGTGCTGAAGTACCGGCAGATGGGTTACTGGGAGCCGGACTACGTTCCCAAGGCGACCGATACGGTCTGTCTGTTTCGCATCACGCCCCAGGAAGGGGTCGATCCGGTCGAGGCGGCGGCCGCGGTGGCGGGCGAATCGAGCACGGCGACCTGGACGGTGGTGTGGACCGACCGGCTGACCGCCTGCGACAACTACCGGGCCAAGGCCTTCAAGGTCGAGCCGGTGCCCAATGCGCCGGGCCAGTTCTTCGCCTGGGTGGCCTACGACATCATCCTGTTCGAGGAGGGCTCGATCGCCAACATGACGGCCAGCCTGATCGGCAACGTCTTCAGCTTCAAGCCGCTGAAGGCTGCGCGGCTGGAGGACATCCAGATCCCGGTCGCTTACGTGAAGACCTTCAAGGGTCCCCCGACCGGGCTCATCGTCGAGCGCGAACGCCTCGACAAGTTCGGCCGGCCCCTGCTCGGCGCCACCACCAAACCCAAGCTCGGGCTGTCGGGGCGCAACTACGGGCGCGTGGTCTACGAAGGCTTGAAGGGCGGCCTCGATTTCATGAAGGACGACGAGAACATCAACTCGCAGCCCTTCATGCACTGGCGCGACCGCTTCCTGTACGTCATGGAGGCGGTCAACAAGGCGAGCGCTGCGACCGGTGAGGTCAAGGGCTCCTATCTGAACGTCACGGCGGCGACCGTGGAGGACATGTACGAGCGCGCCGAATTCGCCAAGGAGCTTGGCTCGGTGATCGTCATGATCGATCTGGTGGTTGGCTGGAGCGCGATCCAGAGCATGTCCAACTGGGCGCGCCGCCACGACATGATCCTGCACATGCACCGCGCCGGGCACGGCACCTACACGCGCCAGAAGAACCACGGCGTGAGCTTTCGCGTGATCGCCAAGTGGCTGCGCCTGGCCGGCGTCGATCACCTGCACACCGGCACCGCGGTGGGCAAGCTCGAAGGCGATCCGCTCACGGTGCAGGGCTACTACAACGTCTGCCGCGACAGCTACACCCGGCAGGATCTGCCGCGCGGGGTGTTTTTCGATCAGGACTGGGCCGACATCCGCAAAGTCATGCCGGTCGCCTCCGGCGGCATCCACGCCGGCCAGATGCATCAGCTGCTCGACCTGTTCGGCGATGACGTCGTCTTGCAGTTTGGCGGTGGCACGATCGGCCACCCGGCCGGCATCCAGGCCGGCGCGGTCGCCAACCGCGTGGCGCTGGAGGCGATGGTCAAGGCGCGCAACGAGGGTCACGACATTCGCGCCGAGGGGCTGGAGATCCTGCGCAAGGCCGCGCGCAGCTGCAGCCCGTTGCAGCAGGCGCTCGATACCTGGGGCGAGATCAGCTTCAACTACACCCCGACGGATGCTTCCGACTACACGCCCACGGCCGCCGTGGCGCACTGACGGCTAAGGAGTACTCCCCGATGATGACCAATCCGGTAGGCAAGATCACGCAGGGCCAGTTCAGCTTTCTGCCCGAGCTGACGGATGCGGAAATCTCGCTGCAGATCGAGTACGGCCTCAAGCGCGGCTACGCCTGGAGCATCGAGTACACCGACGATCCTCACCCGCGCAATACCTACTGGGAAATGTTCGGCATGCCGATGTTCGATCTGAAGGATGCCGCAGGGGTGCTGCTCGAGCTGGATAGCTGCCGGAAGAGCTTCCCGCAGCACTACATCCGCCTGATGGCCTTCGACTCCACGCGCGGAGTGGAGAGCATTGCCATGAGCTTCATCGTCAACCGGCCCGACAAAGAACCCGGCTTCGCGCTGCTGCGCGAGGAAAACCGCGGCCGCACGCAACGCTACAGCCTGCGCAATTACGCGACCGAACGGCCCGAGGGCGAGCGCAGTTAGGGGGTGTCCCGTGTATCTGATCGCTCCGTCGATCCTGTCCGCTGATTTCGCGCGCCTCGGCGAGGAAGTCACCCGCGTCATCGCCGCCGGCGCTGACTGGATCCACTTCGATGTGATGGACAATCACTTCGTGCCGAACCTGACCATCGGGCCGATGGTGGCCTCGGCGCTGAAGCCGTACTGCACGCGTGCCGATGGCCGGCGCGCCGTGCTCGACGTGCACCTGATGGTGCAGCCGGTGGATGCGCTCATCGACAGCTTCGCATCCGCCGGGGCGGATGTGATCAGCTTCCACCCCGAGGCCTCGCAGCACGTGGATCGCACGCTGCAGCTGATCCGGGCGGCCGGCTGCAAGGCCGGTCTTGCCTTCAATCCGGCCACACCGCTTCAAGTGCTCGAGTACGTTCTCGACAAGCTCGATCTGGTGCTCATCATGAGCGTGAATCCGGGCTTTGGCGGGCAGAGCTTCATCGACTCGGCACTGCGCAAGATCGAGCGGGCGCGCGCACTCATCGGGGCGAGCGGCCGCGACATCCGCCTCGAGGTCGACGGCGGCATCAAGGTCGGCAACATCGCGTGCGCGGCGGCCGCGGGCGCCGATACCTTCGTCGCCGGCAGCGCCATATTCGGCTGCGCCGACTATCAGGCCGTGATCGAGGCGATGCGCTACGAGCTGCGCGCCCTGGCGCCGGCCAGCAAGGTGGCCTGAGGTGGGCTCGCCGTTGTACTCCATTCCCGGTAGCGCCGCCGCAGCGCCGCCCGAGACGCCGGTTGAGGCGCAGCCGGGGCCAGCGGCGCAGGGCAGCGATGCGCGCACGGTGAGCGAAGTGCTGGCCCGAAGCCAGGCCGGCGCGGTCATGGAGGAGCTGGAGCGCGATCTGGTCGGGTTGGCGCCGATCAAGGCCCGCATCCGTGACATCGCAGCGCTGCTCGTCATCGACAAGCTGCGCATGAATCTCGGCCTCGCCGCGCAGGCGCCGAGCCTGCACATGAGCTTCACCGGCAACCCCGGTACCGGCAAGACCACCGTGGCGCTGCGCATGGCGCAGATCCTGTTCCGCCTGGGTTACGTGCGCAAAGGGCACCTGGTGGCGGTGACGCGCGATGACCTGGTGGGCCAGTACATCGGCCACACCGCGCCTAAGACCAAGGAGGTGCTCAAGAAGGCGATGGGAGGGGTGCTGTTCATCGACGAGGCGTACTACCTGTACCGCCCGGAGAACGAGCGCGACTACGGCCAGGAAGCCATCGAGATCCTGCTGCAGGTCATGGAGAACCAGCGCGACGACCTGGTGGTGATCCTGGCCGGCTACAAGGATCGCATGGAGGCGTTCTTTCGCTCCAACCCCGGTATGAGCTCGCGCATCGCGCACCATCTGGATTTCCCCGATTACCCGTGCGAGGACCTGCTGCGCATCGGCGATAAGCTGCTCGAGCAGCAGAATTACCGCTTCGCCCCCGGCGCGCGCGAGACCTTCGCCGAATACCTGAAGCTGCGCCTCGCTCAGCCGCACTTCGCCAACGCGCGCAGCGTGCGCAACGCGCTCGACCGGGCGCGGCTGCGGCAGGCGAGCCGCCTGTTTGCCGACCGCGAGCGGCAGTTCACCGCCGAAGAGCTGACCACCATCGCGGCCTCGGACATCCGTGCCAGCCGCGTGTTCGACAAGGAGACCTGAGCCATGCATCTCGGGCGCACGACGCTTTCGAAATTTCTGATCCAGCAGCTGACCGGCTTCCCCGACGCGAGCGACCTGGGCGCGCTACTGGTCGACGTGGCGGCCGCGGTCAAGGCGATCTCGGCCATGACCGCCAAGGGTGCCCTCGGCGGCTACCTGGGCGAGCAGGGCAGCAAGAACGTGCAGGGCGAGAAGCAGCAGAAGCTCGACGTGCTGGCGCACGAGGTGATGATCCGCAGCTGCGAGTGGGGCGGGCTGCTGGCGGGCATGGTGTCCGAGGAGCTCGAGGAGCCCTATGCGGTGCCCGAGGAGTTCGTGCGCGGACGCTACCTTCTGATGTTCGATCCGCTCGATGGTTCATCGAACACCGACGTGAACGTCTCGGTGGGCACGATTTTCTCGGTGCTGCGGCACGGGCACGCCGAACTGCCCAGTACCGCCGATTATCTGCAGTCGGGCCAGCAGCAGGTCGCCGCCGGCTACGCCATCTACGGACCGGCCACCATGCTGGTGATCACGGTGGGCAGGGGCACGCACGGCTTCACGCTCGATCGGGAGATTGGCAACTTCATCCTGACGCACCCCGACCTGCAGATTCCCGCCGACAGCGGCGAGTTCGCCATCAATACCAGCAACGCGCGCTTCTGGGAGCCGCCGGTGCACCGCTATGTGAGCGAGTGCCAGGCCGGCAAGAGCGGCGTGCGCGAGCGCGATTTCAACATGCGCTGGATCGCATCCCTGGTCGCCGAAGTTCACCGCATCCTGATGCGCGGGGGCGTGTTCATGTATCCCAAGGACACGCGCGATCGCAGCAAGCCGGGACGCTTACGCCTCATGTACGAGGCCAACCCGATCAGCTTCCTGGTGGAGCAGGCCGGCGGCCGTGCGACGACCGGCAGCCAGCGCCTGCTGGAGGTGAAGCCGGAGCTGCTGCACCAGAGAATTCCCTTGATCCTCGGCTCGTGCAACGAGGTGCAACGCATCGAGCGCTACCACGCCGAGTACGAAAGCGGCGCCGACCGGCCGTTCAGTTCGCCCTTGTTCAACGAGCGTTCGCTGTTTCGGCCCGAAGCCCAGTTCTGAATGAGAAGCGCATGTCGATCAGGCATCCGATAATCGCGGTCACCGGCTCCTCAGGCGCCGGCACCACCACCGTCATGAAAAGCTTCGCGCACATCTTCCGGCGCGAGGGCATCAAGGCGCAGGTCATCGAGGGCGACTCGTTTCACCGCTACAACCGCATCGAGATGCGCGAGCGCGTGTCGGCGGCCGACCGCGGCAGCGGCCCGCAGATCAGTCATTTCGGGCCGGAAGCGAACCTCTTGAGCGAGCTGTCGGGCAGCTTCGCCGAGTACGGTGAGACCGGGCGCGGCAAGGTGCGGCGCTACGTCCACGATGCCGCCGAGGCCAAGGAGCTCTCAGCAGAGCCGGGCACCTTCACCGACTGGCAGCCGATGATGCAGGACAGCGACCTGTTGTTCTACGAGGGTCTGCACGGCGCCTACGTGGCCGACGGCATCAATGTCGCCCGCCACGTCGATCTTCTGGTGGGAGTGGTGCCGATCATCAACCTCGAGTGGATCCAGAAGCTGCACCGCGACCGCCATCATCGTGGCTACACTCAGGACGCGGTGGTGGAGACGATCCTGCGGCGCATGCCCGACTATGTGAACCACATCTGCCCGCAGTTCAGCCGCACCCACGTCAACTTTCAGCGCGTGCCGACGGTGGATACCAGCAACCCCTTCATCGCCAAGGACATCCCGACCGCGGACGAATCGATGGTGGTGATCCGTTTCGCGAACCCCAAGGGCATTGACTTTCCCTACCTGGTATCGATGCTGCACAACTCGTGGATGAGCCGGCCGAACAACATCGTGGTGCCGGGCGGGCAGATGGGGCTGGCGATGCAGTTCATCTTCACGCCCATGATCCTGCGTCTGATCGATCTGAAGAAGCGCGCACACTGAGGAGGCCCAACAGCGCATGAACGCCCAGATGAGACAGAGCTTTCCCGAGCGCAGGCAGCTCGCCGATGCGCTGCGCTTCCTTGCGATCGATGCGGTGGAGGCCGCCAAGAGCGGTCATCCGGGCATGCCGATGGGCATGGCCGAAATTGCCGAGGTGCTGTGGCGCTCTCACCTGAAGCACAATCCCGCCGACCCCAGCTGGCCCGACCGCGACCGCTTCGTGCTCTCCAATGGCCACGGCTCGATGCTGCTCTACGCACTCTTGCATCTGACCGGCTACGCGCTGCCGCTGGAGGAGCTGCGGCGCTTTCGCCAGCTGCACAGTAAGACTCCCGGCCATCCGGAGATCGGGGTCACCCCGGGAGTGGAGACCACCACCGGTCCGCTCGGTCAGGGCCTGGCCAATGCGGTGGGCATGGCCCTCGCCGAACAGCTGCTCGCGATGGAGTTCAACCGGCCGGGGTACGCCATCGTCGATCATCGCACCTGGGTGTTCCTCGGCGACGGCTGCCTGATGGAGGGCATCAGTCACGAGGCGTGTTCGCTGGCCGGCACGCTTGCGCTCTCGAAGCTGATCGCGATCTACGACGACAACGGCATCAGCATCGACGGGCGCGTCGAGCACTGGTTCGCCGATGACACGCCCGCGCGCTTCGAGGCGTACGGCTGGCGTGTCATCCGCGACGTTCCCGGGCACGAGACGGCCGCCATCGAGGCCGCCTTAGGCAGGGCCAGCGAGGCGTGTGGGCGGCCGACCCTGGTGTGCTGCAAGACCGTCATCGGCAAGGGCAGCCCGAACAAGGCCGGCTCGCACGATGTGCATGGCGCTGCGCTGGGCGCCGCGGAGGCCGCCGCGACCCGCGCCGCCCTGGGCTGGACCGCCGGCCCGTTCGAGATCCCGCTGGAGATTCGCGCCGCCTGGGATGCGCGCGAATCGGGCGCCGCGCGCCAGGCCGCCTGGCAGCGCGGTTTTGCCGCCTACGCCAAGGCGCACCCGATGCTTGCGGCCGAGTTCCAGCGGCGCGTGTGCCGGCGTGCGCTGCCGGCGGACTGGCGGCAAGCGAGCGGCGCGGCCCTGAGTGCCGTGGTGCAAAAGGCCGCCGGCATCGCCTCGCGCAAGGCGTCGCAGAATGCGATCGAGGCGCTGCAGCCGCTGCTGCCGGAACTTCTGGGCGGTTCCGCCGACCTCACCGGCTCGAACCTGACCGCCGGGCGCGAGATGGTCGCGCTGCGCCGGGGTGCCTTCGGCAACCATATCAACTACGGCGTGCGCGAGTTCGGCATGAGTGCGCTCATGAACGGTATCGCTCTGCACGGCGGCTACATTCCCTACGGGGGCACCTTTCTCACCTTCTCCGACTACAGCCGAAGCGCCGTGCGCATGTCGGCGCTCATGCGCCAGCGGGTGATCTATGTCTTCACCCACGACAGCATCGGGCTTGGCGAGGATGGACCGACCCACCAGCCCATCGAGCACCTGAGCAGCCTGCGCCTGATCCCCAACAACTCGGTCTGGCGCCCGTGCGATGCCATCGAGACGATGGTGGCGTGGCTGGCGGCGATCGAGCGCCAGAACGCTCCGACCTGCCTTGCGCTCTCGCGCCAGAACCTGCCGCACTTCGCGCGCAGCGCGCAGCAGCTTCACGACATCCGCAGGGGCGGCTATGTTCTCGCGGAAGCGGAAGGCTCGGCCGCCCTCACGCTGCTGGCAACCGGCTCGGAAGTTGCACTGGCCATGCAGGCCCGCACGCTGCTGGCCGGGGAGGGCATCGGCGCGCGGGTGGTTTCGATGCCCAGCTGCGATGCGTTCGACAGGCAGAGCCCCGAGTATCGCGCGAGTGTGCTGCCGCGCGCCGTGCCGGTTCTGGCCATCGAGGCGGGTGTCAGCCATTTCTGGCGCGCCTATACGGGTTTCGATGGCGAGGTGGTCGGTATCGATCGCTTCGGTGAATCTGCGCCCGCCGATGAGGTGGCCGCAGCCCTGGGCCTTACCGCGCAGGCCGTCTGCGTGCGGGCGCGGCAGCTGGTGCAGGCCAAGCAGCCCTCGTGAGCGCGAAACAAGCGGGTGGGCTGCCGGCGCGCGGCGCCGGCCCCCTGCGGGCGATCTTGTTCGATCTGGACGGCACGCTGCTCGATACCGCGGCCGACATCACCAGTGCGCTCAACAGTGCACTCGCCGATCAGCAGCTGGGCTCCTTCAGCGAAGCGCAGGTGCGCGAAATGATTGGCCGCGGCGTGCCGACCCTGATCGAGCGGGCACTCGCACGGCTCGCAGCCGCGCAACGGTCGGTCGATCTTGCACGGCTGCTCGAGCGCTTTGACGAACACTACGACCG
>Ga0209624_10001404_pt1 | contig 18981 bp, 16 predicted proteins | sample JacPinW_OM2H0_O1_FD_188565 | JGI IMG/M metagenome (GOLD analysis project Ga0209624, IMG submission 188565) | Forest soil microbial communities from Algoma, Ontario, Canada - Jack Pine, Ontario site 1_JW_OM2H0_O1 (SPAdes) (version 2) | ecosystem: Environmental > Terrestrial > Soil > Boreal...
GAACGAGTGTGCTCAAGATATGGCTTGCAAGAAAGCACTCACAAAGAACTCAAACCTAGTTGTAAGCCGCCACCAACTCCCGCAGACCCTTACCCATCGGCGGCAAATAATCCTCCCAACTCCACTCTCCCCGGCGCGTTTCGAATTCCGGATACTTCCTCTGCACTTCTTCTTCGAAATAAACACCCATGCGCGCCATCACCTTCAAATTCCTCACCACCGTCCGCGCAATTCCAGTCGCAATCGCCTCGCCTTCACAACTCAGCTTCTCCAAAGCCGCCAGCAACTTCCCTTCCAGCTCCGGATCGTCCACCGTCATCAGCAGATCCTGATGCCCACGCTCCCGCATCAAATTCCGGATGCGCTCATCCATCGTGATCCCCGCCGACGGCACCAGTCCGGGCATCGAAGTAACAATTCCGTGATACCTCGACGAAGCCATCATGTGGCAAGCCCGCAAAATGCTGACCAGTTCGTACATGTTGTATTCGTCCGATGTCAGCACCGGCACGCCGCCAAGTTTTTCGGAAATCCGCCTCGCCGGACGCGCATCCAGTCGCTCCGTCGCCGCCAGAATCACGAACACATTCTTCTTCTTGCGGAATGCATCCACCGCATTCGCAATCGCCGTCCAGTATTTTTGATATGCCTGCTCCGCCGCCGGGCCTGAATTGTGGAAATAAACGGTGCGGTAGTGGCTGTCCTTGTAAGCTCCCGTCAAACTGTGCGCCGCATACTTCGCCACCGAAGCCTTCACCGGCCACTCAAACGGATTGATCGGGCACACCACCAGCACCGGCGTCCGCCCATCCCAGCCCACTTTCCGCAGCACGCTCTGCCCATACTCCGCTGGCCGCGGTTCAAAGGTCCACGCCGTGTCGGTTCCCAACTCGGTAGGTACACCCAGCTCACGCAGCACCGTCCGCGATTCCTCATTCCTGGTAATCACAAACGAATTCTTGCAATACCGTCCGCACATCTTCGCCAGCAACTGATCCATGTGCCCGGCTTCCGCCCCATATCCCACCGAAAGCTTGTTCTGCACAGCCGCAATTCCCAGCGACCCAATCATCATCGTGGTCAGCGCATTGGCGAACTTGCTCTTGAACATCGACCCTTCGCACGCCACCACACCATCATGTTTCGGCACTTCATTCGCCAGAAACGGCGGAAAAATATCCGGCAGATGAACTTGCTTCGTTCCCTCGAAGTATCCCTTCGAGAACTCGAAATTCTGGCTCATCACGCTGAACTCAACGCGCTCCGCCCCTAAAATATGCCGGACCTGCCGCAGCATTTCTTCCACCCGCACATCCGACCCCATATTTCGCGTGCCGTTGTAACCCGCAAACAACAGCTTTAGCTTTTCACCCGGCTTCCAGCGTGTGCCTTCGCCCAGCATCCACCCAGCTTTCGCCCGCTCGATCGATCCGCTCACCCAAGCTTCCAGAATCAGGTCCATCATGCCGCGGTCCCTCCCGCAGTCGCCGGCCAGGGCTGGTACTTGTACGCGAAATTATTCTCGCGGCTGAACTTTAGCAGCGGATAGCAATACTCCGAAAACGCCGCTGGCTTCTTCCCCAGTTCCTTCGTCACCCGCTTGTTATCGAACACGGTATTCCACACCAGATACGGCATGAACACTTTCATCAGCGACGCACCTTTTCCAATCGCTCCGCTGCGGTTCGCCAGAAAATTCACCGACCCCGCAAACGGACGCTCCGCCACCGGCACAAACACCGGCGCGCGTTTCTGCTGCGCCGCAGCCAGCGCCGTGGTTATTTCGCGGAACGTCTGCGATCCCACGCCCGATGAAAGATGATACGTATCGTGCTCCGGACGTTCTTTCTGATGCAAGGTCGCAATTGCCTCGGCCACAAAATCCACATTCACAATGTCAATCTTGTCCTTCGGACGAAACGGCAGTACCGGCAGCCCCGCCAGAAAGACAAATGCCTTCACCATATCGAATTGCGTAGTCTCTGCGTAGCGGCTGTCCCCCAGCACAATGCTCGGACGAAAAACCGTCTTCGGCGTTTCCGGCAGCAGCACCCGCATCATGTGCTCGCAGAATTTCTTCGTCCGCGCATAGGGATCGTAATCCGACCGCTCCCAATCAATCGATCGATCTTCACTCACCACTTCATTGTGCCGCTTCCCCGCCACCGCCACGGTGCTCACCTGGCTGAACCGCCTCAGCCCGTGATAATGCTCCGCACTCCGCGCCAGCGTCAGCACCTCCAGCGTCCCTCGCAGATTTACGTTCAGACAGCTCTTCTCCGACTTCCGGTTGAGAGACGCCGCACAATGAATCACTGAATCCGTCGTGTGCACCAGCCGGTCGTACTCATCGCGCGAAAGCCCGAAGCCCGGCTCCGTCAAGTCGCCTCGGAACACCCGCACCCGCGTCTGCAGGAATTCATAAAACTGAGGAAACTCCAGATGCAGTTGCAGCGCCTGCCACAGCCGTCCTTGCGCCTCGCCACCATCCTTTGCCCGCACCAGCACATTCAGCGACGCGCCATGATCGCGCAGCAGATTCGCGGCCACATGCGCCCCGATGTAGCCCGTCGATCCCGTAAGAAATATTGCCATTCAATAATTCCGTTCCTTGTCATCTTGAGCGAAGCATGCCGGAGAGCGAAGCGAGCCGGCATGCGAAGTCGAAAGATCCCTATCGTCTGATCCACGGTCAGCCGGAGATTCTCAAGTCCCCGTTTTCACCGCTTCCCCGTTCTGCAAACTTCGCGCCGGACGCGCCTCCAACGGCCGTCCCTCAATCAGCGGATAAGTCCACTTGCGCAACGCCGGAATATGCACATTGATCCAGTAATCCCACCAATCCAACATCCGCGCCTTATACCCAAATTCCTCGCGCTCATCCTCCACCAGCGCGTGCGACAACTTCTCCACGTTATCCGCCGCGAAGTCGTGCTCATTGAGCAGGATGAACGGTTCAAACAACTCGATCAATTTCTCCAGCCGCTCCAAATTTCTCTCCGCCTTCACCAGCGGAGTCTTCTTCAGGGGCAATGGCGACATGATCCGCTGGATCGATTTCACAATCGCCTTCTGCGCCGGCGCCGACATCCTCTGGTACCGTTCCTTCGAAACCGGAATCGCATCAAACCGCAGCCTCAGCCAGGACTCCAACCCTTCCTGCGCCCGGTAATGCTTGCGGTGTGCCAGCGACGTCAACTCAATCGACCGCCCCATGTCGCACGGATTCGTAACCGACGTCGCCAGCTGATAAAGCGAATCATGCCGCCGCTCCACAATCGCCGCCGCAATCAAAGTCATCCCCGCGCACACCGCGTCCACCGGCAGAATATCCAGCCGCTTGCTCTCATTCGACGGCAACTGCCGGAAGTATGTCCCCAATAAATAAGATAGCGACGCCGAGGTATTGATCCCCTCATTCCACCCCAGAAACGGCTTCGCCACCGACGTCTCCACAATCGCCGGACGCACTACCGCAATCGGCAGCCCCGCCCCATGCTTCACAATCAGCGACTCCGCCAAACTCTTGGTCAGCGTGTAAGTATTCGGCCAGCCCAACTCCTTAGCCCGCCGCGTCCCCGCTTCCGTCAGATAAGTCTTCAACCACCGAATCCTGTTCTTGCGGATCTGGTTATCCAAAGCCGCTCCCTGCAGCCCTTTCGCCGCATGCTCCTTCGCGAGCGACTGGGATTTCAAACCCGCCGTCACTTCCGCGCCCTCAGCCTCTACCTCAGCCTTCGCGATTAGTTCATGCAGAGACCCCAATTCTTGTTCTGCATCGAAATCTGGCACGCGGCGCGGCGTGTAATTCGGAATCAGTTTCTCCGTCACCCGCCCGTCGCGCTCACCTGCCACATAACAGGTCGACAGATGCAGCAGCCCCGCGTGCTCCGTCCCCCGCACAAATTCCAGGATGTTCATCGCCGCATCCGTATTGGTCGCCAGCGCATCCCGTAAATCCGGATTGAAGTCCGTCAGACCCGAACTATTCACGATCAGATCAAGATTCCTCTGCAGCCGCCGCGCCATCTCCCCATCGAACCCCAACCCCGCCTGCGTAACGTCGCCCTCAACGACTTCCACTTTCTCCCGCAGATAATCTCCAAACCCCACCCCATACTTCTCAAACAGGGGATCGAACACCGGCGATTCTTCCACAATCTTTTCAAACCGCCGCTGCGCCGGATTCGATTTCTGCCGCCGGATCAGCAGATAAATCCGTCCGATCTCCGGCAATTCCATCAGCGTGTTCGCCAGCCAGACCTTCCCAATAAATCCCGTCACGCCGATCAGCATCACGTGCTTGCCCGTCAGAGCCCGCCGCACGGAAAATCCCGCTTCTTGCCGCCGCCCCTCGAAGTGCACAATCGGACGTTCTTGCGCCGTCGATTCGCGCCCAGATCCAATCACCGCTGCCCGCAGTTCCTCCACGGTAATATCAAGTTGCCGCGCCAGCGTCTTCGGCGCCCGCCGCCCATCTGGACTCTGCTCCCGAATCCGCGCGAACGCTCCCCGCGGCCGGATCACCGGCTCCAGCAACCGCCCCGTGGCCACGCCATCGCGAAACTCCAGCCGGTTCGCTACCACCCTCTTCACTCCCAGATGCTGCGCCAGCGGCTTCATCACGTGTTCCAGCCCTTGGCTCACCAGCACCACATCCGCCCCCGAGCTCACCAGTTCCCGCACCTTCTCCGCTCCGTGCGTCTTCAGCTCAGGCTTCAACTTGTATTTGAAATATTCTTCGCCCAACAGATCCAGACGGTCCCGCGTCACCCCTCGCAAAGTCGTGTGGACGACACGGGTCGCGAACTTCCGATTGGTCGAATAGAGAAACGGACGCAGCGCCGCCATCAGGAATATCAGTCCCCGCCGACGGAACCGCTCGGCAAAGGTTTGCGCGTTCCACGTAAAGAACGCCACCGGCTGCACCACGGTCAAATCAAGCAGGCTCCCCTCCACCCGCCAGTACACAGTAGGGGCAGCAACGGCCGGCGCATGAGGCTTGTGGTTTGACGGTTCCAAGTGGTTTGACAGTTCCAGGTTCAACAGTTCCAGGTTCAACAATTCCAAAGTATGCTTCGTCCCACAGGGATTCTGAACTAAGGCGGACGAATCTCCTATTGTAAACAAAGCCTCCTCCACGGGCGAGGACGTTCCGCGACTTACCCTGTGTGACCCCGTGTCCCCTGTGTTTAAGGGTTTAAGACCCTCCCGACCGCTCGACATTCACACTCCCGTAACAATCCTTCCGTATAGTGGCGACGACCTGAGGAACAACCATGGCCACCGCCTCGCAGACCATACTCGACCAGAAACTCAACCGCTCTCCCGGCAAAATCGGCATGCTGATTTTTGGCGTCGTGCTGGTCATAGGAGTTGCCTACGCCGGCTCCAGCCTGCTTCACGATCTTTCCTTCGTGCACAACGAATCCATCCTCCCCTACGTGCTTCTCGGGATTGCACTGCTGGTGGCCCTCGGCTTCGAGTTCGTTAACGGATTCCACGACACCGCCAACGCCGTGGCCACCGTCATCTACACCCACTCGCTCGAGCCCCACATCGCCGTCGTCTGGTCCGGGTTCTGGAACTTCCTTGGCGTGCTCGCCTCCAGCGGCCTCGTAGCCTTCGCCATCGTCTCTTTGCTTCCCGTCGAACTGATCTTGCAAGTCGGCAGCAAAGCCGGATTCGCCATGGTCTTCGCGTTACTGGTCGCAGCTATCATCTGGAATCTCGGCACCTGGTGGTTCGGACTGCCCGCCTCCAGTTCGCATACCCTCATCGGCTCCGTCATCGGAGTCGGAATTGCCAACCAGCTCATCAATGGCCGAAGCGGTACCAGCGGCGTTGACTGGGGTCAAGCCAAGAACATCGGTTATTCGTTGCTGCTCTCGCCCGTTGTAGGATTCGCATGCGCCGGCCTGCTGCTTCTGCTCGCCAAAGCCCTCATCAAAGATCCCAAGCTTTACACGGCTCCCGAAGGCACCGAACCTCCTCCCTTCTACATTCGCTGCCTCCTCGTTCTCACCTGCACCGGCGTCAGCTTCTTCCATGGCTCTAACGATGGTCAAAAAGGCATGGGCCTCATCATGCTCATCCTTATCGGCACCGTCCCCACCGCCTACGCCCTTAACCACGCCGTCACCTACCAGGATTCGCAGGATTTCATCGCCGTCTCCACCCAGGCCGCCGACACCCTCACCAAATACGTCAGTCCCAACGCCGCCATCGGCGACGCCCACGAAGACGTTACCAGTTACATCCGCGACAAAAATTTCACGCCCAACACCATGCTCGCCCTCCGCACCCTGGTCAGCGACATCGGCAACGAGACCGCGCTGTACAAGGAAATGAAGAACATCCCCAACGACCGCGTTCGCAATTACCGCAACGATATGTATCTCATCAGCGAAGCCATTCGCCTGATGCAGAAGAGCGGCAACCCAACTTTTTCCGCCGAGGACGCCGCCATCCTCGCCAACTACAAGAAGCACATCGATCACTCCACCCGCTTCATTCCTCTCTGGGTGAAGGTCGCTGTAGCCATGGCTTTAGGCCTCGGCACCATGGTCGGATGGAAGCGCATCGTTGTGACGGTGGGAGAAAAGATCGGCAAGAGCCATCTGACCTACGCGCAAGGCGCAGTGGCCGAAATCACCGCCATGGCCACCATCGGCGCTGCCGACGGATTCGGACTCCCCGTCAGCACCACCCACGTACTCTCCTCCGGAATCGCCGGCACCATGGCCGCCAACCATTCCGGAATTCAGTGGTCCACCGTCCGCAATCTCGCTCTCGCCTGGGTCCTCACTCTGCCCGTAGCCATGCTGCTCTCAGGTTCCCTATTCTGGCTCTTCCGCAGAACGTTCTAAAGGGACCGGCAATGGAGTGGGTCGGTCAGATCCGGACGACCCACGACTTTCGATCGGCTACCTTTTCTTTCCCCGCGTCATCTCAGATGCTCGGAGGTTCCCTATGAATCCCTTCTGCAAAATCCAAGCTCTTTCTTGCCTGCTCGTGCTCCTATGCTCTTCAACTTTCATAACCACTCTGCATGCGGGGAACGACGTGCTCGGAGAAGTCGAACTCGTGGGCGCTTCGAAAGTCGAGAACACTTCAGGCGTCTGGATCGATGGACAATATGTTGGCTACCTCAGCGAGCTTAAGGGATCGAAAAAGCTTCTGCTTCTTCCTGGCGACCACGAGATCACCGTGCGCCAGGGCGGATATCTGGATTTCGTGCGACGTGTCTCAGTGCGGGCGGGAGAAAAACAGAGCATCGCAGTCACGATGCAAAAAGACACCAGGGTTGCTCTGCCGCAGGTCACCGCGGAGATCAAGTTGGAAGTGAAACCAGAGCGCGCGGCCGTGTTTGTGGATGGGGTCTTCGTAGGCCATGTCGCCGAATTTCAGGGTGTCGGCAAGGCTCTGCTCGTCGCGCCAGGCAAGCACGCAATCAAAATCAGTTTGCCGGGGTACCAGACCTTCGCGACCGATATCGAACTGGTTGCAAATCAGAAATCGACAGTCAAGACTGAGATGCCCAAGGGTGGCCCGGCAGAAGGCGCGCGCCTGCCGCAGTAACTATGCGCCAAAACGGATGACAGTCCGCGTATAGGCGGGATTCACGCTTAAGAGCCCGTGGAGGCCGCCAGTCCACGCTGTTTGCGCAACTCCGTCAGAAAAGCATCGGCGGAAAGCGCGGCCGGGCTGCGAAATAGTCCAAGCAGCGTGTCTTCTGGATCACCAGCCGCAGGTAAGAATGAAGCATTAGAAGATTCAGTTTCCAAACCTTCCGGCTCAACCAGCAACTCAGGCAGCACCTCGCGATTCTCCGTGAGCAGCCTGAGGAACTTTTCCAGCAGAGCGCGATGCTCCGCCGTGGTCTGAGTGAATTCCACGCCCATCCCCTTATCGGCGTGCATAATCCGAACCACGCCTTCGGTTCGGAGTTCAACTCCGCCGGCTCGCATCGACAGGGTTACGCGCGTCGAAACTGGAAATGGTGAGCTGATCTCCAGGTAGCAACCTCCCAAACTCAAGTCCGTAAGCTGGCACCGCACGGGCGGATCGTCCTTCTCCACGTCTGGAGCATTTCGTCCCAGCCATTCCCGCAACTGACCCGCAACTTCCGGCGACGGATCCTGGAAGCGCAACCCCACCTGCTTCCCCGTCCCTTCCCAGGCAAACTCGGCATTCACTTCCACAGCCTTGGCAGTGCCCGGCAGCGTGAACAGCAGCTTCCAGAGTCCGCGAGGCTTGCTGCGCCGTGGCAAGCTGATCGCCAGGCCGCCCTCACCCAGATCGGTGGTATGAACCTTGAAGTGAACGTCCGACTCCCGGCTCGTCATTTCCACGGGGATATTCACCGACACCCGCGAATTCCTCCGCCGTTCTTTCTTCATCAGCGCCCGAGCCGCGCGAAAACTTGATTTCGACCGCTCCACCGAAACCGGCTTATACAGGATGAAGTGCGCCCCAATCTCGAATCCCGAACGCAGCCCGATCTCGGGATCCAGAATCGCCACCGCGATAGCGCGTTTGTTGCAAGGCGCCGTCCGCGCACTGCGCAGTACCGCAGCCGCTCCCGGCCCGGCGCAATCCACAATGATCGCCTCAAATCGCTCGCGGGTCAGCTTGCGCAAAGCGATCTCCGAACTCGCGCACAGCTCCACGCCAATGTCCAGATCGCCCAGCGTCCGGCGCAGCACCCTAACGATTTTGTCGTCCGAGCAAAGCAGCAGCGACTTCAGATTCATGGCCCGCTCTTAAATCCTTCCAGCCCGGTCGTGGTTTCCAACCAAACTGTAACGGACGTGTTTCTCCCTGGAATCCAGGCAGGACACAGCCCTACCCAACTGTAAGCCGCTCCAAATGCCCGATCAATGGCCCCTTTGCCTCCAAGGTTACGAGCGTAACCCCCTACGGCCGCGGGTCAGGGTGCGTCGGCGGCAGCCCAAGCACGACCGCCGCATTACTGCAGTAACAGCAATGAATCCAATTACTTAGAAATGGCTTACTCAAGCGACACCGCGCAAATTCTAATTGACTTCCGCCACCCCTTGCCCTAACATACTGACTCTCCGATCAGCTTTTTGGATCACTAAGAGACCGGCACTTCGAGTTCTCGGCCCGGCATCGTGTTTTCCATGAATCCGGATAGTATTCGGAGAATCATATACATAGAGCAATCAATAGATTCCATTCCCCTTTGTAGGAAAGGCATGTTTCATGGCCAAGCGACGCGGAAATCCAAACTGGGGCAAGCCCGAACCGATCGGCCCAATTGTCCCCACCATCACGGAGTTTGAGCAGGTAGTCCGCGAATACAAGCTCACTCCCGACCAGTATCTGCGCTCCACCCGCCTGCGCGAGTGGGCACGCCGCAACAAGAACTCAAAGTACATCCCCGAGCCCCTCTTGGAAGCCTGGGGCTTCGAAATCGAATCCACCCTGTAACGACAGGCGTAAGGATTTTCCCAAGGGTCGCCGCAAGGCGACCCTTTTCCTTTTGGAACCGGGAACCCGCGCAGTACCCGGGCCGTTGGTAGTGACGTGGAAGAGCGGCGCTTCAGCGCTGCGAAAAGCGTCTACAATCACTCCGGGCTTTAGCCCCTGAGGGACCTTACACTTCCTTCAAGGAAACCCGTCAGTGCTCAACCTCCTCCAAATCCCGCTCCCCGAGCTCTTCGCAGTCCTGGCCGCAGTAGCCTTCGCCGCCGGCCTAAATGTCTACGCCACGGTAGCCGCTCTGGGTCTGCTAGCCCGCTTCGGACACGTCCCGCTCCCGCCAGCTCTCCAACTCCTCGAAACCTGGCCGATAATCATCGCCAGCACAACTCTCTTCGCCATAGAATTCTTTGCCGACAAAATCCCCGCCTTCGACCTGATCTGGAGCGCTCTCCACACCTTCGTCCGCGTCCCCGCCGCAGCCCTCCTGGCCTACGGAGCCACCCGCCAACTAACCCCCAGCGAACAATTACTAGCAGCCGCCCTGGGAGCAGCCATGGCCCTTGCCGCCCACTCCGGCAAAACCGCCCTCCGTGCCGCCGTAACCCCATCCCCCGAGCCCTTCTCCAACATCACCCTAAGTCTCGCCGAGGATGCCCTGGCCATCTCCCTAACTTGGCTAGCGACAAGCCATCCCTACGTTGCCGCAACCATAGCGCTAGCGCTGGTAGCAGTAATAGTGTTGCTGGCACGAGCCGTAATCCAAGCCATGCGCAAGCTCTTCCAAGGCGCAGAAAAAGAACTGGTAGGAAGGTAGCGCCGGGTCCCGCCGGCTTCAGTCGAGAATGTGGGGACAGCCGCCCTCGGCTGTCCGTCGAGCGAAGCTCGACCGGTGTAGAGCGGACACTCCTGTCCGCTACCTCTGACCTTGTGCTGTTGCTTTAGGCCCGTGGTCGCATCAGATCGGTCCTTGATAGCGGCGCAGGCGAACCGCTCCCGCGAGAAATATCGCGGCGAATGCCAGACCGATCCAAAAACCCGGACCGCTCAAGGAACTGAGCTGCACCCCGATGATCGGGGACATACCCGGCTCGACGGCCTGCCCGCCGCCCACAAAATGGTGTCCCAGCATGGCTGCGAAATGCGAAGTATTGAAGGCAACTTTCTCGACGGCGAAGATCACGAGCCACGGTAAGACCGCCCACAGAAATGCCGCCCGCCGCGCCCAGGCTGAGACCAGCAGCAGCCAGGCGTACACGGGCGCATACCAAAGTCCATGCAGGATCAAAAGGTGGCCGAGCAGCATCAGCGACATCTGGAACAACGAGACCTGTGTCCACAGGTTCGCAACGTTCAGGCCGCTCCCCAGCACTACGGCACTGCTCAGCAGCAGCATGATCCACTGCGTCGCAAAGGTCACCGCGAAGGCGACCAGCTGCAGAACGACGATCGGAATGATCGCCTTCGAAAGCACTGTGGTCAAATCGGAAACCGGCAGCGACTTCCAGAACAGGATGCTGCGATCACGGCGTTCGCCGTGCAGCGCTTCGAGACAGTAAAACACCGCAACAATAAGAGTGGTCACCATGATCAGACCTGCCGCAAACTCGTACGGCATAGTGACCGCTGCGTGCTGGTGCGCCGGATCGAGCGCCGAGAGGGTGCGCATTTTCTGCGGCAGACGAATCAGGCTAATCAGGAAGCCGAACAAATAGACGCTGGCGGCAGCCAGCGGCGCAACATAGATCGAGCGGTTCTCCCACAATTCACGTCGTACCGACCAATAGAAGGGTCGGGTCGCCGACAAGGCCGCGGGCGCAATTCTCTGCGAGTCGAAGGACCCCGGCACAGCGTTCGATTGACTATTCATCGCGCCACTCCTTGTGCTCCTGCGGCCAGATTCCCCGGTGTATTACCCAACACAGCAACGAACAAGTCCGCGATGCTCGGCGTCCGCACTTCGCCCAGCGTGGCCAGTTGCTGACGCTCGAGCTTCTGATTAACGCCCCGATCGAACAACAGAATGCTGCGGCCAAGCGCCTGCCGCTCGTGCATCGGCCCGAGCGCCCGTGCCGCCACGACCTGCTCCGGACGCACCATCACTTCCACGTAACGCAACTCGAATTCGTCCATGCTGCAGCTGAACACGATGCGCCCGCGGTCGATAAACATCAGATCGGTGAGCACGTGCTGCACTTCTTCTATCTGATGGGTCGCCACCACGATCGTCCGGCTGCGGTCGAAATAGTCACTCAGCAGCGAATCATAGAACTGCTTGCGATACAGAATGTCCAACCCCAGCGTCGGCTCATCCAGCACCAGCAATTTCGCATCAATCGCCATCACCAGAGCCAGGTGCAGTTGCGTCACCATGCCCTTCGACAATTCCCTGACCTTGCTGCCCCTCTGGATGTTTGTCTTAGCCAGAAAACCTTCCGCCTTGCCGCGATCAAATCGCGGATGCACTCCAGCCACGTACTCAAGCACCTGCGAAACCCTGATCCACCGCGGCAGCACCGCGACATCGGCAATGAACGACACATCGCGCATCAGCCGATCGCGCTCCGTCCACGGATCGCGTCCCAGCACCTTCAACTCTCCCTGATACGGCGTAAGGCCAAGAATCGCGTTCAGTGCAGTAGTCTTGCCCGCGCCGTTCGGTCCAATCAGTCCGACGATGCGCCCCTCGTCGATCCGCAAGTCGATTCGGTCCAGCGCGACGGTCGCGCCGAAAGCCTTACGCAAACCGCGTGCTTCTATGATTGGCAAAGCGGCGACTGTCATGGTTTCGGCTCCTCCTCGGCGGCATTCGGCCCCGCATTCGATAACGTCTTGCGGCTCCCGCCTTTCTCCCCATCCAGCAGTTCTTCCGCCCTCAGGCCAAGCCGCTGAATAGTCGCGTGCACCCGCGGCCATTCCTCCGCCAGAAACTTCTGCCGCTCGCCCTGCAGCAGCAGCTTCCGCGCCCCCGCATTAATGAACATCCCGCGACCTCGTCTGCTCTCCACCAGCTGCTCGTCCACCAGTTCCTGATACCCCTTCAGAACCGTGAGCGGATTGACCCGGTACTCCGCCGCCACATTGCGCACCGAAGGCAGCGGATCCCCGTCCTTCAGCACGCCGTCCAGTATCATCGCGACCACCCGGTCGCGAAGCTGGCGGTAAATCGGTTGTCCGTCATTCCACTCACGATCCATCAGGATTCCCACATGCCCTTCCCCAACATACGTTTCCCATCAATTAATTCTGTGCAGATCGAAGTGCGCATGGATCGGCTTGTCTTTCATCATGAACGTCCAATCCTCGGTATGATGGTTGGCGTCGACGACGGTGAACACCGAGTGGTGCATGTGGTAGTCCGTGTTCCCGCTGATGTCCTTCAACTCGAACTCAACCGTCTTGCCGTCGGGCGACATCTTTCCCGTCATGCGCGGCCGGTTCCCTGCATCGCAATAGTGAATCAGCGTAAGCTGGTCTCCGTCCACATAAAGCATCGTCACTGGATGGTCATACTTCGTCGCATCCAACGGCGTTCCCGCTTCCTGAAACTCGTGCACTAGCGCGTTTCCCCGCGAAGTCACGCGCATCGAAAGATGCATCGGCTTGCCTCCCGACATCTCCGGCATCTCCGGAACCGTGACGCCACCTTCCCACTCCCCCGCCAGGCTCTTCAAGGTTGCAAACGACTTCTGCGCCTCCGACGGCACAGCAGCCGCGGACACTTTCTGCACCTCAGACTTCTCCATATCAGACTGCGCCAAAGCCAAGGTTGAGATCGACATCAAAACCACCGCCACCCAACTACCAAGGGATTTCATATTTCCTTCTCCTCAAATCCTCTTTAACTTTCGGATCAGAATTCTCGCTAACCAGCCAGACGTAAGCGATAATCAAGATCACTAGTGCTGTAGTCAACTATAACACTATACAAAATGCAAGCCTTTTCGTGATTTATTTTGGAGACGCTAGAGCTCTGACAGTATCCGCCTGAAAGGCAACGACTTGTCGCTCGTGTGGAACGGACACTCCTGTCCGTTGCCCTTGACTTTGATCTTGGATTTTGATTCCGACTAAGTCTGGGTGCCCCATTTCTCGCGTCCTTTGCGAGAAGTGGGATTCCACACCTCTCAATCTCATAGGATTTTGATTCCGGCCAAGGATCACCGCCGGTAAGCGCGACCGTGGAAGAGCGGCGCTTCAGCGCCGCGTAAAGCGGCTTACGCTACGGTCGCCGCGAGATCCCAACCGACGTCGACGCTAATTCGACTGCGCTTCCAGCGCAGCGTCAACCTTGATGTGTCCGCTCGACACCGTAATTTTTCGTTCCCAGGGCTTGAATCCGGCTTTCTTTACCGAGACCTGGTGTGGTCCTGCAGCAACTCCCATGGTGGAAGGTGTGTTGCCCACGAAATTCCCATCAATCTCGATGTCGGCCCCGTCGGGAGTCGAAGACACCTCCAACTCCGCCGCAGTCCCCTGATCTTGCGATACTTGGTCCTGCGATACAGGAGCGGTATCGCTGGGCGCGGCGTTCGGAGTCGCAGCCGGCGATGCAGCGGGAACCGCTGGTGTGGCAGAGGATGGCGTAGCGGAGTCCGGTGCCGCCGAGCCCGGCGTCGCGGACTCTGGTGTTGCAGAGGCTGGTGTTGCGGCAGGAACAAGCCCCGCGGGCTGAAACTTTACCGGGTCCAGCTTCACGTCCCCGCTGATGTAAGCCGTCACCTCAGTCCCTTTGGCGATAGTGACATCCTTCCCATGCATGAGCAGAAAGACTGGGGCCGCCGGCCAGACGATCAAGCTGGTCGCAACCATGCCTCCCGCCATTAGCCCAGCGTGACTCCCTCCCTGGCTCTCTTTCACCGCGCGTAGTGTTACCTTTTCTCCGTCCACCAGTTGGACGCTGTCGATGGTTACATCGAGTTTGCCGGCACGACCCATCCGTCTTTTCTTATGGGCCTCGACAACGGTTCCTGATGCCGGGCTGTCCTTCGGGATGACAACAATTCGGTTGATGCTTATTTCTTCGGCCACCTCGAATTCCACTTTATCGCCAGCCTGTGCGTCGGCGGAGGACAAGCTGCGGTCCAGCCGCAGCGTCACCGCAGTTCCATCCTCCAGAACGAAACCCTTTGACGTCCCGTTAGCCGGGACATTTGTCGACTGACTTTGGCCGGACGGTGTAGCCGCCGAGTTCGACTGAGCGAGAGCAGTCGACAGCATGCAGCAGAAGACAATCAAACCAGCAAGCGCGGCAGACATGATAGGACACTCCTATCTGTTCAGGATGAAAAGATTCCCCGCGAGGTTTCAGAGTTTTTGGACTCAAGACAAGCGATGCCGAGCACATCACACAAGCCGGGTGCCCCACTTCTCGCGCACTTCGTGAGAAGTGGGATTCCACAACTCTCAACCTCATGGGATTTTGATCTGCAGCCTGTCATCCTGAGGCAGCGGAGTCGCCCGCGAAGCGGAAGACTCCCAACGAAGGACCTATGCAACTCGTCGAAGCCATCTGCGCACCTTGCCTCGAGCACGACCGGGAAGGGCACGACTTCCAGTCGTGCCGCAAACCTCCCAAAGAAAATGAACCGGGCTTCAGCCCAAAGGCCGCCAACGGCACAGAGCACGCAAACCCCGCTCCAATCCCTGTCATTCCGAACCGGGCGCCAAGCTCGGTAAGGAACCTGCTGTCCCCGCTACGGCTCGGGTGAAACGGACACTCCGGTCCGTTGCCTTTGACTTTGATTTTGACCCTGACTTTGACGCATGCCGGGTGCCCCATTTCTCGCGCACTCTGCGAGAAGTGGGATTCCACAACTCTCAACCGCATGGGATTTCGATCCCGCCGAAAACCCGCCGCAAACACAACCGTGGAAGAGCGGCGCTTCAGCGCCGCGTGACGAGCACACATTAAGATCTAGGGCTTCGGGAACCAAAAGAGCGCCTAACCATCCGCGTCGACCACGACGTCGTGCAGTGGCTCAAAAAGGACGGCAAAGGCTACCAAACCCGCATCAACGCCATCCTCCGCTCCTACATGGAAGCCCAATCCAACACCACCCGTTAGCCCCATCCCAAACCCTTGTCATTCCGAACCGCGCGCGCCTACGGGAGCGTGTTTGCAAGCGAATTAAGGATCGGCTCCGTTTGATCTCCGTAAACAGCAAGCAGGTTCTTAAAGGCTTGGATAAGTTCGAAAAGTGGCGCGCTGCTACCTTTTAGCGGAATGTTGGGCACCCACATGGTCAGTCTTGGCGCGATCTTCCGAATAAATTCATCTACATCAATCTTCGGTCTCAGGCTCGAGGCGTACGCCTCTCGAAACTCTCCCAGTATCACCACGACTTTCCGGCTATCGCACTCAACCTCATGGAAGTCTTCCACCGCGGCCCAAATGGCCATGCAGATATTGAACAGAGCCTGGCGAAGGTGGCCCAAGCTGTTTATTGCTTCAACTAGGCCCGGATCGAGAACACGGCCTTTTCGAATTGCGTCATCGAGCGTAATGTGACCAGTCCCTAGCTTTTTCCCACCGGGAAACCACCTGTCGCGGTCCCAAAGCAGCGCGACAACTTCGTCGAAGTACTGCACGGACATCAGTCGCCTTTCGAGCACGCTCCCATCGGTGGACCTGCGCTCCGGCCTTCCCAAGATAACTCGATTTGCCGCGAGCCGAAAAATCTCAAACGCATCCTGCCACACAGAGCGACGGCTGAGAAAATAGTCCAGCACGGTCTTACCGTGAGTATAGGAATTGCGAATTTCGTACAGTTTTGTCGTCCATTTCACGAGCTGCTCCAGCACCTCCGGGACTTCTGGATCAGGCGGCCTGCCGACAATATCGTCAATCGTGGTAGCGGCTTGAGTGCGGAACAGGTCCGTCAGTGCCGCACTCACCTGATCCGCCGAATCGCCCTTGTCTTTGACGTCGAGCAAGGCTTCAAATGCCGTGCAAATGTTTTGAATGTCTTCGGCGTAGGACGAGCGCGATGCAGATCGGAACGCGGACTGTTGCAAGAACCACAAAGCAGAAAGCAGGCGAGACGCATCTTTATTAAGTTCCCCCTCCAAAGCCCGAAACAAATCACCCGGAACTGGGTCGAAAAACGGCGAATTCCGAACGGCAGCCACCGGAAGGTCGATCGCATGCCCATGAACCGACACTTCCGGCGAGGGGTGAATTTCAAGATTCGACCAAAAGTGCGCCCCGTATTTGGACCACCGGACATGACTCCGCGAATCATCGGGCGCGCCTTCTGGAACGGAGAATGCCTCAAAGTAAAAATCCTCGGCTGCAGCCCGGTCTGCCGTCATATAGGGAATGCGCACCCATGCGAGATAGAAAAGAACTGCCACAAGTTGCTGCCAACGCTCAGGGGCCACATTTTGCTTATCGTCCGCCGTCGCGATCCACATTGACAGAAGGGGTTTTCCATTCCGATCAACATAACTGGACAGGTACTCTGTGGGACGCGAAACCCCGAGGAACCTTTGCCAATTCTCGGATGTGTCGCGCCAGAGCGAAAACTTAGCTACCTTGAAGTCCGCTCGCTTCCCGAGGGTGCCGACCTGGAAGTCTGCATAGGGAAGAATGGCGTATTGGAATCGAACAGCGACCGTCTTGATTCGATTGCGGTGCATCATCGATAGCCCCTTCACCCCAATTATGCGCCTGCGGGGCAGGCAAAGACGCCGGACCCCAATCTGCGCCGTGGAAGCTTACCGCTGCAATTCTCCACTGGACAGGAAGCTTAGCGACAGACAGGGACGTTTCCCAATATCCCGCAAGTCTATGTAATTAGCACTCCCCACCCCCAACTGCCAGCCCAGAGCCCCGCTTCTAGCCGCTTTCCCTTCGCCCTGTGTCTTTTCTTCCACTTTTCCAGCTTGGTCCCTAACCCCATCCACCCTAGCCATTTCCAGTCCATCAACTATAGCTTTAAGGTGGTTTTCCGAGTTTTCCGAGATTTCCACAGTGTTCCGGTAAAACCGCTCTTATGTTCCAACTGGAACATTCGCACGTATAACCACAAATCGCTGATATGTTCCGGCTGGAACACTCAACCAATCCTTTCACCCAAGCCTCTCTCAGTTAACCAACTCGCCAACGCCTTTGCTACAATCGCCTCATGAGCACGCAAGCCTTCGCCGACGTCCCCACCGCCATCGAGGAGATCCGCGCCGGCCGCATGATCGTGGTCGTCGACGACGAAGACCGCGAGAATGAAGGCGACATCACTCTCGCCGCCGAGAAGGTCACGCCCGAAGCCATCAACTTCATGGCCAAGTATGGACGCGGCCTGATCTGCCTCACCATGACCGAGGAGCGCCTCGCTCACCTCCGCATCGGCCCCATGAGCGCCGAGAACACGTCGCAATACGGCACTGCATTCTGCGAGGCGATCGACGCGCGCGAGGGAGTGACCACCGGCATCTCCGCCTACGATCGCGCCCGCACCATTCAGGTAGCGATCGACCCAGCCACGCAAGCCTCAGACCTGGCGCGCCCCGGCCACGTCTTCCCTCTTCGCGCCCGCAAAGGCGGAGTGCTGGTCCGCGCCGGACAGACCGAAGCCTCAGTAGACCTGGCCCGCCTCGCAGGACTGATTCCCGCCGGCATCATCTGCGAAATCATGAAGGACGATGGCACCATGGCCCGCGTCCCAGACCTCATCGAGTTCTGCCAGCAGCACGGCATGAAGATGCTGACGGTCGCAGAGTTGATCCGCTACCGCATGGCGCACGAGCGTTACGTGCATCGCGTAGGCGAAGCGCTGGTCGACACGCGCTTCGGCGAATTCCGCCTCATCGCTTACGAAAGCGAGATCGACGGCGGAGAGTCGCACGTGGCCTTAATTAGAGGAGACATAGAAAACAGAGACGACAAGAACGACGCGCCAGTGCTGGTCCGCATGCACGCCCACTGCCTGATGGGAGACGTCTTCGGCGCAACCGGCTGCGAATGCCACGCCACACTCGAAGGCTCACTCCGCCGCATCGCCCAGGAAGGACGCGGCGCTCTTATTTATTTACACCAAACCTCGAAGGGCTTCTCCATAGAGAAGGCGGGCGAACGCAGCGCACTCAGCTTCCACCGCGGCCGAAAGCTGCCGTCCCTGCTCGACAACGAGCGGCAAACGCAACGCGAAATCGGAATCGGCGCGCAGATCCTTTCCGACCTGAACCTCCGCCGCATTCGCCTGCTGACGAATAGGCCCAAACGTGTGGCCGCGCTCGAAGGTTTCGGCATCGAGATCGTCGATCAGGTTCCAGTGGAGTTGAGCGGAGTGCAGGCTGGAAAAACCAAGAACTAAGGGCCGCAGGCGCGGCCCGTCGCTAGAAAGGTTTGCGCACGACGACTTCGCTCTCGCGAATGAAAAACTGCGCGGAGCATTGCTCCGAGCCGCAAATGACAGGCATCAGGCCGTTGATCTGCCGGCGCGTGATCAGGCCGAGCATGCCGCAGGATGGGCACGCGAGCACGGCCCAGTAAGGGTCTTCCTTCTCGCCGACTTCGCCAGCGTTTTCAAGAAC
>Ga0209624_10001405_pt1 | contig 18972 bp, 7 predicted proteins | sample JacPinW_OM2H0_O1_FD_188565 | JGI IMG/M metagenome (GOLD analysis project Ga0209624, IMG submission 188565) | Forest soil microbial communities from Algoma, Ontario, Canada - Jack Pine, Ontario site 1_JW_OM2H0_O1 (SPAdes) (version 2) | ecosystem: Environmental > Terrestrial > Soil > Boreal...
TTCAATGCCTCTCAAAAGCTCTAAAGGCCTAACGGCCAGCCGGTTCAGCGCTGCAGTTGGCGCGGGGTTCAGGCCGTTGGGATGACAACAGATGGATTGTTGGGACGCAGCGGAATGGCCGCAAAACAGCGGGGCAACTGGTCGTTAGGCTCGGATCTGGCCCATAGAAATATATAAAAAAGCTATTACCCCTTTAATCTTCAGCATCAAGGATTTCCGATCGAGGCCGCCTTATTGTGAGCTCCGAACACAGCCTCCCTGCGGACCCCTGGATCGCGCGAAGCCGCGCGCTATCCGGTAGCCAACCGACACCGCAGCTCTTACAATTATTTGGTTCGCGCTTTTTTGGGTAGAACAGCCAAAACTTGGAGCGAATGCCTTAGCAGGAGTATCGCTTGCGAGAGCTCTCTGGTTTTACTTTTTCGCGACTACGCCAAGGTGAGCTGGCGTTGTACGAAGGTCAGGCCGATGGACTGAAGTCGATCCTGCTCGTATCGCCGACGAGAGAGGCGGTGCTTCGCCGTTCCCTCGAACGTCTTGACCATGAATATTCACTTAGGGCTCACCTTGACTCAAGGTGGGCCGCGTGCCCCATTTCCCTTACCGATCACGATTACCGGCGGGCGCTGGTACTTGAACATCCGGGCGGCCAACTGCTCGCTCAGCTTCTTGGGCGGCCGCTCGACGTCGCACAATTCCTAAACGTGGCGATTCCGCTGACCGTCGCATTGCGTGGTGCGCACGAGGCAGGCCTAGTTCACAAGGACATCAAACCGGAAAATGTGTTGCTAGATTTGGCCCGAGGCAGGGCTTGGTTGATCGGCTTTGGTTTTGCCTCCCGTCTGCCAAGTGAGCGCCAGTTGCCCGAACCCGTAGAGATTATCGCTGGAACGCTCGCCTACATGGCTCCGGAACAGACTGGCCGGATGAACCGGCCGGTCGATTCGCGCAGTGATCTCTACGCGCTGGGCGTCACTTTCTATGAGATCCTTGTAGGAGAGCTTCCTTTTGTCGCAATGGACCCTCTTGAATGGGTGCACTGCCATGTCGCCAGGCAACCGATCTCGCCAAAGCGCCGAATACCGACAATTCCAGATCAGATCGCATCGATTGTGATGAAGCTACTGTCTAAGCCCGCCGAGGAACGCTATCAGACCGCCGCCGGCTTAGAGAGCGACCTGCGCCGCTGCCTTCTTGATTGGGAACAGCTGGGCCACATTGATCAATTCTCGCTCGGCGAGCACGATCAGTCGGATAAGCTGCTAATTCCTGAAAAATTGTATGGAAGAGCTCGCGAGATCGATTGCCTGCTCAGCACGTTCGATCGCGTCGTTCGGAACGGCAACCCTGAACTAATACTCATTTCAGGATATTCCGGAATTGGAAAATCCTCGATAGTCAACGAACTTCATAGGGTGCTCGTCCCGACGCACTCCCTCTTCGCGTCGGGAAAATTCGACCAATACCAGCGAGACATTCCCTACGTTACATTGGCCCAGGCTTTTCAGAACCTCGTTCGTCCATTGTTGGGAACGAGTCAGGAGGAGCTACGAATCTGGCGCGACACCCTCCAGGCAGCAATCGAGCCGAACGGCCAGCTCGTTGTGAATCTAGTTCCCGAACTCGAGTTAGTCATCGGACAGCAGCCCGCGGTCCCAGCTCTCCCCCCGCAGGACGCGCAAAGCCGCTTCCAGCTTGTATTCCGCCGATTCCTTGGCTGCTTCGCGCGGCCGGAACACCCGCTCGCGCTGTTCCTCGATGATTTGCAATGGTCCGACGCCGCAACACTCGACGTGATCGAAGATGTGCTTACCCAACCGGACGTACGGCATGTGTTGCTGATCGGCGCGTACCGCGACAACGAGGTCGATCCCACTCATCCTCTGATGCGCAAGCTCCAGGCGATCAAGAATGCCAAGGCCGCGGTACATGAACTTGTAATTGCGCCACTCAAGCGTGACGACCTCGAGCAGCTGACCGCCGACACAATTCATTGCGAACCGGATCAAGCTGCCGCACTCGCGCACCTGCTGGACGAGAAAACAGGGGGCAATCCGTTTTTCGTAATTCAATTTCTCACAAATTTGGTGGAAGAGAATTTTCTAACCTTCGACAAGGCGAGCGCAAAATGGAAATGGGAGCTCGAAAAAATTCGAGCGCGCGGTTTCACCGACAACATTGTGGACTTGATGGTTGGCAAGCTCGCACGGTTGCCGGCGGCTGCCCAGGAAGCCATGAAGCATTTTGCTTGCCTCGGCAACCGCGCGTCAGCCGAGATTTTGAGCGTGGCGTTGGCATTGCCAGAAGAGGGAATTCCACCTTTACTCCGTGAGGCCACCCACATCGGACTTGTCGTACGCTCGGAAGACGGGTTCGAATTTCTCCATGATCGCGTCCAGGAGGCGGCCTACGCGCTTTTGCTATCTAATGACCGCGCGGCCACTCACCTTCAGATCGGTACTCGACTAGCTCAACATCTGCACGGGGAAAAGCTCGAAGTCTCGATTTTCGACATAGTGCACCAGCTAAACCGCGGTTCCAGTTTGATCGTTTTGCCCGAAGAGCGAGAACAACTGGCGGAGTTCAATCTAATTGCCGGTAAACGAGCCCACGCGGCAGCGGCATTCGAGTCGGCTCTGATCTATTTTGCGACCGGCGAAGCAATGTTGGATGAAGATCGCTTCGATCGTCGATATTCACTCGCATTCGAACTTGCATTACGACGCAGCGAAACCGAGTTCCTGACCGGAGATACAGTTTCGGCAGAGGCCGGGCTATCGGCGCTCGCGCGTCTCGCCGAAACGCCCGTCGACCGCGCCGCGGTTGCTCATGTGCAAGTGGCCCTGTTCACGGCTCTAAATCGCGCAGATTCCGCAATTCAGGTCGGCCTGGACTATCTCAGTCAAGCTGGCGTCATCTGGCCGGTACATCCCCCCGACCATCTCGTCACCGACGAGCTCGACCAGCTATGGAGATTGCTTGGAGATCGGCCCATCGAGGATATTGTCGGGCTTCCGGTGATGGATGATCGGATCTCTGGCACGATGTTCGACGTGCTCCTCGAGTTGGTGCCCTCCTCAAGCTATCTGGACGAGCGACTCTCAAGCTTGATTGTCGGCCGCATGATACGTCTGACCCTCGAAAAAGGTCTTTGCGACGGCAGCTGCTATGCCCTCGTCTGCATTGGTCAAGCATTCGGTTGGCACGTTAACGACTATCGTTCGGGGTATCGCTTCGGGAAGGTCGGTATCGATCTGGTTGATGCAAGCAGCCAGGGGCGCCTGCCGGTTCGTGAGTATATACAAGGCCGCACCTATTTTCAATTTGCCACAAGAGTGATGCCTTGGGCCAAACATCTTCGTGCCGCCGTTCCAATCCTGCGGCACGCATTTGAAATATCATTCAAGATCGGCGACCTTACCTTCGCCGCTGCGGCGTGCAATAACATCGCTATTCTTCTGCTTGCTGCGGGACTGCCGCTCGATGAAGTTCGGCAGGAAGCACTCGGCGGATTGGAAATCTCTCGTCGGGTCCGAGTTCCGTTATCCAGGGACATTATATACATATGCCTCTCATTCATTCGCATGCTTCAGGGCAAGACGGGCGCGTTTGGATCGTCCGATAATGTCGAATTCGGCGACGACTGGGATGAAGACCGGTTGCATCGAGACCCCGCCTTTGCAATAGCGAGCTGCTATTACTGGATATATGAGCTGCAGGCGCTTGTACTTGCGAACCGTTATTCGGAAGCCGCCAAGGCAATGGCCAATGCTGAGCGTCTTATCTGGTCAAATTCGCTCGCTTTTCCTTTGGCCGATTTCCACTTTTATAGCGCACTTCTGCAAGCCTCACTGCATGACGCCGATGTTGAGCAACAAAGCTCTCATCGGGATGCGCTTGCAGCTCACAAACGTCAGATCGACACATGGGCAGATGCCTGTCCCGATAATTTCGCTGATCGCGCTGCACTGATTGGTGCTGAAATCGCGCGTATTGATGGTCACGATCTCACTGCGATGCGCCTCTATGACGAAGCAGCTGAATTAGCGCATAAACATGGATTTATACAGAACGAAGGGATTGCCAACGAGATCGCCGCGAGATTCTATGCTAGTCGCGGTTTCGCTAAAATTTCGCTGACCTATCTACGCACCGCGCGATCCTGCTACGCTAAATGGGGTGCTGAAGGGAAAGTAATACACCTCGATCAATGCCATCCGCAACTGCATGAAGATTCTGGTACGGCGGCATCCCCGGAAACTGCGCCGTTTGCCCAGCTGGATGTCGATGCTTTAGTCGAGGCGTCGCGAGCAATCTCAGGCGAGTTAATTTTTGATCAGCTGATTGAAACGCTGTTGAAGCTCGTAGTTGAATATGCCGGGGCAGATCGCGGGTTGCTTGTTCTTCTCACCGGGGACAAAGCCAAAATCGAAGCCGAGGCGAGTACCAGCGATGCAACGGTCAACGTTGTCCTTCGGCAAGCCGATATGGCGAGCGACGAATTGCCCGAATCCATTCTCAATACCGTAATCCGGACCCGTCGAAACATCATTGTGGGCGACGCTCAACAGACAAATGAGTTCTCAACCGATCCTTACTTTTTGCATCGGCGGCCTCGGTCATTGCTTTGCTTGGCCCTGATCAAGCAAGCGCAGCTGATTGGCTTGCTCTACCTCGAAAATAATCTCGCACCCGACGTCTTCACAGAACAGCGGATTTCCGTTCTGGAGCTGCTGACGTCGCAGGCGGCAATTTCGCTGGAGACAGCCCGTCTTTATTCAGAGCTAGTCGCCGAAACCCTAGGTCGTCGAAAGACGGAGGAACACCTCAGACAAAGTGAGGCGTTACTGAGCCAGGCCCAGGAAATTGGTGGAGTCGGCAGCTGGCGCTGGAATGTGGAAACGGAAGATTTTTATTGGTCAAAAGAGCTATTTCGCATTTTTGGTTTTGGCAACCAAGATACAGTACTCTCCTTTTCCACGATGACAGAACGAGTGCACCCGATAGATCGCCCGGTGTACGACCGGTCCGTGGAACGTGCAATACGGGACAGGGAGAAATATAGCTATGATTATCGCATTGTCTTGCCCGACGACTCCATTAGAGTTGTGTACTCGGTGACGCAGCCGTTTATCAATCAGAGTGGCGCGCTCGAATTTATTGGCACCGTGATGGACATAACGGAACGGAGAGCCGTCCAGGAAAACTTGAGAGCTGCGCAGTCCGAGCTTGCTCACGCCGCTCGTTTGACAACAATGGGTGAGTTCCTTGCGTCAATTGCTCATGAGGTCAAACAGCCGCTGGCTGCGGTCGTGACAAATGCGGAGACCGGGCTCCGGTGGCTCGATCGGGATCCGCTTGACCGTGGCAAAATAAGCAAGGCGCTTTTAGCAGCCGCCGGCGCCGGCAAGCGAGCCGCTGAAGTCGTGGACAGCATCCGCGCTATGGCGAGAAAGACGGAACCTGAATTTGTCAAACTCGACATCCAAATCCTGATTGAAGGGATTCTTGAACTGGCGCGCGCGGAATTACAGAGGAACGATGTTGCTGTGCGGATAAGCCTCGACACCTATCGCCGGGAAATATACGGCGATAAAGTCCAGCTGCAGCAAGTATTTCTAAATTTAGTATTGAACGGAATCGAAGCGATGGCCTCCGTCGCGGATCGTGCACGAATATTGGAGATATCCGGAGAACCCGTGGAACCGGACTGCCTAATGATCAAGATCGAGGATACCGGAACAGGTTTGGATTCGAAACTAGCCGGTCGTATTTTCGAGTCGTTCCATACCACTAAACCTCAGGGTCTCGGCATAGGGCTATCGATCTGCCGTTCGATCATAGAGGGGCACGGCGGTCGTATATGGGCGGCGCCACGGTTGCCCCATGGAGCTACTCTTTGCTTTACTGTCCTAACAGAGAAGCCGGCTTAATTCATCCGCGCCGCAATCGACCCAAGGTTGGCGCACGCGATCCGAATGTCGGGAGCCGATTGGGCGGAGAGCGGAAAAGTGCGCCGTCACGACCGATTCCATGAAACTGCTCATATGCAACACTCACATTAGGCAGGAAATTCAGGTGGTTTCGAGCGCAGCGATATGATTCGAATTTTGGAAGCGCATGACTAGTGTCGAGATGCTTATGTCAGAGCGAAATAAACATGTCTGGCAGAAACCTGCGCGGCAGTTATACGAATCTTCACGAGTTATGTTGGAGCTGTTGCCTGATTGAGAAATAGTGAACGGTGAAACAAGGCTGAAGGGAGAGTACGCATGCGGAAGTCTCTGATGGTGTTGTTGGCAACGCTAGTTGCGTTGGCACTGCCGAATCGAACATTCGCCCAAGACAAGGCTGTTGCCATGAGCTTCGGCGACTCAACGACCGAGTTGTGGAACGACATCATCAAGCTCATGCGTCCGGCACTCAAGAAGGAGGGGCTCGAACTTATCGTCGATGACCCTCAGTTTAGAGTTGAGCAACAGGTTCAAGACTGGAAAGCGTGGATCGCTCAGGGACGAGTTGCTGCGATCATGGGCTGGCCCATCAATGCTGACGCGTTAACTCCGGTTACCCGCCAGGCGCGCGACGCTGGTATCCCGGTGCTAGGTTACGCAGCCACATGGCCGGGCGTGTCGGCTTCAGTACTCACCACCCCCGAAGCGGACGGTCGAGACTTCGGGAAATACGCCGTGAAGTGGATTAAAGAGAAGTATGGCAACAAAGAAGTGAAGGTTGCGGTTCTGACTGATGAGCAGAATGATCTCACGCGCTACCGCGTTGAAGGACTCGTCAATGTGTTGAAGGAGAGCGCGCCCAACGTAGTGACATACAAACTTCCATGCTTTACTCGCGAGGACGGTTTCAATGCTGCCAAACAGCAAATGACAGCTCACGCAGACACTCGGGTATGGCTGTCATACGGGAACGAGAATCTGAAAGGCGCATACAAAGCGCTGATCGGCAGCGGAGTTGCCAAGGACGACCCGGAATTCTTCATGGCAGGCATGGACGTAACTAACGAAGATCTTGATCTAATGACAATATCAAACAGCATCTACAGAATGGCCTTCGCTTTTCGGAGTGAAGCGCTGGCAAAAGCCAGCACAGCTCTCCTCACTGCGGCCGCCAACCATCAACCGTTGAAAGACATATATATTCGCCCTGAGCTGGTAACTCCAGAGACGGCAAACAGCTACTACGTCGGCAGGTGACGCATTATCAGCGAAGCTGAGATCGCGCGATGGGCGTGAATGGGAAGGCCACCGTTGACAACCCTATTCTCGTGCTGGAAGGGATACATGTTCAGTTTGGGGGCGTTACGGCTTTGCATGACGAACATTTGTCTGTTGCGCGTGGCGAGATCGTCGGTCTGCTCGGACATAATGGCGCGGGCAAATCTACTCTCGTCAATGTCGCAACCGGTGCTATTCGACCGCAACGAGGGACTATGTTTGTGGACGGACGATGCGTTGAGATCCTTCGGAATCCAAGGGAAGTGGAACGCTTCGGTGTCAAGGTCATACATCAAGAGCCAGCCTTGGTGGAGAGTCTCTCGGTCGCCGATAATATTTGCCTTGGTCGTCCCGACGAATGGCGTCGACCTATTGCGCGAGAGCAACGTGCCCGCAAGGCACTTCAGCTTCTTGATTCGACGATTAATGTTGACCGCCGTATTTCTTCGTTGGGTTTTGGCGAGAGGCAAGTTGTGGATCTCGCTAGAGCGCTGTCATCCGATATGAAGGTTCTCTTTCTTGATGAGCCGACGAGCGCGCTCGGGCAGCAAGAGACCGATCATTTGCACAGTCTGTTGCGAAAGCTCGCGAGCCAGGGCAAGGGCATAGTGTACGTGTCTCATGGCCTTAGGGACGTTCTCGCCGTTTGTACACGGCTCGTCGTCCTCCGTGGTGGGCGCGTGGCACTGGACGTGCCAGCAGAAGTGTTTAATCTTGCCAAGCTTTCTGAAGCTCTAGCACCCGGGCTCGTGAAGGCAAAGCAGCCAAGTGCCAAAGCTAAGGCGGAAGTTGTTCTCGAGATCAAGCAGGGCAAGCAGTTACTCCAGTTCCCGCGTGGAGAGATCGTTGGACTCTTCGGAATGGCAGCGGGCCCTCAATTCAACCTAGCCGAACGACTCTTCGGTGTTGGTGAGCCGATTGAGGCTACGCTCGGCGGCGAGCAATACGCCCCGAGTGGTCCGCGGAACGCGATTAGGCGCGGTGTCTATTATGTCAGCGCTGATCGCGAGCGAGATGGATTGCTAGGCCATATGTCCGCTCTAGAGAATCTTGTGCTGCCCTGGATGGAGCAACACACATGGGGAGGCGCTTACTCCCGCGCGAAAGCGGCCGTTGTATTCAATAAAGCGAAGCTACGTCTCAACATTACTGGCGGTCATATGGATGGTCCCATATCAGCACTGAGCGGTGGTAACCGCCAAAAGATCGTGCTTGGACGTTGGATGTTCGGCGATCGTCCCAGGGTGCTGTTGTTATGCCATCCAACGCAAGGAGTTGACGTGGGAGCGCGCTTAGACATCGCTAAAGCGCTTCGCGAACTCGCGAGCGACGGGGTGACAGTATTAGTGTCGTCCTCGGAGGCTGACGAGATCGAGTTGATATGCGATACAGCTTACACTTGCTTTGGGGATTATTGGCCGAGGTCAGAGGCGATTCCAGACTGGGCTGAGAGTCTACTGCAATCTCTCATCGAGCAGGCAACGACAAACACCGAGCCACGGGTATGAGTTCACGCGCGATCGGGTATTTTTTGGCTCGAAATGGCACGTTTGTTGGGTGCATTCTCCTCACGGCGTTTTTCTACTATTGGAACAGCAATTTCTTGTCTCTTCTCAATTTACGAAATATTGGAGAGGCATTGTCAGCTCTGGGCGTTGTGTCAATACCATTGGCGCTCCTGATGATCGGCGGAGCTGTGGATCTTTCGGTCGGATCTGTAGCCAGTCTGTCGGGCGTGCTTGCCGCGACCTGCATGATCAATACGGGCTCTGTTGCCTTAGGCATCGTTGCCGGTTTCGCTGTTGGCCTGGCGTCTGGTCTGATTAATGGTCTCCTTGTTAGCTACTGTCGCTTCAACTCGATCGTCGTCACCTTGGGGGCTCTCTCCGTTTGGGGCGGCCTTGCGCTTAACCTTACGGGTGGACGGACCGTGATTGGCCTGCCGGAGTCCTTCACTGACCTAGGTCTGATCAAGCCCGTCGGCATCCCTTTGGACGTCTTTGTCCTTCTTGCAACGATGCTTTACGGAGTGATCGCGTTGGAGATTCTACCCTATGGACGCCGGCTCAGGGCAGCAGGAGGTAGCGCTCGGGCCGCCTTTCTGATGGGAGTACCGGTCCAGCGTGTACAGTTTTTGATGTTCATACAGGTTGGTTTAGCTGCCGCGGTTGCCGGCATCATGTTGGCCTCGAAGTTAGCGGCCGCTACTCCCATTACTGGGCAGGGTATGGAGATAAACGCGCTCACGGTAGTACTCCTAGGTGGAGTAGCTTTCACGGGAGGTGTTGGGCGCGTCTCAAGAGTGTTTGCCGGTCTCCTTTTCGTGGGCGTACTGCGAAACGGCCTAGTATTCCTGAATGCTTCTCAGTTTCTCCAACAGATCCTGATCGGGTTCACCTTGATAGTCGCGATCATTTTCGACGAAACAATTCGTAAATTGGGACGAGGACAGTGGGAGGAGCCCCTCCGCGCGTCTCCGCCTACAGATAATTTGAAGCTCATCAAGCGTTTCGAAAAGGGGGGCTCTGGCTCATCAGGGGCTGGAGTTTAAGCGGTGGCTATGTCGCGAAAGCCGAACGACCTTTCATAGACAACCCACTTCCGTTCGCAGCCATCGCCACAACGCCGGGTATTTTCCTGGCACTAACCCTTGCTTGCAGTGCTCTGTCGATTTCCTCAGTGTGGACCGGCTTGTCGAGAGGACGGCACACAATGCGCCCCGCTGCCTCGGCCGGCACGCGATATCGGCGCGTCCTTATTCATTCAACGATAAGTGAGTGCGCGCGCCATCGTAGCAGTCCATGTAGGACAGCAGCACATGGCGCAGATGACGTTCGCCGAACACCATGATATGATTGAAAATCGCCGTGGCCTTTGACCCCTCATCGGCGCACAAGAACGACCCCACCCCGCACATCATAAGTGCCGCCACTCACTCCAGATTTCGGCGCTGGGCCGCGGTGAATGTTGGACGCCGAGGGTCAATGTTCGGAGCCGAAACTCTTTCGCCCTTTCAGCGAGCCTAGACCCCAGATGACTCCGCGTTCTCAAGCGCCTTTTCCCCGACCGGCAGCATCATGCAAAAAACAGCGCCGTGAGGGTCATTCCGCGTTGCCCACAACCGGCCGCCATGCGCATCGACGATCGAGCGGCAGATCGACAACCCCATCCCCAAACCGCTAGACTTGGTCGTATAGAATGCCTCGAAGATGCGCGCGAGGTTCGTCAGAGGCAGCCCCGGACCCGAATCGCTAACCGCGACAAACACGCCTCCAGACTCGACCTCACTGGTGCTGATTAGCAGCTCGCGCGATCCCTCCCTGACCTCGCTCATTGCTTCAATGGCGTTCATGATCAAGTTCAGCATCACCTGTTGCAATTGGACCCGGTCCCCCAAAATGGGCGGCAGCCCCTCTGACAGTTGCATCTTCACCAAAACGCTATGATCTGACATTGCGGAACGGGTGAGTTTCACGATCTCCAAAATTGCCTCATTAATTTCCAAACCTCCCTTCCGCGCCGGCGCCTTTTTGGAGAAATCACGAATCCGGCTCACAATATCGGCCGCCCGCTTGCCGTCGCTGATAATACGGTCGATCAACGGCTTGACCCTTTCCGAATTTGGCGGCTGACGGGCGAGCCAGCGCACAGCAGTTTCGGCATTCGTAAGCAGGGCAGCGATAGGTTGGTTGACTTCGTGCGCAATGGAGGCCGTGAGTTGGCCCATTGTCGCGACACGGTTCGCGTGCGCCAACTCTGACTCGGCGCGCTTGCGCGCGGTCAAGTCGACGACGAAGGCGACAGCCTGGTTCCCGGTTTCCTCGAAGCGCGCCACGCCGACCAGCGCCGGCACGCGGCTGCCATCCTTGTGGAAATATTCTTTCTCGAATGGCTGCAAGGTCCCCGTCGATTTCACCGCCTCGACCCGCTTTGCATCGCCGGCGCGCCATTCCGGAGGCGTCAGGTCCGTCCAGCGCATGCGACCCGAGACGAGATCCTCACGCTCGTATCCCACCATGCCAAGAAACGCATCGTTGGCCTCAATGAGCTGACCTCCGAGATCGATGATAAGAATCCCGACAATGTTGGAGTCGACAAGACGTCGGACTTTCGCCTCCCGTTCCTTGAGATCGCTATAGAGTCGTGTGTTCTCCAACGAAATCGCCGCTTGAGCGGCCAGCAGTTCCAGGATCGTGATTCGAGCCGGTGTGAACGCGTGTGAAGTTAGCGCGTTTTCAAGGAGGAGAATCCCGGTCAATTGCTGTTGCTTGATTAGCGGAAGGCAGAGGATCGACTTCGATTGTTGGTCGCGCAGATAATCGTCCGCAGAGAACAGGTTGGGTTTGGAGGCATCATCGAGAATCACGCTTTGCCGCGTGCGGATGACGTAGCGGACGAGAGATTCCGGACAGGTGATCCCGGTGAGAGGCTGCTCGCGCATTGTTACTTCGATCTGATCGCCGGTCGCTCGCGCCTCCGCCTGGATCAGATATTCGTGCTCTGACGGGAGTATCAAAAGGCCGCGATCCGCGCCTGCGTTCTCGAGCGCGATCGTCATCAGCCGGTCGATCAGCTTCGGCAACAATATCTCACCTGATAAGGCTTGAGATGCCTTGACGACGCTCGCGACATCTAGCTGCTGGATCGCGGAGCCAATGGTCGCGGCCGGACGCTGCTTCTCAGTGGCAGCCAAATGTGGATAAAGCCGATCGAGTTGCCGTACCTTGCCGTCGGCGCCCCAGCGGAGATAACAATCCCTGGCCTCGCGCAGATGGGCTTTGGCCGATGTCTCGGAGTCGCGCGCGCTGTAGAACCGGGCGGCCACCTCATAGGCCACGCCTTCGTTCTGAACGAAACCGTGCTCGCGGGCCGAGCGAATGGCCTGCTCGTACAGGCGCATGGCGTCGAGGTCGCGGCCTTCGATCCGGGCGATTTCCGCGCCCACCAGTGCGGCGCGGTTTTCGAAATTCTCTGGGCAATTTTGCGCCCACTCTTGGAGTTGCCTATGGTGGGTTGTCAGCGCTTCGAAATGCTGCTCCCTCGGGTAGGGAGGTGCGAAATCCCAGCATGCGGCATGGGAAAGCGCAGCATAGAAGTGAATCTCTGCTGTTTCAAAAAAGGATGGCGACTTGGAAACCAGCCCACGCGCCCTCAATGCGGCATCGGCGGCAGAGGCATAATCACCGGCAAGGAAGCGAGCTTGCGCCTTTCGGACCAAATACCGGAACTCGACCACCGCTGAACCCGGATTAGTTGCCAGGTGGCGCTCAAATCGATCCTCCGCAAATGACCCATCGTCAAAGTAGCCAAATTTGACGGTCAATCCACGAAGTGTTCGGATAAACGCAAGCTGAGCGGTAACATTGTCAATCATCAAGCCGAACCGAACCTTATGCGTGAACGCAAGACCATTCTCGGCCTCGCGCTGCACCTCCGCGAGTTGATCTCCCGCGGCGATAAGGTTCGTGATCAGGTGGTTGATGCCAAAAGCTGCAAATGTAAGATCACCGATTTCGTTAGCTGCGTCGAAGGCGCGACGTATCAGATCGCGACCGGCTTGGACATGTTTCGTCCATGGCATAATGACATTGCCGAAATACATATACGTACGCGCCTGAAAGCGCTTCAATCCGCGTTTTTCGACGAGGTCATAGCCAAGTCGACCAAATTGAAATCCGGCGACGTAGTCGCCGAAACGCGGTCCGGCTATGAAGCCAAACCACTGATACGCAAAGCACGACCCGTCGCTGTTGCCATGCTCGAGGCTGAGATTCACCATGTGGCAAGTAACGAGCGAACACAAATTGTCGTCGTGGAAATGCGCGGGCGAGACGAATTCGGTCAGGACGTGCAGGGTTTCCAGGGCGTCCCTGTTCGTCATTAACGGCAAGTCAATTAGTTCTTCGATTTTCCGGTTTCCAACCTGAGACCAGATACGATCGTATTCGTGGCGTACTTCGTCGCTGGTCGGGTGCGATGACCATTCTGTGCCGCCGCGGCGGAGGTATTCAAGGCACACCTCCACGGCGCGGTCGCTCCGCTCTAAAGTCGTGTAAAGCGTAAGGCACAAACGGGTAACGGAGGCTACGTCGTGGGCGCCCTTGGCAAGTTGGGCCAGCATCAAAAGCCGATTTTCCGCAGACACCATATTTGCGGACAGCAATTCACACTCGGCGGTATCGCATTCGATAGAGAACATGAGGTCGTAGTCTTCATCCCAGCTCTTTTCGGTTAGCAAGGCACGGGCAGCCCCGAGGTAAAAAAGCGCCGAGGTGTACGCTGTCGATATCTTGCCACGCCTCCCTGCAATCAGGTTCAGCTCAGCGAGATGCCTACGTTCCTCCGGTGACCTAATAAGTTGGGACCCCCGGTTGAGCTGATTGACGATTTCGAAGATCGCCTCTTCTCGTTTCTCGGGACGAATGTACGACAAGAGCAGACGCCCTATTCGCAGATGGGCCGCGGCGCGCTCTTCGTCCGGGATCAGCGAATATGCTGCCTCCTGGACCCGATCATGCAGAAATCTATAGGTGCCCTCCCAAACGAGAACGAGCCCTGCCCTGACTGCCTCTTGCAGGTGACTGTGCATCTCGTCTTCTGAAAGCTCATAAACCGTCGTGAGCATTGCGAAATCCGCGTTGTTGCCCAAACAGGCGAGTTGGTGCAACGCGTTCCGGGTTTCGACGGGCAGCCGGCTCAACTTTTCTACCACCAGGTCCACCACGTTATCGGTGTACCCCTTGGTATGAATGCGAGCCAAATTCCAGGACCATCGAGAATCGCCGTGATCGAAGATGAGTAGCCCCTCTTCGGCGAGCGAATAAACAAACTGAATTGCGAAAAATGGATTGCCGTTGGTTTTTTCGTGGACTAATTCTGCCAGCGGAGCCGTACGTTCTGGCTCGCAACGAAGAAAGTCCCCAATCAGTTGCTTGAGGTCGTTACGGACCAGCGGTGCGAGGACGATCTCCTGCACGGCTGCTCGAGTTTTTCGAATCATCTCGAGCTTGCGCATCAGCGGATGGGTGGAATCGACTTCGTTGTCTCGATAAGCCCCAATTAGCATCAGGTGCCGCACATCCTGCTGAGTAAGCAGGTCCTCGAGCAAATCGAGCGTTGCCGGGTCAAGCCATTGCAAATCGTCGAAGAAGAGAGCAAGCGGATGCTCTGGTCGTGCGAAAACGCCGATGAATCGCTGGAAGACCAGCTGGAAGCGGCGCTGTGCGTCCTGTGGCGGAAGAACAGGAACCGGTGGCTGTTCTCCCACGATGAACCTCAGTTCAGGCACGAGATCAACAATAAGCAGTGCGTTCGGGCCGAGTGCCTCTTGAAAGGCCTCGCGCCACTTGCGCAGCTCGGCTTCGCTCCTGATCAGGAGGGGACGGACCAGGCTCTGAAACGCTTGTGCCAACGTGGCATACGGGATGTCACGCTTATACTGGTCGAACTTACCTGAGGCAAAAAGGCCGCGGGGTAGCACCAGCGCTTTGTGCAGCTCGTTGACGACCGACGATTTTCCGACACCGGAATATCCGGACACAAGCACGAGTTCCGGTGCGCCGCTCTGAACGATGCGGTCGAAAGCAGCGAGCAGGGTATTGACCTCGCTATCTCTCCCATACAGCTTCTCCGGGATCAGTAGTCGGTCTGGTAAGTCGTGTTGCCCAGGCGAAAAATCGTCGATGCGTCCTTGATGCCCCCAGTCACCGAGACAGCGCCTGAGATCGCTCTCAAGGCCCGCAACGGTCTGGTATCGATCCTCGGCTGCTTTGGCGAGCAACTTCATGATAATATTGGAGATTGCAACGGGCACATCCGTCAGCCGCTTGCTCGGCGCAACTGGCTGCCGCGCAATATGGCAGTGCACCCACTCCATCGGATCGGAGGCCATAAATGGAAGGCTCCCGGTCAGCATTTCGTAAAGTGTCACGCCGAGCGAGTAGAGATCGCTTCGCGAATCGATCGAGCGATTCATTCGTCCTGTCTGCTCGGGCGCCATGTAGGCCAGCGTCCCGGCGATGACTTCGGGAGGATCAGGCGGCTGCCGTTCTCGCGTAAGGCGCGACGCTGTTCCGAAGCCGGTAAGCCGCACCTCACCGCTCGCAGTGTTCACCAGAATATTGGCGGGCTTGAGGTCCTTATGGATGAGGCCGCGTTGGTGCACCTTGGCAAGGGCTGCGGCAGCGCCAATAGCGATGCGCAGGAAACGTCCCACCTCCATCGGCGTGCCGACGTGCGCGGACAGCAACTCGCCGCCGGGATCCTCGAGCACCAGAATGGTCTGACCGTGGTCTCGTACAAGCTCGAGCGGCCGCACGGCCCACGTGCTGTCCAGTTCATCCTTGAAGGAGTATTCGTGGGCGAGGCGATCGAGAGTAGCCGGCGCCGGTTGTTCCGCGGCCGGGAGCACGATCAATACATCCTCACGCTCACCTCCGGCGCCCTCACGCCACCCGCGGCGGAGGACAAGCCCACCATCCTCCGACAAAATCTCCAGGCCGCCCATTCCGTTTGCGCTGAACCGAGAAGACAATTCCACTCCAAAGCCTCGCCGTTGAGCCGGCAGCGGTGCCCAGCTATGGACGACAGTTCACCGCAGACAGGACGGACGCATCCTGGCTGGCTGGCCGACGCATCTTTGCCTCGGTCCCCGGTGACCTCAAGGTTAGCACTGGCGCGCACGCCATGGGAAGGTGTGCGACATCATAAGGATTCCCTCAAATTCAGAAATTGCGAAACGCGCAATAGCACAATCTGGCAGCCCCCGGTTCTGCCGCTAACCGATTGTTCGATGACCGGTTTTGGTTTCGGACCTGGTTTCGCCGAAATATTTCAAATTATTTCTCAATCGCACGATTTCGCTTTGCCTTCAGCCGTCAGCAGCGCTGCCGCTTCTTTGCTCCCCCACCCTCTAAGCCGGTTTGAAACAAATCCCTTTCCCGCCTGATGGTCCTGCTTAGGGCTTCAGTGTGCGAACGGGGGTCGACCGTGATATAGCGACCGCGCCCTCAATTCCAAAACGGCAGTCCGCCAATCTTCGACGCGTTCGGCCTTTTGGGTGACACGCTCGCCGAGCGTCCGCTTTGCGCCTCAGTAGCTGCTGTTGCAACAAAGTTGAAATGTCTCGGTCTGTGCAAAGTCGAAATGTCACTCGGCTGCCTCGCTGGGAGCGTGAGCCGGCGCCGCGGAGACCATCATATCGGAGCGGCGCCGGCTCACGCGGGGAGATTTCGACTTCGGTTTAGCAGCTTCAGCGATTTTCATGGCTCGGTTCTTTAGAATGCCTGGCTTCTGGTTCGATCGTCGTGGTCCATCCGGAACTCGGTTGAAGCGAGGCTGGCTGTCTTGCTGTTCCTTGATCCAGGCCAGGATCTCGCCCAGGCGCTTGTTCTCGACGATGGCGGCATGACTGACGCGTTGCAGCTTGTCGAAGGCCGAGTAAGGCAACGACCTACCCTTCCAGCGAACCTCCAGCCGCCCATCCGGAAAGTCATAGACCTCGACCATTTTGCCGCGAAGGCGAACTGCCAGGCCTTCCGGCTTAAGCGTCAGCTTCATGCGATTGTAGTTCACCACCAGTTGGTGCGACACCTGACGCTGCTCACGCCAACACAAAATCTGATCGAGATCCTGCCGAGGATCGACCGAACGATGAAAGTCCTGATCGCGGGCCGCAGGCTTGGCAAAGCGACCATTGTAGTAGGCGACGAAGTTGGGCAGAAACGCGTTTGCCGCCTCGATCGTGCTGATGCCGGCGAGTCTCAGTTCCTTCACCAGACGATCCTGAAACGTATGATGCGCGCGCTCGACGCGACCCTTCGCCTGGAACGGTGGTCCGATCCTACGAGCCGCTCGGCGTTGGGGCCGCGATGGTCTGGTACGCCACCTATCGTTCACACGAGAAAGGGTGATAATTGCGGAGAATTCAACCGAGGCTTCCAGGATGGCTCACTATTTGTTCAGCGGCGCTGGTTTCAGCCGTAATTGGGGTTGCTGGCTCGCCGACGAGGTCTTCGAATATCTATTGGCCGATCCTCAGGTGAGCATGGAAATAAGGACCCAGCTTTGGCGAGATCGAAGTGCAGGCGGCAATTACGAAGATACAATTACTGCGTTCATTGGAAACAAGACGCAATATGACCTGTTGCTGTCGATCCTCGCGGGCATGTTCAACAAGATGAGGAACGCCTACACGGGAATGGGCTTCCATTTTGAGTGGACCACCAACCGGGTCTTTCAGGTTCACACATTCCTGCAGCGCTTTGATGCGATCTTTACTCTGAACCAAGACACGTTGCTGGAGCATCATTATCTCACGCAATTTTTGCCAAGCAGGCCTGATAACAGATGGCCGGATTGGGACATGCCGGGCCTTATCCATACAAGGGGTCCTTCCGGCATTAAGAACGCGACTGCTCCTAAGACGATCGATGGCTCGGCGTTCGCACTGCAACCCAGAAGCCAGCCGTATCTCAAATTGCACGGCTCGCACGATTGGACGACAAGTTCAGGTTATCTGTTAATAACAGGCGGTAATAAAGAAACGGCGATTGGCGAAATTCCGCTTCTTACCGCTTACCTCAATCATTTCAGGACGAGCGTTTGCAGCGAGCACGCACGTCTCATGATCATCGGATACAGCTTTGGGGATCGCCACATCAACAGCATCTTGCTCGATGCAGCACGGATGGGCGCGAAGTTCTTTGTCGTCGATACTGCCGGCGTCAACGTGCTCTATAAGCAACCGCACGGCGGTGCGGTGGGGCAAACGCTGCGCGACCAGATGTGGCCTAGCGTAATCGGCGGATCAAGGAGGCCGCTGACCTCCACTTTTAACAACGACCGGATCGAACACGATAAGCTGAGCGACTTCTTCCATTACTTGTGAGGTCGCGCGCCACGACGCTCGACGGGGACCTGGACATGAATCCTATGAGGTCATAAGAAAAAGCGCGGCGACAATCACGCTGTTACCAGGCAAGCCAAAGGTTATCTAGACGCAGCCCAAGCGGAGTATGTTGCTGTGACTGACAAGCTTTAAGGCAGGTCTCATCCAGCTACGCCAGCGCGGTGCGGATCGAGAATCGATGGCATTCTGACGCGCTTTTTATATGGCTTGTGGGTGCGCCGATGGACGCTGCTCCCCCAGATGCACATCATTGCCGAGCTATTCGCGAACGCTGCCGCGTTCGTTGTCGGTGCCGGTAGGCTGGCTGCTGCCGCGAGCTTACCCGCGCGGGCGTCGACGCGCGTGCCAAGCTCCGCTTGAGCGTCCCTCATCTCAGCCAGCAAAGCCACAGGATCGAGCGTGCGATAAATCTCTCGAAGACGCCGCTTGACGGCCTTGCTCAATTTCGGGTGCGCCAGTGCGCGCGCATAGGGCGTTGCCGGAACATGATAACGCTTGATTACCTTTGCGCCTTCGCGTCGCTTGTCCTTCAGCTTAAAGGACGGCTGGAAGAAGTTGGTGTGCAGCCGAGATGCAGCGTACAAACGTTCCAGCACGCGCGTCGTCTCGAGGCCATCGAAGCGACCGTATCCCACAAGTCGCCGGACAACCGCCCCGTTCTTCTGCTCGACGAAAGCTTGATCATTCTTCTTGTAGGCGCGCGAACGCGTCACCTCGATCTTTTGCGCGCGGCACCAGGGCACAACGACATCGTTCATGAACGCGCTGTCATTGTCGAAGTCGGCGCCGCGAATGAGCCAGGGGAACAAGCTCTGTGCGCGCTCCATGGCC
>Ga0209624_10001406_pt1 | contig 18949 bp, 13 predicted proteins | sample JacPinW_OM2H0_O1_FD_188565 | JGI IMG/M metagenome (GOLD analysis project Ga0209624, IMG submission 188565) | Forest soil microbial communities from Algoma, Ontario, Canada - Jack Pine, Ontario site 1_JW_OM2H0_O1 (SPAdes) (version 2) | ecosystem: Environmental > Terrestrial > Soil > Boreal...
CACTCGGTATCCCGGCCACCCCAAAATCTTTGTCCATTCGTTCTCGCTCATCCACAGAGCGTACGAAAATCTTGCTCTTTAGAAAAGCCCGTCAATCCATCACTTGTTCAGATTCCTGCTCAGAGCCGGTTTTCGAAGGGGTAACTATTTTTCTTGCGGTTTGAAGTCAGGAAAATTTGCCGAGGGGTGGCCTTATGAAAATTCGTTCGTTGAACATTTTTCTCGTGCTGCTTATCGAAGCGGTTCTTTCTGGCGCGATCGTCGCGCAAGATACCTCCGCGCCGCTCTATCCCGATACTCCGCATCCGACCCCGCCGCCGACATCGGATCAGAACGCTCCTCTAGCGGTTGATCAGAATACCGGGCAGAACGACATGCCGGTATTCCGCGTCACCGTCAGCGAGCGCACCACCAAAGCCGTCAACTATCGCAACCGCGGCGGCTCAACGATGGTTGATTTCAGGGGTACTGACTTGCTTCCCAACATCGATGGTCACGCCAAAATCGACAGTAAGAACGGCCGCATGACCGTCAACGTCGAACTCAAACACATGCCACAAGCGAGCCTCTTCGGGGGCCAGTTCCTTACTTATGTGTTGTGGGCAATTACTCCCGAAGGCCGCGCCGTGAATCTTGGCGAAGTGGTGCCGGGCGACAATGGCAAAGATAAGTTGATGGTCACCACCGATCTCCAGGCCTTCGGCCTCATCGTTACAGCGGAACCGTACTATGCCGTTACCTATCCGAGTAATAAGTTGGTCGCGGAAAATATTCTTCGCTCCGAAACAAAAGGCTTTGAAGAGCCGATCGATGCCAAGTTCGATGTGCTTGAAGGAGGGCAGTACACCATCGACGTCCCCGGAGAGCAGTTGCCCTCCAGCCAGGCGAGTCTCGATGTTCCGCTTGATCTGCTGGAAGCGCGCAATGCCCTCGTGATAGCCAAGGCCGCCGGCGCGCAGCAGTACGCGCCCGATAGCTTGACCAAAGCCGAAGACATGTTGCAGCGCGCCGAAGACTATTATCAGCGCAAGCAGGGAATCACGCCGATCGGCACTGCCGCCCGCGGAGCCACGCAAATGGCGGAAGACGCCCGCGTGTTGACGCTAAGGCGCGAGCGAGAAGCGAAGATCGAAGCCGATCGCCGCGCCCACGAAGAGGCGGAGGCGGCAGCTAAGATTGCCGCGGTCGAGGCGCAACAGCAAGCCGCGCAAGCTCAGGCTCAAGCCGATGAAGACGCACGCCGCCGCGCCGCCGCCGAGCGCGCGGAAGCCGACGCTCTCGCCCAACAGCAGCAAGCCGCAGCGCGACAAGCGCAGGCGCAAGACGCCGCCGCCGCGGCGCAACAGGCCGCCAATGAGGCCGAGCAGCAGCGCCAGGAAGCGGTTCGCCAGAAGGAAGAAATGCGGCAGCGCCTGTTAGCACAACTGAATCAGGTTCTGCAAACGCGCGACTCTGCCCGCGGCCTCATCGTCAGCATGCCCGATGTTTTGTTCGCTTTCAATCAACACACGCTGAAGCCGGAGGCGCGAGAGCGTCTGGCGAGGATATCCGGAATCGTGCTGGCCTATCCCGATCTGAAGCTGGAAATCGACGGCTATACCGATGCCATCGGCAGCGACGATTACAATCAAACTCTTTCCGACAAACGCGCCGAAGCGGTGCGCGATTACCTGGTGAACTCGGGAGTGTCGATGAATAACGTAGTAGCGCGCGGCCTCGGCAAGACCGATCCAGTAGCTGACAACAGCACCGCCGCCGGACGCCAGTTAAATCGCCGCGTAGAGATGATCGTCTCAGGCGATGTGATCGGCACTCAACTCGGTCCAAACACGAATGGCGCCCGAGCGCAATCGACGATGAATCGCCAGTAGGGATCGGGACTAGAAGCGCGTCATCTGAGCGCGGAGTCGCCCGATCCAAAATAAGGTTGACGAGATCTTTACAGTTCTTGACGGAAAAAGCGCTGCCCTCCTGAAAAGCGTTGCCCTACTGATTCTGTCGACGGTTATTTAGCCCCAATTTCAGCGCTACCTATCTTCCCCAACGGGCATCCAAAAAACAAACAACGGGTACTGAGGACCCGGGAGATGCCCGCAATCAGGTTTTGCAGCATGGTTTTGATGGCGGTGGTGTGCCTCATGGTTGGAGCGGAAAGCGCTCACGGCAACCTGCCCTGGCCCGCCACCAAGAAAGAATCGATACGTCTGCGCCTGGTGGCGCTCGCCTGGAATCATTCCCGGTCGTCATTTTTCGCCAGCGAAGAGATTTTTGTTGCCGAGAAAGAATTGACGAAAGATGAAACGCGATTAGTGAAACTAGTTTACGAGTTTCTCCCCTACCAGCCGCGCCTGTCGGAGCAGGGACTCAGCTATTCCACTTTGCACGAACTGCGCGCGGTGAGAGATCCGCAGTGCGATGAGACGCTCACCCAGATCACGGTCGGTCAGCAGGGCGACTGGCGTCAGGCGCAATCGCAACTCAAATACTCGACCGATGCTCCGATCCTGAACTTCTCGCGCCACAAGGCTCCGCTGCCTTGCTATGTCACGAACGCCGAAGATTACACCAAGCCCATTCACAGCGAATCGGAATCCGAGCCGGCGATGCCGCAACTAACGCCGCGCCCTAATCCGCAGCGCTAGATCATATAGATGCTAGATCGATAGATGGATGACCGGAAGGATGGAGGACATGCCCGCATCCTGCTCGGCACTTTTAAGACTCCGCCCCGCATCTCATACTCATTCGATGGCTTCCGACGCCAACGCCCGGACGCTTCACTCGTTCCTCGACTACCTGCGCGTCGAACGAGGCTCGGCCAAGTTGACAATTGCCGCATACGCCAGCGACCTAGAGCAGTTCGCCGAGTTTCTCGAGAAGCGGCGTCTGGCGCTCCGCACGGCGCGACGCGAGGATGTGCGTGAGTTCGTGCAGGAATTATTTTCCAACGCTCTCGACGGCCGTTCGGTGGGAAGAAAGCTCTCGGCAATTCGCCACCTTTACCGTCATCTGCTGCTCGATGGCAAGATAGAAAAGGATCCGACGCTCAACATCGATTTGCCCAAGCAATGGAAGGTGCTGCCCAAGGCGCTAAGCCGCGACGAAGTCGGAGCCATGCTTGGCGAACGGCAGTCGGCGAAATCAGCCCCGCGAAAAGAAACCGCGCGCGGCCAAGCCTTGGCGCTGCGTGATCGCGCAATGATCGAGTTGCTCTATGGCGGAGGCGTCCGCGTCTCCGAAGTCGCCGATGCGCGGCTCGAAGATTTGAAGCTCGACATGGGATACATACTGGTCCGCGGCAAGGGCGACAAGGAACGCATGGTTCCCCTCGGAGTGCCCGCCCAGCAGGCGTTGCAGCGCTACTTGCAAAGCGCGAGACCAGCCCTGACTAAGAAAAGCTCGCCGCTCTTGTTTCTCGGCACCGGCGGCCGGCGCCTCACCCGTCAGCGCCTATGGCAATTGGTCGGCCAGGCTGGCGTCGCCTCAGGACTCCCTGCCGGACGCCACGTCAGCCCCCACATGCTCCGGCATTCCTGCGCGACGCATATGGTCGAGAACGGCGCCGATCTGCGCACCGTGCAAACCATCCTCGGCCACGCCGACATTTCGACCACGCAGATTTATACCCACGTGGCGCTCGACCGCCTGAAAAGCGTGTATGCGAAGCATCATCCGCGAGCGAGAGCGAAGAGCTAAATTCACCACGGAGACACGGAAACACGGAGACATACCAATGCGGGTTTTGTTCGCTATGGAATTGCAAGGAAGGAATAATCTTGTGAAAGGACTCCCTCCGTGCCTCCGTCGTGGGCTGTTTGTCATATGGGAAGTAACAAATTGAAAAATCCACGCACCATCATCGAGCGCGCGACCGACGACTTCCTCCGCCATCTGCGTGGGCGCAATGCCTCCGCGCACACCATCAAGGCCTACGCCGGAGACCTCGACAGCTTTTCCGCCTATCTCGGCGAACGTGATTGGAAGACCATCGACCACATCGCCATCCGCGGTTTTCTCTCGCATTTATATGACAAGGGGCTGAGCAAGACTTCCGTAGCGCGCGCCCTGGCCGCCGTGCGCTCACTCTATCGCTGGCTCGCGCAAGAGGGAGTGGTCGAGCAGAATCCGGCGAAGCTTGTCTCGACGCCGCGCCTCGCGAAAAAACTGCCGCGCGTTCCCTCGATCGAAGAGATGAATTCCATGCTTGACGGCAAAATGCCGGAGGTCGCGTCGTTTCCCGAGCGCGATCGTCTGCTCTTCGAACTGCTCTACGGCTGCGGCATCCGCAACTCCGAGCTGGTCGGCATCAACCTCGACGACATCAGCATGAGCAACGAAGCCATTCTGATTCGCGGCAAAGGGAAAAAAGAGCGCTACGTTCCCTTTGGAGGCTCGGCCCTGGCCGCGCTCGCCGCCTACCTGCCCTGGCGTCAGCAGCACCTGGCGACTTTGAAAAGTAACAAAACAACGCCTGGAAAATTTGTGCCCGCGCTCCTCATCAACCAGCGCGGCGGACGCCTCACCACGCGCAGCGTAGGCCGCATCGTCAAGCGCATCGCCACTGCCAAAGGACTGTCTCCCGAAGTCCATCCCCACACCCTGCGCCACGCCTTCGGCACCCACATGCTCGAAGAAGGAGCCGATCTGCGCGCCATCCAGGAATTGCTGGGCCACGAGCGCCTGGCCACAACGCAGCGTTACACCCAGCTTTCCGTCAAACACATGATGAACATTTACGACCAGACCCATCCGCGTGCGAAGTAATCGCGAAAATCTTTGTCATCCTGAGCGCAGCGAAGGACCTGCTTCTAACGCAGGCGATAGTATTCCTGTTTGCCGAGAATCCGCTTCGTCCCGTGATCCTTTCATCACAAAACATGTGCGCCCCATCACAGACATCCCCTACGCCACGCGCGACAATAACCACTGATTAGGACGAGGTCCAAGTGCGCCTCTCTGATCGAGAAGCCACCGAACCCCTCCAAATCCCATGTTGGAACGCTCTTCGACAACTCAGCGAAAGCGAAATCGTCGCTAACTCATTGCTTCTGAAGGATTTTACCCGCGAGCCATTTAAACCCAAAGATTTGGTGGGAATTTATCCCCAACCCGATGATTCCACAAGATCCGGGGGGGAGGGGGTCCCCCGCCACCGAAGTGGATTTTGGCCCTAATTGGGAAAGGGCAGAATGATCACACCGCGCGACGAAAGTTCCTCGATGCCACTTTGAAAAAAAATTTCATTACCCCGGTAACTTTCCTAGCTCACTCGCGTGCTCCAAAATCACAGCAGGCGGTTCCCTCGCCGCCGCACGCGATACTCAACGTTGGGAAGTAGGCGATGAACAAGATTTTCAAAGAAAGCATTCTGCTGCTGTCGTTGTTTATGATTGCGGCGCTGGTGCAGTTCTTCGCGCAGTCGCTGCCGATGGCGCTCTGCTTTTATTTCCTGCCCACTTTATATTCGGCTTACTTTTTTGGCCGGCGTCACGCCACGCTCACCGCTTTTGCTTGCGTATTTCTGGTCGTCCTGTTGGATTTTCTGAACAACATCATGCCCGCGCACCGCACGCTGACATTGCCCGGAGAAAGGCTCTTCAACTTCGCCATTTGGGCTGGCATTCTCGCGGTGACTGGCTATGTTATGGGCACGCTCTACGAGCGCAAAGAGGCGATGACCTCTGACATACGCGAAAGTTTCAGCGGCCTGTTGGTAGTACTGCAACACTTTATGGCCAATGAAAAGCTCAGCTCGAGCGAAAGTCAGCGCATCGTCGAGGCGTCGGCAAAGATAGCCGAGGCGATGGGCCTCGGGTCAGATCGCGTGGAACTGGTGCGATCTGCTGTCCTGCTGCGCGATCTGAGCAAGCTCGGTCTCAGCAATGACATTCTCTATAAAGCTGCAGATATGAGCCGCGACGAAGTCGTAGCGAGCTTCCGCAAGCCGCGAAAAGCCGATCCGCGTACACAGGCGGTAGGCAACTCGCTGCGGCGGGTAATTCCCATCATCGTGGCGCAGCAGATTGTGGAGGATCAGGGAGCGCGCTCCATCAACGTTCCGATTGAGGCGCACATTCTGGCGGTAGCAGATGCCTATCAGAAACTGATCAACGGCGTTGGCGGCAAGCCCATGTCCCCTTATCAGGCCGAGCAGGAAATTTTGGCGGGATCAGGCAAGAAATTCCACAGCGGCGTGGTCGATGCCTTTGGGAAAGTCATAGCCGAGCGTGCTCGCGGCGCAGGCGCGTAAAGCGCGCGGAATATTGGTGCGCGTAAAATCGCGACGTCCACGATATTAACGAGACGCGGTTTCGGAGAGCGTCGCACTCTTGGAATCGATCTCCGAGACAGATTCCGGTCCATGCGGATTCTTTCCGGCCGACTGTTTTTCTCTCAACTCTTGCCACATCGCCACCACTTTCGATTTCAACTCTGAGGTCAGGCGATCGTAGGCGGCTTCGCTAGCCTCGGCGAGCGGCGGAGGTTGAATCGGCTCGCCGAAAACGATTTGCAGATCGGCGAACTTCGGAAATTTCTTGTGGCGTGGCCAAGCCTCGTAGAAGCCTTCGATCGCGACCGGGACAATCGGCGATTGCGTGTGGATGGAAAGAATCGCAGCCCCTTTGCGGAATACTCGCGGCGTGCCATCGTTGCTGCGCTCGCCTTCGGGATAGAGCAGCAGAATGCGTCCGTGATTGAGGCCAAAAGCTCCGGCGCGCATAGCGGGCACAAGGTTCGCATCAGGATCAAGCACGATCACGCGCAGCCAGCGCGCCAAGTGGCGCATGAATCCTGTTCCGAAAATCTCGCTGGTGCCAAGCGCAAAGCACTGCCGAAAGAGCGACCAGGGAAGCGCCGGAGCCATGATCAGCGGATCAATATAGCTCTGATGGTTTGAACAAATCAGGTAAGGACCTTGCGCGGGTAGATTTTCGAGGCCGCGGGTCTTGAGGTGACAAAAATCAAGCGCGAAAAGATAGAGCAACTTTCCCAGCATACAGAAAAAGGCTTCGGCAAAAAGATTGTGCCGCGCCAGCGCAAGAACCTCGGGATCGGTTGCCTGTTCGCTCAAGACTGTCGACCACGGAGGCGCCGCCGCAACAGCTTGCCCTTCGCCGCGACCAGCGCTGGCGAGAAGCGCGTCAACAAGATCGCGCACCGAATAAATTTCCGCGAGCTGCGATTCAGGCACCTTGCCGCCGAGTTGCTGCTCAAGCGCAGTCAGCAATTCAACGCGCTGCATGGAGTCGAGTCCAAGGTCCAGCTCAAGATTGTGGCTCGGGCGAATGTTATCGAGCGGGCTACGCGAAGCCTCGCGCACGATTTCCAAAGCGCGCTTTACATCCTCGCGCTCAAGCCATGATTGCTCTTCGCTGGTCAGAGCAACTGCCTCCACCGGCGATTGTTCCGCGCTCAGGCCAGCATCGCCGCCATTCGTGCTGAGTTGCCGGTCGCGCACTTTCTTTTCAATCTGGAAGCGCTTTAATTTGCGCGTAGTAGTGCGCGGCAGTTCCTCCTGCCAGATGTCATAACTCCCCAGGCGTTTGGTGGAAGCGATCTTATGCGAGAGGGCTTCGATTTCACCGCGTATCGCCTCTTTGGAATTGACAATCCTGCGCTCGCGCAACAATTCAAAATTAGGCACAACCACTGCGTGCAATCGCTCCGATGTCGGATCTCCCGGTCGCGCCTCGAGCGCCATCACACAAATCTCCTTCACATACTGCGCCTTAAGGTAATGCGCCTCGACTTCCTCGGGATAGACATTCTTTCCGTTGGCGAGCACGATGACTTCCTTGCGCCGTCCAGTGATAAAGAGATTGCCGCCGGAATCGAAGTAGCCGAGATCGCCGGTGTAGAGCCAGCCGTCGTGCAGCACTTCAGCCGTGGCCTCGGGGCGCTTCCAATATCCCTTCATCACGATCGCCCCACGAATGGCAATCTCGCCTACAGGCTCCGCGCCGTCCTCGGCGGGTTTTGGATCGATGATTTCGGCTTCAACCCCAGGAAGGGGCGGACCGACCGAGCCAAATACGATGTGCCCAGGAGGATTAAGAAACGCGCCGCCCGTGGTTTCGGTGAGGCCGTAAGCATTGAGAACGTCGATGCCAAAAGAATAGAAATCACGAGCAATGGCGCCATCGAATCGTGATCCGCCCGTGATCAGATAACGCATGTGGCTGCCGAAAGTGGCATGAATCTTCCCAAAGAAAATCTTGCCGGCATTAATTCCAACGCGCCGCATCGCACGGTTAAGGGCCATCAGCGTGCGTACGATCCGCAGCGTGAGCTTGCCGCGCTTATTCAGCTCTTTGAAAATCTTCTCGTGAATCAGATAAAAAAACTGAGGCACCACGCAAAACGCGGTAATGTTGCGTTCCTGCAGAGCGCGCAGTAGTTCGGTCGTGTTGAGCGTCTCCAGGTATACGACGCGCACGCCATTGAACAGAGGAAGAAAAAGATTCGCCATCTGCGCGAGCACATGAAACATCGGAAGAATGCCCAGCAGCGCGTCCCCAGGACCCACCTTAATCACCGTGAGCACCGAATTCGCCTCACCGATCAGGTTGGCGTGGGTGAGCATGACCCCCTTCGGATCGGCCGTAGTGCCCGAGGTATAAAGCAGGGCTGCGAGATCGCTATCAGCGGGGACGACGGGCTGAAAGCCGGTAGGACCGGTGGCGAAGATGGAATCAAGATCGGCAGCAAAGCTTTCCATAGTTCGCAGGGTCTGAGTTTCACGATCAGCACGCCCTGTGCGATGAGCGGGAGCGGTCGTGGTGAGATTCGTCGCGGCCAGTTCGGCGAGCGCCGACGTCATCACCAGAGCTAGGTTCAGCCCTTCGACCGCCTCCGTTGCCACCGCAAGGTGCTTCACGTCGCAGAACAAGAGCGAAGCGTCGCTGTCGATCAGCAGCTTCTTGATCTGGTCGGCGTGGAAGGCCGTGTCGAGAGGGACGGCGGTTCGTCCAGCGGCGATGATTCCCAGATATGCCGCGACCCAGCGGGGATGATTCGCTGCCAGGATCGCCACGCGAGCATCGCGAGGAACATGGGTTGAAAGCCAGTTCGCGACGCTCTCTGACATGCGCATAAGCTCCGCGAAAGTGACGCGTTCGACCGTCTGCTGGCGTTGAATTTCAAGGGCAACATTGTCTGGAAACTTGCGGGCCGATTCCTGAAAACGCTGATAGAAGGTGGGCATGTCCGAGGTGAATATACTAAAGACCGCCGAAGAAAACTAGAAATCGAGCCAATGCTACGTTCCATGAAAACGCGACGGTGAGCTAGGCGGCGCTCGCCATTTTGAACGTCCCCGCGCTGTTTACCGTTATCCGTCCTTCTCCGTCCCTGCCGCATCTAATGTGCTAGGCTTTAACTGTAATTTAGGACGCGTGTCCTCTGAAGGATTTCTGTTTTGATCAACACTTTGTTGGGCAAGGTTTTCGGGACTAAGAACGAGCGCGAAGTCAAGCGCTTGCAGCCGCGTGTCGCGGCTATCAATGCGCTTGAGGCGGAGATGCAGAAGCTCTCCGACGACGAACTCCGTGGCAAGACGGCGGAGTTCCGCGCCCGCATTCAGGAGCGCCTTAGCCCAATCGCCGATGAGCCCGATGCTGATACTGATTCTCCAGACATCGACCGCCAGAAAGAGATCGAGGCGGAACGCGGCGAAGTACTCAAAGTAGTTCTCGACGAACTATTGGAAGAGGCGTTCGCCGTCGTCCGCGAAGCGGGAAGACGCGTCCTCAACATGCGGCACTTCGACGTGCAGTTGATCGGCGGCATGGTTCTGCACGAAGGCACGATCGCTGAAATGAAGACGGGTGAAGGCAAAACTCTGGTCGCCACGCTTCCCGTCTATTTAAACGCTCTGAGCGGGCGCGGCGTGCACGTGGTCACTGTCAACGATTATCTGGCCAAACGCGACTCCGAATGGATGGGCAAACTCTACAGCTTCCTCGGGCTGACGGTGGGCGTGATTGTGCACGACCTTGATGACGAGCAGCGCCGCGCCGCTTATGCCGCCGACGTGACTTACGGCACCAACAACGAATTCGGCTTCGACTATCTCCGCGACAACATGAAGTTCGACCTGCGCGATTGCGTGCAGCGCACGCATAACTTCGCCATTGTCGACGAAGTCGATTCCATTCTGATCGACGAGGCCCGCACTCCGCTGATTATTTCGGGCGCGAGCGAAGAATCCACCGACAAGTATTACAAGGTGAACCGTATCATCCCGAAGCTTGAAAAGGGCGAGGAAATCGACACCCAGCCGGGCGAGCCAAAGATCATGACCGGCGACTATGTAGTCGATGAAAAGCATCGCAATGTTACGGTCAGCGACGATGGCTGGGAGAAGGTCGAAAAGTTGCTTGGCATTGGCAACATAGCCGATCCGGAAAACTGGGCGCTGAAGCATCATGTGGAGACAGCCGTTAAAGCGCACGCGCTTTATAAGCGCGATGTCGAATACGTGGTCAAAGACGGTGAAGTGATCATCGTCGACGAATTCACCGGCCGCTTAATGCCGGGGCGGCGCTGGTCTGACGGCCTGCATCAGGCCATTGAAGCGAAGGAGAATGTGAAGATCGAGCGCGAGAATCAGACGCTCGCGACCATCACCTTTCAGAACTATTTCCGCATGTATAAAAAGCTCGCAGGAATGACGGGCACGGCGGAAACCGAGGCGCCGGAATTTGACAAGATTTACCGGCTTGAAGTTGTCGTTATTCCAACCAATCGTACGTTGCTGCGCAAAGAAAATCCTGACATTGTCTACCGCACGGAAAAAGAGAAGTACTTCGCGGCCGCCGACGAAATTCAGCGCCTCCACGAGAGCGAGCAGCCGGTGCTAGTCGGTACGACATCGATTGAAAAATCCGAGCGGATTTCGGAGCTGCTGAAAAAGAAGGGAATCAAGCACGTTGTTTTGAATGCGAAGTATCACGAGCGCGAAGCGGAAATTGTGGCGCAGGCCGGGCGCAAAGGCATGGTCACGATCGCGACCAATATGGCGGGCCGCGGCACCGACATTCTGCTCGGCGGCAATGCCGAATTCATGGCGAAGCAGGAATGCGTAAAGAAGGGAATCGCGCAGCCGATCCGCGCGGCGCAAGGCAAGATTGAAGCCGACGTCGACGATCCAAACCGCACGGTTTGGTATTACGCGGGCAATGAATACGCGGTTCCGACCGATCAGTGGAATGAGATTTTTGCGCGTTACAAAGCAGACACCGACCAGGAACATCAAGAGGTTATCGAGGCGGGCGGGTTGCATATCTTCGGCACCGAACGCCACGAGGCGCGCCGCATCGACAATCAGCTTCGCGGACGCGCCGGCCGCCAGGGCGATCCCGGCTCTTCGCGTTTCTATCTCTCGCTCGAAGACGATCTGATGCGCATCTTCGCCAAGGAGTGGATTTCAAATCTGCTGCAACGCCTGGGCATGGAGGAAGGTGTTCCTATCGAATCGCGCATGATCTCGCGCCGAATCGAGGGCGCGCAGAAAGCGGTGGAAGCGCAGAATTTTGAGGCGCGTAAACATCTGCTTGAGTACGACGATGTAATGAACAAGCAGCGCGAAGCAGTCTATGGCTTGCGCCGGCGCTTGCTCGAAGGCCTCGATCAGAAGGACCTCATCGTCGAAGATTATGTTTCGGGAATTCTCGGCGACCTTCTCGAACGCCACTGTCCGCCGAAAGATCACGTCGACAATTGGGATTTGAAAGCGCTGAAAGATGCGATCATCGCGCGCTTCGGAATCGACATCTACGCCGAGGGCCTCAAGCCCGATCAGATGAACCGTCAGGAACTGGGCGACGCCATCTTTGGAAAACTTAAAGAGCGTTATGACGCGAAAGAGGCGCTGATTGGCGCCGAGGCGATGCGTTATCACGAGCGCATGATCATGTTGAGCGTGATCGATGCGCAGTGGAAAGATCATCTGCTTTCGATGGATCACCTGAAAGAGGGAATTGGACTGCGCGGCTACGCGCAGCACGATCCGCTGGTCGAGTACAAGCGCGAGTCCTTCGACATGTTCGAAGACATGATGCAGCGCTTTCAGGAAGAGACGGTTCGCTATCTCTACCTGATGCAGATCATGGAGCGCCCTCCGGAGGCGATCGCTAGGCCGATCGGTAGCAGTCCGCCTGAATCGGCTGGCCAAGATTCTGACGTCAGTGCGTCGTCAGTCATCACTGGTGGCCGAGGCGGCAATGGCCGCCCGCCGCGCCAGGTCGCGACTTCGATGGATGAAATCGAAATGGCCTTTCAGCGCAAAAAGAAGAAAGAGTTGGAACAAGCGCGCATGGCCGGCGCAGGAGATATGCAAGTGCAGCAAGTGGTGCGCTCGGGAGAAAAAGTTGGGCGCAACGATCCTTGCCCATGCGGGAGCGGCAAGAAATACAAGAAGTGCTGCGGGGCGAGTGCGTAAGGCTTTCACCCCGGAGACGCGGAGTGCACCGAGAAATTCCTGGCTAGATCTTCATAACATCTGCGATTCATAGCCCCCGGAGTTTTCTCCACGCTCTCGGCGTTTCGGCGGTTAGACGCTTTTTGATTTTGGGCCAATCGCGCGAAACGTCATCTCCGTCGCTTTGCTCTGCGTTCGGCGCTTCCATTCGAAAAACATCGGCGCGTAAGTCTCGGTGATGTAATCGGCGCGGCCAACGCCGAGCACACGCGCCGTACGATCAATCCAGCGCGGCTTTCCTTCGATCTCGCCGAAATTTCCGATCGGAGTCTCATCCAGCACGACGTCACCCTCGCCGTCGCTCCACTCCGCCCGATATTTCTCGTAGCGAAAGGTGGGCTCGAAGCCGAGCCCGCGCAGGATGGCATCCATCTGCTGGCCATTTTCCACTCGCGTTTCAAGTTCCACTCTTTTCTTGTGGCGGCCTTCCTCGCCCTTTGCTTTATGCGTCAGCGTCCAAATGTCGCCGTATTTTCGCAGGCGCAGCACTTCGCCTCGCTTGCGCAACTTCTGGCCGGGGAGATCATAGAGCGAATTCATTTCATGGGTGGAACGGGTGATCTGCTTGAAACCAGCTTGCTTGAGGGCGCGGCTAAGCGCGGGCAGATCGCCAATTTGAAATTTGATCTCGATTTCGTTCGGCATAGTGAAATCTTAACCGCCGCGACGCCGAGGACGCGAAGATAAGAGCGAGAGCATGATTTGCTGCCAGGCCCTCTGGGCTACGCCACAGCTTTTTCTCGGCGCCGCCGCGTCTCGGCGGTGCAACGCTCTCAAGATTTCGGCTCGGACTCTCGCTCGTGCCGATGGAACCAGCTCATGTGGGGCAGATCACGCTCTACTCTTCGCCTCTTCGCTATCAGTTCGGCCGTAATCGACACGGCGATTTCCTCCGGCGTGATGGCTCCGATATCCAACCCGATCGGCGAGTGGACCCGATCGAACAAATGCGCCGGCAAACCTTCCTGCTGCAGCTCTTTGAAGATGGTGATGGTTTTTCGTTTTGACCCGATCATCCCGATATAGCGCGCCGGCGTCTGCACCGCCCAGCGCAGGATGCGCATATCGTCGCGGTGGCCACGCGTGACGATCACGATATAGGAAGACTCGCTCGGCGAGAGTTCGGCCGCCGCTTTTTCGAAGTCTTCAGCGATCACCTGCGCTTCTGGGAAGCGTTCGCGGTTGGCGTAGGCCTCACGATCATCGATTATGGTTAAGTCGAACCCGGCGATGCGCGCGACTTTGTAGAGACTGGCAGCCACATGGCCCGCGCCAAAAATATAAAGATCGGCGGGAGGCAGCACCGGCTCGACAAAAATCTCGAGCGTTCCCCCGCAGACGAGGCCGGTATCGTATTTCGGGTCCTGATTCAGGTCGAAGGTCAGCGTCCGCGGCTTCTCCGATTCCATCACGTCGCGGGCTGCCTGCCACACCTCGGCCTCGACGCAACCGCCACCAATCGTCCCGACGATCGAGCCATCGTCGCGCACCAGCATTTTGGCGGTCTTGAATGAAGGAATCGATCCGCGCACATTGACGATGGTGGCCACGGCCCCGCGCCGGCCTTCTTTGCGCAGCCGAACGATTTCCTCGTAGAGGTCCATGTGCTGATTATGGTTCGGGGAGCCGTGAAGGTCAAACATATGCGGTTTGAGGGGCGAGTTTGCGCGCCCGCTGGAAAAATCTGTGCTAGTTTGTAGGGTTCGAATTTTCGTTGTCAATGCTCCTGGAGTCCCCATGAAAGCGGTTCGAATTCATCAGTTCGGTGGTCCGGAAGTCCTCATCTACGAGGACGTGCCTGATCCCAAACCGCGCAAGGATCAAGTCCTTGTGCGCGTGCGCGCGTGCGCTCTCAACCATCTCGATATCTGGGTGCGCAAAGGATTGCCGGGCGTCAATCTGCCGCACATTCTAGGCAGCGACATCGCTGGCGAAATTGTAGAAGTTGGCGAATACATCAACGATCTCAAAGCGGGACAGCGCGTGTTGCTGGCGCCGATGGTTTCCTGCGGCCGCTGTGTTAAGTGCGTTGCCGGCCTGCAAAACGAGTGCCGCCAGTTTGCCGTGCTCGGCAATGCAGTGGACGGCGGCAACTGCGAGTTGATCGCAGTACCCGCGGTCAATGTCATTCCTATTCCCGACTGGATCGATTTCAATGAGGCCGCCAGTGTTCCGCTGGTGTTCGTCACAGCGTGGCACATGCTTACGGGACGCGCCGCGATTCGACCCGGACAGACCGTGCTGGTGCTGGGCGCGAATTCAGGCGTCGGTATTGCCGCCATCCAGATTGCAAAAATGTTTCACGCTCGCGTGATCACTACCGCGGGCGACGAGCGCAAGATGGAGCGCGCCCGCGAGCTCGGCGCCGATTTCGTCATCAATCACTACCAGCAGAAAATTTCTCAAGAAGTCCGCAAGATCACGAATTTCGAGGGCGTTGATATCGTTATCGAGCACGTAGGAAAAGCAACTTGGGACGAAAGCGTCAAATCGCTCAAGGCGGGAGGAACGCTTGTGACCTGCGGTGCAACCACAGGCCCGAAAATCGAACTCGATCTGCGATTCCTCTTCTCACGGCAACTGGCATTTCTGGGATCGTACATGGGCACAATGAGCGAACTACACGAAGTGCTCGGCCACGTCTTCGCCGGACGTCTCAAGCCAATCATCGACCATACCTTTCCTTTGCAGGAGCTACGCACGGCGCACGAGTATATGGAGAACAGCCAGATGTTTGGGAAGATTGTGGTGAATCTGTAGGAGCATTTCGCCGCCGAGACGCCAAGAATGCGAAGTTGGTTTCCTTCGCGCACTCCGCGCCCTCTGCGGTTAAAATATAGCCATGGCGCAAGAACTAAATTTCGGCCCGTACATCGACGTCGAAAACGGCAAAAAAATAGTCAAGGAACTCGTCTACGGAGATGGTGTTCCCAACGGTATCGTCATGACGACGCTCGATTCGACGGTCAACTGGATGCGCAAGAATTCCATCTGGCCTATGACATTTGGCCTCGCCTGCTGCGCCATTGAAATGATGTCGATGGGCGCGTCACGTTTCGATATCGCGCGCTTCGGCGCGGAAGTGTTCCGGCCATCGCCGCGGCAGTCGGACCTGATGATTATCGCGGGCCGCGTCTCCAACAAGATGGCTCCCGTAATTCGCCAGCTCTGGGAGCAGATGCCCGAGCCGAAGTGGGTCATATCGATGGGCGCGTGCGCGACCTCCGGAGGCGTCTTCAATAACTACGCGCTGGTGCAGAGCGTGAATCAGGTCATTCCGGTCGATATCTATGTTCCGGGCTGTCCGCCGCGTCCAGAGCAGCTGATTTATGCGATCACGCTGCTACAGCAAAAAATCATGACCGAACGCGGCACAGTAAAGAAGGCGCTGAATCTAGTGCCGGCGGGCGAGTGAGGGAAAGATCGGGTCATTTGGTGATCGGGCCATCGGGTGATCCAAAGTCAAAGGCCTTTGATTTTCGCTCTTGATCTTCGATCGCCCGATCACCAGATGGCTCGATCCCGTTTCACTGTTTCATCCTGGTCGCTTGCTGCCGTTCCGGCGGAGTCATCTGGTTCCAGATCGCATTCAAATCTTTTTCCAGTATCTGATTGGTCGGAGCGGCCCGCAAAGCCAACGCGAACCATAGATACGATGTCGGCAAATCACGGGGCACGCAGTGGCCAGTCGCGTACATCGTTCCGAAGGTGCTGCGAGCCTTGGCATTCGATTGGGACGAAGCAATTTTAAGATTCTTTACCGCCTCATCGCAATTTTCTCGAGCACCTCTTCCGTAGAGATACGCCTCGCCTCGGCGGAAGGCCGCGTCTCCCGTGTCAGCCGGGGCGGTCTCGGGCCGGCTCGGCGCCTTGGCTGCAGCCACAAGCGGTTCGTGCTTAGCAACACTCTGATGGGCCGGGCCGTTTTTGGCAGTCGCCGGTTTCGCCGCCGCTCGTTGCGCTGGGGCCGCCGGCTTGCCTTCGTTATCCGCAGCCTTCGAATTGGTATTCTCAGACTGCCCATCGGCTGCAGTTGGTGGCGTCGTGGCGGGAGGCGAACTCGACTGCGGCGAGCCGCTATCCGGCGTTGGCGCGGTATCCAGGGTGGCTGATTTTGTTGACGGCGTCTCTTTCGGTTCGCCCGTAGGCGACGCAGCTGGCTTTTGTGCCGAGTCGCCCGCCGGGGTTTGATCGGCGTTCGTAATCGCAGCCTGCAACTTCCGACTCTCGGTAGCGCCGACATAGTTTGTATAAGCCCACCAGCCGGCGACGCCCAAACCGACGAGGAGCACCAACAGCAACAAGATCCGCCCTACGCCAGTTTTCGGTTCTTCGGGCTCCATAAAAGAATCGAAGCCGGAGAATGACGTTTCGCGTAGCAGATCAATGCTCGGCGGACCCGGAGCTGTATGAGCGGCCCTGGGCTGGCTCGGAACGGACTGACTCGCGCTCGCCTGCGAACTGGGTTGATCGGCCACAGGTTGATTGAGTCCCAGCATTGAGGGACCGCTGATCGGCGGCACCGGTTTGTCGACGTGGCGCGCCACGGCTTCCGCGACAGCGGGCTTAATCGAGTCCGCCGCAGTCGTCACTTTTGGCGAGATTTTTGGCGGGAACGCTGACAATGGATCGAGCGTTGGTGCGCCCGACGCACGGCGCGCTTCGAGCGGGGTTCCGCACATTCCGCAAAAACGGAAATTTTCTGAGTTGTCCTCACCGCATTTCGGACAGATCACAATTTCCCCCGATTCCTCTTTCAACAGTTTAACTCGCGCCCCGGGTGTAGTCGCTCGCCTTCTTGATAATTGTCCGTCCATATTAAAATGCCAATGCGGGTCTCCACCCATGCCAAAAGCCTCTGAAGCCAAGGCCTCTAAGGCGCAGCATTTCGAAGGGCGGCTTGAGCGCCTGCGTTCGCGCCTCAATTGGATCGTTGTCCACGTGCCATTGGATGCAAACAGGGTGTGGGGGTTGCGTGGCCAAATCAAAGTTAAAGGCGAAATTAACGGGTTTGCATTCCGCACTTCGCTGTTTGCAAAGCGCGATGGCGGGCACTTTCTGCTGATCAACAAGCGCATGCAAAAGGGGGCGCGCGCCTACGAGGGGAGTGTTGCCCGTTTTCAGATTGAGCTTGACCTTGAAGAACGCTCGGTCGCAATGGCTGAGGAACTGAAGCGTATTCTCACTGATGACCTTGGCCGGGAAGGCCGGGCGGCGTTGCGCTGGTATGACGGATTGAATCACTCGACCCGCAGCGATATTGCCAAGTGGATTGCCGAGCCAAAGAGCACTGGCGCGCGCGCCCGCCGCGCGGAACAACTAGCGGAGCGCCTGCTCAATGTCATGGAGGCAGAGCGTGAGCTGCCGCCGATTTTGCAAGTAGCGTTTGCGCGCCATCCGCATGGTCGCGAGGGGTGGGATCTAATGTCTGCATCGCGTCGGCGCGGGCATCTGTTTGGCATTTTTTATTACAGAACTCCGGACGCTCGTGGCCGGCGCATTGACAAAATGCTTGCCGATGCCAGTGCAATTGCCGAGAAAATGAGCGATAGGAAAAAGTCAGCGCTATAATTCACACGCGCTGCGATACCGTGGCGCGTTCGAGGTTATTCATGAAATTTCGCACTTCCCCTGTCGCCGTTCGGACAATCGTTGCTTCGTTCATCGTTGTTTTTGCAATCGCCACCGCGCTATCCGCGCAGAATGCAAATGCGCAGGCGAGTGGTGCGAAGCGCTCGATCACCGAAAAAGATTTGTTCAACTTTGTGTGGATCGGCGATCCGCGTGTTTCGCCCGACGGCTCGCGCGCGGTTTTTACGCGGGTCGTAAGCGACGAGAAGCACACCGGCTATGAGACTTCGATCTGGATGGTTGCGACCTCGGGTGCCGAATCTCCGCTGCGTCTCACCAACGGCAAACATGACGCAAGCGCGCGCTGGTCACCCGATGGCACCCGCATCGCATTCGTACGCGGCGGAGACAAAGACGATAGCGGCAAGCCGCGCCCGGCGCAAATTGCAATTCTGCCGCTGTCCGGCGGGGAGGCGCGCATCATTACCGATCTGCCGAAAGGCGCGTCTGGCCCGGTCTGGTCGCCGGATGGCAGGCGTATCGCCTTCTCAAGCACGACTACGCAGGAAGATATCAACAAAGAACAGCATAAGAAAAACGAAGCCAAGGCGGGCGAGAACACTAAGCCGGACAAAAAAGAATCGGCTGCGCCGAACCCAGCGTCCAAGGCTGACTCCGATGCCGACCGCGAATCCGACATCCACATCATCACGCGCGCTGTTTACCGCGACAATGACGAAGGCTACATCGATTACAAGCGGCACGACCACATCTGGGTGATCGACGTCCCGACGGCCTCGGACGAGCCGGGCAAGCCGCTGCAACTCACCAGCGGCGATTACGATGAAGGCGGAATTTTCTGGACGCACGACGCTTCGCGCATCTATTTAGATCGGA
>Ga0209624_10001407_pt1 | contig 18935 bp, 23 predicted proteins | sample JacPinW_OM2H0_O1_FD_188565 | JGI IMG/M metagenome (GOLD analysis project Ga0209624, IMG submission 188565) | Forest soil microbial communities from Algoma, Ontario, Canada - Jack Pine, Ontario site 1_JW_OM2H0_O1 (SPAdes) (version 2) | ecosystem: Environmental > Terrestrial > Soil > Boreal...
TTTTACCTGATTGTCGCGCGGATCCAGATCAACCAGAGGATCGCCGACCTTCACCATCTGATTGTTCTGTACGTAAACTTTAACCACGGTTCCGTCAATGCGGGTTCCAATCGGACTGAGATTCCCGTCGATCTGCGCGTCGTCTGTGTCTGCGTAGTGTCGCGCGTGAAGCCAGTAAAGCAGGCCGCCGATTGCAGCAATAACAAGTATGGCCGCGAAGATCGTCAGCACACCTTTGCGCTTGCCTTTTTCTTGCGGTGGTTGAGCCGATTTCTCATCCTGACCGGAGTTCATTCGTGGGGTCTGCCTTTCTTCTGCCGAGCCTTGATCCACCAGCTCAGGTGTGTGCTGTTCTGCGTTCATAGGAAAGTCCTGTCTGTTTGAATGTCTTCCAAAACATCAATGTTTATCGCCGGGGAACAAGGACGAGAGTTCGGTTTCCGCATCGCCGATAGCGCGGGCAAGTGTGAGCCGTGCCAGATTCATCGCGTAGAGTCCGGAGATGTAGTCGTTTTCCGCGGCGGCTTCCTGCTGCTGCGCCTGAACCACCTCTACCGTGTTGGTCACACCGGCATCGAAACGATCGTTCACCTGGGTCAGGGTTTCGCGAGCATACTGTCGGTTCGACTCTGCAAGTTTGACCTGCCCAAGCGCGGTGCGCAGTTGGATGAGAGTATTGCGCACATCCTGCTCCACTTTGGCTTTCTGATCTTCGTATTCGGCTTGTCGCTGCCGCAAGGTTGCGCGAGCCTGCTGAACGTCCGCACTGATCTTCCCGCCGTCGAAGACTGGGACGCTCAATGTTCCTGACGCCACGAAGACGCCGTGGGAATCCGTGGGTCTGGGCCCCATGGCGCCGTAGTAACCATTGAACGATAGCGAAGGAAGCCTCTCGCTGCGAGCGGCGGAGACAGTTTGTTCGGCCGCGTGCATTTGAGCCTCAGCAGACTGGAGATCCCATCGGTGCTGGAGCGCAGCGTGCAAGGCATCCGCTTCTTCGACGGGCTGAAGGTCGGTAGAACCCAATTGTTCGGTGAAGATCAACTCTGCGTCTTGCGGCAGCCCGATCAGGCGAGCGAAAGCAATCTTCTGCTGTTGGTAATCACCTTCGAGCGCGAGCAGCCTCTCCTGCTCGGACTGCAGTTGCACGAGACTTCGGGTCAGATCGACGCGAGTGTTGGTTCCCGCACTCAGTTGTGTATTTGCCCGATCATATGTGGCCTGGGCATATTTAACCTGCACGCGTTGCGCATCGATCCGTGCGGAGGCTGAAAGAACTTGGAGATAGATTCCTCCAACGGCCAACACCACCAGCTCTCGTGAATCTCTCTCGCTTAAACGCGAGGCATGGTCGACCGTATTGGCTGTCTGGTAATTCCGGACGTTCGTCACGCTCAGCGCGTTCCAATTCAGATTGCCTTGAGCCTGGACGTATTGGAACGGACCAACAATCGAAGGCAATGTGCCTCCCAGTGCTGTCCCAAGCGTATTTAGACCGTATGCTGCAAGGTTGATCTGAGTTTCGGTCGCGCCTATGCTGGCGGTGATTTGCGGAAATAATTGGCTGAGGGCTTGCGCCCGCTGAGCGCGGACGATGGAGGATGAGACGCCGGAAGTGACGATCCCGAGGTTAGTTTGCAATCCTCGCTTTACGGCGTCGGGAAGCGAAAGCTTTACTGGTCCAACTGGTATAGGAGTTCCGGGTACGCTTCCCTGGTAGCTGCCCGTCACCGTAATAGAAGGCTGAAGGACGCTGTTGCTTATTCCCGAGGTCGTTTGCTGCGAGCTCACGGTACCGGAGGGCAGCATAGTGCGGCCTGATGCAGGCAACTGTACAGCCTGACCCATTTGTCCATATGTTCCTGTTTGTTGCGCTGAAAGAGGCACGGAGAGTGCCGCTGTCACAATCAATGAGCACGCTGCGATACGGTGCAATGAGGGGACTCCAATTCGATTGAGAGAGAAATTGCATGGCTCCTGCAGCCGGGCTATCTGGATACACTTCAAATTCTTTTCCCGCATGTTGCTCCATGGTTAGAGATAGAGACGTTAGCAGGCTAACGGGGCCAACGTGCGACTTGTTTTTTCTATAAGCAGATGAGTTGCCAAAAGGACACGGTGCGCAGTCAACACGTCAATCACAGGGAAATATCGAGTAAGCTCTATCGTTCTAAGCGGCTGCATCGTGCAGCCTGAACTGCAAAGATGCCAGTCAATTGACTGACTGCCAATGCATTGGCAGTCAAGGAAAATGATTCACTTGAACGTGACTACCTCGATCGCCAGCGACGACGGCCTGTCTCTCCTGCTTCTCAATGCGAGTATCGAAGCGGCGACGCCAAGGCAAGCGCGCTGTTGTGGTCGCGGACGAGTACGGTGTTGGAGCGGATCGTCGCTGCATATAAAGAGAACGCAGAGCGCGAGGATCAAAACATAGACAAAGGATCGATGACGAAGGGGAGACGCTTCTCCAGGTATGCATGTAGCTCGCGCTTGCTCATGAAGACCTGCCAGGCAGGCATGTGACTCTATGAACGAAAAGTATGGAGGCAGGTGTTTGTTGGAATGGAATTTGTCGCGTTGGAAATGACTTCCTCATGGCCGCTAACCCCGTGTGGCCGCTGACACTCTGATTTGACGATCTGATTCAGGATGTAGCGAAGCAGCGCGACGAACACAATCGTAGTCATTACAGCTAGCGCGTTTCGTGTGATTCGCGAAAGTGAATGTATCACGCGACTCTCCGTGTAGAGATAGAAATGCGGGATGTCATCGATAACCACCGCAGTCCGATGAATACCTGCACACTCCCAAACTGCAAACGTATAGCCATTATGGTCAGAGATTGTCTTCCATTACCTGACAGGCAAAAGCGACGCTTTCTCAAAACATACGATCTCTTTAGCGTCGTGCCGTGGTGTCAAGGCTGCGAATGACATTGCCAGGAAAGAACGGCTCCAACGGGGCGTTGTCAAATTGGATGATGAAGGAAAACATCTGCGTGGGGAGACCGCTGTCTTGCGTGGTGAAGTCGATGCAGACAACGTGGGTGACCGGCTCAGTCGGATCGGATTTCTTGTGCGATTTGGCAGAAATATTACCCAATGCACACGCCTTGGCGGCATAGATTGTCTGTGCCACCTTGCCAGGACTCGCGGGGATAACCACAGAGGCTACGGTGATGGCGGCGGGATGACCAGCAATTGTATAGAGAACTGGTGACTGAATGATCTTCGGTTCACCATATTGTTTAAGTTGAACCAAGACCCGTTCGCGTGTGAAAGGCCCGAGTTCGGTTGCTCTGTGGAGGAGTTCGGGGCAAGTGTTGTCGATGACGGATAAAGTGAATGAAGACTTGTCGCCCACAGTAACGGAGTTGGCGAACAGAGTTGGCTTGATGCACTTCGACTCGTCGCCCAGCGCAACTGGTGTCCCCGACGACGCTGGGACAAAATCGGCCGAATAGAAATAGGTAATGTTAAGAGCGTCGTCATGGAAGCTCTTGATCGTATTTGAAACTGCTTGTCCCGTCGCGCAGGATAGATCCGCTCCGTAGACAAAAAGAGCCAGAACAAAACAAAGAAAACGGCACGCAATTGCTTGGACCGAGGCTGACTCACCGTTCATTTCAGTTCCCATTCCTACGGGTTCCGATTCCTACGACAAGTCAGCCCCGGTACTCCATCTAATAGCAGATGACGTGCCAAAGAGGGGAGAGCGTGCATGCCGACTGTCGTAATGAAGAGATAAAAGCGTGAAAGGAGAGATGGCGCCATCTTCTATGAACTCTAATCTGAGTCCGGATGCCAACTGCTTGACCAAATGCCAACTGCCTGGCATCTAGCCCTGTTGGGTCACGCCAAGTTTGCATCCCCAGCAAAACATCTTGCAAGCGAGGCCTGCATCATTTGGGGTCACCTCAGGTACATAAGAACTCCGCCCCGACTCGTATGCTTTATCTTCCGGCGCCGCGGACCGGACCTGGATCACGAAGACGAGATCAGATGATCAAACAGAGAATGGATCAGATGGCGTGTTCCCTTCGGGGAAAGCTCTGCGCCAAGAATTATACTCATATGAATATCGGAAGATCGCGCGAGGTTCCTGATGAGATTTCCCGCGTCGCGGACCTGTTGCCGATGTACTTCAACAAAGGTCTGTCGAATACGTTCGTTTCGAAGAGCTCCAGCTTCAACTCAGCTCGAAGCACAATCCAATCGGGATCTGTAACGAGGTCGGCAACGGCGTCCCGCATCTTTCTTAAGCGTTCTTTGGCTGAAGGCTCTTCTTTGAACATGGAGCGAAAGGCCTCCGCCCGGCGGTCCTGTTCCTCGCGGATTACAGCAAGGAAAAGCTCCTCCTTACCATCGAAGTTGGAATAAAGCGCACCTCGTGAATAGCCGGCATCTTCCGCAATCTTCTCGGCGACAGCGCCTCCCAGTCCGTAACGCAAAAAATGCTGCCTTCCGACGGCCATCAGGGTCGCACGGGTCTGCGCTCTGCTTTCCTCCCGCGTGAGCCGCTTCCTCGGTTTGCTCATGGTCTTAGACATTGGATATTCGCTCCTTCCAGCCGCTTGTCGCAGTTCTCACATCGGCCCTATGGATGTCGGGCATCGTGATCAATGATGTACTAGCGCAATCCTGATCCAATGAACAATCTGTATCCAGATACAAGATAGCTTATTATTACTGGAGATTCCACGCTGACACTGCCTCCGCTGGTTTGGACAGCAAGGTGCTCATCCAGCACACATGAACGACGTCACGTCCGCAGGGAGAACGTATGCTCGACCTCTCAAACCACGCCCTCAGCATGACGTATTTGATTCTCTGGGTGGCCGTGTTTGCCCGCCAAATCTGTCTGCCTGTTCCAGCAAATCTCTTTCTACTGACCGCAGGAGCTCTCGTGCGCGGTGGCGGATTGAACATGAGTCTTGTACTTTGTGTGGGCATCCTCGGCTGTCTTGCCGGAGATATTGTCTGGTTCGAAGCCGGCCGCCGCTGGGGCAGCCAGATCATGCGGATACTTTGTGCCTTTAGCAGTGACCCCCACTACTGTGCCCAAAGAGCCCATAGAGTCTTCGGTAGATGGGGCCTGCGTTCTCTGATTCTCGCCAAGTTCATTCCTGGGTTGGACGGGGTCACTCCGCCGCTGGCCGGAATCGAAGGTTCAGAGAGAAGTGCCTTTCTTGCATATGACTCCCTCGGCTCCTTCCTGTGGACTGCCTTGTATGCCGGGCTCGGGTATCTCTTTGTGAATCGCCTGACACTGATTGCTGCGTCGATGGCTAGGTTCGGAGCGGTGCTTGCAGCTGCGATCGGCATACCGCTGGCGTGTTACGTTGCTTGGCGTGTAGGAGTCATGGCGCAAATGCTGCGCCATCTCAGGCTACGAAGGATAACGCCTCTGCTTCTAAACGAGAAGATCATGGCAGGGGAACCGATTGCCATCATAGATCTATTGGATTTCGAAGAGGCGCAGGGGGACCGTGCTGGCATTCCCGGAGCCGTGCGGATGGACCCGGCGCGCCTCCGCAGCCGGTTGCGTGTAGTTGTGCCTGAGAATCTCGGATTAGTCCTGTACTGCTCCTCTTCGGGAGAGTTGACGAGTGCGCGTGTGGCCATGGCGTTACGAAAGAAAGGCATCTCGAATGTTTGGGTGCTTGAGGGAGGGCTCACGGCATGGAAGAAAGAAGGCCTACCAGTAACTTTGAAGCTGAGCACTTCAGCGGAAGCAGCGGAGCGCTTCGGTATAAAGATAGCCGAGGATGAACTACGCGTCACGGTTTGATCGCTCGCGAGTGCTCCGTCGAAAACTGCTGCTCAAGACGGTCGATTTGATGCCAACTGGCTGACATTCGCCAGTCAATTGGCACTCTCGGTTCAAGAACCAAGCTCATTCGCTGTGGTCACCTCGCTTTTCTGGGAAGCGCATGATCGGCCAGCAAATTGCTGTTCAGTCTTTCGGACTACGGCAAAGTCTGCAATGGCCAATGATCCGCGCGAGGAGATCACGATGTCCCCCCAGTTAGTTAACCTTTCGGCCAAGACGCAGGAATCCAAACGGAGCTTAGAGCCATTGCCCTGTAGTGACACACTCAAAGTGGGCAAACCGCTCAAGACACTCTTCCTAAATCCCCCTTCTTTCGAGAAATTTGATGGGGGTGCGAGCAGCCGCTGGCCTGCCACACGCGAAATCGAATCTTTCTGGTACCCTGTTTGGCTTACCTACCCAGCCGGCATGCTCGAAGGATCGCGTCTGGTTGACGCTCCGCCTCATCACATCTCCTGGCGGGAGGTCATCACAATCCTCAAGGACTACGAGTTCCTTGTGCTCTTCACAAGTACTGTGGGATGGGACGGCGACCAGGGGATGTCCGAGCTGATCAAAGAACATTACCCCGCCATCAAAATCGCCTTCGTCGGACCGCCAGTCAGCACATCACCGGATAGGGCACTTAGAGAGTGTTCCGCCATCAACTTCATCTGCCGTCGCGAGTTTGACTTTTCCATCATCGAGTATGCAAACGGTAAGCCACTCAACGAGATTCTCGGTATCAGCTACAAAGACTCAAACGGCATCATCCAGCACAATCCCGACCGTGCCCAAATTTCCCCCGAGCAACTCGACGAGATGCCTTGGGCCACCGAAATCTACCACCGCGACCTTGACGTCACCAAGTACAGCGTACCTTTCCTCCTGCATCCCTTCGTCTCGCTTTACACCACGCGCGGCTGTCCTGCGCAATGCACCTTCTGCCTCTGGCCGCAGACTTTCTCGGGCCATGCGTGGCGAAAGCGATCCACCGATGACGTCGCGGCAGAGATGAAGCAGGCGAAAGAACTGTTCCCCCAGGTCAAGGAGTTCTTTTTCGACGACGATACCTTCAACATTCAAAAGGCCCGTACCATCGAGCTTTGCGAGAAGCTTAAACCCCTCGGCCTCACCTGGTCCTGCAATTCCCGCGTCACCACCGACTATGACACCCTCAAGGCCATGAAAGAAGCTGGCTGCAGGCTGCTGATCGTCGGCTTCGAGTCCGGCGACCCACAAATACTCAAGAACATCAAGAAAGGGGCCACCGTTCAGCGCGCCCGTGACTTCGTCAAAGACTGTCATGACCTTGGACTCGTTATACACGGTGATTTCATCCTCGGTCTCCCCGGAGAAACCAAGGCATCGATCCGCAACACCATCAAGTTCGCCAAGCAACTCGATTGCGAGACCATTCAGGTCTCCATCGCCCATGCCTTTCCCGGCGCTGAGCTCTTCGACTTCGTCGAAAAGAAGGGCTTCATCACCAACAAGAAGATGGAAGACGGCGACGGCCACCAAATGGCGCACATAGAGTACCCGGGCCTTCCTGCCGACTACGTCATGGAGATGGTGCATAAGTTTTACGACGAATACTACTTTTGGCCCAAGGCCGCCTTCCGAATCGTCTGGAAGGCCATCGTCAATCGTGACATTCCACGTCTCTACACTGAAGCTCGCTCCTTCATGCAGCTCCGTGCCCAACGTAACAAAGCAGCAAGGAAGCCACAGTCTCAAACACTCACTCAGCCGTCAGCATGAAACACAGGAGGAAACCATACGAAAGTTCGAGACCCCATTCTGAAGGAAGTATCCGACCGAAAGGTATCTGGGATACGAGACAGGTTAACCATCACCGTTAGGGAGATCGCTCCGGAACAGCGATGGACCCTACACGGCCGACTGACGGACTACTCGTCAGCTGAAGTGCTTTCGAATTGGTATGCGTCGAAGGAGCGGGAGTCAGTGGGCCCTCGCGTGATCGACCTTGATGGCGTTTCCGTCATTGACAGAAGCGGTGAGCGTGTTCTCTCAATGATGATTCAGGATGGGGCGAGATTCGCTGGAATCTATGCGAGATATCTTCTTGCAGCTTTGCAGGAGCGCGCGGAATCGAACACTCAACTCAACTGAAATACTGGTAGGACCATGCATAGCGCGGAAGGAATCGTGAGCCTTTGCGGCAGGTTGAGGTGGATTTGGCGAACAACAAGACTTTGCCGCAGGCGTGCAAGAAAGGTGAGATCGTCGAGCAGACCTGCTACCGCGGCCGGTTGAAGGTGGATCAGGCGCGAGGGCTGAAGGAACTCGAGCAGGAGAACGCGAAGCTGACGCGTTTGGTCTCGGAGTTGAGCCTGGAGAAGTTGGTGTTGAAGTGCTTCCCTGCGCTTCAAGGATGGTGTGTCTTTCGTTTCATCGTCACTCTTATCTGTCTAGCGTTCGCCGCCAGCAGCAGTGCTCAGTCGGTGCAGCTGCTCGGCGCACCGAAGCGGTCTTCCCGCCTCCTGGCCGCCAGCACCTCTGTGTCCAATTCCTCTTCCACTGCCAATCTCACCGGGCCGTCAGACTTGACCTTCTCTCTGGACGTCGTGCAGACCAGCCAGTCCGCGCTCGACACCAACCATGGCGACCCGCACCCCACGCCCAGCCCAAACGTTCCTCTGGACGCTAACGGAAATCCCATCCCACTTAGCCGACAGCAGCCGCAGCGCATCCTTGGCTTCATGCCCAACTTCCGCTCCGTCTCCGGCGGCACCACGCCCCATCCCCCCGGCTGGATCTACAACTTCCAGGTCGCCACCCAACAGGCCACCGACTACTCTTCCTTCATCTTTCTCGGCCTGACCTCCATTACCGCCGAAGGTCTTAACTCGCATCCCGTCCTCGGCAAAGGCGTCGACGGCTTCTACGCCTATACCTGGCGTGGCTTCCTCGACAAGACCGACGGAACCTACCTCTCCGCGTGGCTACTGCCCAGCCTTCTCCGCGAGGACACCCGCTACTATGCTCTCGGCGACGGTCATACCGTCATCAGGCGCGCTCTCTACGTCATCAGCCGGGAGGCTGTGACCCGCACCTACGGCGGCAGTCAGACCCCGAACATCGCCGGCCTCGGCGGCAAGGTCCTCACCCAGGTTATCTCGCGCTACTACTACCCGCCCGGTACAACTGACTTCAGCGTCCTCGCCACCAAGTTCGGCTACTCGATCATGCGCGAAGTCGCCTTCACTTCCATTCGCGAGTTCTACCCCGACATCGCCGCTCACTACATCCGCAAGCACCGCGAGAAAGCAGCCCGACTTGCCGCTCGAGACACTGCTTCCGCTCCTTAGAATATCTGCCGTGGTCAGCCGCTCACGACAGATTTTCGAAGGGAGCTACCTAAATGCCAGACCGGAACTCGCGTAACTTCACAGCAATCTGTCCGTTCGAACCAACTCGATCAATCGTGAGCGTGCTGTGACGACTTCGCATCGGCCATTGCGATATTGTGGTCCCCTGAGACTTCGCTCCCTCCCATCCGAGGGACAGGCTCAACCTACTAGTGGGGCTTGACCACGAATTCGCGCACTACGTTGAAGACTGCGCTTATCGCGACACCCTCTCCATAACGAGCAGCTGCGTCAGAAGCGTTTCGATTGCGATCAGGATAGTAGGCGTTGGATAGGGCGACGGAGTGGCAGTAAGGGACGATATTTGGTCATACCGCCGATTGATCGTTTCGACCAGTTGCAGGACATTGGGACTCGGAACTGGAGCACTGAACTCCGGTTGCTGCGACACTCGAGTATGTCGCAGGCAGCCGGTCATCATAGGCAGCAATAGCACAATGAGTTTTAGCCGCGCAATTCGCATCGAATTGAATCCCGATCTAAGAACCTAGGTGTCCTCTGCTTTTAAGCACGAACGCATGCCCGAAAATGCTAGAGCATTTTGAAGACCAGAAATACCGCTCCAACCACGATCCCTCCGATCGCAAGGAGAACGTAAAGCAGATAAACCATTGGAATGTCATCAGGGTTGTCTTTCACGTCAGTTCCTTCCTCTCCCTTTCCAACGCTAAAATCGCCCGCCGAGCGGGAGGCACTTTTGCATGGCGCCCGCGGTTCCTGCCGACAGGTGGCAAACCTTTGGGGTTGTCAGAGTCCGATGACCAGCCAGGCCTTGCAAGTCCTAAGCGAACCAGCACTGCCCCGAAAGCAAGGCACGCAAGTGCGGTGAGCAGCAATACCGGTCCATACGCTGATCCCAGCCATTGAACGTACCCGGAAGAAAGGCCCTGACTGTAGTTCATGCAGATCCCCCAAACCCCACAAACCATGCAGCTGACACCCAATAGCAAACAGAGCCATTGCTCCAGAGCCGCAATACTTGGATTTGTCGGGCTGGTGACCTCTGCGTCCCGCTCTGAACTGCCAGCGGGGCGCGCGAGATCTTCACGAGGACTCCCCGCGATGCCGACACGAGCGTCCACTGGCGACCTGGATTGAGTCACCGCTTTCTCGCCTTTCTCTTCGCCGGGCATCACGACGCCTTTCCATTCGAATATAATGTGACCATACAATACGCTTTCCGATACACTTTGTCTTTGAGATAATTTAGAGTCGATTGTCGGAGAGCCAGCCTATGCAATTGCTGCGCGACCGTACAACGCTTGCTGAAAAGAGAGGAGGTTACGTTCACCGAGCCAATACGTGTGAAGACGCGTCAGCGTTTGAACCCGCCGGCCACACGGAGAGACCACTCGACACTCTCGATTACAGAAGAGGGCGACGTGTTCGCACATCTGAATCAGTGTCTTCGGAGCCATTTCTTTGGGTCGTTGTCCTCTGGCAAACCGCAGGGCATCAAGTCTCAAGGCGGAGTGGCGGTTTGCCAGGCGAGCGTCGGACGGTCGCACGAACAATCTTTGCTCCTTCGTGCCCGATGCTTTCATCTATAGACCATCAAGGAATGGAACACATCCGGGTATAAGATGCGAGAAAGCCAAAACCCTATTCGACTGAGTGACCGGCCTCTACCAGAAGGGCATGATGAGGAGCTTCTTCGTCTTGCACATAGATTGGATGCTTATCGCGATCCCGAACAGCTCATGCGCGCCATGCCAGCCGAACTATTCAATCTTTTCCTCGGGAACAGCCTGATACTTGCATTTTGTGGTGGGTCGGAAGCCGTCTCTTGGCTTGCTATAGATCGTAAGCAAAACACGATAGTGCCCACACCGAAGGGCTTCGACGCACAGAAATCCCTGCACGCATGGATCGGGGAGCGACGGAAGCCCTTCATCCTTTCGTCGCTCAAGGAACAGAGTCCTTTCCCGCAACTTACAGAACTCTTTAAAGAGTTGGGAAATCAATCATTCTGCGTGTTCCCTCTGAACACTGCAACCCATTGTCTTGGGGCGCTTTGTACTGGGCGAATGCAGCCCAATGCATTTTCCGAAAAGGAGGTTCGCTTCTTTTCTCTTATCTCAGACTTTGTGGCCCTGGCTGTTGACGATCGAATGGCGCGCGCCCAATTGGACACCGAACGCACCAAATTGAGCCTCATTCTGGATCTGAACAATAGTGTCGTGGCCAATTTGAAGTTGCGCGACGTACTTCAGTCCATCTCTCCTAGCATTCGTAAGGTAATGCGGTTGGATCTTGTATCCTTGGTTCTCCCGGACAAAGATGGCCAGCATACCAGACTCTATGCACTGGATTTTCCGGATAGCAAAGGCCTGGTTCAGCAAGATGAGTTGACCCCCGTTGATGGTTCTGTCGCGGGACAGGTATTACGTTCGGGGAAATTATGGGTGGGCGACATCGACGAGTTATCCAGGTTAGGCTTCGATTCCCAGATAGCGATAGAAGAGGGGCTACAAACCCTATGTATTCTTCCGCTGAGCCGCGGCAACCGAGTACTCGGTGCTCTTTGTCTGGCTCGTCTCCAGAAGAATGCTTTCACCCAACCTGACCTTGATTTCCTATCCCAGATCGCCGGCCAGATAGCGATCGCCATTGACAATGCGTTGGCCTATCGTCAGATTTCGGAACTCAAAGACCAGCTCACGCAAGAGAAGCTTTATCTCGAAGGTGAACTGCGTAGCGAGATGAACTTCGAAGAGATCATCGGAAATAGCAGCGCACTGCGAAAGGTATTGCATCAGGTCGAAGTGGTGGCTCCGACGGGTTCGACTGTTCTTATTTACGGAGAAACGGGTACTGGAAAAGAGCTGATTGCTCGGGCAGTTCATAATCTCAGTGACCGTCGTTCAAATGCCTTCGTGAAACTCAATTGCGCAGCGATTCCAACGGGTTTGCTGGAAAGCGAGCTCTTTGGACACGAAAGAGGGTCATTCACTGGAGCTGTCACGCAACGAATTGGGCGGTTTGAGCTGGCCTCGCCGGGAACCATATTTCTAGATGAGGTGGGAGAGATACCGCTCGATCTCCAGCCAAAACTGTTGCGTGTCCTACAGGAGCGAGAGTTTGAGCGTTTGGGTAGTTCCCGTACCTTTCACACAGACGCCCGCCTTATTGCAGCAACCAATCGCGATCTAGGCGCAATGGTTGGAGAGCAAACATTTCGGTCCGATCTGTTTTATAGATTGAACGTATTTCCAATTCGTGTTCCGGCCTTACGGGAACGCACAGAGGATATTCCCTCTTTGGTCCGGCACTTCGCCCAACATTTTGCACGCACCATGAAGAAGCAGATAGACACAATCTCTTCTGAAACCATGAGTGCACTGATCCGCTATCCCTGGCCGGGAAACATCCGTGAAATGCAAAATCTCATTGAACGGGCAGTGATTCTCTCGCGAGGTCCGGTGCTCCATATTCCGTCGGCCGATCTCAAGTCCCGCATCCCTGATGGCGGCGAGATGAATGGATTTGCGACCCTCGAAGAGGTCGAAAGAAGACATATTCTGTCGGTCCTGGAACAAACGAATTGGGTCTTCGCGGGTCCGAACGGTGCCGCTGTGCGCCTGGGGATCAAGAGACCCACCCTCCAATTTCGTATGCAAAAACTGGGAATCGCGCGTCCGCAGCGTTCCATTCCTGTAAGATCTCCGACACAGTCGAGCTAGTGCCAACTGGCTGGCAACATGCCAATGCGTCGGCATCACTAGTTCTTCCCTAAAACTTCATCCTTCTAACTTGTCCTATTTGCGGAAAGAATGACCGATCGTGTAATCGGCCAATGGATTGCAACTAAGTCGTTCGGAAAGACAGAAGACCGATGACCGATAGCTTGCAAACTGGGATCGCGGTGGAAAGTGGATTGGGTCAGTCAGCTCATCCGTTGACGATAACAAGCGATGCGCTCCTTGTACTGTCAGCGCAAAGCGGCGAGCATCTGGCGTATGTAGAGCTTTGCAGGCGCCATCGAGAAATGGTGTTTCGGACAGTCCTGAGAATTACCCACAACCGGGATGACGCCGAGGACGTTCTCCAGGATTCATGGATGAGGGCCTTTACCCATATTGGGACCTTTGATGGAAGATCGGCCTTCTCGACATGGGTAACAAGAATCGCAATTAACTCGGCTCTGACGATGATTAGAAGGAGACGAAAGCAAAGAGAGTTTTCGCTGGATGATCCTATCGATCCTGGTAACCGCAGGGTCACCTAAATGTTAGAACCTTCGCGAAACCCGGAAGAGCGCTGTCTAGAGAAAGAAAGACTGCGACTGGTCAAGCAAGCTATCAAGCGTTTGCCTTCAAAGCTGCGAACGGCAATAGAAATCCGCCGATCTCAAGATGGGCCCATGAGTGAACTTGCAATGTTGGCCGGCGTTTCAGTCCCAACCATGAAGTCTCGTCTTGTGAGAGCAAGATTCAGGCTTCGGGAGCCACTTTCAAAGATCCTAAAAGTAAGATCCGTGCCCAAGGTGTTGCCTCGGGCGAATGAAGCGGATTCCGCCCGAAGAATATCGCGACGCCAAGGGTGGTCCGAGAAGAGCGCAGTTGAACGCGATCATCACTCTATAAGCGACCGCACCGTCCGTCTCAACGACACCAACATCACCACCAGCAGCGATGAGACCGGCCATTGGGTGATTGGCCAACGCGTCGCATGTGAATCGTTCAGTGACGTCGGAGGTTTCGATGGCCAATCAACTGTCAACTGAGATCACGATGCGGAGTCAGTTGAGCGAAATTACGGCCATGATGGAGAGGCTTCGATCCGACCCAGAGTTGTTATCTCGGATCAACGGGCGGGAGGCAGCTTTTCAGATATCGATGTGGGAAGCGTTAACGAATGCCGTTAGTCATGGCAACCGCCATGATGCTTCAAAAAGCGTATACGTCCATTACACCTGCGAACGAGATGGCTCACTATCGATCATTATTCGTGATGAAGGCGGCGGGTTCAATACCAATGACGTCCCGATACCAAAGGACATGGGAGAAGACAGTAGACGCGGGATACATCTCATGACTTCTTGCATGGATGAAGTTCAGTTTCGAAGGAATGGAACGGAAGTCTACATGCGAATGACTGGGCGCCACGATCATGAGCAGTGAGGGAAATTCACAGATAGGAGACTCCGGGAGACAAAGGCATGTTGAGAATCACGGTGAAAGAAAAAGAATCCGAACAGAGATGGACCCTCCAAGGCCGACTGACGAAAGAATGCGTCGCCGAACTGGTCTCGAATTGGCGAGCCGCACGCAGCCGACCCTCGGCGGGATGTCGCATTGTCGACCTCAACGAGATCACGGTAATTGACAAGAGCGGCGAAGAGGTCCTCTCAATGATGATCGGCGAAGGAGCCACGTTTGTGGCAACAGGTCTTTATACAAAGCATCTCCTGGAAGCGCTGCGCGAGCGAACAGCAAATTCGCCGATTCAAGATTGATCCCAATTTGTTCAAACGGTACAGCAGCACCAGTTCCGTCTCTGCTAACCGACACGTCTGCTTACCTTCAGTTGGCTGGAGACAGGAAAGGCCCCTGATTGACACGGTTCTTTCAATTTATTGGCGATCTCACTCTGTTTGGCTCTCAAGCGGTCGCAAGATTCTTTAAACCACCGTTCGAACTCCACGAGATTTGGAGCCAGATTGCAGAGGCAGGCTCGCGCTCATTTCCTCTCGTCGCAGCCTCGGGATTCGCTTTGGGCGTCGTGATGACACTACATACGCGAAGCACGCTGGTGATGTTCGGGGCCGGAGCAATGATTCCCAGGGTACAGTCGCTCGCCTTCTTTATCGAGATCGGCCCCCTCGTCGCCGGACTACTTGTAGCGGGACGCGTGGGCGCCGGAATTGGAGCGGTGCTTGCGAACATGAGGGCAACGGAGCAGATAGATGCAATCGAAGCGCTTTCGATCGATTCCTTCAAGTTACTAGTGGTCCCCCGCATCGTCGCGTGCGTCATCGCCCTGCCCCTGCTGACGGTATTTATGGACTTTTCCGGGCTCATCGGCGGATTCTGTTCCGAATACGCACTGTCCCATCTTTCACTTCGGCTCTATGTCACACGCGCCTTCACGGATCTTCAATGGTCCAATTTCGTTCCGCCCACATTGAAGACAAGCGTATTCGGTTTCATCATCGGGACAGTCTCCGCTTTCTTCGGTTTCACGACGAATGAGGGAGCCGACGGCGTTGGGCGCGCTGCGACGAACAGTGTCGTCATCTCTTCTCTGGTGATCATTTTGGCAGACGTCATCCTGGTCAAGCTAATCTTCCTCGTCTTCCCGGAGAATGCGATATGAACGAAACGAATAAATTTGCTGTTGTGCTCGATCACGTCTCGAAGTCCTTTGGAAATAGACAAGTCCTCTGCGATCTCTCGCTTTCGGTAACTCCCGGTCAAGCACTGTGCATTCTGGGCCGAAGTGGAACGGGTAAGAGCGTCACCCTCAAGCTTATGATTGCACTGCTGCGACCGGATGCCGGACAGATAAGGATTGCGGGGAATAACATCGCGGAACTCGAAGGCGAGCAACTATCCCATGTTCGCCGCAAGATGGGTTTTCTGTTTCAGAGTGCTGCCTTATTCGACTCTTTGACGCTGCATGACAATCTGGCTTTGCCTCTCCACCGCCTCACCAATAAATCCAAACCAGAGATCGAAGAGGCTGTTGATCGAGTTCTGGGTCAGGTCGGTTTGGCGTCCGATAAGAACAAAATGCCAGTCGAGCTATCCGGTGGCATGAAGAAGCGCGCTGGACTCGCGCGAGCTTTGGTCCTGGAACCAGAATTGTTGCTCGTAGATGAACCTAGTAGCGGGCTGGATCGAATCACGTCTTCAGAGATCGATGATCTGCTTCTGGAGCAGAAAACGAGAGAAAAGACGACGATGGTCATCGTCACTCACGATGCGCGAGGAGCCAGGCGCGTGGGCGATCGCTTCGCGGTCCTCGATGAAGGGCACCTTCTTGCGTTCGGGACGATAGAGGAACTCGACCAGCATGGGAACACCATCGTGCGGAAGCTTATCGCGGAGTAATGACTGAATGTCGAATTGCAACATCACCGTTGGAATTTTTGTCGCTGCCGGCGTTTCGCTGTTTACCGTCGGGATCTTCCTGATCGGCAATCAACACGAGGCCTTTGCGCGCCATTTCGACGTTTATACAGAATTCGCGAATCTCGATGGCGTCGCAAAGGGCGCCAAGGTGCGAGTCGCGGGCATGGATGCGGGAGAAGTCGTCGATATCGGAGTTCCGGACCGGCCGCCGGCGAAATTCCGACTCAAATTGAGTATCGAACAGCGCCTACACGTTCTGGTACGAACGGATTCCGTAGTCACGATAGCTACGGAAGGTGTCGTCGGAGACAAGTTCCTGCTCGTACACCAGGGCGGACAACAAACTTCGGAGGCTGCTTCGCTGACGACCCTTCCCAGCAAGGAACCCCTGGACCTCTCCGACCTAATGGAAAAGAGCGCCGGCATGCTGAAGGATGTGAACGGCATGATGAAACAGGTCGGAAGAAAGTTGAATGGCGATCTCGATGCAATCACCACCACTGTAAACAATGCTGATGATGTTGTTATCGGGTTAAAGGAAGGAAAAGGCCCGGCTGGGATGTTGCTGCGGGATGAAGACACGGCGGAAGAACTGCGTCAGACAGTGGAGAACGCAAGGCAGGCTACAGCGGCTCTTAATCACGCTTCAAGCCAGGCTAACGCATTGGTCTCCGATCTTCGGTCGCGGGATCTTGGACAGAAGGCCGACGATGCGATAGTCAGCGCTAAGAGCGCGGCACAACATATCGACGCAACTTCCGAGGAGCTACATCAAACCGTGACCGAAGCTCTAGGCCTAGATGATCAGGGAGAGGATGCCGCCAGGAATATTCAGCAATCCATGTCAAATCTCAGTCAAGCAACAGGGAATATGGCGGAGGACACCGAGGCGCTCAAGCACAACTTCTTTTTCCGTGGATTCTTCAAGCGTCGAGGTTACTACAATCTCGCCAATCTCAAGCCGGATCAATATCGCCGCGACAAGGTTTTCGCCAATCCCGAAAATTATCGCGAATGGTTGACCACAGGGGATCTCTTTCAACCAGCGTCGAACGGGCGCGAGATGCTCTCTCTGACGGGAAAGAAGCGAATCGATGCCGTCGCGACCCAACTGGGAGATTCACTCGTGGCTGGCGCCATCGTAGTCGAAGGCTACTCGGCGGCCCAGGACCATGATGAACAGTTCGCTTTGTCTCGTGATCGAGCCATTTTGGTCAGCCAGTATCTTCACACTCATTTCCACCTGGATTCCCGGAACATAGGCGTCGTGTCTCTGAACGAACTGCCTCCACCAGGACTGCACAAGGATAAGTGGGATGGTGTCTGCATGGTCATCCTCAAATGAACAAAGACAACCGGAAGGAAACGGATGATCGCAGAAGTCGAAAGTAGCACGCAGTGGAAGCCTAAATCGAACCATGGCTGATTGCGGCGACGGTTGCTCTGGCAGCCTTCATGGAGGTTCTGGACACCTCCATCACAAACGTCGCGCAGGCTTTGCGGAGTTCTTCTTCTATACCCGCTAGCAGGCCGGGGATTGGCGGGGGGCTAGTGTGCGTGAGGTGCAGCGAGCCGTTGACGCTGACTGCTCCAAGGGTCTGCTCTCCTTCGATGCACGGAGGGCACATGGTGCCCAGAGGGTCTCAAGTTTTAGCGGTCCGAAACTACTGTCGAATGGGAGACGGCCCAGGTTGGAGAACATGACCTGTGCGTTGAACGCGTTTCGTTTGAGTTGAACCGCCCGTTCGATGGTGAGGTTGGAGGAGACGGCTGTGGATTGGAGATCGATCATCCTGGAGATATTCTACTGTGGCCGGTTGCACGCAGAGATTTTTCCGGCGTTAACAGATCGGTACGGCGACCAAGTACGAGTCGTCTACCGCAGCTTCCCGAGCGAGGGACACCCTTGGGCCATGCACGCTACTGTAGACACGGATTAGTACCCCACTCCAGGATTGGCGTGTTCCACTCAACGTCTACCTTCTCGAGAAATTTCTTGACGTTCTCGGGGTAGGCCTTACGGTAGGGCTTCGGCCCTTGGATGGCGTCGAACTCCGGCACTTGGCCGAATCGTCGGCTACACGGACAAATGCCGGAACCAGTCGAATAAGGCACTTCCGTTGTTGGAACGGAAGATGTGATCATTGAGTCAGGAGAAGATTCCGAGCGTTCACCGAGACGGAGAACGCTCCGCCGTCCTCTACCCCAACAGTCGCTATTTTGACATCGGCGGGATGGTCTGCGACTGCACAGACGATCTTGAATAGGGCATAGCTCCAGCCCCAAAAAGCGTAGGCCAAAGAAGAAGAGAACTTCCCTCCTTTTCTCCCTTGGCCATTCCGCTTCGCATTGTCTTGTTCAGGATCTACGAGCTAAACAGCCGCCTCACCGATCCCGCCATCGCAACCAGCACCAGCCCGGTAAGCGTGAGAAGCATCGTCCCAGGCTCCGGAGTCGCCGCAGTCGCCGCAGTCGCCGGAGTCACCACAAACTGGTCTCCTGCACCCACCAGCGGCGCACCCGAATAGACGAATGCAGTCGATTGAGGATCGCCCGAGCCCGTCCCTGTGCCCGTAAAGGCGGACAGCAGTTCTGTCGGTGCCTCCGTGCTGTCGAAGGTAAATCCGTTCAGCGAACTCCCGGCCGCCAG